>PVBE011593665.1_pt1 | contig 20750 bp, 20 predicted proteins | sample 1631181 | NCBI WGS metagenome assembly PVBE01 (sample SAMN08397723, study PRJNA350692) | Marine metagenome, whole genome shotgun sequencing project. | isolation source: water | place: Pacific Ocean | collected 2012-04 | reverse complement strand
GGAGCGCGTCGTCGACCGTGAACCCGGGGGCGGCGGCCTGAGCGCGGCGGGCGAACAGGGCCACGCCGTCGTCGCGGGTCATCGCTCCGAGCTCGATCGGGTGCTCTCCGCTGCCTCGGAGTCGGGCCTGGCTGGTGACGATCACGCGGAGGAACGGCGCGCGGGCCAGCCAGGCGCTGACGGCAGGCACGGCGACGTCCACGATGCCTTCGAAGTTGTCGAGCACCAGCAGCGTGGGACCGCCGCCGGCGAGGGCCTCTGCGACGGCTTCGACCACGTCCGCGTCGTCGCCGAAGTGCAGTCCGCGGGCCGCCGCCACGACCACCGCGAGGTCGGAGGCGGAGCGCGCGCGAGACAGATCGCAGAACCAGGCGCCGCCCGTGAGCTCAAGCCGGTGGTCCCAGGCGAAGCGCCGGGCCAGGGACGTCTTGCCCGCCCCGGCGGGCCCCAGCAGCGTCGTGAACCGGCCCCCTTCACTCCACCAGGACTCCAGCGCGGTGGACTCCGCGTCGCGGCCGACGAAGCCGGCGGGAGGTCGCTTGAGGTTGGTGGAAGCGAGCGGCTTCCGAATCAGGGAGCTCATGGGACCTAGTTGAAGGCGAGGGGCTCGCTGAGTTCGACGGCTGCGACCTCGGCGTCGAACGCATCGCCGCCGTCGGTCACCATCTGGTAGGTGCCGTGCATCTCCCCCGCGGGGGTCGGAAGCGGGCACCCGGAGGTGTATTCGAAGGCCTGACCGGGCTCCAGTCGTGGCTGCGCGCCGACCACGCCGGGGCCCTTGCCCTCGCGGCGGGTGCCCTCGCCATCGGTGATGACCCAATGGCGCGTCAACAGCTTCACGGGGACGCTGCCCTCGTTGGTGATGCGAACGGTGTAGGCGAAGACCCACTGGGCCGCCTGGGGGCTGCTGTGCTGGGGCAGGTACTGCGACCGAACGGTCACGCGCACACCCTGGGTCACCGCTTCGGAGTCAGGCATCGGCGAAGTCTAGCCCTCACGGACAGAGGAAGACCACTTGCATGAGGCTGTCGCCGACGACGTCGAAGCTGGTCCGTCCGTCGCAGACCTCTCCGTCGGGTGTCGTCAGCGTCACGTTCAACGGTCCGGCGGGCACGTTGCTGAAGCCGACGAAGCTGGCGCCCTCGACGAGCTCGTTGCCGGCGACGGGCTGATCGCCGCCGAAGGCCCACACCGCGCCGTAGTCGGCGTCGATCTCGACGGAGGTGCCGTAGAGGAAGTCGGTTCCCCCGGCGCCCATCTGGAACCAGATCGACGCCTTCCCGGCCTCGGCGGGGCCGCCGAACAGGTTCTGCATGAACTGTTCGTAGGCGACGTCGTCGAAGATCGCGTGGAACAGGCCGCTGTTGGGGGTGCGCTGCCACGTGGTGTCGATGGGGGTGACCGTGGGCACGTACCCGTCGCCGGTGATGGTCACGGTGACGGGAGCATCCTCGGGCACGACCATCGTGTAGGTGCCCGTCGCGTTGGTGGCGCGGAACACCTCGGGCGCGTGGCTGGAGGTCACCGTCAGCCATTCCAGCTGCGAGCCGCCGGGGCCTCCGCTGGCGGGGAAGGCGCTGCCCTCGATGACGATCTCGCCCTTGCCGGCCTGGACCGGACCGGTGCCGTCGTCGGGCGTGGTGTCGTCGTCGTCGGCTGCGTCGTCGTCGTCGTCGCCGGGGGGAACGAAGCCGCCATCGGCCGATTCGGCCCAGTCGACGGTGATCCGACGCCGGGTGGGCACGGACTCGCTGACCGAGACCCGCCCGTCGGGCCAGAGCACCGTCACGGTGTCCACGAGATCCAGATCGCCGAGCCCGAAGTGCAGCCGGGCGGGCCCCTGGGCCTGTCCTCGGAGTGTCCACAGCTCCCGCTGGCGCACCTCGCCACCGCCGTCCACGAACACCCGGGCGCCGTAGCCCTGGCGGTTGGCGGGGGGACCGACGAGGTCGAACTCGACCCACGCGCCGTCGCTGCAGCTGTTCATGAACAGCGTGGGGGGCGCGTCGGGGCCGGCGACGACGAGGTCCTGGAAGCCGTCTCCGTCGAAGTCGGCCGCGGCGAGGCCGTAGTTGGGGGCGGGGTCGCCGAAGATGGTGTCGGCGGTGACGTCGACGAAGCCGCCATCGGCGGTGCCGGCCCAGATCAGGTCGGGGATGTCGAGCGTGCCCTCGCCCGCGGTGCCCGGGCAGGGCCCGCTCGCCTGCACCGCGTCGATGAGGCCGTCGCCGTTCAGGTCGGCCATCTCGTAGGCCCACCCGACCGTGCTGGGGTGCACCGCGACCGGCTCGGCGGGGTACAGCCCGAGCGCCGCGCCGCCCTCGAAGTAGCCGCCGGCGCCGTCGCTGATCAGGCAGCGGATGGGGCCCACGTCCGAGAGGCAGTAGTCGAGGTCGCCGTCGCCGTTGAGGTCCCAGTTGTCGGCCCCCATGGCGGCCATGTCGATGGCGGCGTTGATCTCGTGGGCGTCGTTGACGAACGTGCCGTCGCCGTCGTTTCGGTAGAAAGCGGAGACGGGGCCCCGGTCGTTGGGGATGAAGATGTCCTGGTCGCCGTCGAGGTCGCGGTCGGTGATGACGGTGACCTGCGTCACCGAGCCTTCGGGGGAGGCGTACAGCTCCTGGCCGAGCGTGAAGGTGCCGTCGCCGCTGTTCAGCATGAGCACGTCGGGCACGGGGTCCGAGTCGCCGGGCCCGCCGGAGCCGCCGGTCACGGAGATGGCGAGGTCGAGGTCTTCGTCGCCGTCCACGTCGCCGAGGGCGAAGCTCAGCGGGGCCGCGGTGGGATCGATGAAGTCCTCCGGGACCGCCCGCACGACGTCGGCGAATGCGAACCCTCCGAGGTTGGCCACCATGAGCACGTTGTTGCCGGAGGCGAAGAACAGCTCGGGCAGGTCGTCCCCGTCCAGATCTGCGGCCGCCACGCCCAGGGGGCGGCCCACGGCGCCTCCGACGGTGGTGTCCATCAGCGTGAACCGACCGGAGCCGTCGTTGGCGTAGAAATCCGGGCTCCCGGTGACCTGGTTGATGACGAGGTCGAGGTCGCCGTCATCGTCCATGTCCTGCGCTACGAGTCCGCCGCCGCGCCCGTAGATCTCGATCCCGAAGACCTCCTGGGGGTTCACGATCGACTTGCTCAGTCCGCGGGTCGCGGCCTCCTCGGAGAAGCGATCCCAGCCGCTGGTGGGGCTCTCGCACTCGATCTCGTCGCCGTAGGTGAACCCGGGCCCCGGGACCGGCTCCTCCTCCTTCGGGCACGCCGCCAGCAGCGGGACCAGGAGCAGCAGGATCGGTGCAGGGCGGGCCATCACCGTCAATGTACCCAACGGGTCAGGGCCCCGGCACGGGCAACCGACGGCTCCCCGGGCGCACCCGAAGCGTCAACGGCGGGCCTCCGCAGGGACCTCCGATGGCGTCGATCCGCAGGATGTCGGCCTGCCTCGTGACCAGCATGCGGGCCTCCCCTTCGGCCGCCACCTCCGGCAGCGGTGCGTCCGGCGGCAGCTCCATCCGGGCATTGAGGTACCAGTGGTTCGGCGCGTTGGGGTCGAGCTCCTCCCGCAGGCTGAGGAAGGTCCAATCGACGCACCCGGGGCTCATCGGGGCGTTGTGCAGCACCGTCGGGCCCAGCCGCTCCGGCAGCGTGAGCTGATCGGGGGGCACGAAGCCGGCGCCCTCGGTCAGCCCCGGCCAGGTGCGGTGGTGGGCGACCGTGAGGTCCGAGCTCAGGGTCACCGGCGTCGGCGGGCCGGGCGGATCCCCGGGCTTGCGCACGAACCGGTGGAGCTTGATCCGGTCGAACTCCCAGGTGCCGTCGTGGACCATCGTCTCCATCGCCCAGGCGACCGCCTGGTCGGCGACCTCGGTGCGGAACTTGGCGCGTCCGTACATGCGCTCGTCGACCTGGGCGACCCACAGGCGGTCGATGAAGGTGTTGCGGGCGGTGGTCTGGAACGGCAGGGACGGGTGGATCGACTCGAGCGCGATCTCCTTGCCGTCGAGCAGCCACATGCCGTCGCCCTCTTCGGGGATGCGGCGCATGTCGGCGTCCGTGCTGAGCAGGTACCAGGCGATGTTTCCGCGCATGAACCAGGCGGGCAGGGTCGCGAGGCCGTCCCGGTTCTCCAGCTCGTCCCGGACGAAGTGGGCGACGCCCTCGTAGTCGGGGCGGGGCGGCTCGCGGACCTGCGTCACCGTGGCCATCCCCACGCCGACGATCCAGACCGCCACGAGCACCCCTCGAAGCGCCGCCGGACCCGCACCTCGAGCCGCTCCCAGTACGGCGGTTCCGAGGACCAGGGGCACGAACCAGCCGACCCACCGGAAGGCGTACAGCGCCTTGCCCGCGAGCACCTCCAGCTGGCCGACGTAGAAGAACCGCACGCTGAAGAAGTAGGTGCCGGTCATCGCCAGCAGCAGCACCCCGAAGGTCGGATCGATGCCGCCGCCGCCCTCGCGGGGCCGGAGGATGGTGTGCAGCCCGAGCCCGAAGAGCACCGCTGCCTCGATGGCCGAGGGGTGCATCACGTCGACGTACATCCCGGCGGTCACGGTCCAGAAGTCCCAGGTCCACGACAGCAGCCCCGCGCCGGGAATGTAGGGGTCGGAGAAGAGCCGCGTGTAGCCGGCGATGGTCGGGTGGGACGAGAAGTGCAGCCACGTCCACAGCAGCGGCAGCGGCGCCCAGCCGAGGGCCGGACCGGTGGCGCGTCCGATGGCGGCGGCCCAGCGCGGATCCGCCCGCTTGGTCCACGCCAACAGCGCGAGCAAACCGACCATGCCGAGGCCAACGATCGCCATCGTGTAGTGCAGGAAGAAGCCGGCCACGAGGTAGCCGAAGAAGGCGCTCCAGGCCCGGTTGGTGCCCCGCTCCAGCGCCCGCATGAGCAGGGCGGCGGAAGCGAGCGCGAGCAGCCCGGTGGAGGCGTACGGGGTGGCGTCCTGGCCGAAGTAGATGGCGGGGGCGGACAGCGAGAAGACCGCGGCCGCGCCCAGCCCGATGGCCGCGCTCCAGCGCCGGAACAGCCACCACAACAGCATGAGGGTGCCGATCGAGGACAGCAGCGCGGGCACCCGCAGGAGCCACTCGGCCGAGCCCGCGAGCCCGAACAGGCCGGTGATCACGTGGTAGCCGGGCGGGTGGGTCAGGTCGAGGCAGTGGAGCGCCGCGATCTCCTGGGCGAGGTCGGCGAGGTTCGTCGGCGGGGGCACCGGCCGGCCGATCCCGGGGGTGTACGACAGCTCGAGCAGATCGAACGACGTGGACGCGATCCCGTCCACCCTCAGCACGATCCCGGCCGCCACGATGGCCGCCAGTCCGCCGGCCTCCCGACGGCTCACCGGGGGAGGCGCACGGGCCTGAAGCGGTGCGCACTCGGGACCCTGCGGTTTCGCCATCCGCCGCAGGCCGAACCGCACCGCGAAGCCGAGGCCGAGCACGCCGAAGACGACGATCAGCCACTTCGTCACGACGTCCGCGTCGAGGCTGAGCTTGCCCTGCTTCATCAACGGGACCGGATCGACGCCCGGGAGCGTCATCGGCTCGTCGGGGACCTCGGTCATGGGCATCAGGTCGATGGGGAGCCAGATGTCGAAGGGGGGGCCGGCGACCGGCCGGAAGCGCTCGTAGACGACGACCCAGAACGGTTGGTTGGGGGGCTCGAAGTCGATGGCGAATTCGCCCGTGACGGGATCGATCGCGGCCCGCGCGATCGGCTGATCGGGGCGGCTCAGGTCGAGGCTGGTGACGATGCGGGCTTCCCGCGCGATGTGCGGCGACGGGTCGGTGACCTGCCCCCGGAGGGTGGCGGCGTCGGCCGGAGCGGGGGCCAGGAGCGTGGCGAGCAGCGCCAGGGCCGTCAGCAGGGTATGAGCGCTGTTCACCTGACCGCAGTCTAGACTGCGTCGATGCTTCGCCGCGCCGTGCTCCTGATGGTCCTCGCGGTGCTCCTGGCCGGCTGCCCGGAGGACCGACGCAAGCGCGTGGTGCCGGGCGGGCGGGTCGAGTTGGCCGACTTCGCCACCGAACTGGTGGTGGACCTGAAGCCTCGCAGTGCCTCGATCGACGGCCCCGTGCGGCTGCTCCTGCTGGGCTGGGACAAGGACGAACTCAACTCCAACGGCCACCCCAAGCTGGGGGGCCAGCCGAGCTTCGCGTGGCGCAGTGAGGGGCTGAAGCCGGAGTGGCCGATCCGGCTCGCAATCCCGATGCCGCCGCACGCCTCCGTGCTGATCGTGCGGGACGCCAACGCCAACGGGCGGATGGACGAGGGAGAGCGGATCGCGGGCCCCGTCATCGCCCCCGTGGCGCCGCTGCCGGCCATCGACGCGGCGCTGGACCGAAACTTCGTGCTGCACCAGCAGGTGCAGGAGCCCCCAAGCGGCCCGAGCGGCCCCCGTCATCCTGTGGAACCATCCAGTCGCCCATGAAGCTCTCCGCCGCCGCGTTCGTGTTTGCCCTCGCCTTGTCGGCCTGCCCTACGGAGGAGCCGCCTCCGCCGCCGGTGGACCTTCCGGACGGGTTCGAAGCGGGCGAGGAGATCCTCTGCGCGGACCCGGTCGACGGCATCGATCGCTTCACCGAGGAGGGGCTCGAGCGCGGCATCACCGCGGAGCTGAGCCCGTCCCCCGGCCCTCTGGGATCGCCCGCGGGAGCGCCGGTGGCGGCGGACGACATCGACGGCGACGGGGACCTCGACCTGGTCTTCAACCGCACCGTGGGGGCGCCGTACACGTACCTCAACGACGGCACCGGACACTTCACGGAGATCGACTCGAACTGGGAGGCCCAGGGCCAGGGCGGATCCATCCTGATGAACCAGGTGCTGGCCGACCTCAACGGCGACCACCTCCCCGATCTGGTCCTGGTGGGGCCCGGCGCGTTCGCCGTCTCCTTCAACCTCGGTGAGGGGCTGTTCGAGCCGCCGACGTACTTCGCCGTCGCCGACGAGATCATGTCCACGATGGCGCTGGGCGATCTGGACGGCGACGGCGACCTCGACATGTCCCTCCCCGGCATTCAGGTGGCGGGCAACGGCGGAGGCGGGGGGCCCCCGGCGGGGACCCCGGACCGGATCTACTTGAACGAGGGCGGCGCGCTCGACTGGACGATGGCCTACGAGATCGTCCCCTACGACGTGGGCGGCTTCTCCATCTCGACGGTGATCACCGACCGGGACAACGACGGCGACCAGGATGTCTTCGTCCCGTACGACCGCGTCGGCAACCCCGGCGCCCCGCCCAACGCCTTCTATCGGAACGACGGCAACGACGCGGACGGCGTGCCGATCCTCGTCAACGACGCCGAAGAGACCGGAACCGCGCTCTTCATGAGCGGCATGGGCATCGCCGGCACGGACCTGAACGAAGACGGCTTCATGGACTACTGCATGAGCAACACTGGCAGCCAGATCTGCCTGCTTAGCAGCGACGACCTGTTCATCGAAGTCTCGGCCTCCTACGGCCTCCGCCCCGAGGGGCTGGACACCAGCTCGGACTGGTCCGGCTGGTCGCTGGAGCTGCTCGATCTGGACGGCGACGGCTGGCGCGACATGCCGATGGCGGGCGGTCCCCCGCTGGGGTCCTCCGGCGGCTGGCTCGAGGGCCAGGGCGACGCGCTGTTCCACGGGGTGCCCGGTGGCGGCTTCGAGGAGGTCACCTCACTGGTCGGCTGGGACGTGCCGCGCACCCACTTCGGGCTCGCCGTCGGCGACTTCGAGGGCGACGGCTACCTGGACGTCGTGATCTCCGGCAACACCGGCCCGCCCCAGTACTGGTCCAACCCCTGCGGCAGCGGCGCGTGGACCGAGGTCGAGCTCGTGGGCGTGGGCGAGAACACCGGCGGTTTTGGCGCGCGGCTGACCGTCGAGGCGGGCGGCCGGAGGCACATGGACGAGCTGTGGAACCTGCGTTCGCTGGGTCAGAGCCCGTCGCGGTTCCACGTGGGGCTCGGAGACGTCGACGTCATCGACCGGATGGAGCTGATCTGGCCCGACGGCACGGTGATGGAAGCGACGGACGTGCCGGTGCGGCGGAAGATCACGATCACGCGCTGATCAGCGCCCCAGGCAGTACCACAGGGTAGCCGTCGTCCCTGCACCGATCGCGTAGACCCACCAGCCCTCACCGGTCCCCTCGAGCACCGACTCCCACACCGGGCGCCACAGCACGAACAGCACCAGGAGCGCGCAGTTGGCCGCGGACAGCAGGCGGTCGACGCGGTCCCCCAGAAGCAGCGCGGAAGGGACTGGCGCCATGGCGAAGACGCCGAGCACGGCCCAGGCTCCGACGAGGCCATAGACCGCCCCCGGTACGTGTTGGTAGTCGCCCAGGAAGTGGTGCATGCCGGCCAGGAGCGCCGCGATCAGGAGGACCGAGCCGAGCACCGTCACGAGGAGGCTGCGGCGCGCTCCCCGACGGACGTCCGACAAGCTGACCGGGAGCGCCGCCCAGGCCGACTTCATGCCCCCCGCCTGGACCGGGTGGCTGCCGCCGCCTCCGGCGAGATTGCCTTCCAGTCCGAGCGGGGCGAACGCGGGGATCCAGACCAGGAAGCCGATCCCGGCGGCCGGACCGAGGATCGCGAGGAACCGCACGGGGAGGTCGGCGGGATCGAGGAGCAGGCCTGCGAGGGCCGCGAACTCGACAAACGCGATCATCATCAGCGCGGGGGCCATGACGCGGAGGCCAAGGCGAAGCTGCCAGCCGAGGTCCTCGTGCAGGCGGTGCTGGCGATCCCGGCACACCCGATCGTCGCGGCGGCAGCGAGGAGCAGCACCGCGTACCGGCCCGCCGACGACACCGACGACGCGCGCACCCCCGCGGCCCAGCCCGGGAGTTGAAGCCCGGCGGCGAGCAGCAGGGTCGGCACGGTCAGGTGTTGCACGCCCCATCCCCACTCCCAGGAGGCCGGCGCGAAGCCATCGACGAGGGCCGCGACCTGCCACGCCACGACCGCGACCCCGAGGGACAGGATCCACGCCGTCAGCGCCGTCACGGTGTCCCGAGCATCGTCACGAACGGGGAGCAGCGGGAGCACGCGGGTCAGGCTCGGCTGGCTGAAGATCCCTCGTGCCGGCTCGTTCAGCGATCCCACCGCGGCCGTCAGCACCGCCGCCAGGGAGCAGAGGCAGGCAAAGGCGGCCCCGGGCAGTTCGCTCTGGCTCATCACCCCGACGACCACGATGGGCGAGGCGGCGAGGAGCAGAGCCGATGTGCGACGCAGGGTCCAGATCGCGGTGACGCCCGCGTGACGGCCGACCGCCCCGATCATGGTGCGGCCCACGACGTCATCGCTTCCTCGAGCGTGCGGTCGTCGCCGACGAGTTCGTCGGTGCCGCCGTGCCGCACCACGGAGCCCTCTTCTATGACGAGCAGTCGCTCGCTCAACCGCTCGACGTCGCCGAGGCGGTGGGACGACAGCACGACGGCCGACTCGCCGGACTCGACCGCGCGGCCGATGGCATCCATCAGCTGGCGCCGGCCGACCAGGTCCAGCCCCGTGGTGGGCTCGTCCAACAGCAGAAGCTGCGGCCGAAACGCCAGCGCCAGCAGCAGCCGGAGGCGCATGCCCTGGCCGGTGGAGATCTTCGACGCCCGCTTCCTGAGATCGAGGCCGAAGGTGTCGGCGAGCTCGGCCGCAAGCGCGCCGTCCCAGGTCGGGTAGTAGCCCGAGACGATGCGGATGAGCTCGCCGATGCGGACGTCGAACACGGGCGTCGCGATCGCCACCAGTCCGAGCCGCTGCCGCACCGCCACCGGCTCGGCCCGTGGGTCCAGCCCGAAGACGCGGACGCTGCCCTGGTCCAGCGGGAGCAGGCCGGCAATCGCCTCCAACAGGGTCGTCTTGCCGGCGCCGTTGGGCCCGACCACCCCGACCACCTCGCCGGGCGTCACTTCCCAGGTGGGCACGTTCAACTCGAAGCTCCCGCGCCGCAGCTGGAGGCCCTCCACTCGCACCAGGGGGTCGGTCATGCCTTGTCTCCGGAGATGAGGTCCTCGACGAGTGCGCGCACGTCGTCGTCGTCCAGGCCGAGGCCGCGGGCGCGGTCGAGGGCGTTGGCGAAGGCGGATCGGGCTTCGGCGACCGCGTCGTCGTCGCGGGGGGCGATGGTCTCGCTGACGAAGGTGCCGCGGCCCTGGCGGCTGAAGATCAGGCCGGCCGATTCGAGCTCGGCGTAGGCGCGGCGCGTGGTGATGACGGAGACGCGCAGCGAGGTAGCGAGCTTGCGGACCGACAGCAGGGCGGAGCCGGGGGCGAGCTCGCCGTCGCGGATCTGCCGCGCCAGCTGGTCGCGGATCTGCCGCCAGTAGGGGACGCCCGAGGCGTCAGATAGGGTCAGTCCAATCACTGTACATATTGTATATACACAGTGATGACAGTGGTCGAGAGGTTTCTCCGGACCCCCGCAGGGGGTCGATTACGCGGCGACGCGCTGGGCGAGCTGCCGGGAGACCAGGTTCGCGAACGTCTGGATCGTGAACAGGCGCGGGATGTCGCGCACCGGGTAGCCGGCGACGATCTTGCTCTGGTCGGCCTCGGGCAGCGCCTTCTTGAGCGCGATCGCGCCCGTCTCCGTGAGCTTGCCCTCGGACTCGAAGGCCTCGCCCGTCTCCTCCTCGGCGGCGCGCTGGATCTCGCCCCGGGGGATCTTGATCTTGAACGTGCGCTCGAGGCGGAACGCGATGTCGAGGAAGTCGAGCGACTCGGCGCCGAGCTCGTCGATGACGAGCGCCTCCGGGGTCACTTCCTCCTCGTCGAGGCCGAGGGCCTCGCAGAAAGCGTCGACGATTCCGGGCCAGATGTGGGTCTGCTGCATGGTCATCACTCCGTACCTATCGGGGTTGCTCTCGTGCTCTGAAGTCAAAGGTCAGTCCGCGCGGTTCCAGGTCGCCGACTCGGCGGCGAAGGAGACGCACTGGTCGCTGCCATCGGGGCAGGGACCGCAGGAAATGAGGGCGCACGCGCCGATGGCTTCGCTCAAGTCGAGCGCGCCGCTGAGCGTGCCGTTGATGATCGCGTCGCCACTGGGCGTGAAGTCGCCCGTGATGAGGGCCGCCTGAAGCGTCAGCTCGATCGCCGATCCGCCCAGGTTCATCTCGCCCGGGCCGGCGTCGAAGTGAGGCTCGACGTAGCCGCCGGGACCGTCTCGGGTCAGCTCCTCGGTGCCGAACGCGCTGTCGGGAGCGCACTCATCGTCCCCCACGCCGACGTCCATCCGAATCTCCTCGGCGGCGAGGTCGACCGAGGTCGGGATGAGGATCGGCGGGGCCGCGTCGAACACGTCGCTCAGGAAGGTGAGCAGGTCGAAGATGCCGCCGGGCTCCGTGATTTCGACCGAGCCCCAGTCGAGGCAGTAGGTGGCGTTCACGAACGGCGGCTCGGGGGTGGCGTCGTCGTCGTCGGCCGCGTCGTCGTCGTCGCTGGCGTCGTCGTCGTTCGCCGTGTCGTCGTCGTCGTCGGGGACCGTGTCGTCGTCGTCCGTGGTGGCGTCGTCGTCATCGAGACCCGGCACGCCGGGGAACGACACGTGGTCGTCGCAGCCGAGCAGAAGCAACAGGAGGGCGGGCATGACGAGTCCCCCCCTCACCGCTCGAGCCCGGCGAGGCGCAGGGCCTCGTCGCGGCGCGGGGTTTGACCGGAGGCGACGTACTCGGCGGCGGTGGCGCGGGCTGTGTCATCCAGGCCGGCACGCTGTTGTGTCGTCATGCGGAGGTAGAGGAGCTCGCCGCCGATGGCGTTGCGGGAGCCACCCACGGCGAGGCCGGCGTCGGCCGCTTCGAGGATGTCGGCCACGGGAGCGCCGCGCTGCGCGAGGGTGCGGGCTCGGCCTAGCAGCCCCGCCGGCGTGCTCGGCAGGCAGGTGGCCCGCTCGTCGGTGCCCAGCGTGAGCTCGGCGGCCCCGCGGCAGGCGACGATGACCCGACCGTGGTGCACGACCACGTTGGTGCCGAGGAGGTCGCGTTCGACCGTGAAGCCCGTACCGACGACGCGCACATCGCCTTCGTCGGTCTGGACCACGAGGCCGATGCCGCGGTTGGGTTCGACCTCGACGTCGAGGCGTCCGCGCCGCCACGCGACGATGGGGGAGGTGGTGGTGCCCGTAACCGTGCCCTGGCCGGCGGACGTCAGGGTGACGCCGGGCGCGGGGGAGAAGACCGCTTCGTCGGTGGCGGTGACGTCTACGGCGTCGAGCACCGCGGGGGGCTCCGCGAGGGCGATGGGGGTGGCCGGTTCGACGACGATCGTGCGGTCGTTGATGGTCCACACCACCGCGATGGCGACCGCGGCGAGGCCGGCAGCGGCGAAGGCGGGGGCCCGCCAGACGGGGTGGGGTCGGGCGCCGCCGATGAGGGAGGCGCGCCAGGGCGTCTCCAGCGCCTGCCGGCTGCGGGCGACCTCGCGGAGGACCCGAGCGCGGGCGGCGTCGGTCGGATCCGCGGGGGTGCCGAGCCCGGCGGTGATGGACCCGGCGGCGCCGACCTCGTCCGCGATCCGGGCGAGCACGCGCTGACGCACATCGTCGGGCGGCTCGGTGGCGGCGGTGTAGGCGGCGAGCGCCGGCGGGTAGGGGCGGTCGCTCACGAGGGGATCCCTACGATGGCGGCCAACTCGCGGTCGACGTGGAGCTTGCGGGCGACCTGGCGGAACCGGGCGCGGGCGATGCGGAGCCGGGACTTGATGGTGCCGGGGGGCACGTTCAGGAGCGCGCCGGCTTCGGTGGCGCTGCGCTCCTCGATGTCGCAGAGGATCAACACCTCCCGCTGGTTGGCGGGGAGGCGGTCGAGCACGCGGTCGATGACGTCGGCGGTGTCGGACTGGTGGAAGCCGGCATGCTCGGCGCCCTCGTCCGGGGTGGAGCCGGGGACCCACTTCTTGAGCCAGGTGGCGCGGCGGTGGCCGCTGACGACGTGCTTGGTGGTGCCGAACAGCCAGTACGGGAACTGGGCGGGGTCGCGGAGCGTGTGCAGCCGCGTGATGAGGACCATGATCACGTCGTGGGCGGCGTCCTCGGCGTCGACCTTGGTGCCGCCGAGGCGGGCACACCAGCGGAGCACGTAGGTCAGGCTCTCGTCGACCAGGCGGTTCATCGCCTCGGTGTCGCCATCGCGGGCCGAGCGTACGAGCTCCGCGTCTGTGCCTGGGTAGTCCACTCCCTCGTGAGTAGAATGAGTGGGGGCAAACGGATCAGTTTTTTTCGCGCACGAGTTGTTGCGGCGCGATGGCGGCCGCGGGCTCTACAGCGACGTGAAGTCCAGGAACACGGCCGCGCGGTCGCCATCGGGGCCTCCCGCGCCGGCCTCGACCGGCTCGACGCCCAGCCCCTCGAACGGGATCAGGCCGGTGCCCAGGAGCTGGTCCAGGGCCTGCCGCACGGCGATCGTGAAGATCGCCGCGAGCTGCGTCTCGGTCCCCTCGATGTCGACGTCGGAGAGGCTCGTTCGCAGGATCGTGATCGAGAGTTCGTCCACGGCGGTGTCGAGGGTGTCGGCCTCCATGCCCAGGCCGACGATCGCGTCGGCGGCCGCCACCAGCAGCTCCTCTTCGGTCCCGTCGGCGTCCTCGTCGCCGACGATTGTCAGCACCAGCCCGCCGAGGTGGTACTGCGCCGCCTCGTCGGGGAGCCCTCCGGCGGTGGCCACGGGAGCGACCACGCCGCTGGTCAGGATCCCCAGCGGGAGGTCCGGTCGGAGCTCGCCCAGCGGGGTCACGAAGACGCCGAGGGTGGTCGAGTCGAGGGAGAAGCCGCCGACCTCTCCCCGGAGCTCCTGATCGAGGTACCCGCCCGCGATCATCGTCGCGCCGAGCTCGTTGAGGAGATCGTCATCCAGCCACGCCCCGCCGCCGTAGCTCGCGCCCGAGTCGGCGGTGGTGCCCGAGGGCATCGGCCGCAGCCCCGAGGTGGTCCGCCGCTGGGCGGGACGCTCCCCGACGGTGGACACGCTGCTGGCGATGTTCAGGTTCAGGCCGTCGTCGTCGTGCGTGGCGAGGACGAACTCGTTGGCGACCGTCATCTCCCCGAAGGAGAGCTCGCGCAGTGCGCCTTCCAGGGTGCCCTCGAGGCCGGAGACGAGCGCCTCTTCGACCTGGGCGCCGAGGGTGTCGGAGAAGAGGAAGTTGATGATGTCGTCGAGGAAGCCGGCGGGATCCGACAGCGTCCCGGTCGACGGATTGACGACCTCGACGCTCGTGCCCGACGGCGTCGCCGTGAGGTCCCCGGCGTCGGCCGACAGCGTCAGCACGCCGGTGACGATCAGCTGCTCCGCGAGCACCGTGCCGTCGGTGGATCCGAGGAAGCCGAAGTCGACGGTCACGTCCGCCCACACGTCGTGCGCGACGAGCACGTAGTCGAGCCCGACGACCGTCGCCGTCAAGGTGAGGTCGGCCTCGCCGAAGCCCGCGTCGTCCACGTAGAGGTCGGCCCCCAGCAGCGTGAAGACCGGGTCGGGGCCCCCGATGGCGGCGCCCAGGTCGATGCCCTCGATGAAGTCCTCGAGGAAGGGGCCGAGCTGCTCGAGGCCGGGTTGGGTCACCCGGGCCACCACCCCTTCGGAGATGGTCCTGCCGGTGTCAGTGGCGTCGCCGGCGATCGCGGTGACCCGGCCGCGCACCCAGGCGCCCTCGGCGTCGGTGCCTTCGGCGAGCAGCGGCCACAGCGGGGAGTCCGTCCAGGTCACGGCGGAGCGCGGGACCGTCGCGGAGAACGTCCCCTCCCCCAGGTCGGCGGCGACGCCGGCGACGGTGATCTGGGGGTCGCCGCCCCCGGACCAGGTGCCTTCGACGAGCACCGTGTCGGCCGACGTGATCGTTCCGTCCGGCGGCGAGGTGATCTCCAGGGCCAGCGGTCCCGGAGGTCCCGGCTCGGGCTCGGGCTCGGGGCAGCCGGCGAAGATCGCGAGGCCGGAGAGCAGAAGGAGAGCGCGCTTCATGGCGCTCAAGCTACCCTTGACAGACCTTCAAAACTTTTCTTTGAAACCAAAGTTTGGGTCCTGGCGCGGGACTGCCGTAAACAGCCGCCGCGATGCGAACAACCCTGCCGCTGCTGACCGCGTTTTCCCTGCTGATTACGGGCTGCTCGTATGACGATCTCGCTGCGGTCGAGATCGATCAACTCGCTCTTCTGGACGGTTCGCCGGAGGGCATCGCCCTGCTGACGTTCGTCAACGACTCCGCGACGACGGTGTCGGTGCTGGACGACGACGTCCCGTTGGACAGCCGCGCTGCCGAGGGGATCGTGGCCGCCCGGGCGCTCGCGTCGTTTGCGACGGTCGCCCAGGTCGACGCCGTGCCCTACGTCGGACCCAGCGCCATCGACAAGCTCGCCGCGTACGCGGTCTCGCTCGGCCTCACGCCGGAACAGGGCGACGTACTCGGCACCTGGGATGGCGTCACGTTCACCGTGGACGAGGCCGCCGCCGTCATGGAGTTGGTGAACGCCGCGTCGCTGGACTTCCTGGACGACGACGTCGGCCTCGACAGCCGCGCCGCCGAGGCGATCGTCGAGGCGCAGCCGGTGCCGTCGGTCGCGCACCTCGCGGGGCTGTACTACGTCGGCGCCAACGCTTTGAACGCGCTGCTCGATGCAGTCGCCGCCGTGCCGGAGCCGCCGGCCGAGGAAGAGCCTCCGGCCGAGGAGGAGGAGCCGCCCGCCGAGCCGCCCTACGAGGACGAGTTCAGCTACGACGCGCCCGCCCTCATCCCCGACGGTTACGGCCAGCTCGCGACCACGATCACGGTCGCCGGCGTGCCGGACGAGGAGGTCACCGTCACGCTGTCGGTCGACCTCAACCACGACGCGACCGGGGACCTCAGCATCACGCTGACCGACCCCCAGCGCGACTCGCTTCAGGTCGACGTCACGGGTGAGGAGATCACCCAGTCCGTCTGGACCGCCGGCAGCCCCAACGGCTACTGGGTGCTCCAGGTCGAGGACAGCGTGCCCGGCGAGAGCGGCAAGCTGCTCGGCTGGTCGCTGGAGATCGTCGGCGTCGACTAGGCCCGCGGCCGCTCCCAGTACGTCATCTGCCCGCCTCGGCGGAACCCCTGCGCAGCCACGATCGGGGCTGACGTAGTCGTCTTGGCGTAGAGCCCGAGCATCGTCGCCCCCACGTTCGGCACTGGTCCACGCGGGCGCTCAGCAAGGCTCCGTAGACGCCCCGGCCGCGCGCCTCGGGGATCGTGCCGCCCCCCCACAGCAAGCCGAAGCGCTGATTCGGGTAGCGGTTGATGCCGCCGGAGCCGAGGGGCTCGTCCGTGGCGGCGTCGTAGGCGACGAAGCGGGCGCTGCGGGCGGTCGGTCCCAGGCACAGCGCCAGCTCGTGGAGGAGCTGGTGCTCCGGCAGCGAGAACGACTGCCCGAAGGCGCGGCCGCAGACGTCGATGCAGTCCAGCAGCCCTTGCCGATCGGCGACGCGCCGGACCACCACCGACGAGGCGGGCTTCGGCACGAACGCCTCGACCGACAGCGTCATGCCGTCATGCACGTCCGTGGAGACGTAGCCCGCGTCGCCGAGGGCCTCCATGAGCGGGGTGCCCGCGTGCGATGGGTACTGCATCCACCGCGAGGTGGTGTGCGCGTGGGCGGCCCGGACCTCATCGATGAGCCCGGGCATCTGCGCGCGCGACGCCTTGGTCCGGATCACGGCGTTGGTGAACTTCATCGGCCGCTGCGACGACAGGTAGGTGATCTCGGGGCGGTGGACCACGGTCAGGTCGTCGGGCACCCAGAAGGTGTCCTGCTGCACGGCTTCGAGGAGGGCGTCGGGGGTCAGGGCCGCTCCATTGCGCCGGCTTCGATCAAAGCCAGCTCGATGTTCTTCGCCTGGGTCGGAAGGTGGGCCTCCAGGATCTCGATCTCGGCATCGCTGAGGTGCGTCCCGAGGGCTTTCAGCACATCGAAGAACAGCGGGTGCGAGGGGTCGCGAAGGAACGCTTGCCGGGCGGCCGCCATCGTGAGGGGATCGTTGGCCAACGTCACCACCAACTGCCGCTGCTGCCAGGGCGGCAGCTGCCCGACCAGATCCGGCTCGTCGGCGATGCGCTCGGCGGCGCCGGGGTACTCGGCGGCGGAGGCGCGATCGTCCAGGCTGCTTCCGGGCAGGCGGGGGGCCCGGCCGGGGAAGGGCGCCGACCGGAGGGTGCCCCACCGCAGCCGCACCCGAAGCTGTGTCTCTTCGCCGTCGCCCGAATGCGCCAGGTCGAACTCGAGGCTCTCCCCGGGATCGACCACGTGGACTCCGTCGTTGTTTCCGCACCACCGATCCAGTTGGTAGTAGGGCGTGATCTCGACCCAGTCGCCGTCGATCTCGGCTTCCATGACGCCGAGCGAGTGGCCGTCCTCGTAGTGAAGGGAGAACGGCTCCTCGGTGGGGTTGCGGACCACCACCGGCAGCGTGCCGTCGACGGGGGAGCCGACCTCCAAGTGCACCTCCGATGGCGTCGGTTTGCATCCGACGAGTGTGATCGCGACAAAAACTGCCATCGCGCGGAGGGAGCCAAACACGGGGACGGGTATACCGCCGGACCGCGGAAGACTTGTTTGTGAAAGCAAAGCTTGGGCTCCGCACCGAGGTTCCCTAGATAGGCCTCGCGATGCGAACAACCCTCCTGCTTCTGACCGCGCTCTCGCTCCTCGCGACGGGCTGTTCGTATGACGATCTCGCTGCGGTCGAGACCGATCAACTCGCTCTTCTGGATGGCTCCCCCGAGGGGATCGGCCTGCTGGCGTTCCTCAACGACTCGGCGACCACGTTCGTCCTGCTCGATGACGACGTGCCGCTGGACCGACGCGCCGCCCAGGGCCTCATCGACGCCCGCGCTGTCGCTCCTTTGGCGACCGTGGCCGAGGTGGACGATGTGTCCTACGTCGGCCCCCAGGCGCTCAACCGCCTGGTCTGGTTCGCCGGCGAGCAGGGCTGGGTCCCCGCCGGTGACGACGAGCTCGGCACCTGGGACGGCGTCACCTTCACCGTGGACGAGGCGGCCGCGGTCATCGACCTCGTCAACGCCGCGTCCCTGACCGAGTTGGATGACACCCTCGGCCTCGACAGCCGCGCCGCCAACAGCATCGTCGCGGCCCAGCCGGTGCCGTCGGTCGCGCACCTCGCCGGTCTGTACTACGTCGGCGGCAGCGCCTTGGGTGTGCTCCTGGACGAGGCGGTCACGCCCACCGAGCCCCCGGCGGAGCCGTTCGAAGACCAGTTCGTGATGGACGAGTCGGACGACATCCCCGACGGCTGGGGCGAGTTCGTCACCGCCAACAGCGTCAACGGCGTGCCCGACCAGGAGGTCACCATCACGCTCGTCCTCGACGTCCTCCACGAGGCCCCCGGTGAGCTCAGCATCACCCTGACCGACCCCAACGGCGACACCGTACAGGTGGACGTCACGGGCCAGAGCATCACGCAGACGGTTTGGACGCAGGGCAGCCCCAACGGGGACTGGATCCTGACCATCGAGGATGGCGTGCCCGGCTTCCCCGGGGAGCTCTGGGGCTGGGCCCTCGAGGTCGTCAGCGTCGACTAGACGCCGGTCCGAACACGACTCGGACCCCGCCCAGGAACGCCACCGGCAGCAGCGTGGTGGACTGGCCTCCGCCCACATCCATCGGGACCTCTCGGAGCGTCACGCGAAGCCGGGCGATCGGCTCGATGGCGACCGGGTAGAGCGGGTCGAATGAGATTCCGCCGTGCACATCCAGCATCGGCGCGACGACGTGGGCGATCGGTTCCCCGTCCTGCGTGAAGCGAAGAACGTCGAACCCGACGGCCCCGCCGATGACCGGGCTCACGACCGACAGCGGCACCCAATCCACCGTGAATCGAGCCCCCAGCGCGCCGGCGCGGCGGATGGCGCCATCGTCGACAAAGCCCGTGAGGGCCGACGGCAGGCAGGCGTTGAACGTGCCGCCGATCCGCACCGGGCGGCGGACCTGGGCGACGCCCCCAACGGCGAACGAGAAGCCGGGGTTGCTGTCGCGATGCACGAGCACGGTGCCTTCGATCACCGCGGCGCCGGGGGCCGGGCCCGGGGCTGAGGCGCGGGCGGCGGCGCGTTCTCGGGCGCGGGCTTCGTCGTACTCCCGGGCGGCGCGCCGGGCGGCCTCGCGTTCCTGCTCGCGGGCGCGACGTTCCCGCTCGGCTTCGGCTTCCCGGGCGGCCGCGGCGTCCGCTTCGCGGCGGGCTTCGCGGGCGGCGGCGGCTTCGGCGCGGGCGAGGGCTTCGGCTTCGGGATCGGGAGCGGGTTCGGGATCCGGGGTGGGTTCGGGGTCGGGGACCGCGGAAGGCTCCGGGGCGGGGTCTGGGGATGGAGGAGGTGAGGGCTTGCGGGGTTCGGGGTCTGGGGCGGGTTTGCGATCGGGCACGGGCTCGGGCTCGGGCACCGGGGAGGGGGTGCCTCCGACCATGAGGCTCATGGCGAGGATCGCGACCTCTTCCCGCTCTGCCGCGTTGGTGGCGATCGCGATGGGCGCCTCTCGGTCACCGTCCGCGGCGTGCACCCGGAGCAGCCATCCGTTGGCCGTCTGCACGATCTCGACGACGGATCCGTGAGCGCTCAGCGGGAGTCCCGCGAGGGCAAACGCCTCCTCCCACTCCCCCACGAGCTCGCCCGCGGGGAGCACCAGCCGCACCTGCGCCTGCGCCGCCGTTGGCGTCAGCAGCAGGAGCAGCAGGAGCAGTCTCAGAAGCGGGACGGTCGGCTCCTTCGGCGCAGCGCGGCGACGCTCAGCAGGAGCAGGCCGGCGAGGCCGGAGCCTTCGGCGCTCGCGGAGTCGCAGGTGCAGCCGGTGTTCCGGCCGCCGCCGCCGTCGTTGCGTGTGTCCCGGGCGCCGCGATCGACGTAGGGGGCGTTGTTGGCGTGGGCTTCGTCGATGATCGCGTCGGGGAAGTACAGCTGGGTCGTCACGTAGCTGGTGCCGTCGAGGAAGACCTTGGCGTGCACGTGCACGGCGCGGCCGGGGTACCAGCCGGGGACGATGGTGGTGAAGGTCACACGCCCCTTCGAATCGGTGACCTGGATGCCGCGGCAGAAGGTCTGGCCGCTGGTGTCGACGTCCTGGTTGTCCCCCTGGTTGGGGTAGCCCGAGTACCAGCCGGAGCCGTCGCAGTGCCACAGGTCCACGACCGCGTCGGGGATCGGCTCGCAGGTGGCCGCGTCGATGACCCGGAGCGCGATGCCGAGCGTCACGCCGGGCTTGCCCTCGTTGATCTCGGTCCGCACGAGGCCCGCGTCGAACCAGAAGGGGCCCTCGGTCTGGTACGGCGTGACGACGCAGTCCGGGGTGGCGTCGTCGTCGTCGGAGGACGCGTCGTCGTCGTTGGACGTGCCCGTCGGGGGGGCGCCGCCGGTCGGGGTGACGCATCCGGCGAGGGGGGCGGCGCCCAGAGCGCCCAGGGTCGCGAGGGCGGATCGTCGGCTGAGGAGGCTTTCATCGTCACGCATCGGACGAGGGTACATCCGCGCCTGGAACGACGAGGGCGCCCCGGACAACTAGATCATCGCGACGCTACGGCGTGCAGATGCCGCCGTTGCAGTTGAACGGCGTGCCCGTGTTCGGGTCGACGGGGCAGTCCGCGCCGGTGTTGCAGTTCGGGATGCAGATGTCCGTGCCCGAGGGGGGCGAGACGCACGTGCAGCCGAGCGCGAAGCCGCAGTTGGCCTCGATCTCGCAGTCGGACTGACCGCCGGGGCAGGGGCTCGGGTTGAAGTTCCCGCCGGCGCTGTCGTCGTCGTCGGGGCCGATGTCGTCGTCG
>PVBE011929951.1_pt1 | contig 20758 bp, 9 predicted proteins | sample 1631181 | NCBI WGS metagenome assembly PVBE01 (sample SAMN08397723, study PRJNA350692) | Marine metagenome, whole genome shotgun sequencing project. | isolation source: water | place: Pacific Ocean | collected 2012-04 | reverse complement strand
GCTGCCATAGTACTCCGTCTGTTCGGTGCCGTCCGGGTTCATCCGGAACAGCAACCGCGTGTTCGAGTGCGGTGTGTCTGTGTACTCCCACCGCGTGTACAAGATGCGGCCATCGTTCATCACAGTGGGACACCAGTCATGTTCTTGATCGAAGCAGAGTTGGCGGATGCCTGTGCCGTCTCCGTTCATCTGATACAAGTTGGCCACATGCGAACTGCCGTACACACACGGAACGCCGATAAAGCAGGCGGTTGATGTGAAGATGATTTTGCCGTTGGGTAAATAGCAGGCGTCGTAGCTATCCACGTCAGGCTGATCACCAGTGAGCTGTCGCAGCCCAGAGCCGTCGACACCGACTTCGAAAATCTGCCAGCGGCCGTTGTCGCCAGGCATGGAAAACAGCGCGCGGTCGGCGTCGAAGTGCAAGTCGACGTCGCCCACAAAGCGGGCGTCGGATGGCTTGAAAAGTGTTGCCAATTCACGATCGGGGTCTGCGAGCGAAAATACGCCGATCTGGTCGTCGTAGCCCTTTTTGGGCAAACTGGAGTTGCTTTGCCAATTGCGAGGCAGGCCGAGGCTAGGCGCATTCGCAGCTCGCTTAACGAACATGAGCTGGTCGAAGTCTATCATCGGGTTGTCTAGCATCGCTTGACGGTGGAGAGCGACGAGAGCAGCTTTTGATTCCTTCAGGGCTTCAGCCGAGGCGTTGGCGAGTTGCTTGGCTTCGTCCTCTCGGACTTTCAACTGTTCCAAGTATTCGCCGCCGCGAGGATACGCTGGGCCGAACGTTTCCATCAAGTCAACAATCGCCAGGCGCAGCGCAGCGATATCGATGTTACCCGGAGCGTAACGGACATAGGCGGGTGTGGGCGGCGGACTGTCCAATGTGCGCGCCTTAGGACGACTCAACTGCCAACCTTCCGGGAACGGCGTGGGCGAGTTGAACTGCAAGCTAACGACATGAGGAAACGCTCCGCCGCGCGACAGCTTGAGAGTATGCTTCCCTTTGGTCAGGCGGAGTGTGGAAGTCTGCTCCCACTTCGCTCCACTCGTATTCCAACTGCCAGTCGCGGTACGGCAACATCGGCCGACGCTCTTTCCGTCCAGAAACATCTCCACCGGACGCGCATCGGCGGCCGAATACTTGATACGCAGGTTGTATTCGGCAGTTACGGGGAAGTCGATATCGTATTCGATCAGGATGGGACTGTCTCCGCCAAAGGCCACCATTGGCTCAGCATCCGCCCAACTTGTGGTGAACGTTTTGGCATTGCCACGATCGAAGGCAAAAGCTGGAATCAGGAACGAATTAGGCGGTTCTGCCTCCGACCTCGTTTCCTTCTCCGGCGCTTGTGCCCAACTGGAGGTCGCGGGGATCAGCGAAATCAAGACAAGCACGCACACTATGCTAGCCGAAAGATGTATGAACACACTGCTCGCACCTTGCACTAATTTCGGTTTGTTTCGCATTCGTTTAGCCTTCCGGATAGCCAATTGTTAAACCTCTCAAGAGACACGTCATATACCAAAGTAGCGGGCTACTATCAACAATAACTCACGAAGGTTGCTCAACACTACACAAACAAGTTAGAGTATAGCGGGTTTGCAAAGTATTAGCACGTGCGATAGTTTTTGCTGTGGTAAGGACGCCAGCGCGCCCGGTGGTGGTGATCCAGCAGCCAACACATGGCAAGCCCGCGAGCAACATTCGCCTTATCAGATCCGCGCGTATGAGGAGGTCTCGAGCGATGGGCACGCAAAGACGTCAGGCACTCTACTTGAGTTTGCTTTTGCTACTGGCCACGGCGGTTCAAGCGGCACCGCCTTCGAAGTTCAGCATCAACGCGCATGACTTCGATCGTGGCAACGTGCGTACGAGCCTGCCCGGCCAACAGTACGCCGGTAAGTTCCCCTGCATTTGGAACGCTGGCGAACTTCCCAACCAGGCGGATTTCGAAATCGAGTTCCCCACCGAGGCAGACTACAACTTTTTCGCTCTGTATACAGCTGCTGATTCACGGCCCGTCGATATCCTGCTCGATGGCAAAAAGGTTCACACCGGATTTGCCAGCGTCACGGGAAGTTGGAACACCGATCAGGCGCAATGGGAACAACAATGCATGATGCATATCACCAAGGGAAAGCACACGATCACCCTGCTGCGCAAAGAGTGTATGCCGCACATATGTGCCCTTCGCATGGAGTCGTCGGTGCCGTTTCCGGCGGGCTGGCAATTGAGCCGACCGGGACTCGAAGAACGAAGGATCCGCGCGGCTAAGGAGGCGCGGCTTCAAACCGGTCTCGCCGCGCTCGAGTTGATCGACACGACTGCCATGCGCCGCGCCGTCGACGATCTGGTCACAAGCTTTCCTAACGAGTTCTTCACAAAAGACAAGGCCAACGTTCGCCTGTCCGAGATCGAACAGCGCAAGGCCGAGATCCGCAAGCTGCTCGAGAGGGACGACGAGAACGCGTCAGAGCGTTTGGGCCAGCTTCAAGCACTCCAGCGGGAATTGTTGTTGGCGAATCCACTGATCGACTTCGATCGACTTCTGATCGTCAAACGGAATCTGAGTTCACCGAGCTTGGGTCTGCCCTGCAACTGGCAAGGGAACAGTGCGCTTCCACGCAGCGGGTTCGACGACGAGATTGCGAGCTTCTCGCCGCGGAACGCGGACTCCGAAGTGACACGAATCTACAAGCCCGAAAAGCCGGTCTTTGTGGGCGATGTCGACTTACACTTCGACGGTGACCAACTGCTTTTTTCGTCGATCGGAAAAGGCGATCGTTGGCAGATCTTCGAGATTGATGTCGACGGAGAAGGACTTCGGCAAGTATCGCCCGGCTTGTACGACGACGTTGATAACTACGACGCCTGCTATCTCCCCGACGGCCGAATCATTTTCAGCTCCACGCGTACTTTCTGCAGCGTGGCCTGCGTCAACGGAAGTACGCGAGTTGCCAATTTATTCCGCATGAATCCCGATGGAACGGACGTCCGCCAGCTCTGTTTCGACCAGGAACATAATTGGTGCCCGACGGTCATGAACGACGGCCACCTGCTCTACACACGGTGGGAGTACACGGACACGCCACACACGCACAGCCGTTTGTTGTTTCAGATGAACCCCGATGGAACTCAACAGCAGGCGGTCTACGGCAGCAACTCGTATTGGCCCAACGCCATGTTCTACACGCGGCCGATTCCGGGAGATTCGAGCAAGGTCGTGACGATCGTCAGCGGCCATCATGGCGTGCGTCGGATGGGCGAACTGGTGATTCTCGATCCCGCCAAAGGCCAGCACGAAGCGGACGGCGTTGTCCAACGCATTCCCGGCCATGGCCAAAAGGTCGAACCGCTGATTGAAGACCAGCTGGTCGACAACTCGTGGCCAAAATTTCTGCATCCGTATCCGCTCAACGAGAAATACTTCCTGGTGGCCGCGCAACCTTCGGCGAAATCGCTGTGGGGCATCTACTTGGTTGACATCTTCGACAACGTCGTGCTGATCAAAGAGCAGCCCGGCTACGCCCTGCTCGAACCCGTGCCGTTTCGGAAGACTCGCCGACCGCCGATAAGACCCGATGTTGTGGACCTCGATCGCAATGATAGTGTTGTTTTTATGTCCGATGTGTACGAAGGGCCTGGTCTGGCCGGGATACCGCGTGGTGCGGTCAAGAAGCTTCGACTGTTCACTTACACTTTCGACTATCCGGGAATGGGAGGCCCACAAGGCGTCGTCGGCTTGGAAGGCCCTTGGGATGTGCGTCGCATCCTGGGAACGGTTCCAGTCGAAGAGGATGGGTCTGCGGCGTTCCGAGTGCCCGCCAATACACCTATCTCCGTGCAGCCGCTCGACCATGAAGGCAAAGCTCTGCAGATCATGAGGAGTTGGTTGACGGGAATGCCCGGCGAAGTGTTGTCCTGTGTGGGCTGCCACGAGCACCAGAACGCGGCCACGCCCAACCGGCGTACATTAGCCAAGATCGACGAGCCCCGCGAGATCACACCTTGGTTCGGCCCGGCGCGCGGATTCAGCTTCCAACGGGAAGTGCAACCGGTGATCGACAGATACTGCGTTGGTTGCCATGACGGGAAGCCACAGGCAGACGGTCAGGTCACACTTGACCTGCGCGGTACGCAGTTCATCGACGACTACAACAGCCGCTACCACGATGGTGGGCGAGATGCCGGGAAGTTTTCCATGGCTTACGCCAACCTGCAGCGATTCGTGCGGCGGCCGGGCCTGGAAAGTGACTTCCATTTGCTGACCCCAATGGAGTTTCATGTCGATACAACCCAGCTCTTCCAGATGCTCGACAAGGGCCACCACAACGTGGAACTGGACGACGAAGCGCGGGAACGCCTCATCACCTGGATCGATCTCAACGCTCCCTACCACGGATCGTGGTTGACGATTGCGGGCAAAGAACGCGTGGCGCCTCTCGCGCAACGACGCAGGGCGATGCTGAAACAGTACGCCCGCGTCGACATTGACCTGGAATGGACGGGCCAGCAAGTCACTGAGAAGGTTGTGCCGGTTGCGTTCCGAACCAACGTGCGAGGCCAGCACCAGCCCTTGAAAATCGCCAGCTGGCCCTTCGACGCGGACGAGGCACGTCGGCGGCAAACTGCTGTGGAATCCGATACGCGCCGAAGCGTCGATCTCGGCAACGGCATCAAACTTGATCTCGTTCTTGTCCCGGCAGGCGAATTTGTCATGGGCGGTTTGGATGGTTATTCGGACGAGGCACCTCAAACTCGTGTTTCTGTGGATGCTTTCTGGATCGGGCAGTTCGAGATTACAAACGACCAGTACGCAAGATTTGATCCCCAACACGATAGTCGCCACGAGGTCCGGCACGCGATGCAGTTCGGCGTTCAAGGGTGGCCGTTGAACGGCCCCAAACAGCCCGTGGTCCGCGTCTCGTGGAAACAAGCCGTCGCTTTCTGCAAATGGCTGTCCCAAGAAACGGGGCAGAAATTCTCACTGCCAAATGAAGCTCAATGGGAATACGCTTGCCGAGCCGGGACTGCCACGGCGTTCCACTTCGGCGGCTTGGAGGCGGACTTCTCTCCGTTCGCCAACCTGGCCGATCTGAAGCTGCGCGACGCCGTGAGCCATCCTTATCAAAAGGGGAACGTGCCGCTGGTCAACCCAAGCAAGTACGACGATTGGATCCCTCGCTCAGATCGATTCAACGATGGCGAGTTGGTCTCGGCCGCCGTTGGCAAATTTCAGCCAAACGCCTGGGGCCTGCACGACATGCACGGAAATGTATGGGAGTGGACTTCTTCAGCTGCAAGCTCGTATCCATACCGGGTTGACGACAACCGCACCGAAGCAGATGTGAACGAGCACCGCATCGTACGAGGTGGATCGTGGCGAGATCGCCCGCAGCGCGCTCGATCATCTTTACGGTTGCCCTATCGCACTTACCAGCGCGTATACAACGTCGGCTTCCGCGTCGTGTCTCCGGTACCGGCAGTTCGGACTGCCAGGAATAACTGACGGTGCAGTGGTTGGCTCATCGCAAAGGGGTCATCGTGAAGGGGTCGGGAGTCTTTTTCGGCCAACGAGTGACGATCGGCTGACACCGATGGCCGAAAAAGACTCCCGACCCCCTCACGCATTTTTGACTCATTTGTGAAGAAGAACTTGATACAAGCTTTCTAGCGGCGAGCACTCGGCGTCGTTGCCTTTCGAATCCATTGCGGATCGCCGTATACGCCGGCTCGCCCGTAGTCGAACGGTTTGAAGCCCAGTTTCAACATGGGTGAATCGGCCTTGACGTGGAAATCGTTCTGTTGTGGATTCTCAAACCGAGGGTCGGCGATGATCGATCCCTGCTCGTGACCGGCGGCCTGCCACTGGCTGAGGGTCTTGCCCACAAAATCAACCTTGCCGCCTTCCGCATTCCAGTAGCAGTTGTTACGGCTCAGGTGTTTCACCTTGTCCCACGGCCCGGACAACAGCGTACCGCTGTCCCAGTAGACAATATTGTTCTCGAAGGTGAACGAGTTGTGGTCCTCCACGCGCGTCGCCTGTACCTGGTACAGCTTGCTGAAGGCGAGGATGTTGTTGCGGACCACATTGTCTTTGCCATAGTGCTGATGAAAACCGCCCATCTTGACGCGGTAGACGAGATTGTTTTCGAACAATATGCCCGTGCTTCCTTCATCAGTGTACAGGCCCCAGCCGCCATACGAGTAGGCATCTACGTCGTGGAAGACATTGTTGCGCACCACGGTTCCTTCCGAGGGGCCAAGGGTATAGATACCACCCATGTCACTCAGCACACCCCAACCGATGTGATGCACGTGGTTGAAAGAGATCGTGTTTCGCTTGGCAAGACTTTCCGCGTAGCCCCACCGCCATCCCACGGAAATGCCCGTGTAGAAGAGATCGGAAATCTCGTTGTGTGTGATCGAGTTGTCACCGCTCTGCCCAATCCAGACGCCGACGGCGCAGGGAAAGATGCGGCCACCTTGGCGAATGATGTTGTTGTCCACGGTGATGTGACTGGTCCGATCGATCTCGTTGGTGGCGATGCCCGTCTCGCCGATTCGCACGCCACCTCCACCGAAATCGTGAAGGTAGCAATGCCGCACTGTGCAATCGCGACAGCCCTTACGAAACCACACGACATACCGCCCCACGTAGCCGATTTCACATTCGTCCAACACCACATGCCGCGCCCAGTCAGCCATGACCACCGCATCGATCGGTGCCGCTGCCTGAGCCGCCTCAAAGCCACCGGGTGGTGTCAACCATTGAGCGTGGTGGAACGTCAGCCCCTTGAAGATCACATACTCGATGAACTTCTTCCTGGACGGACTACCTCGCAACACAAGCAGCCGTTCGATCACGGGCGCGACCACGTCCGCCTTAGTCATGTCTTCGCCTGGCAAAGGCTTGTAGTAAAGCGTTCCATTGCGTGCCAGGAACCACTCACCCGCTGCATCAAGCGCTCCCAAAAAGTTCTCCAGACGGTAGCGCGAGTTACGCCGCCATGGATTCCAGGACTTCATGCCTTGGCCGCTGGTAATCAACGCGTTCCGCTGTGGATCCAGACGCTCCAGGAAGCGCCGTGTGTTGTCCCACTTGTGATATACCACGAGGTTCACATCGCGGAGTTCATCGGGGCGGAGAGTGGCGATCGTCTGAAAATCCTCCGGTCTCATCCCCAACGTCTGCCGAGCTCGCTTGGGCCTGCGAGGCGAACCGGCCTCAAGCGTCTCCTCGCCAATGTCCTGAATGTTGAAGTAGGATTTGTTCGGTGTGCCAGCGCGCGTTGCACGGCGACCGTTGACGAACAGTTGCTCGAAGTACCATCGTCCGGCTGTGACGTCCGGGATGCGGACGGTCCAGAGTCCGTTCGGGCCAGGTTGCCAGCCGCGGATCGCACGGCCGCCGGAAAAGACGGGGCGCGCACCGGCAGCGGCCTGGTAGATCACCGGTGCCCCGTCTGTGCCGCTATCTTCCGGCAACAGAACAAGTGGCTCGCCGAGCGTGTAGAGTCCGTCGGCGACGGTCACGCGCACGGACTCGTCCAGCGGCCCTTTGGATTTCAAAGCCCGCACCGCATCCCTAGCCCGTGAAAGCGTGGAAAACGAGCTCTCCTTCGATCCGGAATTCGCGTCATTGCCTGACGGAGCAACAAAGAAGTCAGCTGCAGACGCGGGCGGAATCAAAAACAAGACCAGCAGGGCAAATATCGTTCTCACAACGTACGATCCTCTCATTCAAAGGTGGTTCACGCAGGCCTGGGTCATCGAACCACCGCGTGACTCGGATGGTTACATACCCAGAATCGGCCTCATGATGTCCACTTCCTCCTTGCTGTTCGTCATGATGTGAAGATAAAGCCCGCGGGGATCCAAGGAATCACGCACGAGACGTAGTTCATCTTCCGTAAACGAGCCGCGCAGCAACAAAGGACGGTCGGCATCTTGCACCATCGTGAAGTACTTGATCATGCCCTCGACAGGGATGTTAAAAGACTCGATGTTGATCTCCAGGCAGCGAAGCTCTTCGATCTCAAGGATGGCATCTAGGATGAACATGGAAGTGGTGTGAAGATGCATGAAGTTACAGGCGAACTGCTTCGCGATCATCCGATCAACCGGTTGGACGAGCTGTCGATAGAGGTCCGGGGAGAAGAGGGCAGTCGCATCCTCCTGCATACGAACGATCGGCCCAGGTGCCCACAACTGATACTGTGCATCAAAATACCCACCGTGATACAAGGGGATGCGTTTCCAGGCTTCCTGGAAGAACTCGACGAAGAGATGTCCCAGGTGCATGAGCAGTTCAGCCGAGTTTTTCGGCGCATCTACCAGGTCGATAATGCTCCCGTTGTGACCGCGGAGTAAGCCGTGTAGATCGGTGGGACCAAGTTCGGCCCCGTGGCTGATCGGATAGCGCCCGGCTGCTCGGTCGATCAGTGCCTCCAGGAATTCAACGTATTTCTTGAACCAGGGATTCTCGAGATCCAGCCTCTTCTCCAAGGCCTCTGCCCATGAGAGCTGCAGCTCTTCGCCAATCACATTGTCGGGCAACACTCGAATCTCGCATCCGAGAATGGCCGGAACAAAGCACGGAAATGCTACTTGGATGGGACATGCACCTCGGAGCATATCGTCTTCAACTTCTTCACCTTCCCGCAGCAGTGTTTCATAGTCATCCAGCCACTCGTCGGGGTTCAACATCTCCGGCGTAATGTGGTCGTCCACCTCCCACGATTTGCAAACGCTGAAGTACTCCAAGGGATACCACCCCACATACGAGAATCCAACTAGCGGGCGATCTACGTCCGCCCGGCTCCAGAACGCGCGGTATCTCTCGATCTTTTCGGGGTCATTCCCAAAGGGATAGCTCGTTGCCATCGTCCATGCTCTCAGTGGTTCGTGTCGTAGTCAGTTTCGCGCCTTTTATTTCGGATCGAGATACTCGCCATAGTATCGTTCCGCCCGCTCGTCGGTCATCTCGCGGCTGATCACCAACCGACAGCGTGCCCGGACAGTCTGGCCTGCTTTCAGGTCGCGGCCGAAAAGTGAAAGATACAAGGACCGGTATCCCGGGGCTTGAGGTGTGAGCGGATTCCAGGGGCTCGATACCGCAAAGCAATCCTCCGGTGGGCACATCATCAGCGCCGTCAATCCGTTGGCCTCATCGCGTCGAATCGCCAAAGGGGCAGCCAACCAACGCTTCACTGCCCAGTCGATCGGACTCGGAGGAATTGTCCAGCGACCATCGTGGATCGTCTCCAAAGCTGCTTCGTCGCGAGGAAACGTAACAAACCTCCCTCGCGAACTCGAAGGCCTATCGACTGCCACGAATCGCGGCTTTTCGCCTGAGCTGGTATCGCCTTGCATGTACACCGACGCGCGGAATGTCTCCCTGAAGTAAGACGAGATGAATAGCTCGAAGCCAGACATATCGCGTTGCGGTTTGAGAGATATTTCCAAATCGAGCGTGTCGGCGGCACGCCAACGGTAGACCGCTGTCATCTCGATCGGATGCTCGTCTGCTGGTGGCCAATGCACTTGGACGGCCCCGTCGGGAAGCAGCTTCGGGATGGTCGGCCAGTCGCGAGCGGCATCGCCGTAACGCCGATTGGTAGAGAAAACGCGATAGAAACTGAAGATTCCCGGCGGGTTGACCAGTTGCTTGCCAGTTGCCACGTCGATCAGTGGATAAATGCCTTGGTACTTTCCATCTAGTTTTAGCCTGCCCTTCAATTCACTCGTATCAAACTCAAACAATCCTTCTCCGGTACGCGTGAACGCCAATCGTGGCGGATCGGCAAGAGCCGCTGGCAGCGTCACCATGAGTACGAATAGCGCGAGAACACCAGTCCGCTGTGACATCGCCGTCTCCTGCACTGTGAATGGTGAGTCGGATGCAAGTGTGTATGATGATTGCTGTCACCAGGCAATATTGCTAAACTAGACAGGTCTCGTCTAGTATAGCGTCTTCGGACGCTGGCGTGATTGACAGGCATCCGTGTTCTTGATGGAGAGGCTACGGCATGTGGGAAAAACAACCAAACGGCTTCACGCGGGCGCTGGCTTGCATCACGAACCTGATTGCACTGGGGGCAGTTGCCCTGGTACCTGCGGTGGCACGCGGAGACGGCGCTGCGTTCGATCCGACCGAAACGAAGGTTGTCTTCACGGGGCGCAAGTACGAGGCGAATCATCTTTTTGAAATTCGCTTCTATCCGGGCGGGAATCTCTTCATGCTCGACTCGCTCAGTCCGGCAGCGCGAGCGCGAAACGTGACTAACCTGAAGGCGGGCGACGTGCAGGACGTGGAGGTCTCTTACGACGCCACGAAGATCCTATTCTCGATGCGGCGCGACGCGAGCGACACTTGGCACTTGTGGCAGATCAATGCCGACGGAGGCGGATTGGCGCAGTTGACTTTCGGCCCGCAGGATGATGTGGACCCCGCCTATCTGCCGGACGGGCGCATCATGTTCTGTTCTACTCGGCCAGGGTTTTTGGACGAGTATCACCGCGAGCCGGCCGCCGTGCTGCACGTGATGAATCCGGACGGTACCGAGGTGGAACAGATTTCGTTCAACGTCAGCCATGACGTCACGCCGACCGTGTTGAGCGACGGTCGCATCCTATATCCCCGCTGGGAGCATCACGGTCCGTTCAACAGGTTTCCTCTCTTCGCCATCAACCCTGACGGCACTGGCCTGTTTCAGTACTACGGTGCTCGTGAGCGGCCGAGTTTCTACGAGCCACAGGAAATGGCTGACGGGCGTTTGGTGGCCGTCCTCAGTCCTTCGGCGAACAGGTTCCTCGCTGGGCCGTTGGCGATCATCGACGGTACCAACGTGTCCACCTCGCACGCTGTCATCACGCCTGAGGTGAAGATGGAACGTGTCTACCCGGATCGGACTGCGGCGGGGAACAAATATCGCTCGCCCTATCCGTTGCCCGACGGTCGACTGCTGGTCTCGTACGCCGAGGATGGCGCATGGGACTTCGGCATCTACACGTTGGGCCTGGACGGAAAGAACCGCCAGCTTGTTTACAACAACCCAGAGCTCATGGAGTTCAACCCCCAACCGATTCTCCCGCGGAAGAAGCAACCTGTCATACCCGCACACACCGATGCCAGCAAGTCAACTGGCACCTTCTTCGGGATGGATGTTTACTTAAACAGTCTCACTCAAGTGCCGCGCGGTGAGATCAAGTCGCTGCGCGTGGTAGAAGGTCTTCCGCGACCGTCGGATGGCGACACGAAGGTCAGCATCAACCGCATCCACGAAGTCAAGCGGATTCTGGGTGAGGTACCGATCCAAGCTGACGGCTCATTCTATTTTGAAGCGCCTGCAAACACGCCACTTCATTTGCAGACCATCGGTCAAGACGGCATCATGCTGACCAATCAGCGCACTTGGGTGTGGCTCAGGCCAGGCGAAAACCGTGGCTGCGTCGGCTGCCACGAAGTTCGTGAGAGCAAGCCGGCAGTGAAGACCACTCCCATGGCACTAAGGCATCCGCCAACAAGAATCGGGCTGGATCCGGAGACAGTCCAAGCACCAATCACCTTCGTTAAGGACATACAACCGATTCTCAGCCGCAAATGTGTCAAGTGCCACAGCTACTCAGACACGGACCTCGACAAACTGCCCGCGGGTGGCTTGGACTTGGCACCTGACGACTCTTTTGCCTACAACGTGGCGTACGCCAACTTGCGTTACGCCGTGGTCGCCGATAGCAGCCCGCGCACCAGCTATCTCGTCTGGAAGATCCTGGGAAAGAAGCTCGCCAGTTACGCTCGCGCCCGTGCGCGACGGCCCCAGAAAACCGAGTTGAAGGGTGGCATCATGCCGCCACCAAAATCGGGCATCACGTTAAGCGGCGCAGAGAAACAGACGATCATCAAGTGGATCGAGATGGGCGCGGTCTACCGCGACTACGAAACGCAAGGTTACCAGGCGGGTTCTTCCTCGAAAGCGAGTGCGGCGGCGATGGTGTTTGCCCGCCGTTGCGGCAACGCCGCCTGTCACGACGGGCGCAAGGCATCACCGCTGGATGTCAACCTCAACAGCTACGGTATGCCGATCATGCGCGAGTCTGTTAACTACACACACCCGGAAAACAGCCTGCTGCTGCGTGCCGCCCTCAGTCAGCGGGCCGGCGGCCTTCCACATGCCGGAGGCGACACCTTCCAAGACACCAGCGACGCCGACTACCAGACGCTGCTGGCCTACATTCGCGAGGCGGCGAAGAACAAGCAGAAGATCAGGCTCGGTAACAATGCAGGCTACTAAACTCGGCTTTGGAAAAAAGTAAAAGGCCTTGAGGGGGCGTTTCTCTTTGGCGTAGCCAACGATTCGGCACCTCCCAATTCTCGAAATCCTCACATCGGGAGGCACCAGGCAGTCCGTGGCTAGTTTCAGCAATCACGAGTCTTTACATGCGAGGTCTCTGGCCGATCGCGAGGGTTTCTGGTCCCAGCAAGCCTCGGCGATCGACTGGCACAAGCCCTGGGATCAGGTCCTGGATTTCAGCCGGCCCCCGTTCGCGCGGTGGTTCGTCGGAGGTCAGACCAACCTCTGCCACAACGCACTTGACCGACATTTGGCTGCGCGTTCGGCGCAGCCGGCTTTGATTTACATTTCCTCCGAGACCGGCGAAACAGCATGTTTCTCATACGCCGAACTGCACCGCGAAGTCGTGCGTCTGGCCGCGATGCTGCAGGAGTTGGGAATCGGTAAAGGAGACCGGGTCATCATTTACATGCCGATGATTGCCGAGGCAGTTTTCGCCATGTTGGCTTGTGCTCGATTGGGGGCAGTCCATTCGGTCGTCTTTGGTGGCTTTGCGGCCCCCAACCTGGCAAGGCGGATCGATGACGCCTCTCCCAAACTGCTTATCACCGCTGACGCCGGAATGCGCGGCGGCAAGGTGATTCCCTATAAACACCTGGTGGACGAGGCGTTGCGATTGTCCGCTTCCCCACCCGAGCGAGTGCTGATTCTCCGTCGTGGCCTGGTGGACGACGTGCCGCTGAACGAGGATCGCGACCGTGATTACGCCACGATGCGCGAGCGTCATCTGGACGCGGATGTTCCCATCGTTTGGCTGGAGTCGAACGAGCCAAGCTACATCTTGTACACTTCCGGCACGACGGGCAAACCAAAGGGCGTGCAGCGCGACACGGGCGGGTACGCAACAGCGTTGGCCGCTTCGATGAAGTATGTCTACGCGGCGCGACCAGGCGAGACCATGTTCACCACTTCGGACATCGGCTGGGTGGTGGGGCATTCCTATATTGTCTACGGACCGCTCATCCACGGGATGACGACGATCGTCTACGAAGGTCTCCCGATCCGTCCCGATCCCGGGATATGGTGGAAGATCGTCGAGGAGCATCAGGTCACAACCATGTTCTCCTCGCCCACCGCGATTCGCGTGCTCAGGAAGCAAGATGCCAAATACCTAACAAAGTACAATCTCGATTCGCTGCGCTATCTGTTTCTTGCTGGCGAACCGTTGGACGAGCCCACTTGGCGTTGGATCAGTGACGCTTTGGGCACTTCTGTCCTAGATCACTATTGGCAGACGGAAACCGGTTGGCCGATCCTCGGCTATTTACCAGGCCTGGAACCGCCGCAAATCAAGCCAGGTTCAACAGGGTTTCCGGTATACGGATTCGACATGAAGCTGGTGGACGAGAGCACGGGCTCCGAGGTCGGCGCGGGCGAGAAGGGCGTGCTGGTTGCCGCGCCTCCGCTGCCACCCGGCTGTCTTACCACGGTGTGGGGTGATGATCAGCGATTTGTTGACGACTATTGCTCGAATTACAGTGAGTCCTTGTATTCGACCTTTGATTGGGCGATGCGTGATGCGGAAGGCTACTACTTCATCCTCGGCCGAACCGATGACGTGATCAACGTAGCTGGCCACCGGCTCGGAACTCGTGAAATCGAGGAGGTTGTCAGCGCCCATCCCCGTGTCGCCGAGGCGGTGGTGGTCGGTGTGCGCGACAAAGTAAAGGGGCAAGCGGTGATCGTTTTCGCGGTGCTGAAAGCAGGCCAAACTGAGAGCGCTGACCAAGCCCATTCGATCTGCCAGGACGAGATCTCCCAAAGCGTCGTCGACAAGCTGGGGCCGATTGCGCGTCCGGCCCATGTGCATGTCGTGGCCGCGCTGCCCAAGACTCGCTCCGGCAAACTGCTCCGCCGCAGCATTCAGGCTCTGGCCGAGGGCCGCGATCCCGGAGACCTGACCACCTTGGACGATCCGGCCACGCTGGACGAGATCCGCCGCGCCGTGGTCTCCGGTTGAACGCGACCGAAAACCGAATGACACACGGTTGCCGATTGATACGCGGGCGGCGAGGAAAACACCAAGTGAGGCCTTGGTAGTGAACCTAGACAAAGTATACACAATTTGTGTAGTATATTTGCGGCGCCACTTACTGGTGGTGAGTCGCTGAGTGTGGCTATTCCCGCTCTCGACCCAACTGCAGCAATCTCCCGCCAGGAGCGAATAAGTTCGCATGTTCGACGAACGCATGGCCCGTTAGTCGCTGACGCGGCAACAGTGGCAACGCCAGGCGTTGCCGTACAGCCACGAGTAGACCGCAGGGGAGACCGACGCATGTGCGTGCGAAACATCTTGGTTGTGGTCGTGGCAGTGACGGTCCTCGAACTGGGCGGACAAGTTGCGCCAGGCGAGGAGGTGACCATTGCTGCCAAGAACTTGTCGGCAGCGTCGAAGAACGTGTTCCCAGTTTATGACCAGTTCGGTGGCCTCATGCTGGCCGAAGGCCAAGGCGGATTTGCCGAGTGGACGTTCGAGTTGAAGTCGCCCTATTCCGACGTGTTTCGCGGCTATCTTCATTTCTTATATGCTTCAGGCCAGCGTCGCGGGTGCCGGCTCACCGTCAACAGCGAAGTCCAACCAACGGAGGTCCTGGCAGAGACGACGGGAGGTTTCCTGCCGGCGCACCTCAAGTGGGAGACTCTCGGGCCGCTGGACTTTCGCAGGGGCAAGAACACGATCCGTGTTGATGCGCCGGGCTACATGCCCCATTTCAAGGGGCTTTACATTTCGCCCAACAAGCCGCCTCCCGAGAAGTCCATCTTTCAAGATCCTGAATCCGCATCCGTTGCGTTGGTCGAGAAGCTCAATCTAAAGGCTTTGCGACAGGCGATCGTCTATTTGTCGAAACAGTATGGCAACGAGTATCCTCGCGCCAAGACTTTCCTCACGCGCCTTGCCACGATCGAACAGGAACTTGCGGACACATTGGAAGAGAAGACGGACACGCTGATGCGTCTGCGCTCATTGGCTACACGCACTGAGCAAGTTCGCCGCGACGCGCTGGTGGCCGACAATCCGCTGATGCGATTTGAGAAGTTGCTGTTGGTGAAACGCAACACCTACCAGTCGTCCCATTACTACACCGATTTCATCGACGGCTGCAAACACCTCGGCGGTAGCCTGTGCGTGCTCTCGCTTTCCGATGGGCAGGTCACCGAGTTGGCGCCGAACCTGAAGCAGGGGATCTTCGGTCGCTACGATCTCTCCTGGGACGGCAAACGCATCGTTTTCGGTTACAAGCCAGGCCTTGGAAAAGGGTTTCGCATCTACGTCGTCGGAAGCGACGGCGAGGGGCTTCGATCCGTTACGTTTGATCCTCCGGACGAGCAAGCGCGGATCGAAAAGTACTGGCTGCGCGACGTCTACCGTGACGGGCTGTACAAACACCAGACAGACGACATGCACCCCTGCTGGCTGCCCGGCGGCGATATCTGTTTCACGTCGACTCGCTGCGAACGGGGGATCCTCTGCGACGGTCCGGACCGCTTGACGACCGCCGTGTTGTATCGAGTCAAGCCTGACGGCAAGGCGATGCGCGAGTTGTCGCACAGCCAACTCAGCGAATTTACGCCGCTGGTCATGGACGACGGCCGCATCCTGTACAACCGCTGGGAGTACATCGACAAGGGAGCCGTCACTGCCAAGGGACTGTGGGCGATTCGACCCGACGGCAGCGGTGCCGTCGAGGTTTTCGGCAATCAGGTGACGTATCCTTGTACCTTCATCGCGGCACGACCCATTCCCGGCCGTGCCGGTTGTTTTGTGGCGGTCGGTGCGCCGCACATGCCGTTGGGAGTGGGGACGATCGTCCGCATCGACACGCACTATCCAATTCGCACTCGGCAACCGATGACCTATATCACGCCCGATGTGGACATCCGCGCCGAGGTCGGCTTCTTTCATCGGCGGAACGGGCGTTGGGTGCGTGACAACAACGGCCCGCTCTTTGCCGATCCGTTTCCCCTTTCCCACAAGTTCTTTCTGGTCTCGTGCAATCCAGATCGTCCGTGGAACGCTGTCGACGCGTATGGCATCTACCTGATTGACGAGTTCGGTAACCGCACGCTCGTTTATCGTGATGAGGCCATCTCCTGTTGGCAACCGGTTCCGCTGATGGCCCGACCGGCGCCGCCTCAGTTGTCTGAGGTGGCTGCGGTGGCTGAGTCGACCACCTTACCGACTGCGGAAAGTGGCCAGGCGTCTCTAGTGATGTCCGATGTTTATCGAGGCATGGAAGGCATTCCCAGAGGAACGATCAAGCATTTGCGGATCATGGAAGATCTCCCGCGGCCGTGGTCAGCTCGCCGCTTCTGGGACGGAGATGCGTTCCAGCAGCAACATGCGGCGGTCGGTATGAACGGGCATCTCGGTGTGCGCGTCGTTCATGGTGTCGTCCCGGTTTACAAAGACGGCTCGGCCAATTTTGTCGTCCCGGCCAACAAGAACATCTACCTTCAGGCATTGGACGAGGATTTCATGGAAGTGCAACGCATGCGCACTTTCATCAACCTGATGCCGGGCGAGCGGCGCTCATGTATCGGCTGCCATGAGTACAAAGGACAGGCCCCGCCGAACCAACAGTTGCTGGCCTTGACACGACCGCCAAGCAAACCTGCTGCCCAAGTGGGCGATACGGCTCCGCGGCCGGTCCACTACCCCACCTACGTTCAACCCGTGCTGGATCGGCACTGCGTCGCCTGCCATGCCGGCGACAAGATTGAAGGGGACCTTGATCTGTCGGGCGAACTGACGACGCTCTTCAACCGCTCCTACGAGAACATCATTCGTCGCAATCTGGTGCAGAAGATCGACGAGCTGGTTCCCAAGACGGGCAACGTTCCCTACGTGCCGCCTTTGACTCTCGGTTCCCATCGGAGCAAGCTGATCGACATCCTTCAGGAAGGTCATTACGACGTTCGATTACCCAAAGCCGATTTTGTGAAACTGGTCACGTGGATTGATGCGAACTCGCCCTATTACGGCACCTACTTCGGCCGCCGCAATCTAAAATACCGCGACCACCCTGATTTCCGGTTGGCGCCTAGAGCACTCGCCGAGCCCGACAAGCGCGGAGTCTCCAGCCAATGACGAATGAGACATCAGAGACGATGTCGAGGGGCACACTAACGATGATGGTCATTGGATGCTTCGTCTTGTGGGCCGCAACGGCCCGCGTGGCTGGAATCAAACGCCAGCATCCAACAGCCCCAATACGAGCAATACAATGACTCCACGACAGCGAATCCTGGCAACGTTGAACCACGAACCACCCGATCGCACACCGACCGATGGCTGGTTCCATCCCGAAGTGATCGAATCACTGAAGCGGCACTACGACACCGACGACTGGTCAGTCGTACTTGACGAACTGGGCATCGAAGGTTGGGCTGATTTGAGTCCTCACCTCGCACCTGTCGCCCCCGATGGACAGATCATTCCGCAGATGGGCCACGCATCTGGAGAGCCAGCCAAATGGCTTGACGAGCGCACCTACGAGGACGTCTGGGGTGTGCGCTTTCGCAAGGGTGACGACGGCCGCTATCGCGAGTGGCTCTCCGGCCCGCTCGAAGACGCCCAAACCGCTGCCGACATCGAGCGATTCGGCATCGACCGTGTCGTCGAAATCTGCCAGCCCGACGACTATAGCGAGCAAGTGGCGCAATTGAAGAAGGAGGAGAAGTTCGTTTTCGCCAATGTCGAAAACCCGTTCCGCCGACTGTGGAATCTGCGGGGCTACGAGAATGCCTTGATGGACTATGTTGCCAATGTCGAAGTGCTCGAAGCGGTTTACGACCCGCTTTACGAATTGTACACCGGAATGGCGACGCAGATTGCTCGCGCCGGCGTCGATATGATCCGCGTTATCGGCGACTTTGCCATGCAAGACCGGATCATCATGCGACCCGCCCTGTGGCGCCAGTTCGACAAGCCGCGCATGGCTGCCCTGATCGCCGCCGCCCGCCAAGTCAACCCAGACGTTACGATGTTCATCCACAGCGACGGCAAGCTGACCGACCTGATGGACGATCTTATCGAAATAGGCTTCGACGTGATCAACCCGATCCAGCCCGAGTGCATGGATCCTCTCGAAGTCAAACGCCGCTGGGGTGATCGGATCACGCTCCACGGCTGCATCAGTATTCAGCGGACGCTGCCGTTTGGGAGTGTGGACGATGTTCGACACGAGGTCGAAACGCTCATCCGCCAGTGCGGTCATAATGGCGGCCTGGTGCTTCTACCCTCAAATAACATTCAGCCCGATACGCCGATCGAGAACATTCTCGCCTGTTACCATACGGCCCGCGACTTTGCCGTTTCGTCGATTTAGGGCTGCGCAGTTGCTTCAAGAACGGTCCCGAAGGTGGGCTGGTCGGGAGACCGGCCCATAACATGTTGTTTCTGCAAACACCCCGCTTTGCGGGGCAAGCCAAAGCCACGCCTATGGCCGTGGTCGATTACTTTGAGGGTTGCCGAACGTTGCTGAAGTCTGCGCTTTAGCGTGCTTCTTCAGCCTAAAGGCTGCACTCCAACGTAGCTGTTCAGTCTTTCTGCCACAACACGCGATTCAACTTGGGAAACAGCTTGAGTGCATTCTCACGCATGATCTGTCGCCCGATGCGCGTCGCGTGCTTCTCAAGGAGCTCTCCCCGGCCGACCTTTTCGGCCAGTGCTTCTGCCAGGCATTGTCGCGTGAATTCCGTTGCGGCATAGATGCCTTCAGCGTCCACGGTGTCGGCTCCCCACATGATGCGGTCGGACGGCACTGCCTCCAGCCACTCTTGATAGGCTCGCTTGGCCATCGTATAGCTGAGTGTCGGCAACCAACAGGAATCAATCCAGACATTGCGATGCTTCATCGCAATTGCACCTGTCTCTCCGATCCACGGGTATCCTCCATGGAACAGGATGAATTTGGTTTCGGGATTCGCATCGATCACATTCACCAGCAGCATTGGATTCGATCCCTGAATGCGCGCGTCGCCGGTATGGACTTGGAACGGCAATTCGTATCTTGCGCTCAACGCGCAGACGTGCCAAAACATAAAGTCCTCAAATCGCTTCTGTTCCTCTTCCGTCGTATTCTCAGCCGTCTTGCCGTACACGGCGGCCGCTTGTTCTCTGGTGACGCGTTGATACGCGATTGTACGCTGATAAGCCTGTGTCGATTTCAAACAGATAACATCCGCCGCAACGGCATCGGCAAAAAGGGTTTCAATCACCATGAGAAACTCGTCGAACGACTTCGTCGGAAGTCCCTTTCGCTCGGCAAATGCAAAAGGACTATCGAATTCGGAGGTAAAGCGGTCGGGATGAGCGGCGCGCATTACTGAAGTAACATTCAGCACGGGCACCGAAAAGCGGAACTCACGGCTGAATTGCAGTCGATTCCAATAAGGATCGATGAACATTAGTTCAATGTTGGCTTGCTCTGTGATGACACGTTGCAGCCACTCATCATTCTTGTAATGTGCGAAGATCCGGTTGTTGAGATCGCGCGCCTGGTCCGGCGAAATCGTGTCGAAATCAACGTCGTACAAGTCGCGAAATGCCGGCAGCAAATAGCGGTAGAAACTGGTGGCCCGTGCATCATTGAAATCGTCTTTGGCGTCATTCCACCATGTATCGAAGGAGCCATCCGCCGGCCACGGTGTGATGCGAGTTGTCCGGCGGATGTAACTGTGAGCCCATATACTGTACAGAGTCATCCCATGACCTTGAGTCGTATCGACACGGTTAGGGATGTCGTTGAACGGTCGCAAATGATCGTGAGTATCAATCGCTCGAACCGCATCAAGCGAGGCTTTGATCCGCCCGTACAGAGGCGTCGCTTTCACATTTTGCACCGAGTCCGTTTGCTCCAACACGCTGTTTTGCGCGCGACTCTCGTATGCCAAGCACGCGCAAGCAACCATGGCCAGCGGAACACTTCTTTTTGCAATGGAAATCACTTGTTTCTCCTTGGTCGTAGTCGGGAGTAAACGGAAGGAGCAGATTGCTGTTAAGTTGTTGGTTTGCAGCATTTTCTACAGCATCATGTCACTTGTTGTGAGGCGATCTCTCGACCGCAACACCACGCCGACCGAAGGTCTCCAAGAGCGTATGGAATGCCTGTCCACGTTCGCTGTTGAAAAAGGAGACCTTCGGTCGAAACGGTGAGCTGGTCAGGAGACCAGCTCACAACCTGTGTGTCGCAGCGTGTTTGGTTGTATGGAGCGTAACTCTTGAAGCGAGAGAGACTTAAAAGCAACACGATCTCCACAGACTTTCCGACTTTTGTTGACGAGGCAAAAAAGTGGCCTCACGACGATTGGGCGATTTCGGTAATAAACTGGTTTTGGAGTAACCACCGAACCCAAACGAAGGAGGCCAATCTGATGCTAGCGATGAATGTAGGTG
>PVBE010727817.1_pt1 | contig 20759 bp, 13 predicted proteins | sample 1631181 | NCBI WGS metagenome assembly PVBE01 (sample SAMN08397723, study PRJNA350692) | Marine metagenome, whole genome shotgun sequencing project. | isolation source: water | place: Pacific Ocean | collected 2012-04 | reverse complement strand
GAAGAACCGGTGGATTCGGTGGTAGTCCGTCGCCCGGTGCCAGGTGATCGCCAGCACTTCGGAGCGCGCCGACAGCCGCCCGGCGAGGACCGCCAGCAGCTCCTCGTCATGGCTGCCGGGCACGACGAACACCCACCGTCGACGGGCGGGGAACACGACGACCTCCGTCATCGGCGCGGGGTCCTGGCGAAACGAGGTCTTGCGCCCGGTCCCGACCTCGTCCTCCGGCTTGAGCCCCATGCCGTCCAGGGCCACCTTGACCCGATCGACGATGTCCTCGTCGCCCCGTACCCGCACGGCCACGAAGCTGCCGTGGTTCGCGGCGATGCGCATGGACTCGGCGGGCGGTCCCGGTTGGCTCATGTCCCCTCCAGCCGCTGCCGCGTCCACTCGATCTCCCCGGCGAGCATGCCGACGAGATCGTCGCGCACCGCCGTCGGCGTGACATCCCACGTATAGGTCTCCACCTCGTAGTGGTCGCACGCATCGGCGGCCAACAGCGCCTCGAGGGCCGCCTGCAGGAACGGCCGCGTCGTGGCGACGGGCGTGGCGTCGCCTACGTCCTCGGCATACACCGCGACGTGGAAGTGGCTGCGCCAGGCCTCGCAGGCCCCCCACCCGTCGGGGTCGCGGTCGGGCACCTCGGCCAGGTCCCGGGCCACCAGCAGGTCGCCGTCCGGTCGGCGGCCGACGGTCTGGTGCAGGAAGCGCGGCTCGGCGAACCCCTTGAGCGCCTCGACGGCCCCGGGCCGGTCCGGGCGGACCTGCAGGGCGCTGGTCACCTGCACCTTGTGGATCGGGACGCCGCCCATCTGCAGCGTGCGCACCGACTCGTGGGGGTCCTCGAACATCACCGCCAGGTGGCAGGCGTCGTAGCAGACCCCGAGCAGGGCGGTCAGGTCGTCCTCCGCCACCCGCCCGCTCGCCGCCGGACGGACGTGCTCGGTCCAGAACTGGGCAGCATCGGCGGTGGTCTCCAGGCTGGTCAACGGCTCGGGCTCCACCGCGAGGCGGACGGTCCGCCCGGTCCGGTCGCGCAGCGCCCGCAGCCCCTCGACGGCGGCGACATAACCCCGGGCGCACGCCTCCAGCACGGCGCGATCGTGGCCCCACGGCCGATAGGTGCCCGCCGAGGTCGACAGCGAGCCCGCAACGCCGTCGGGGAGCAGGGCGGCGAGGGTCTCGGCGCAACGCAGGGTGTAGGCGACCCGCTCCTCGTCGTCCCACGCCGGGGCGTAGACCCTCTCCTTGAGACCATCGACCTGAAAGCCACCGTGCACGAAGCCGTTGACCGTGAACGCGTACATGCCCCGCGCCTCGAGCGCCGCCTTGAGCGCCCCGGCGTCGCCCCGGGCCGCCGCGTCCGACAGGCGCAGACCAACCCCAAAGGGCTGGTCGGGGCAGACCCGCGCCTTGACCTCGGCCACCGGCCCCGCCACCGCCGCGAGGACGCCCTGCGCGGTCTCCGCCGGGTGCACGTTGGTGCAGTAGGTCAGGTGCAGGCCAGGGGACAGACGCACGGCGGGACCCTATCAGTCCCTAAAGGGATCCGCGCCGCGCACCGATCGCCGGAGTACAGCTTCACGCCCGCGAAGGGACCCAAGATGCCGACCTTCATCGTCCGTCACAATCAAGATGAGCCTCGGTTTGCCAACGTCGACGTCGACGAGATCGTGATCGGTCGCGACCCCACCTGCACCGTCGTCCTCCCGGAGTCGACGGTGTCCAGGCAGCACCTGGTCATTCGCAAGTACCCCGGTCCCCAGTACGTCATCGACGCGGTCAAGCCGACGAACCCGGTGATGATCAACGGCGAGTTCATCCGGGAGCGCACACTGGTCAAGGAGGGCGACGAGCTCCAGATCGCCGACTTCCACGTGATCTTCAGCCTCCGCGCCGATGCGATGCAGCACTACGTCAAGGAGGTCCACCACTACGACGGGGTCTGCGACGGCTGCGGCTGGCAGGGGCGTCTCGGACGGCACAACCCAAACCCCCGCTGCCCCAAGTGCGGCAGCTCGATCACCCAGCGCAAGGACGACCTGTCGTCGGTGGCGGTCCAGGCGATGCCTGAGGAGCAGGGCGCCACGGCCTACCTGCCCGCCGTCGACGTGGCGAAGATGCACGAGACCTTGCGGCTGAAGACCAAGGCCCGCCTGCGCGCCCAGGGCGCACGGAGCGCCCACACCCTGACCGCGACGAAGACCAGCACCATCGGATCGCCCGGCAAGGCGGACGTCTCCGCCTCCGGCATCCTCCTGGGCGGCCACGCCAGCGTGGCGTGGGAGGACGACGGCTGGGTGGCCCGCTGGAACGGCGCGGTCAACCGGATGAAGCACAACGGCGACGGCTGCAAGATGGCCCGCCTGCGGGAGGGCGACCGCCTGACGGTGGGCGGGAGCCAGTTCAAGCTCGAGATCGTCTGACGGCGGAGCTACGCCGTGGCGGCGATGGCCCGGCCCACGTGCAGACCCAGCGCATAGATCGTCAGCTGGGGCGGGACCCCCGGCGCGGACGGCATCAATGAACCATCGGACACCCACAGCCCCTCGACGTGGTGGTGGGCCCCGTCGTCGCCGACCGCCGCGATGGCCGGGTCGCCGCCCATCGGCACGGTGCCCACCGGGTGGACCGCGGTCAGCTCGTCGACGCCGCCGCCGTCCAGGGGCGTGCCGCCGGCCTCCTTGAGCAGGTCCACCGCCCGCTCCAGGCCGAACTCGAGCGCCGCGACGTCAGCTGCCGCGGGCTCGTAGGTGATCTTCAGCCCCGTGTCGCCCGCCGGCCGCACCTGGCCCGCGCCGGTGTCGTGGACCATGGCGGTGATCGCCGCGAGCCGGTCATAGCGCTCGAACACGGCGCGGTGGGCGCCGCCGTGGCCGGGGCAGAGCGCTGCGAAGGACATGGGGTGGGCGAAGACGGGCACGAGCCACACGCCCCGGCCCTCGAACTCGGTGACCTCCATGGCCTGGGGGATCCCCTCCCACGCCCGGATCTCCTCGCCCATGTCCGCGCAGACCACGGCGGCCGGGTGGATCCGCAGGCTGTCGCCGACCGACCCGTCCGGACCCTCGATGCCCGATCGACGCAGCAGCGCCGGGGTGCCGGTGGCCGACGCGGCGAGGCAGATCCTGGGCGCGTGCACGGTGACCCGCCCCCCGTCGGGGCCGATGGCCTCGACCCCGGTCGCCCGATCCCCGGCGCGCAGGACGCGCACCGCGTGGGTCCGGTCCAGCACCTTCGCCCCGGCGGCCACCGCTCGGGGGATGAACACCTTCAGGGCGTTGTTCTTGGCGTCGTACGAGCACCCGAGCTCGCAGAAGCCGCTGGCCTTGCAGCCGCTGCGGTTGTGCAGCAGCCGGCCGCCGGCCCAGCCCAGCCGCCGGCGTGCGGCGTCGAGCGTGGCGTTGTGCTTGTTGACCCGATCGTCGGGGACCTGCGCGACGCCCAAGGCCGCCTCGACCTCCCCGAACAGGCCTGCCCACCGCTCGGGCGTGAGGCGGCCCAGGCCCCGGTCCTCGGCCCAGGCGCGCTGCAGCCGCACCGGCAGCCGCTTGCAGAGGTTGAGGTTGTGCAGGGAGGAGCCGCCGACCCCCTTGCCCTGGTGGATGCGCACCCGGCCGTCCGGCGTGCCGCGGGCCCCCGCCTCCCAGAACAGGCGGGGCAGCATGTCCTCCTCGCGCTGGTTCATCTGCGAGGGACGGACCAGCTCGCCCGCCTCGAGGATCACCGTGGCCAGGCCGGCCTCCGCGGCCATCGCCGCCGCGGCCGCGCCCCCGGGGCCGCTGCCCACGACGCACAGGTCGGCGTGCAGCTCGGTCGGCCGAGGGGTGAGCAACAACGAGGCGTACGGGTCGCTGCGCGGCGGATCGGCGGGGCGGACCCACGGACCGTCGTAGCCGGTGCCGACCCAGGCGGCGTCCTGCTGGTAGGCCCCCACCATCACCAGGTCGCGCACGGCCCGGTACAGCTTCCGGCCGACCTCGCCGCGGCCCGCCAGGTGGTTCAGCACGGCGCTGCGATCGGCCACGGGCAGCGACGACAGCCGCCCCCAGCGGCCGGCGCCGAGGGGGGCGACGTGCTCGATGAGCCCGAGGGCGACCGACACCAGACGAGCCTGACCGGTGGCGGCCACGTAGCGCTGGGCTCCAGCGGCCACCTTGGCGGGGTCCAGCTCCAGTGGGGGCAGCAGGGCTTCGGCAGCTGCCCCGAGCACCCGGCGGGGGGGCGTGCCGGCGATGCGGGCGCCGCCAACGCTCAGCACGCCCGCAGCGCCCAGGCCCCCGGTCAGGAGCAGCCGACGCCGCGTGCGGTCGGCGCCGGTGAGCTTGCGGCGCAGCGCGGCGGGCACACGGTCCTGCCAGTTGTCCGCGGTGGGCAGAGGGCCCGGGCGGCGGGCGGTCTGCCAGAACAGGACCCGCTCGCCTGCTGGCGGCGCCGCCAGCAGGGCCGCCATGGCCTTGCCCGTGTACACGCCCTCGAGGCGGAGGCCGTCCGGGCCCTCCGCCGCGATCCGGCCACAGGCTGCGACGGACCCTGGCGTCGCCTGGCCGTAGCCGGCGCCGATCCAGCGGCGGTCCACCCGGATGGGCGCCGGCGTCGCCTCGGTGCCGGCGGCCTGCTGGGCCTCGCGCACCGAGGCGCGCAGCGACCGCTCGGACATGAAGATCCTCTCGACGGTGCCCACCGCGTGGATCAGCGGGCGCAAGCCGGCCATGCCCAGGCCCACGGCCAGCCCCGCGGTCGTCCCGCCGGACCCCAGGGCGACGACGATGCGGTCCGGCTCGGGCAGCTCGCCCGCCCGGATCTGATCGGCCAGCTCCAGGCCCGCACGCACGGTTCCCAGCATGCCGGGCCCGCACGTGGCGCCGGGCGGCACCGCGGGCACGCCGGAGACCGTCGTCCCCCGGATCACGCCGGGGTTGAGCACCGCCAGCGCGATCCGAGAGGCGCGGAACCGGATGTCTGTCGGACCGGACGCCGTGAACGCCAGGTTCTGCAGCACATCCTCGGCGGGCGGCTCCCAGAAGACGCAGGCGAGCACTCGGCGATCGAGGCGCTGGGCGGCGGCGACCAGGGCGACCAGCTGACCCGAGCCCGTGGCGCCCCAGCCCGCCCAGCCGGGGGCGTCGGCGTACGGCGGCGTGGCCAGCAGGTAGTCGAGCTTGCGGACCTTGGCGCCGCCGTGCAGCGCCGGGAGCAGATCGTCGCGCTTGAAGCCCAGCCAGCGTAGACCGAGGGCCTCGGCCAGATCGGGCGTGGCGTGGACCGGGCTGGCCTCCTGCACCCAGCCCAGGCGGGGCGCCCTGTCCAGCCGATCGCTCACCGCGGGACCCGGCCGCACGCCAGGGAGTCGCCCCCGGAGCAGGCCCACCGGGCGAGGAACGCCTCCCGATCCGGGTCCTTGGCCACGCCCCGACCCAGGCCGTACATCACCCCGAGGTTGGAGCAGCCGGCCACGTCGCCGGCCACGCAGGCCCGCCGGAAGAGCTCCGCGGCTTCGGCGTCCTGCCCCCGGCCGGCCACCAGCGCGCCCAGGTTGGCGCACCCTGCGGCCACCGACGCGTCGCAGGCCCGTCGGTGAAGCGCTTCGGCCCTCGCGGGGTCGGCCGTCACCCCCCGCCCATCCGACAGCAGCTTGCCGAGGGCATCACAGGCCTCGCCGTCCCCGGCCTCGCAAGCCCTGTCGAACCCCGCCGCCGCCTCCTCCGGGCGGTTCGCGGCGAGGTCCCGCACCGCCTGCTCGCGATCGGCTGGCGGGGGGGGCTCGTCGCAGCCGAACGGGGCTGCGCAGACCAGGGCCGCGGCGAGGGGGCCTAGGGCCGGAAGAAGCCGAGGCAAGCCGGGATGTTCCCCCGATTGAAGTCGTACAGGTTGTGGATGGGCCGCACGTCGCCGGCGGGCCAGTCGATGTCCGCCACGTCCCAGGTGTGATCGGTCTCGATCAGGTGCCGGGTCTCCTCGAGGGCCAGCTGGCCTCGGACGAAGATGCGGACGGTGGCGTTGGTCTCCACGGGGTCGGACGGGCCCTCGTCGCCGCCGTCGTAGGTGTCCAGGTAGTAGTGGATGATCACCCGGAAGACCCCCGCCTCGGGCTGCTCGAGGTTGATGTTCTCCGGGCCGAACCCCTGCACGTTGTCGACGTCGAGGAACGGATCGTCGTGGAAGTCGTCGGCCACGCCCCAGTCCGGGGCGAGGTTTTGGTAGAAGCAGTCGCTGTCGCAGTCGAAGAACTGCCCGCCCGGCTGGACCAGGTGCAGGTCGACGTCGCAGTCGTCCGAGTCCCACTCGAGCTGGATGTGCAGCGCCACGTCCTCGAGCAGCGGCGGCAGCCCGGTGGCCTGCAGGTTGAGCTGGGCCTGGGGCTGCGGTGAGTCATTGCGCACGACAAAGTGGCCGAGATCGGGACCGGCGAGCCTCGGCGCGTAGGTGACCTCCACCTGGGCGCGCTCCCCCGCCGGCAGCACCTGGGGCCAGCCCGGCTGGGCGGTGATCTGGAACTCGTTGGACAAGGGGATCCCGAACACCTGCCCCCGGGCGAGGCCCGAGATGTTCAACGGACGCGCCCCGCAGGAGATGAGGTCGGCCGTGCGCACGCTCTCGTCACCCCTGCGCACCGCCCCGAACCTCAGCGGGTTGGGCGAGATCAGCAGGCACGGCGGGGCGTCGCCGGCGCCGGTGCCGGTCAGGGGCACCCGGACCTCGGCCTCGTTGGGGTCGTTGGACGCGATGACCAAGGCGCCAGCGTGGTCCCCCTCGGCGGGCGCGGTGTACAGCACCTCCACCCGCCGGGACTCCCCGGCGGCCAGCTCGAACGGCTCGACCACCTCGGCCAGCGTGAACGGCCCGCCCGCCGGGTCGAAGGTCAGCCCCTGCACCGCCAGCGGCACGCCCCCGACGTTGAGGATGCTGACGAACGCCGAGGCCGGCGCCCCCACGCCCCGTCGCCCGTAGTGGATCTCGGGCGGCTCGACGTGGATGTCCTGGGGACCCTCTTTGCGGCGGGCGAGCAGCCGAACGGACAGGTCTGGGGCCTCCTCGGAGTCCGTGCGGATCCACACGGCGCCCTCGTCGCCCTCCTCGCCGGCCTGCGAGTACGAGACGACGAACTGCGCAGTCTCGCCGGGCGGAACGACCACGGGCAGCTCCGGGCCGGCGGTGATGGAGAAGTCGCGGGACGAGTCCCACGTGATCGACACCTCCTGCACCGTCACCGCAACGTCGCCGGTCGGCCGCACGGCGAACTCCCGAGAGGCCACCACACCGGCGGCGAGGAACCCGAAGTCGATGACCTCCGGGTCCACTACGACCGAGGCGGCGACTGGGTCGCCGCCGGCCTCGCCCTCACCCGCGCCGGCGTCTTCGCAGCCGCCTTCGGCGGAACAGCAATCGGGACCTTCCCTCCCGGCACATTCAGTGCCGTCGGGCCCCTCCCGTTCCTCGGCTGTGGCGACCCCCTCTCCCTCACCCTCGCCCAGCTGCCAGTCGTACTCGGGCACCTCCCCGCCGCCGCCACCTTCGCCGCCCACACCCTCGCCGCCTGCCCCTGCACCGGGGGGGCGGTCATCGCTGCATGCCGACAGGAGCAGCGTCATAACCAGAGCGGCACGAATCACGGTCCGGCAGGATAGCAGCCGGCCGCCGTGTATGCCCTCACCCTGATCCTGGCCGTCACGGCCACCCCGCCGCTGGTCCCCAACCGGATCCCCGCGTGGCGCGATCCGGGCGACTACGCCGGCGCGGCGGCCTGCAAGCCCTGCCACGCCCACGCGTGGTGGGCCTGGCGACGCTCCCCCCACGGCCGGGCCATGGCCGAGCCCTCGGCAGACACCGTCGCCGGCTCGTTCGACGCCGCCCCCATCCCGCTGCAGGGCGGCGAAGGCCGGCCCCTGTGGGACGCCGAGCGGGGCTTCCGCTTTGCCCTGCCCGGCCCCGACGGGCAGCCCTATCAGTGGCCCGTGTCCTTGGTCCTGGCGTCCGGCCGAACGCACCAGCTGTACGTCACCCAGACCGAGGACGGGCGTCTGCGCCCCCTGCCGATCTTCTGGGGCGCCGAGAAGCGCCGCTGGGCCAGCCTGCAGGACTACCGGCCGTCGTCGCTGGACCCCGAGTCCCCCGACTGGTGGGGCCGAGGCTCGCTCCTGCGCTACTCCTGCCTGGACTGCCACGCCTCCCAGGCCAGCTACCGGCTGGACGGCGAGCGGCGCATCGTCACCGAGTACGTAGACCTGTCGGTCAACTGCGAGGCCTGTCACGGGCCCGCCAAGGCCCACGCCGCCGGGGGACCGCCGCCGGCCAGCCTCAAGCACCTGTCCAAGGAGCGCGAGGCGCGCCTGTGCGGCCAGTGCCACGCCTACAAGATCCCGTTCCAGTTCGGGGTGGACGAGCTCGGCATCCGGCGCCACGCCTTCCAGACCCCCGCCTACGCCGGCTTCCGCCCCGACGGCACCCAGGGCCAGACCGTCTACCAGATGACGGGCCACCTGCTGTCGGAGTGCTACCGCAAGGGGGCGATGACCTGCTCGAGCTGCCACGCCCCCCACCTCGGCTGGGCCCGCGACCTGTCCGGCCGCCCGGCGCTGGGCGACCAGGCCCACCGGCAGTGCACCGTCTGCCACCGCGACCTGGCCGACCCGACCCCCGCCGCGGCGCACACCGGCCACCCGCCCGGCGCCGCCAGCTGCACCGAGTGCCATATGGGGAGCTCTTGGATCCTCGACACGCCCGCCACGCACCATCACACGGCCGACCACACGATCTCCATTCCCCGGCCGGACGAGGCGGCCCTGGGCGGGGCGCTGTCGTGCCTGCACTGCCACGATCAGCGAGACGCCGCCTGGGCCCGGGCCGCCCTGGCGGCGTGGGGCTCGCACAAATCCGCAGGGCCACGACCGTGGGTGCAGGCCGTGTCCAAGGGCCGCAACGGCGACCCCGCCGCGGTGCCGATGCTGGTGGCCCTGCTCGGCGACCGGGACGCAGGCGACCACCTGCACGCCACCGCCCTGTCGCTCCTCGAGGCGGCGAAGCCCGGCGCCGCGGTGGTGCCGGTGCTCCTGCCCTGGGCGGATCACCCCTCGGCCGAGCTGCGCGGCTATGCTGTGCGGGCGCTGATGCATCACGACAAGGACCGTGCTGGGGACTGGCGCCGACGGGGCGCCTCCGATCCGGACGCCTTCGTGCGCCTGGCGGCGTTCGGAGGCGAGCGCCGGCTCGCCGACCTGTCCGCCGCGGAGGTCCGCAGGGCCGCCGACGACGCCGCCGCCCGGGCCCTGTCCCCCTCCGAGCCCGTCAGCGTGTGGGTCACCGCCGCCAAGTCCCACCTGCGCAGGGGCGAGGCCGCGCAGGCCCGCCCCTACCTGGACGCCGCCGCCCGCTGGGCGACGCCCGAGCAGGCCCGCTTCCACGCCATTGATCGTCTCCAGTGGCTCACCGAGGGCGCACGACCGTGAGGACTGAATTCCAACGAGGCTGGGACCTGGCAGAGCTGCCGTGGTTCGAGCGACGCGATGACCTGCTGACCGTGGTCGACGACGACGTCGGCCCCATCATCGACATGCACACCCACCTGGCCATGGGGCCTTGGGCGGCCAAGCGGGCCGCACGCTCGGGCTGCTGCAGCGGGGCCAGCCACTATCTGGCCATGGACGACCCGCTCGATCTCGACCGGTACGCCAACAGGAACCTGTCGGAGCGTGCCCTGCGCCGCATGAAGGTGGACCTCGGTTTCGGCGGCCTGCTGCCCAACGCGATGTCGCTGACCCACACGGCGGACAACCTGATCGCGGAGATGACGGCCCTGGGCATCGTGCAGTCCGTGCTGCTCCCCATCGACGCCCCGTGGCCCAACAAGCGGCCCGACGCCTTCCTGGACACGGCCAAGGAGCGGACCGGGCTGCTCTCCTTCGGCTCCGTGCACCCGTACGCCGGCGACCCTGGGGACCGGCTGGACCACCAGCTCGACAACGGCGCCCTGGGCGTGAAGCTGCATCCATCGGTGCAGGTCGTCCGCCCGGACCACCCCAAGACGATGGCCGCCTACGAACTGTGCGCCGAGCGCGAGCTGCCCATCCTCATCCACTGCGGACCGGTGGGCATCGAGCCCCGCATGGGTCGCGAGCTGTCGCAGCTCAAGCACTACTGGCGGGCCGTGGCCGACAACCCGAAGGTCACCTTCCTGCTCGGACACTCGGGCGCGTTGCAGTTCGAGCAGGCCCTGGAGTTGGCCCAGCAGTACGAAAACGTCTGGCTCGAGCTGTCCTGCCAGCGGGTCGCCAACGTGAAGCGGATGGTCGAGGAGGGGCCGGCGGACCGCATCGTCCTGGGCTCGGATTGGCCCTGGTACCATCAGGCCATGCCCATCTCGAAGGTGCTGCTGGCCACCGAGCACCTGGGCAAGGCCGACCGCCGCCGACACCGCCGGCGCATCTTCCACGACAACGCCGCGCGGCTGCTGGGGCTGTCATAGGCGGCCACCGCACATGAAGGTCCGGCCATGAAGGTCTACGCAGTCCCCCTGGCGCAGGCCCCCGTGAAGGAGAACTTCGCCCGCTCGGACGGCGACGGCGGGCGACGCTGCATGCTCACGCTGGGCGCGCTCCTGGTGGACCACCCGCGGGGCAAGCTCCTGGTCGACGCCGGCCTGCCGGACCGTCCCGGGCTCCTCGACCGCGCGATGGGGCTGTCGCTCACCAAACAGTTCCGGTCCAGCGCCTACCGCTCGCTGCCCCGCGTGCTGCGCGAGGCCGGCGTGGCGCCCGAGGCGATCACCAACGTCATCCTCACCCACCTGCACTGGGACCACACCGGCTCGGTCGATTCGTTCCGCCGCGCTCGCGTCCTGGTCGGCCCCGGCGAGCTGGCGGCGTCGCGCACGCGAGGCGTGCACAGCCTCGGCTTCATCGGCGCCCGACGGGCCCGACGGTTCGGCCTGGCCGAGGTCCGCATGCACGACTGGGATGAGGGAGGGGCCCAGTTCCCCAAAGCCCACGACGTGTTCGGCGATGGGGCGGTGATGATCGTGCCCACGCCGGGCCACACGCCCGGCCACGTGGCCGGGCTGCTGCGCACCAACCCGCCGCTGATGTACCTCGGCGACGCCAGCTACACCCTTGCGGGCCTACGGGCGGGCGCCACGAACGGCAAGCTGTACGGTCAGGCGGCCGATCAGGATCGCGACCGGGCCCGGCGCACCCTCGACGGGATCCAAGAGCTCGAGGCCCGCCTCAACCTGAACCTGCTGCCGGCCCACGACACCGACGCGTGGCAGGCGCTACCTGCGTTTCCGGCGCCGCTGAGCTAGCAGGCCGAGCAGGAGGAGCGCCCAGATCGGGGGTGCCCCGCCACCCGCGGGCCCCGCCGCGCTGCAGCCGGATCCCTTGGCCGGCGGCGCCGCCAGCCGACCCGCCGGATCCAGCCCGCCGTCGCCCTCGGCGGCCGGGGCGGCCGGGGCCGGCAGGACACGCACGGAGAACTCCGCCGAGGCCTCCGCCTGGCCGTCGCTGACCGTCAGCTTGAGCGCGTGCTCGCCGATCTGCGGCTCGGCCGGGGTCCACCGGATGGTCAACGCCCCCATGTCCAGGAGCAGCCCGCCCGGGCGGCTGTCGAGCTTGACGGACAGGGCGTCGCCGTCGGGGTCCGAGGCCCGGATGGCGATGGTCAGCTCCTCGTCGACCGTCACCTCCCGGTCCTCCACCCGTTGCAGGGTCGGCGGGCGGTTGCCCAGGGCGATCGAGGCGAGCACGGAGACCTCCCTCTCGAACTCCCCGTCGGTCACCACGAACGTGCCCTCGTGCTCCCCGGCCTCCGCCACCGTCGGCACCCAGAAGAACCGGCCGGACAAGGACTCCAGCTTCGCCCCGGGGGGCAGGCCGACCACGGAGTACGACAGCGTGTTGCCGTCGGGGTCGTCTCCAACCAGCAGCAACGACAGCTCCTCGCCGACCTTGCCCGACAGGTCGCCCGGATCTTCCAGGGACGGGGGCCTGTTGACGTCGACCACGGTGATCAGCCACTCCAGCCGGCCGTCGAGCTCCCCGTCGGACAGCGTCACCGCGGCTCGATGCTCTCCGGAGTCCTCGAAGCCCGGCTTCCACCGCACCTCCTTGGCCTCGTCGTCGAGCTCGGCGCCGTCGGGCAGGGACAGGGCCGATAGCGCGACGGCGTCCCCATCGGGATCCGACACGGCGATGGCGGTGGTCAGCAGCTCCCCCTCCCGCACGACCTGGGCCTCGATAGGCTCGGCGACGGGGGGCCGGTCCACGTTGTCCACGATGATCCGCAGACGCCCCTGCCCCGTGAGCCCCCGCGCCGTGGCGACGAAGGTGGCGTCGTGCTCTCCGGCCTGGTCGAAGCCCGGAGTCCAGCTCAGCTGCCCCGAGGCCTCGTCGAACACGGCCCCCGCCGGGAGCTGGCTCGCCGCCAAGGCGACCGGCTCGTGGTCCGGGTCGGACGCCGTGACGTCCACCTCGAGCAGCTCGCCCTCCCGCGCCCGCCGGTCTGGCAGCTCGCCCACCACCGGCGGCTGATCCACGTCGGCGATGTCCAGCCGCACCTGCGCGACGTCATCGCCGCCTTTGCCGTCGCTGGCGATCAGGCGGACGACGTAGGCCCGAGCCTGGTCGAAGCCGGGGGTCCAGCGCAGCTCGCCGGTGTCGCGATCGAGGGTCGCCCCGGCGGGCAGATCCTCGGACAGGTAGCGGATGACGTCGCCGTCGGGGTCGGACGCGGTCAAGTCGAGCGCCAGCAGCTCTCCCTCGGCGCCGAGCTGATCGGCGACGGGCTGCAGGGTGGGCAGCCGGTTGACGTCGAGGATCCGCCACTCCGTCGTCGTCTCGGCCGACAGCCCGCCGTCGTGCACCCGCAGCGTCACCCGGTACTCGCCCGCCTGGTCGAAGTTGGGCGTCCAGCGCAGCTGCCCCGTGTCGACGTCCATCCGAGCGCCCACCGGCAGCCCCTGCGCCGTGAAGACGAGGCTGTCGCCGTCGGGGTCCGTGGCGGAGACATCCACGCTGATCAGCTGGTCCTCGTGTCCCTGCCGAGGACCGGGCGACTCGATGGTGGGCCGCCGGTTGACGTGGATCACGTCGATGGCGACGTCGAGCGTGTCCGCCAGCTCCCCGTCGGACACCCGCACCGTGATCGGATGGCTGCCGGAGTCGTCGAAGCCCGGAGTCCAGCGCAGGGCGCCGGTGTCCCGGCCGACCGTGGCGCCCGCAGGCAGGCCGTCGGCGGAGAAGGACAGGACCTGTCCGTCGGGATCCGACGCCGTCAGCTCCACGGCCAACAGCTCGCCCTCCCGCACCCGGAGCGCACCGGGCGGGTCCAGGGCCGGTCGGCGATTGACGTTGGCCACCGTCACCTCGATGGGCAGCTCACCCGCGTCGGCCCCATCGCTGGCCAGCGCCAGCAGCACGTGCCGACCGGCCTGCTGGAAGTTGGGCCGCCACGCCAGCGCCCCTTGCGGGCTCAGGGTGGCGCCGGCGGGAGGTGCCCGCAGCGACCAGCTCACGTCGTCGCCGTCGGGGTCCGTCGCCTGCAGGGACAGAGCCAGCGGCTGGTCCTCGTCGACCTGCTGGGACACCACGGGGAGCGGCACCGGACGCCGGTTGGTGTTGAGGATCGTCAGGACGACGTCGACGCCCTCGACGCGAGCGCCATCGCTAACGACGAAGCGGGCGTCGTGCTCTCCCTCCTGGTCGTACGTGGGGGTCCAGCGGAACTGGCCGCTGGGCGAGTCGAAGGTCGCACCCACCGGGATCAGCGGCGCCGCCAGGAACACGGGATCGCCGTCGGGATCGTCGCCCACGATGTCCAGCGCCAGCTCCTCGGCCTCGTGGCCGATCCTCGGGCCCTGGACCTCCACGGTCGGCGCCTGGTTGACGTTGCCGACGTCGATGGTGAAGGAGCGACGGCGCTCCAAGTCGCCGTCGGTGGCGACGAGCTCGAAGCGGTGCAGCCCGGCCTGGTCGAAGCCCGGCTGCCAGATGAGGAGGCGGGCCTCCAGGTCGATCCGGGCGCCCCGCGGCGCCTCCACCAGCTGCACATCGACGGGATCGCCGTCGGGATCGGAGAACACCAGCGGGATCTCGACCCGCTCGCCCTCCTGCATGGCGCGGCGATCGATGAAGCCCAGGAGCGGGCCCCGGTTGACGTTTTCGATGGTCAGGTTCACCCGCTCGCTGTCATCGAGCGCCCCATCGGACACGGAGAAGGTGACCGGGTGCACGCCCGCCTGGCTGAAGCCCGGGGTCCACCGGAACTGGCCGCTGTCCGAGTTGAGCGTGGCGCCGGCCGGCAGGTCCTGCGCGCCGAAGGTCAGCGGGTCGCCGTCGATGTCGTCGGCGTCCAGCGTGAACTCGAGGGAGGCCATCTCCGCCCCCGCCTTCGGGCCGACGGGGGTCAGCACCGGGGCCTGGTTCACGTGGCGGACGGCAAGCGTCACCGTCTCGGAGTCGTCCAGGGCGACGTCGTGGATCCGGAAGGTCACGACGTGATCGCCGGCCTGGTCGAAGCCCGGGACCCAGCGGAAGACCCCGGTGTCGGCGTCCAGCGTCGCGCCCTGCGGCACATCGTCGGCCGAAAAGGTCAGCGGGTCCCCCTCCGGGTCGCTGCCCGACAGGGCGATCACCAAGGCCTGGCCTTCGTCCACGGCGCGGTCGCCGATGGCGTCGAGCACGGGCGGCCGGTTGTCGTCGAGGACGGTGATGGTCACCTCCTCGACGCCGACCTTGTCGCCGTCGCTCGCCGAGAACTCCACGACGTGCGCGCCGATCTGGGCCCGGGTCGGGGTCCACGAAAAGCGGCCGTCGACCGGCCCGAGGAACGCCCCCTCCGGCGCCGGGTCCATGCCGAAGGTGATGGGATCGCCGTCGTTGTCGGTGGCTGTGAGCCGGAAGGCGAGCACCTCGCGCTCTCCCACCTCGCGGTCCCCGATGGGGTCGAGGTGGGGCGGCTCGTTGGCGTCGACGACCGTGATGACGAGGGACTCGTCGTCCTCGCCGTCGCCGTCGCTCGCCGTAAACGTCAGCGGGTACTCCCCGGCCTGGTCGTATCCCGGGATCCAGCTGAAGTCGCCTGTGTCGGCGTCCAGCGTTGCGCCTTGGGGCAAGGCGTCGACCGTGTAGGTGAGCGGATCGGCGTTGGCGTCGCTGGCCGGGATCGACAGCGCCAGCAGCTCACCCTCGTCGACCTGCACATCGTCCATCGGCGCGATCACCGGCGGGCGCAGCGGCGGGCGGACCTGCCCCCACCACACCCCCCAGCGGTCGATGTCGTTGCTGCGCCCGGCGGCGTACATCTGCAGGGTCCACAGGCTGAGATCGTCGGTCGGGTCGACCATCGCGGCGGAGTAGTCGCCCCAGCGGTTGGTCTCGCCGCCAAGGGTCTTGAAGTACGGGGCCTCGCCGGCCTTGAGGACCGAATCCGCCTGCATGGTGGAGACCTCGTCGCCACCGAGGCGGAACGAGTAGTTGGCGCTGGCGTACTGGTCTGGCGCCATGCGCGTGTAGCCCAGGAGCACGTCGTCGGCGCGGTTGGCCGCGATGGCCGGGAAGGCGAAGTGCGCGTCGGCGTCGACGGAGCCCACGCGGCCCCACTGCCGGACCGCCATGAGGTTGTTCGCGACCGTGTGGGGATCGAGCTGCCACCACTGCACGGCGGCGTGGGTGGCGGCGCCGCCGGCGGGCAGGTGCACGGTCTGCGCGGCGAACAGGCTGCCGTTGCGATAGACCACCTTCTGCATGCGCGAGTCGTTGGTCATCAGCAGGTGATCCGAGTCCAGCTGGGGTCCGATCTCGTCGCCGTCCGGCGGGCTGAAGCTCCAGGGGTTGGGTGTGATGGCAAAGGGGCCGGAGTCGATCTGCTCGTCGCCGACGGCGCCGGTGACCGTGTACAGCCGCAGGAAGCCGTTGCCGTTGAAGCTGCCGTTCCAGGTCACGAGCAGGTGCAGGTCGTCCATGGCGGGGTCGTGGACCACCGCCGGCGACGCAGTGCCGATGCCGCCCACGGACAGCTGGGTGAACGAACCCTCGCCGCCGGCGTACAGGTCCGCCTTGTCGAAGACGAACACCTCGCCGGACGAGAAGTTGTTGCCGTCGATGGTGAACATGTTGACGTCGACCACGATCCAGTGCCGGTTGAAGCCGACGCTCGGGTAGTCGGCCCAGACGATGTCGGACTCGTCGATGTCGACGGCGTACAGGTGCCAGTCGCCCGTGGGGTCCGCACCTTCGGAGGCGCCGATCAGGATGGCCGAGGAGGCGGCGCCGGAGTCGGCCGTGGCGACGAAGATCCAGCGATCCTCTTGGTGATCGTAGTGGACGCGGGGGTCGAAGGCGTCCAGCCCGAGCTCGTCCCAGAAGTCATCGAGCCGGACGATGGAAAGCTCCGCCCCGGCGCGATCCTGGACCCGGACCTGGCTGTTGAGCGTGACCATCAGGTGGTCCGGGCCGACGGCGCCGTGGGTGTCCGGCGGGATCGATGCGTTGTTGTCGGCCAGCCCGAGGAAGCTGGCGAGGGGGGCGGGGGACAGGGGCCGGGGCGCCGGGGGCCCACCGACGCCGTCGGCGGGTCCGAACGGTCCGCCGGGGCCGCCCATCGGCGTGGGACCGGCCAGCGGGTCCGGCACGAGCCCGACCAGGGCGTCGGCGAAGGGGGCGCTCTCGGGCTGGGGGTGCTTGTGGGCGGGCGGCCGCTTGCGCTTGAAGTGGCGATCCTGGGGCTGCTCGGGGGGCCACATCGCGGCGCGGCGCGCCATGTCCTCCCAGCTCATCCGGGCGTAGCGATCGGCGCGGCCTTTTCGCACCGGTTGTAGCGAACCTGCTCCAAAAGGATCGCCGGGGTCGCCGGGGTCGCCGTCGCCATGCAGGGCGGCGGCGCCGGACTCCAGCACAGCCCCGCCGATGGGGGAATCTGCGGATCCGCTGCACCCCGCCAGGAGCACAGCGACCAGCGCCCCGCACACCGTGCGCGTCATCTTCATGGGTGATTCACCTTCAAGAACCGTCAGCAGCCTACACGCGGGACCGCTTGACGGGCCATACTTCAGCCATGCGCCGCCGCCTGAAGATCGCAACCCTGTTGGCCTGCCTGGCCGCCTCTGCCCTGTCGCTGGGCGGTTGCGGCACCACCCTGTCCGCAGAGCAGCAGGTGACCTACGACAAGCTCGTGGAGGACCGGGACAACGAGCAGGCCTGGATCGGCATGGTCAGCACGGAGCGCGCCCAGCTCCGGGCCAAGACGTCGAAGCTCGAAAAGAAGAAGGGCGCGGCGACCGGGGGCGCCCTGGTCTGCGGCGCCTGGGGTGGCGGCAAGCTGCGGATGGGCAAGTCGCCGGCGGGCAAGGGCAAGGGGCGTGCGATCGAGCTGGGAGGCGGCGGGAAGAAGACCGTCGCCGGAGGCGCCTGCTCCTCGGGCTCAGCGAGGCTGACGCCATGAAGCGCCTCGCTGCAATCGCGTGCGTCGGGATGCTGGTGGGCTGCGCCACGACGGTGGGCGACCTGAAGCGGCTCAAGGTCGAGGTCAAGGAGCTGCGGGGCAGGCGCAAGGCCGCCCAGCGATCGATGGGGCCGATGAAGCGGCATCACAAGGCGCTCAGCAGCGGGTCCGGCGGGCTGGGCACCGTGATGATGATCGGCAAGTCCGGGCTGCTGGACCTGGCCAAGGCGTCGCTGCCCAGCTCGTTCAAGGGCAAGGCGACCCACCCCAAGCTGCGAGGCAGCTTCAAGCTGCACAAGCCGTACGACGTGCGCATCCAGAGCGGGGGCAAGGTCGCCCTGCGCATGGTCCTGACCGGCAAGGACGTGGGCTTCGCCATCAGCGGGTACGCCAACCACATCAAGAAGGTGAAGGCCGCCCTGGCGTCAGGCGCGGTGCTCGACGTCACCGCCCACCTGAGCATCGACCGCAAGCGCAACAAGCTGTTCGTCTACCTTCGCTGCGACAGCGTGCACCTCAAGAAGTACAACGACTCCACCTACCGCGACGCCATCCGAAAGGGCCTGAACTCCAGGGTCTTCGCCGCCCGCAAGGGCATCGCGCTGCCGGCCAACCTCCGGGGCGCCAAGCCGTTCCTGTTCACCACGGCCAACCACGTGATCATCGGCAAGGGCGGCTGACGCTGGACGGGCTGCTGCAGTGGTACGGCCGACATGCCCGCGCCATGCCGTGGCGCGGGGGCGCGGACCCGTGGGGGGTCTGGGTGTCCGAGATCATGCTCCAGCAGACCCGCGTGGACACGGTGACGGGCTATTGGGGGCCGTTCATGCAGCGGTTCCCCACGCCGACGGCCCTGGCCGATGCGGCCGAGCAGGAGGTGCTGTCGTACTGGCAGGGGCTCGGCTACTACCGGCGCGCCCGGCTGCTGCACCGGGCGTCGCAGGTGGTGCGCGATGAGCATGGCGGCGTCGTGCCTGCCGACCCGGACGACTTCCAGTCCCTGCCCGGGGTGGGCCGCTATACCGCCGGGGCGGTGATGTCGATCGCCTTCGGACGGCGGGCGCCCATCCTCGACGGCAACGTGATCCGGGTGCTGTCCCGGTTCTTCCGGGTGGAGGGCGACCCGCGCTCGCCGGACAACCAGCGGCGGCTGTGGTCGTTGGCGGAGCGCGTGCTGCCGGCCGAGGGGCAGGGGGATCCTGGCGACTTCAACCAGGCGCTCATGGATCTGGGGGCGACCGTATGCACGCCGCCGCCGGGCCACCCCCACTGCCTGGCGTGTCCGCTGCACGAAGGCTGCGACGCCCGCCTCGCGGGCATGCAAGCGTCGTTGCCGGCGGCGACCGCCAAGACCGCGGTCAAGCGCATCGCCGCCGCCTGCGCGTTGTTCGAGGACCCCGGCGGGCGCTGGCTGATCGCCCGGCGGCCGGACGCCGGGCTGCTGGCGGGCCTGTGGGAGCTGCCCGGGGTGGAGCTGCGGCCTCGTCAGCGGGCCGAGCGGACGGTCGCCAAGGCCCTCGTGACCGGGCTGGGCGAGCGGCTGGGCGTACAGATCCCCGCGGCGGCGCTGTCGAAGGTCGGCGAGGTGGGCCACGTCTTCACCCACCGCAAGCTGACCCTGACCGTCTTCCGCTGCGGCCGCTGGTCCGGCCAGGCGCGCGCCGCCGGGCACTATCCCGAGGTGCGGTGGCTCGATCCGGCGGCCCCCGGGGTGCCGCTGCCGAAGGTCACCAGGAAGGTGATGGGGTTGATACAGTCCCGCCCGTGAGCGCCCCCCCATCCCTCGCCCGCCCCGAGGCCACCGTCCATGCCGCCCGCCGCGCAGCGCTGATCGAGCGCCTGTCCGGGGCGACCCTCGTGCTGCCCGCCGCCCACCTGACGCTGCGGAACTCGGACGTCGAGCACGAGTTCCGCCAGGAGTCGGACTTCCTGTGGCTCACCGGGCTGGCCGCGCCGGACGCCATCGCCGTGCTCTGCCCGGGACATCCGGAGCATCGGTACGTGCTGTTCGTCCAGCCCCGGGACGCCGACGCCGAGGTCTGGGAGGGCCCGCGCCTGGGGCCCGAGGGGGCCGTGGCGCAGTACGGCGCCGACGCGGCGTTCCCGCTGTCCGAGCTGAGCGAGCGCCTGCCGGATCTGGTGGGCCGCTCCGAGCGACTCGTCATGCCCCTGGGCCGCGACGCGGCGCTCGAACAGAAGATCTGGCGGGCCGCCAAGGGTGCGGCACGCAAGTGGCGCAAGGGCCTGATCCGCCCGACGATGGTGGAGGATCCAACCCGCACGCTGCACGAGCTCCGGCTCATCAAGGACGCCGGCGAGCTGGTGCACCTGCGGACCGCGGCGCGCATCACCGTAGACGCCCACCGCCAGGCCATGCAGCTCGCCGCCCCCGGCAAGTTCGAGTGGGAGGTGCAGGCCGACATGGAGGGCGTGATGCGCCGGAGCGGCGCCCGGCGCATGGCCTACGAGAGCATCGTCGCCTCGGGCCCCAACGCCACCTACCTGCACTATGTCCGAGCCGACCGCCAGATGCAGGATGGAGACCTCCTCCTCATCGACGCCGGCGCCGAGATCGAGGGCTACGCCGCCGACGTCACCCGCACCTTCCCGGTCAACGGCCGCTTCACCCCCGCCCAGCGCGACGTGTACGAGATCGTGTTGGCCGCCCAGCTCGCCGCCATCGACCAGTGCACCTCCGGCAATTCCCAGGGCGCCTTTCACGACGCAGCCCTGTCCGTCCTGGTCCAAGGCCTGGTCGACCTCGGAGTGCTCCCCACCAAGGGCAGCGACGACAGCTCCGTCGAGGCCCTCATCGAGGCGGAGGCCTACAAGCCCTACTACATGCACGGCACCGGCCATTGGCTGGGCATGGACGTGCACGACGTGGGCGCGTACGTCCACCCGCACACCGATGCCCCCCACCTGCCCACGCCGCGCCCGCTGGCCCCGGGCATGGTCACGACCGTCGAACCCGGCCTGTACTTCGCCCCGGACCCAGACAACGACGACGTGCCCAAGCACCTGCGCGGCATCGGCGTGCGCATCGAGGACGACGTCCTGATCACCGATCAGGGCCCGGAGGTCCTGACGGCGGCCCTGCCCAAGCATGTAGCGGACGTCGAGGCGACGGTCTCAGGCTGAACCGGCCCGTAGGCCCCTAGGAGCCTGTAGGGCGTAGACCGATCCCCGCCCGCCGCAGGCTCGCGCCGGCGGCCCGGGTGTGATCCAATGCGGCCATGAGCCGCAAGACCCACCAGCCCCGAGACCTCGAGCAGACCTTCCTCGTCCGGCCTTCGCCGCGAGAGTGGCTGCCGCCCGAGCACCCAGAG
>PVBE012261976.1_pt1 | contig 20760 bp, 16 predicted proteins | sample 1631181 | NCBI WGS metagenome assembly PVBE01 (sample SAMN08397723, study PRJNA350692) | Marine metagenome, whole genome shotgun sequencing project. | isolation source: water | place: Pacific Ocean | collected 2012-04 | reverse complement strand
TCACCGACTCCGACGGTGAGTTGGCCGACTCCCAGAAGGTGCCGTGGCACTTCTGGTTGTTCGTCGGGGCGGCCGGGCTCTACCTGTTGTGGCGCCTACTCCAGGGGGTGTGGTGGGTCATCACGTGAGCGTGCCTGCGGGGGAGGCCCGCCGATAGAGTGACCCGGCCACAGCGGGCTGTGGCGCAGCTTGGTTAGCGCGTCGGTCTGGGGGACCGAAGGTCCCGAGTTCAAATCTCGGCAGCCCGACAGAAACAACCCCGTCTACTTGACGGGCTTAGACCACGACTGACCAGGCGATAGAATCGTTGTAGGCCGACTCGGCGTGCAAGGTCTGGAACATGGGCAATAAAGCAATAATGCAGAGGACAGGCGGGATTGTGCTCTCAGTTAGGAAGCTATTCCGCTCTAGATGGAGTTGGGTAGGCCTTTCGTCTGTGGTTGTCACAGCGGTCTATTTTCCGTTGGTCGTGCGCGAGTCCGCGTGGAGCGATGATTACCAATTTCTCGAACCTCTCCACAGCTTCGAGAAGATGTTTCAAGACGGTCGGCCAATTTGGGCTATGACACTTCAAGCGGTCTTCCCCGAGCGTGTTGAGTCCCTAAGCCTTCTGCGCTGTATTGGTGTTCTAGGTATTGCATTCCTCATCGGTTATCTCACCCATCTGTTGATCAAGTGGGGAACCTCGAATGCTTTATCTGTTCTTGTGGCTGTTTCCGTGGGTTTGTTGCCACCCTTCCATGGTTATGTGGGATGGGCGTCGACATTTCTTCTACCTTGGGTGTCTCTCGCTGGGGGGATTGCTGGGTTTGCGTGGATAGATGGAGTTGCCGAGAGGCGTTGGAAGAGTTCTTTCGTTGCAATGCTGGGCATGGTTGTAGCGTTGCTCTGCTATCCGCCTGCAGCAATGTTTTGTTGGGGCCTTCTGGGTCTGCGGATGGTCGCGCAGCGGGTGCCCATGAGACGTTCCCTGTACGAAGCCGGGTCTCTTGCGACACTTTCCGTCCTGGCAGTGCTCGTCGCCGTCCTAACAACTGGAGTCGTGAATCTTGTCAAGGGAATCGAGGCCCACGCGCGGGTAGGGATAGTTAGTTCACCTGGAGAGGCGGCTGAAAAGCTCGTTTGGTTCGTCACCCATCCCGTAGTGGTTGCAGCACGGCCTTTTCAGATTTCGAGCCCAGGGAACCTCGAGGCTCTTCTGACTGGCGGATCTGTGCTGATCGTGATTGCGATTGGTCTCTATCTTCGAGCAGAAGGGTCGCCCATTGTCCGAATCGGGTGGGTGGCGCTTTGTGGACTTGTCGCGGCACTATCCATGATCAGTCACTTGGTCTCACACGACAACCAGCTTGAGTACCGGTTCATGTTGGGCTTGACATTCGCAGTTTGGGGTTATCTGGTATTTTCACTAAAAAGCATTGCTCTGGCAATAGCTTCGACGCATCGAAATCACTTAACCCGAAGGTATCTTCCGTTAGTGGGCTCGACGGTCTTAACGATCACCGTCTTCTTAGCAGGATGGGCGGCGAGAGAGAATATTAAGGACACGTTTATCGATCCATATACGGAAAAAACTGCCTATCTTAAACAAGCATTAACGGCGTTCGATGCGGAACTTTATAACCGTGTCATCGTGATCAACGATCCCAATGGCTGGCCTTCACAAAAGAACCTGGGGATCTTCTCCACCGTGTCTGACTTGGCTCACCCTTGGGTGGCAGAACCAAACGTTCGGCTGGTTCTTTCGGACCTTGGTATAGATGTAGAAGGGATTGCGGTGCTGATATTTGATGCACCCCCCGAACGTGGTCATCAGGGCTACGAACTTGATCTACGCCTGTACATCGCAGATCATCTTGAGCCGAATTTAGATCCGCGGTAGAGGAATTCGAATTTGCTCGCCCAAAGAGCTTGGGAGCCGATCAACCCAACGTATACCTCTGCGGGGTGGATCTTGAGGGAGCGGACCTCCGCTGGTACTTTCGAGTCCCATCCCGGAGCCGTCTTGGGACCCACTCCGTGAGGAAAAGACTAGGTTAGGTTTGTGTGAGTGTCAGCTGATCTCACTGTCCCGCGCGATTGCCCTTCTTGTGGTGGGTCGGCCTTGGAAAACCCACCCGAGGTGCGGTCCCGTATCTCTCCGGACACTCTTTCGGTGGAGCAACTCGGTTCATTCTGGGGGGTTACCAGCCGGAATGACTGTTTCTTCGATTATCGGAGATGTGGTTCCTGCGGTTTACTTCACAACTCAACGTACCTGCGCCCTGACCTTGTAGCCAATTTCTATTCGCAAATGGACGACAACACGGCAGGGGTGCCCCGACCTCTCCTAGAGGAGACGCAACACCGCTATCTGGCAGCTCTGGAAGAGTTCGTACCGTTGGCAGGTGTCTATCTCGAGGTCGGGCCCGACATCGGGCTGGCGGCGGAGATTGCGATCGAAGGAGGCAACTTCACGAAGGTGGTCCTGGTCGAACCCAACCAGGTGTCACGCTCTGTGCTTCAGCAGTCAATGCACGAGGGAATGACCGTAGTGGTTGATTCGCTTGCTGAACTGGACGAATCCATTCGAGTCGACTGTCTCGTCCTCATCCACGTTCTAGATCATCTTGTCTACCCGCGCGATGACCTAGTTGGCCTTCGCCGGCGAATGATGACCGGCGGAATGATGGTGGCGGTGGTTCACGACGAGTCGTCGCTGTTGAGGCGCCTACTCCGTAACTGTTGGCCACCCTTCCGACTCCAGCATCCGCAACTGTTCTCGGGACAGACCCTCACTGTCCTACTCGAATCATGTGGGTTCACGGTACGGTCACTGCGTGCCACGACGAACACGCTGAGTCTCCGACACCTCGTTCGGTTGGGGTTTTCCGCGTTGGGAGGCGACCCTGGATGGACCGTCCGGGTTCCCCAGACCCGTCTTAGGGTCCGGCTGGGCAACATTTTGGTTGTGGCGGAAGCGAAGTGAGCGTGATGCCTGGCGTAGCCCGCCGAGCCGTAGCCTCAGCAGCCCCTTCAGGTCTCCGTAAGCAGTAGGGATAATGGCCACACTGCTGTTGGGGTCGTCGGTCCAGCGCACGGGTACTTCCCTAATGCGGTAGCCGTTCTTCTCAGCAATGATCAGCATCTCCGAGTCGAAGAACCAGATATCGTCCCGCACTAGGCTTAGGACACTGCGCATCGTCTGCAGATTCAATGCCTTGAACCCGCATTGGAGGTCCAGCAACTTGGTCCGGAACATGGCCCGGACCAAGAGGTTGTACGTCCGAGAAATCACTTCCCGCGTAGGTGAACGACCTATGACGTGGGCCCCCCGAGCCAATCGCGACCCGATGGCAATGTCGTAGCCGTCGTGGGCGACGGCTCGGACCAATTGGGGTAGTGCGTCCAACCCCGCTGATAGATCCACGTCCATGTAGACAACGACGGTGGCGTCGCTCTCGGTCCACGCCCTCTTCAGGGCGCGCCCCCTGCCCCGCTCCTCGAGGCTTATGAAGTCCACCCGTTGGTTGCCCTGAGACAGTTCTCGACAGATGGTCAGCGTCGCGTCTGTTGAGCCGTTGTCGGCAATAACTATGCGCCAGTCGTACTCCTGGAGATTGTCTGCCAGAAAGCTCAGAGTCGTCTCCACGGCCAGAACCAGATCATGCTCTTCGTTCAACACTGGAAGCACGACGTCAAGAGAATTGTCGATAGTCACAGAACAGTCGCGCCTGGTTTAGCATCGGGGGTAATGAAAAATCGTGTGCCCGGGCCCGCCAGTCGGGTAACTCCGATTTCCGCCGATTCGACATCGGCCACGGCTCCGCATAGCGGTCCCGCCTGGAAGGGCCCCCTGGTCGATAAGTTACGATCACACGCTGACATCAGTCGAATACTAGAGTTCTCCCGTAATGAGTCGCATACTCCTGATCCGACCCCCGGCGGTCTTTTCTAGCAGCAGCTACAGCGTGCCGGTCACCATGCCGCAGGCAACCGCTTATCTGGCAGCGAACCTTCTAAAGCACGGGCACGAAGTGCAATGCCTCGACGCACTTGCTGAGGGAATAGATCACATAGGTGTCTCGTACGCGTCTTCCGTCCGATACCGAGGCCTTTCAACAGAAGCCATAGTTGACCGCATCAAGAGTGCGCCAGACGCGATCGGTGTTACCGCCCAGTTCTCGCAAGACTGGCCGCATGTCGAAGGAATCATCAACGCCATCCACGCCAAATTCCCAGACATCGCAATCATTGTTGGAGGGGAACACGCAACAGCCTTACCTGAACACACTCTGAACACATGTGGTGCCGTGAAGTACGTCGCATTGGGTGAAGGAGAACTCACACTCGTGGATTTCGCGGAGTTTCTCGATGGGAAGCGCGAGATCGACAGTGTTCAAGGCGTCTGTTACCTAGACGCAGACGGTTCTGTTAAAAGAACTCCGCCGCAGCCTCGTCTACACACTCCCGACGATCTTCCCTGGCCAGCCTGGGAACTTTTCGACCTAGAGCCGTACTTCAGGACCGGCGAAGGACACGGCGTGGAGAGAGGCCGGAGTATGCCTCTACTTGCAACCCGGGGTTGCCCCTACCAATGCACATTCTGTTCGAACCCTGCGATGTGGACCACGCGCTACGTGATGCGCAAACCGGAACTGGTCGTCAATGAGATTGAGCACTACATCAACAGATATGCGGCACAGAACATCGACTTTATGGACCTGACGGCATTCACCAGGAAGAGCTGGATAATGGAGTTCTGTAAGGAGATCCAAGATCGGTCTCTCAGCTTCACTTGGCAACTTCCCAGCGGAACAAGAGTTGAGCAGATTGACGAGGAATGCCTAGCTGCCATGGCGGCTACCGGGTGTATGAATCTTACCCTGGCACCCGAGAGCGGCTCAGAGAAAACCCTTAAAGAAATCAAGAAGAAGATCAAACTACCTAAGATTTATGAAACTATTCGGTACGCGAAACAGCAGAGAATGTTTGTGAAGTGCAATCTTATTATTGGTTTCCCTACTGAACGGCGTAAGGATGTTTGGCAGACGCTCTGGACTTCCCTCCGGTTCTCCTTTATGGGAGTAGAAGATCTCGCGCTTAACCTGTTTTCGCCGTATCCGGGATCGGAACTTTTCAGTTACCTTCAAACAACTGGAAAGATCAAGAAGATTGACCACTCGTACTTCGAGGATCTCATGACATTCCAGAACATACGTAGATCAACTTATTTCTGCGAAAACATAGGTTCCCGAGAACTAAGTTTCTACCGACTGGTCGGGTTGTGCAGTTTCTACGGTTTCGGTTACTTACTCCACCCATCCCGTATCCTTAGGACCATTCGCAACTACAGAGCCGACAGGTCCGATACGGTATTCGAAGAGCGACTCTTCGCTCTGTTTCACCGGCGCCAGATAGAAATGGCAACACTCCGAAGAGAAGTCGTTACCTCTCATCCTTCCTCACTGGCCACCGACGTTTCTGGAAGAGACTCTCTTCCAGCAGGCGTGGCGGAACCGGTCGCAGAACCCATAGTGGTGGCGGAACCCATACCGGTAGCGGAGCGGGAAAGCGTCACACCTGTCACTTTGAATCGCTCCTAACCGCTCGGCCGGGAGCTCGTTCCCTCCTTGGCGGTCCGTTACAACGCTTCTGGATTGCGGCACACGGTACCGAAGGGGGTTCTGGCAGAATTGGTTGAGCCCGAAACCGGTAACCACAGGCCGGCCAGAGAGTGGACCATGGCCGCAGGCACCTTGGCTAATCGCTGTGTTCACCTAGGTGCCCAGAACAAGAACCGTATTAAGTTCTCGCGTTTGCAACCCCTCTAATTCTCGAAACAGGTAGCCGGGGTCAGGCTCGATTGATGAGGGCCTAGCCAGAGGACCTGTGTGATCGACCATTGATTCCCTGTGCTTGTTGTCGGTGCTCAGGATCCGAGTTCGATCGGGTGGACGGTAAGGCCACCGTGTTCGCGGAGGGTCAACTCGATCAGCCTGTCGGATTCTCCACCCAGCCCGTTGGCGAGGTAGTGAACGCCGTCCTTCGCCCCGCAGTAGAGACCAGGGTTTTTCCCCGAGCCGATATCGCCTGCGACAAACATCACAGGACTCGAGATCGCGTTAAATAGGTCGAGAAGTTCCGCGAAGTCAGGTACATCAGTAGGGGGATAGCTGTAGCCGTTGGGCAAAACGTCGGCACCCACGTAGTTAGCCCACGCGAGTTGGTGGCTGAACACGATGATGCGCGAATACTTGTCACCATCGACAAGGAGATCTTCGAGCCAATGTCGCTGTGTCAAATCGAGACTCCATCCGACGTTCAGATCGATGAATATGAGTAGGTCGTCAGCGAGTTCAATGGCTGAATAGGTAACGCCAAACACATCCCTGAAAACGTCTCGCCGTGCGTTGTCGCTCGTCGTTCCGACGTCGTGATTGCCTGGGGCAATGGCTAGTTGGTCGGCGTAGGGAGACAGTTGGTTGTGAGCCAGCGTCAGGTTATGGCGGCTGGCGTTACTCACAATATCGCCAGTCAGGGCCATGAGATCCCAGTGGTCACCGCTTGAAGCGAGGAATTCGACAAGGCTGTTGTCTACCCCGCGGTTATTACCTCCTGGAGCGCCGTAGGCGTGTCCAACAACCAATACGCGGGCGACTGGCTTAGTAGAACTATCCGAGATCTTGTCGATGCAGCGAAGAGTGGCTCTGTGGTCGTATTCGGGACGCAGGCCTTGTTGATCGGGAACAAGTGCAGCGAGATACCGATAGGGGAACGGTTGGTTGCGGTGGAAGAACGCACCAGAGACGAACCCGAGACAGGCGGCCAGGCCGATAACGACAAGAAGGGCAATGGTGGTGCGGGGGGGTTTCAGGGACTTCATCGGGGTGAAGAATAAGGGCTGGTCAACATGGGCAACAAGAGGCTAGGCAGTTCTCAAATTGCCATGAAAGAGAGTTGCCTCGACGGCGCGGCAGTACTTGGAGAATCTTGTTCGGTCCCACGGGAAGAGGCTTTCGAGCAGATCTGTCGGCAGAGTGTGGGCAGCCTTCAGCTCGACAACTGCGTCGGGATCGGTTGTCGACAGTGTCGATCGGCGAGACAACGAGAAGTTGCGGTAGCCAATATCCCGGTCGACGGTTATGCGTACACCGGCAAGTGCGAAATAGCTCCGCAGGTAGGAGACCTCTACACACGGTCGACAGAGGCCATACTGGTCGTCCGGGAGGCCGCCTTGGAGAAGGTGGGGGTTCACATCACTTGGTGACGAGGTCTTGAAACGTCCCTCCACGGAGGAGACCTTCGACTCAAGGCGCCAACTTGTTGGCGGCTTGTCACGTGGTTCGTATCGCCTAAACCTGATTTTTTTTCGCGGAAGCACACCTTCCATCGAGTCGTGAAACATGCCTAGTCGATCGTTGTCGAGATAGACGGAGACGACCCGACGTGGTGGGTGAACTATGACCGCCTCGCTCTCTGCGAGCCATTCAAGAAACTCTGGAAGCCGGCTTGGGTGGATCTTGAGTTTCTCCTCAGTTCGGAAAGTCATGAATTTCCGACCCTTAGCATTGATCCTTCCTGTTCCCGGTAGTCGCCGGAGCCACAAGTGCTCTGCTCGAGAACGAGGTTTCCCCCATCGAAAGCTTGCTTCTTGCGATAGACGGTGCCACAGACATCGACGTCTTCGAATACGGCTTGCCGCACCCTCGAAAATGCTGAGTCTTTGGAGGCGATGCCAACTGCAGCGTCTGCTACGAGCAACACCCCGAATTCACTGCGGGCCGCTTCGCCTACTGAGATGCCCTTGTCGGCGCACGCTCGCAGCCGAGCAGTGGAAACCGTATAGGTACCAGCCGAAACATCCAGGCAATCGTTGCCTGCTCTAGTGACTACCAGGTCAGTGACAGAGAGTTCTGAGAAGTCCATATCCACTGCGTCCGATGTCGCGTCGGACACATCGATTAGTGCCAAATTGCCTGTGGCCCTGAGAAAGTGGATGCCGTCTTCACAGTCTCCTCTTCGAGACACTGCAGAGACATCCAACAACTGGATATCGCGAAAGGTAAGGCATCCGGTAATACCTCGGTGGTCATAGCGCTCGGTGTCAGTTCGATCGGTCTGATTCGAGAGGTCGGCACCCTCAAAGACAACCGTCCAGCCGTCCAGTGTTCCGTTCCAGATGACCGCTCGAGCCTCTGGCCGGCTGGCGACAAGTTCGAGGATTCGCCTGGTTGGGTCGATCCGGATGTCGAAGGCCTGATTGGTACTGAGTGTCGTCGGGCCGACCAGAGCTTGGTGCCGCCAGCCTTTGGCCAGCCAGTCAGGCTGAAGACGCCCGTCTTGGTAGGAGGAATAGGAGTTTCCGATGAAGAGGTAGTCAACCTCGTCGACACTCAGCCGGCCTCGTAGGAGCGATACCTGCTCGGCAGGTGAAAGCGATAGTGGCCGGCATTCGCCGGTTCCGAGCACACACGCGGTGAACCGGCCTGCAGGATGCGAACCGAAGACGAGGCTAATGCTCTGGTCATGGAGCCCTGAAAATAATTCGGCGACAAGATGATCTGATATGGCTTGGCTGGCGGATGAAGCAATCTTCTTCAGGCGGCGATCGATCACTCCGCCGGCTTCGATCAGTTCTTGCAGATCCCGATCGTCAATCTCTACTCCCTTCCCGGAGAGACGCGTTGAAAACGACTGGAGGTCGATGGCCGCAAGGTCCTGTCGTAGCGCGTCGGCGGCTTTGGCAATAGCTGGCGCGAACAAGGTGACGGGTTCGTTGTAGCCGATCAGGTTCTTGACCCGGATTCGTATCTGATCGAGAGAGCCCGGATTGTTATCGAGCAGAGAGATATTGCCGTCGTAGTAGATCGGACGGACTGTTCCCAGCCAAGGGTCATAGACAAATCGCTGGTTGTGCCGTGCCAACCCGTGAAAGAAGCCAGTACCGTCGTCTCCAATGGCGAGGAGTAGAGCGGTGTACTTCATGACCTCATTGGCGGTATTGCCCGTCGAATCTCCGAGAATGGGCAGGTCTATCTCGCCGAGGATTCCCGAGATTCTGGCAGTACCAGCAGTGGCGGCAACTTGACGTGTGGCCTGAATTCCACCAGTGGCCTGGGCGGATGCCTGATTGAGCCTTGAAAGGCCTTCTTCGGTGATGGCCCTTGCTATGGGCCCGAGTTCCGCAAAGTGGGGGTTGCTGAGCCGATACATCCAGAATAGGGAGTCGTTGGCTTGGACGTCTTCTGAGTCCTTGTGCTTCGTCCAGCCAAGGCCGAAACGTTCGTCACCCTGGAAGATCGGGGATTCAAGAATCTGATTCTGTTCTAGGAACTCGTTCCTGAACTTCTCTTGGAGTAGGTAGCGAGTTCCCATTCCATTTACATCTGCTTCAACAAAGAAGGTCCGGGGGGAGAGAAGCCCGACCTCGGAGGCGAGCGCTGTGGCAAAAACTTCGTTGTCGCCATGCCGAGTCTCAGGAACAAAGAGCTTGAAATGGACGATTCCGGCGATGTGGCCAGACTGGAGACGCACATCGAGGCTGGTTTCGAAACCCTTCGGACCAGGTCTCAGGTGGTCACCCCAGTCGCCGTGGAGGCGGATCTGTGCTCGATCGGTACACCGGCGTCCATCACGGTAGGTCCACGCTATAGACGCCCCATAGTTGTCCTTGAACTGGTCAGTGATGGCCCCAGCCTCACCCACGCCAGACTCCAACCACGCTTCGAAAGCGTTAGTCACCCAGGAGCGGTGGTTGTCGAGATTGATCTCGAGGTGGATGGGGGCCGCGTGTGCGTCCCTTTCGGATGGCGTTTCCTGATCCGAGCAGAAGGGTGGAATTCCTTCCGGAAACTGGGCATCGTCCATTTCGGACGTCTCATCCAGAAATTCGGAGGTTGTACCACCGCTGTTGGGTGCAGGAGCACTGAAATACTGCAGTCCTAGCAAAAGAACAAGGACTAATCCCGTTGCCCGTATTCTCACGTCAGGATGGTGATTGGCCGAGACGCATCTCAACTGATAGCACTGTCGGTCCTGAAACTTCGGGTGAGTTCGCCATCTCTTCCAACTCGGTTCGCGTCCGGAAGTTCAGTACGTACGAGCATTCGTTACTTGATCTGTCTTCGAGCAACTGAGTGAGATCTGCAGCCTCATCAAGAGACCCAATTCGCCCACTCGACTGGATAAGAAGAGTGTGGACTGGTTCGCCCTCGGCGAACGAGATGGAGAAGGGCCTGCGATGGTTCTTACTGGCAAGTTTCTCGTAGAGGGCGACGCCGTAGACCACCAGGACGATGAATACGCCGAGGGTGATCCCAAGTGACGGCTCGGCCGAGATAGCCACTCCAATCGTCACCAAAGCGAAGAATGACACCAGTTCGAAAGGGCTACGTACCGGATTTCGAAAACGGACGATCGAAAGGGCGCCGATCATGCCGAGGGAGAGCGAAATGTTTCCAGCGATGACACGTGTAATCACGAATGCCGTAACCGGGAGCAATATGTAGGTCATCGTGTGGTGGTAGGTCGCTACCCACCGTTGACCGACCGAACTGAGCGCCGTCCGAATCAGGAGCCCGACGAGCCCGGCAGTGATCATGAGTGGGAGTGCCGAAACTCCAGGCCGAACGTCGTAAGCAAAATCCTGAAACGTACGCAGGAGATCTTCAACGGTGTCCATGGTCAGGTCCTTCAGCCACGACGGACGGTAGCAGCCTGAGTTCTTGACGAGGTGGAAGTCTCGATTCCGATCGACCAGAGTGGCCGATCATCTGAGCGGAGTGGCGTGGGCCAACCGTTGATACACCCTCAGTTCCTCCTCGATCTCGGGGGTCACCACCTGGAGGCAGACATGGTTGGCTCCTGCGAACTGTCGGTCTGAACAACACGGTCTTGCCCTCAAAGATGACTCAACTGGTTTGGCCGAACCGGTTCTTACAGGCCGCGTACAGGCCGCGAGACATAGCGAAACAACGCGTACTAGCGCGAACCAGTGATCAGTCAGAATGGCAGGCCAGAGGCGGTTTCCGGGCGTTTCCGCAGGTCAGCGGCCCAAGCATCTGTCGAGGATCGACCCAGATTCGTTCATGCATCCGCGGAGTGTCAGGCCCGTGAGCAAGCATGTTGGAGAGATCCCGAATGGCAACTCTGGAAAGAAAGCGGACCCCTCGATACGCCGTGTGAAGCGCATGTGGCAAGGCGGTCATGACCTGAGACCATACCTATGGTCAACTACGCGAACTGTGTCTTACTAGATACTTGCAATTTCTCGAAGGTGCTGGCGGACGGTCTCGTCGTCCAGGCCGTAAACGTCTCCAAGAGATTGCATCATCGATTCGACAACTTGTCGGTCAAGCGGCTCGGTATTTACCTTGAAGACTCCTTCAATGCTGGTGGCCTCGGGAATCTCCGTTGTAGCGAAAAGTCGTTCGGATTCGAACTCGCCATCTCCCAGTGCTTCGTGGTGGATCGAGGCCAAGCCCCCGAGTTCTTCAATGACTGCCACTGCAAGGTTGTGTATGGCGACAGGATTACCCATATCCATTACGTATGTTCCACAGCCTCCAGTTTGGCCAAGTGTCGAAAGAATAAGAGACGCTGCTTCTCCAACGGTCATGAAAAAGCGGCTTGGCCCATCTCCTCGCACGATGACTTGACCGTGGTGGCGGGCCTGAAGTCGAAACGCATGTAGGACACTTGCTCGTGATCCGAACACGTTGCTGAATCGGACGCTTCGATAGTCCGGCAGGCCAACACCTTCCACCATCCGTTCGCCGATGTATTTTGACATCCCAAGACAACTGATCCGAGTCGCAGCCTTGTCGGTCGAGACGTTGACCAGGCGGTCGACCGCAAAATTCTCGCATGCCTTTAGAACGTTGGCGGTGCCACCGACATTGATAGTCAATGCGTTGATTGGATTCGCCTCCAGGGTGGTTACATGCTTGAGGGCGGCAGCGTGGATAACGGTGTCAGGCTTGAATTGAAGGAATGCGCGATGGAGCTGTCCGGCGTATTGAATGTCTGCGTGTAGGAGTGGTAATCGAGTGTCATGCATCCTTCCTGATAGTCGGACTACCAGATCGTGCATTAGGCAGTCGTCGCGATCAAGTAAACCGATTTGCTTGGCGCCGGACTCGTGGAGTTGGCGCACTACCTCTGAGCCGATCGAGCCTCCTGCTCCTGTAACGAGAATCCTCCTGCCAGTCACTTCTCGGTCGATTTGTTCGTAGTCGACCTTTAGTGACGACCGGGCGAACATGTCGTCGATCCTTGGTTCTCGGGTGATCTCGTGGACAGAACCTAGTGACGACACCTCTACACGTTCTGGTGCAATCGTGATTGGTACATGAAAGCGATGAGCTTGTTCAGTGAGCCAAGCGATTGTCTTCGACGGGACGAGCGAGGCAGCGACTATGACCGCGTCACACGAACCCTGTTCGAGCACGTCAGGTAGTGCGGAGATCGGCCCGAGGAACTCAAGATGGTCAGGAACAATGGGAGTGCCATCGTCGATGACACCAACGACGGCAATCTCTGATTGTTCGAGGGACCTGAGGATTTCTCGGGCTAGAACCCCAAAGCCGACCAACAAGACCCTTGTACCGAGGTAGGTCAAGCACCTCTCCTTTTCGTTCGACAGTTTCTTGGGAGTGGACACCTCTTGTGAATCAACCCGGTCAACTCTGCCGCCAAGGGCCGGGCCAACTCGGATGGCTTTCGCAACGTAGCGGCTATCGCGAACCAACGCTGATTCCTCGATCCAAGATTTCGTGAATTTGGTCTAGGTTCCCTAGTTGTCAGGTGGTGGAGGGAAGGGCTCCAAATGAAGGCTTTGGTCACCGGTTCGACGGGATTCGTGGGCGTACATCTCGTTGATCACCTTGCCGCAGAGGGTGACGAGGTGATTGTCACTAGTCGATCAAGTGGTGGTCCCGACGTTTGTGATCTCAGTGCGCTAACAGCGTTCGTCGGCGATCATCAACCTGACACTGTCTTCCACCTGGCAGGTCAGGCCGATGTAGAAGTGTCCTGGTGTAACCCACTTGAGTCGTTTCGGACAAATGGCGAGGGCACCTACAACCTGCTGGCGGCGGCTCGGATGGCCGGCGTCGAACGAGTTGTCACGGTTACTAGTGCGGATATCTACGGGTTCGCCCTTCCAGACGATCTTCCGCTCGGCGAGTCCGCTCCTCTCCGACCAGTCTCGCCTTACGGGGCGAGCAAGGCCGTTGCCGACTTAGTTGCGCTACAAGCACATCTGGGGTTTGGCCAAGAGGTCATACGGGCGAGGTCATTCAACCACTTCGGGCCTGGCCAGAGTGATCGGGCTGTTTGTGCTGCTCTCGCTTCGCGAATCGTTGCCAGTGAAGTGGCCGGAGCCACCACGATTCCCGTGGGAGACATGTCGGTTCGTCGCGATTTCACAGACGTACGTGATGTCGTTCGTGCCTACCGCCTACTTGCCGAGCGTGGACGTCCTGGCCTCGCATACAACGTTTGTTCAGGCCAAAGCGTTTCTATCAGGCATGTCGCCGACCGACTCATTGCCCTGTCTGGCGATTCGGTGAGGATGGAGCCCAAGAAGGAATTATTCCGACCCGCGGACCTCCCAGAACTCCGGGGCGACCCAACACTTATCCGGAACCACACAGACTGGACTCCACTGATCGACCTTGAATCCACTTTGACAGATGTCCTGAAAGATTGGCGATCCCGGAGTTCTGACTGAGTCTCTCACCTTCGTTTTACCGGCTACTACGTTGGACTACGTGACCTGCTGGTTAGCCCGTAGCGTGGGGCCATGAAACGGTTTCTGGTGATACTCGTTCTTGCCGTTGCCGCTTCATGTGGAACTGGAGATCCCCTGAGTGTTTGTTTTGAAGAAGTCGACAGGTCGCTTGATTGTTCCAACCGAGTTTTCTTGAATGTGGACCTGGCAGACCGCAATCTCCGAAACATCGATCTGAGCGATGCGGACCTTTGGTTAGCAACCCTGACAGAGGCAGTGCTTGTGGGGGCGAACCTCGTGGAGGCGAACCTCACCGAGGTGACCTTCCAATTGGCGGACCTCACCGGTGCGTACCTCAGAAGGGCGGACCTCAGAGGGGCGAATCTCGAAGGAGCGAATCTTGAAAGGGTGAAAGCCAACGGATACACCATTTGGCCGGAGGGGTTCGATCCGGTAGCCGCCGGAGTGATCTTCGGCTAGGCCGTCGTCCCTTCTGGTTAGGCGGAGCGCCTGACGTAGATCGCTGCGGTGTTCTGGATGGTTCCCATGTCTCGGTGATGTCCCTGTGCCGGCGGTTCTTTGGCCGAAAGGGCCGGGAACTTTGGTTTCTGGGGTACGCCCCCCAGAGCGGCCTACTAAACCCCGAACGGGCCTTTGGCCGCACGCCCTAGCAATCGCCCCAGAATAGTTACCGGGGGAGTGCACAGAGGATGCCTGAGCGGGCGGTCGCCTGCAGGCTGGGCGATACTTCTTGACGACGAAGAGTTCCGGGCAACGAAGAAGAAGCTCCTCGACTGAGGTCCGACCTACTGGCCGGGAAGTTCGGTCAAAGCACCAGGCCGGCTTGTATCCCTCGCAGCACAGGAGCCGGGCTCAGGCATACACTAGGAGGTTTAAGTAACCTACTCAGCACTCTATTTTGGTGGCAAATGCAAATATGGTTACAATTGTTTCAGAAAATTATGATTTAAACAAGGTACTGTGATGACCACACACATGAGTAGAGACAAGATCTTGCGCAGAAGTCTTTTCACGCTTGTGGTCCTTGTAGCGTTTTCATACGGCGCGGTTGTCGGTAGGTATCTACTGTTTCTATTTTACCCGATTCAAGCATCCGTGAAGTACATTAGTGACATCCGGAGTAACATAATAGATAAGTCAAAGAATATAATAGACGATTACTCAATGGACTCAAACAGTGAATCCTTAATTAGTCCATTCATACAATATAATATTGATGATATCGAATACAGTAACGATACAAGACTTAACAACTTTGATATCTATCGACATGACTACATTGAATTGGATAAGATTGATCGCTTAGCGTATCTTGATTTTGACAATGGATTACTGTCAGTTTACTCGCAAGATGACTATTCCATAATTGCCGATACGGGGATTGGTGAAAATGAATTTCAGCATGGAGTTGAACAAAATGGTGGGATAAGAAACATGTTCTTCTACCAAAGAAACTTGATTGCCCTGGTAGGTTTAGTAAACAGCGAGACTGAATGTGCCTACGCATCCCTTGTCAATATCTCTCTGAAGATCGTTTTGCTTGAGTTTCCGTGTTTACCACAGTTTGAATTCGTTCTCATGGAAGGTTTGGGGGGTGGATTTGTATCCATGCCAGACTCAGAGACATTGCTGTTAGCACTTGGCGTCCCCGAGGCCCGTGGGGAAGAAATTCGTGCCTTAGCTCAGATCCCAGATAGCCCATATGGAAAGATATTGAAGATTCCAGAGTCCACAATACTTGGCAACGGAAGCAATTATTTGATTTATAGCGCTGGCCATCGGAATCCGCAGTCAATACTCAATAATGGTGAGAAGATTGTTGCTGTTGAGCATGGGCCACGGGGTGGTGACGAAATCAACTTAATCGAAGAAGGAAATAATTATGGATGGCCCATTGTATCTTTGGGAAGTCACTACGAGTTTCAATATATAGATAAGACAGGTAGTGCTGATAACACAAACAATGAAGAACTGAGTGACCCACTGTTCGCGTTCATTCCGTCAGTAGCTACTAGTGTGATTAGTAGGTGTCCCCTCAATTATGAAGAGTACTATCTACCCAATCGGTGTATACTAATTGGCTCGCTTAGAGCAAGATCGCTCTTTTTTGTTCAGATTGACGAGACCTATTCAAGAGTGCTTGCAATTGAACAATACGAACTTGGCTCGCGTGTCCGAAAAATGCTGATTGAAGGCAACAATATCATTGTTGGAACAGATTCGGTGGACGAGGGCTCGGATCGTTATGACTATACGGGTATCACTTTCTTAAAACTTCGTCCCGTACCAAGTGAGAGGTGATCGGGAATGACTACAGAATCTGTATGTGTTGTCCTTCCGGCGTACAACGAAGGGTCCTCAGTCCTGGGTCTCGTGCCCGAAGTTTTTAATGTGCTCGAGTCTTGTGAGGTACAGCCTTGTGTCTGTGTCGTCGATGATGGTTCGTCTGATGGCACGATCGACCAGTTGGTTGCGCTTCGGCAGACCGAACCCCGGCTGGTGGTTGTTCAGTTAAGTAGGAACTTTGGTCATCAAGCTGCTCTTTTGGCCGGGTTAGCGAGCGTTTCTGCAGATGCAGTCATCATGATGGATTCGGATGGCCAACATCCGGCCACCGCACTCCCAGCAATGATCGCGTCGTGGCGAGACGGATTCGATGTGGTGAACACCATTCCTGAGGCCGTGCCGGGGAAGAGTCCAGGCCGGCGGATTTCGGGTCACCTGTTCTACTGGGTATTCGGGTTTCTCAGTGGTCTCGCCATCCCGGAGGGCACTTCCGACTTCCGTCTATTGAGTCGTAAGGCGCATGAGGCCACCTTGGATGCCGCGGGAAAGCGTCCCTTTCTCCGAGGTACCACCTCCTGGATTGGGTTAGATCAGTCCTGTGTGTTCTATACGGCGAACGAGAGGAGTCACGGAACCACTACGTACACCTTTCGTAAACTCCTCCGGTTAGCACGAGATGGGATTGTCGGATTCTCAAATCGACCGCTTTTAATCGTGGCGATGCTTGGCACAGTCTGGTCGATTGTGGTCGGGAGTTATGCGGCTATTGCGATCGGGTTGGAATTGTCCAGTGGTCGAGACGTTCCGGGCTGGGCATCCATGGTCGCGATTCTCTCGACGATGCAGGGCCTCCTCTTCGTGATGGTCGGTCTGCTCGGCGCATACATAGGTTCATTGCACAACGAAGTGACGGACCGGCCGCCGTATGTGATCCAGCGCTTGTTGTCGGCTGGAGACGAGTATTGACCAAGTCTCGGCCTGGGTCTCTGACGAATCAGAACTCGATGAAATAAACTGGTCTGGGTGCCTCAGCGGTTAACCGATGTCGGAGAACCTGATCGGGTTGATCTCGGCCTCATGAAGAGCGGTTTGTACTTCGTTGGAGACCAAGGCTCCCCACTCGAGGCGTCGATTCGCGGATCGCATGTGCCGAACCGCAGATTGCGGATAAAGAGAATCGTCGTCCAACTCGCCGGTACCCGGATGTGAGGCAATCTCCCACGTCCCAGATTTTAGATGGCGCAGATAGCCCACCATCGTCTGAGTATCCATGAGGCCGCTGTGTCTAATCCCGACGAACTGAACTGTGCCAGGTGGCGTTGATCCGAAGGTATCGAGTGTCTCTAGAGTCAGACACTTGACGAAGTTCATGGGGTTACGGATGCGTGGACGTCCGTGCCACGGTTCCACCGAGCGACGTAGGTGGCGAATAGAGAACTCCTGGAGAACCTCTTGGAACAAGTCGCGAATCGGGGGAATCATGTGAGTGTGAGACTGGGAGTTCACATGGTCGAGTCTGAAACCTAGATCTCCGAGTTTTACTAACTGCGCTGAGATTTCGCGACGCACTTGATCCAGGTACGTCTTGTTGCTGGATTTCCTGAGGTGGTAAAGGTACGAATACTGAAAAAAACCGTTTTGGTCGAGTAGCAGGTTGACTGACTCTGGGGCTGATATCGGACGGCCGAGATTGATGCTCAGATGGGCTCCATACCCCAGACTGGGTGCCTCGTCCCTTCTTCGGACAGCGTCCTTTAAACCAGGCATTGTTGCGATTACCGAAGTGCTCGTCAGAATCCCGTGCTGATGAGAGTCGATGATACCCTCATTGATCCCGGGGGACCAGCCAAAGTCGTCAGCGTGGAATACCACTTCCTTCACGTCCGGCATCGTAAAGGAGGTTCTACTGGGTGAAGGTGTCCGATAGGTTAATTTCGAATAACAGCTTGGACACGATTCGATTAGGAACCGCTGCGAGCATGCGGACCGCCCAACGTGGGGATGGATGACCTTTGTCTTCGTCAACACTCAGGTAGCGTCGATCGGCAGTGAGGAGAAGCACTGTGGTAGAGGAGTCTGGTGCCCGAGCGACACTCAGCATCGTGATTCCCGCTTACCGGAGCCAAAATTTAGACGTGGTCTTGGAGTCCGTCAGGGAACTCCAAGGTGAAGTTGTTGTAGTCGACTCGTCACCATCCGAACTGTCGGAGTTGAGTGACGAGGCCGATGTCTGTCGGTTGCCGCAGCGGACTCCTCCAGGGGAAGCGCGAAATATCGGCGCAAAAAAGACTCACAGCGATTTCATCCTCTTCTTGGATTCGGATGTGGAGTTGACGGAAGCCAGCCGGACCTTTATACGCAATCAACTCGCCAACCCCGAGCATGACGTTGTTTGTGGCGTGTATCGAACCGACCCACAAGTCAATGGCCCAATAGCCGCTCTACAGAATTCGGTGCTCAGGTACCGACTCCTGAGGAACACACACAACAGGGATTCCTTCGGATCGGCATCCCACATGCTAATTCGCCGTGAAACCTTCGAGCAGGTAGGAGGCTTCAGCCCAGCGTTGACGCTGTACGAAGATGACGAGTTCTCTGCCCGTAGTACCCGTCTTGGGTTTCCAGTCACTGTCGAGAGGGGATTTGAGGCTGTACACCTCAAGCGATTCTCAGCTTGGTCGTTGATCAAAGACTATTGGGTCAAGGCGTTCTCAGGGTTCCTGGCCCGCAGGCGGTATGTGTCTACGTTCAAGGGACTCGACATGAATCTGGGATCAGCGATCGGGCTGACTTGGATTGCCGGCTGCCTCCTCCCAGCCGGGTGTGTTGCAGCCATAGCGTGGCCGAGAGCGTCCACCTATGGCTTCCTGGTCGTTGCTCTGCTATTCACAGCTCCGGCATTGCTGTGGACCAGCGTGTTACGTGATTCACCTGCTCAATCAAAGCTCTTAAGTCTCGTCCTGTGGCCTGCCATTGGATGGAGCGTCGCGTCGGCTACCTCTGCAGCAGTATTGGTCTGGCTGTGGAGGGAACTAACTAAATCAATACGTGAGTTAGCGGATTGGATCTGCATCGGGTATCGAGTCATCTCCAGATCGGGAATGCCTGTCCAAATTGTCCACTATGTGACAGCGCGCTGCAACCTGAGATGTGAACATTGTTTCTACAAGGAAACCCTTGATGCTCCGAATCCCGGAGAGATGTCTCTAGAGACGATGAATAAGACTATGAAAGAAATAGGCCCAACTCTTTGGCATGCTCTCGCTGGTGGTGAACCATTCCTAAGAAGTGATCTGGACAAGGTCATTACTCTTATACAGAGAAATTGTCGACCAAAGGTACTGTCATTCCCGACAAACGGTTGGTATATAGACCGTACCTTTGAGATCACACTCCGAACTCTTCAGAGGATGGAGCGCGGAAACCTGGTAATTGCCTTTTCTCTTGATGGTCCAGAAGATCTTCACGACGAGATCAGAGGTTCGGGGTCTTATGCGAGAGTCATCCAGACTATGGAGCGCCTCAGACCTCTCAAAGCCCTCTATCCAAATCTCCACCTGAACGTCGTGACGACGGTGATGCCGCAGAACGCTGAAGTAGCTCCAGACTTTATTGAGCAAATCGTTAAGCAGTTTCGCCCGAATGCGATCTCGATTAATTTATTTAGATACCACAGTCTGAGTCATCCGCCGATTGCTCCTGAAGTTATTGAAGGATATGAAAAAGCTATTGAAGTATACAGGTCGCATATGGAAATGGACAATCTTGACTTCTATAGATTTCTTGGACGTAGAGCACTATCAATTAAGGAGTTTCTCCAGAAAGAACTGATAATACGTGTAGCAAGTAAAGATGAGTTTGTTACACCATGTATGGCAGGAACCTTGAGCTATGTTATCAACGAAGACGGAACTGTCGCCGCATGTGAGATTCTCGATCCCGAACAAAACCTTGGGACCATTGAAGGGACTCAGCGGTCCGGCAAACCGCTCATGCCACTAGCAGACAAAGGAGTTCCCGTGGTTCTTGGACCCGTTGGCGGCGGTTCGTCCCACTCGGATGCCTCTTTGAGCACCTTTTGTGAAATCGTCCAGTCAGACAAGGCGACTGCTCTACGGACCTGGATCCGTGACACAGAATGCCGATGCTCCTGGGAGTGTGCAATGTCGACCAATACCTTTTTCTCCTGGCCGTTTGCTGGCAATCTGTATCGGCAGCTTGCGAAAAGTCTCGTATCTTCCTAATGCGGGCCCCCCTCTTCCTTGGAGGCCACCGAGTCCGCGTGCACCAGTGATCGGTCAGCCAAATTGATTTCGTCATTTTGAGATTTCAACAACAGCAATAGCAAGAGCAATGCACCAATGAATGGCAGTGACCAATCTAGTAATAGGTGCGTCAGCCACACATGCCGGCCAATGATCTTATCTACTATTGAATTTAGTAAGGATAAGGGAATCGGCCAGGCTATCAGAACATATGCAATCCAAAATAAGATCCATTGTCGAATCGATCCGTGACCACTTAGTATTAGATATTGAATAAGCAATGGCACGGTCAATAAGCAAAAATAGTAATATTCATTGTGTGGCAGTATCAATAATACAGCAGTGAGGCATACCGACCATTGGACAAGCCAATTAGACTTGCCTCTCGAACGATACATCCATACCAGTCCTAGACATACGCTGACAAGCGCTACTAGTGTCGAGATCAGCGGTACATAAGTATTATCGGATCCT
>PVBE011795234.1_pt1 | contig 20764 bp, 30 predicted proteins | sample 1631181 | NCBI WGS metagenome assembly PVBE01 (sample SAMN08397723, study PRJNA350692) | Marine metagenome, whole genome shotgun sequencing project. | isolation source: water | place: Pacific Ocean | collected 2012-04 | reverse complement strand
GAACTCCATCGAGTTCGAACTGACGAACTGATGCAGACGATGGGACACGGATATCGCCTCAGCGAAGTTCATGCCGCCGTTGGGACGGTGCAAATGAAGAGACTAGAAGAAATAATGCAACGTCGCGATACCATAGCGCAATGGTACACACAACGACTCGGGGGCGTTTCAGATATTATGTGCCCAACCATAGAGCATGGTGTCGAAATGAGTTGGGACGGATTTGTTGTTCGACTTAGTGACAATTTCAGTCGAAATGACCGTGACGAAATTATCAGAGGATTGCATCGTCATGAAATTGGGGCGGCTGATTATTATCAATCCATTCCAACTCTTCCTCTTTTTTCAGACAAAAACAACATCCTCTGCTGCCCAGTTTCAGCCTCATTATCACAGCGAACGATCGCTCTGCCCTTCTACACCACGATGACACTTCGTGAAGTCTCTATTGTTTGTCAAACATTAGAGTTAATGATAACTCGCAGCACATTGCCAGATACTTAACTCGTTTTAATTAGTTTCTTCTGCTTCTGCACCTGCTTCTGCTTCTGCACATTGACAACGGGCATTTCTGCGGTTTCTATTTCTGCTTCCACAATTGCTTGCAAGACCTTAAATTTTCTAGGACCTTTCAACGCATCAATTGTCTTCTTGGCAACTTGAAAGTCCATCGCTAAAATTTGTCTTGCTTCTTCGTATGGATGTTCCACTTGCTTGAAAACAACTGTTTCTCGTGGTCGTCTTCGTCGATCTGCAATGAAGCCAGCAACTAAAAGAGCCGACAGACCAATAACAAGTGCGACTTGTTTTGCGTTTGAACTTTCTTTGGGTCCTTGGCTCGTTGCTACAAATTGGTCTTCAACAATTTGAAATTCAATTTTGGCTTCAGGAGAGATAGATTCAACGGCTGTTCGAAGTGTGTCTAACGCTGCTTTCTCGCCACCAACTTGTTTACCTTTTTTTATGACCCATGAGGTTGGCAGTGCAATCTGAATAAATGGCTTCGCATCGTCATTCCATGGAATTAAAACCTCAGATGAATCGGGTCTTTTCAACAAAACGGTAACTTTCGCGGTAGTCAACTCAAGAGCAGCTTTAATTTTCTTCTGCAACAATTCAGTTTTCACCCTTGGCATACTTGCGAGGGTAACACTAGAACACTCCGCACCAGTGAGGTTATCAATTACGGTAACTTGATCCATCGACAACCCCGCAGTAGCGCCTGCTACAAGTTTTTGAATCGCGTTGATTGTTTCCAACGGAATCATTCCATCTGTCGGCTCAACTGACACGCATGCTGTCATTGGACGTCTTGGGATTCCAATTCCTGTCACCTCGTTATCTGAAAGCGCAACTGTCGTGTTTGACACGCCATGCAAACTATCAATCATCGATGCGATTTCTCGTTGCCTTGCCGATCGCACTTCATCCCTTTTCTCAATCGAGGTCTTGGGCATTAATTGTGACCAAAAAGGTTTCTCTTTAGTTTCTTCTTGTTCGTCATCCACTGCAATATGTGGAAGCGACGTGTCGATGTCTTTTGCATCTGTAACCTGATCTTCATAATCAATATTGACTGACCAGAGAATTCCAGCAGTAAAACCAATAAAACCAAAAGCGAATAGTGATTTTTTGAGTTGACTTTTCATAGTGCACTCAGTCTCTCTTCTTCAATTAATATCGTATTGTGTGTCATATTGTCTGTCACGAATCATCCTCTCCGCGCTCATGTATTGAATGAGCTATAGACATTATCAGTGCATCCGTGCACTGTATTATTTAACATCGGCGTTTATATATCAAGAACCTTCATTTTTTTGTTTTTTTAAGGTCGCCTTTCGAGACCTCAACAGTATAAATAAAGAAAGCAGAAGTGCGGCTATAAGAAATGGATATTTTTCAAGAAAGGACAATCCACCTATAGATTCTTGCCGTAGTTCGATTTTGTCCCCATCTCTTCCTGATGGCCAACCAATATCAACTACCGAAGTTGTGCCATTACGCTCTACTCCAAATACACTTAGACCTTGTGGCGAGGATACTACTGACCATCGTCCCTTTGGGACGTCAAAAGACCCTATTTCGATGGGGACTGATTCTTGAAGACCAATAATCTGCCCACGTTGCCCTTTTGTGAAAATCAATAAAGGCCATCGATCTTTGATGAGGACATCTCTAAAAACACCCTGCATCTCCACAATATCACCACCTACCCATTGCCCTTCAATGAACGACCATAATTCTGCCCCTCGTTGGTGTGGAGCAACTGCAAGAAGTTCTCCATCTAAACCCACCACACTCGCACCTGCACGATTGAGTGATGGAAGTTCTTCCCAAACAGATCCATTAAATGCGCGCAATTGTAAAATGCTCCCACCATAACAAACGACGATTGAACTTCCAAGAGATACGATTCCAGTCGGACTATCCTCCGTTTCAAGAACACCCTGCAATGAAATCTTTCTAGATGATGCTTGGTGACTCCTTTTCTGGAGTTGCAAAGTGTACAGCGTTGTTCCAGCAGTATCATCAACAAACCAAATATCACCCTCATGGAGCACCATATCTACTGGTCGACGACTCAGTCGGTGAACAGGGGTAAACGAGTCATTTGAAATCCTCCTACAGATTGAATAGTCAAGTCCTTTTGTACTTGAATCAAAATTCGCAACCGTTGGGTCTTGATCTCCAATGAACCAAACTTCGTTGCCATCACCAATTGATGGGAGTGGTTGCGTTGCTAATAAACAAAGGATAATTCCAAGTGTACTCATGTACCCATTCTCGTCTTGCTTGGCTGCAATGCTTCCTTGAGATATTCAAGATCCATCACTTTGTCCATTGGCTCTTCATCAACAATAGTCGACAAAAAAGAAAAAGATATTTTAACCTCGGTGTTTCCTTGATTATCTGTGAAGTCAATGAGCCCCCCAGTTTCTGGCCAATTTAATTCATGTAGATTTTCTTTTTCAACTCGAATGCTTCTGCGATGCAATGCATTCATCACGCGTTTTCCTTTTGTAACACTTAACTTCAGCGGACGATTCCCGTCTTGTGTAAAATTTGAAATCCATATTCGCTGATCTGAATCAACGATGGTAACGATTCCATCATGTAATTCCATCTCACCTTCTGGAAGTGGATTCAAACCAAGCAAAATCAAAGCCACTTCGATATCGCTAAACATTCCTTGCTCACCACCGATTGTGAGTGTCGACTCATCGCCCATCATGTCAAAGAACCAAAAGTTTTTTCCCTGACCTCCAAACCATGCAATGAGTTCACCGAGTTTAGATATGCGCAGTGAGATTGAATTGCCTTGTTTCCAAAAATCTAGGTCACCTTGCTCTTTGTGCGTGCCTTCGTCGTCGGTCCATCGGAATTCAATCACGCCTCTACCAACTAATTCCTCGAACTGAGAGGTTCGCTGGGCTTGACTCGTTTGCATCATTGAGAGATTCCAAGATTCCTTCGATGGTGTGACCTTTGTTGAGCAGGCACTCACCAAAAAAATTATGATGAATATGATGAAAAAGTAGCGATTCATAGGTCGCCCTGCAAAATTTCTCCAAGTTGCTCAGATAAATCCTGAATTTCTTCCTCTGCTATTCCAGGATTTTTTACCTTTACGGGCTCTCCATCTGCTCCTCTAAACCGTAATAACCAAAGTTCTCCTTCCTCAAATTCCTCTCTGCCGACGAGTTGAAGCTTTCGTTTACGCAGTAAAACGAGGGCCAAAATGTATCGAAATGCTATCCTTTGTGGCTTCTCATCGTCTGCTAATCGCTCAAATAAATCGACGAGAACGGCGTCATCAATCACAATATCTGGCTTTTTACCTGCTTCAGGGACGATATATTTCCAATTGCTAAATAATCGCTCTGGACGATCTCCTCGATCCCACGACTCTTGGCAATAGTCAAATCTATCAAACCCCTCATCCTCCTCTCTTTCGCAAAGAGTAGCCATTGCGGGGACATTGGGCGAGAGTGGCTCACCAGTAGAAGCACACACACCAGTAGGTCTAGAGACGCCTTGTGAATTTCCAAATCGTGACATACATGAGAATCCTACGGTATCCGCGTATAATTTGACATACATGACGTGGAAAATTTCTGGTTACGAAGTATTTGAGGCAACGATCGAGATAATCGTCATTTGGCTGATTGTCTTTTTAGCATTCAGATTCCTCCAAGGGACTCGTGGCGGTGGTGTTATTAGAGGTCTCGTCATTATTCTTTTGCCATTATGGCTCCTTCAAGTACTTGCAGATTGGACTGGTCATTTTGAACGGTTCGGTTTTTTCGCAGAACAATTTTTAACGTATGTCTTTTTATTACTGATTATTATTTTTCAGCCAGAACTAAGACAAGCCGCTGTTCGAGTCAGCCAGTCGGAACTATTTGCGAGGTTTAGAAATACACCATCAGTTGGTGGAACTACAATTTCTGCAATCGCTGATGCCACCATTTTTCTTAGTCGAAATCAATTCGGAGGGCTCATTGCAATTGAGCGAGATATTAGTACAACCGATCATGTCGTTGGCGGACAACCATTAGACGCAGAAGTAAACTCTCCTTTATTGAAATCAATTTTTTGGCCGAACAATCCCTTGCACGATCTTGGATGCATTGTTAGAGGCGATCGCATTGTTACCGCGAGTGTGCAATTTCCATTAGCAGATGATTCTGCAATGCTTTCTTCTGATCTTGGTTCAAGACATCGTGCAGGTGTCGGTCTATCAATTCGTTGTGATGCACTGATTATTATTATAAGTGAACAAACTGGCCGAATATCTTTTGCTGAACATGGCGTGCTTACTACGATTAACCGAGATGATCTTGAAGTTGAGTTAGCACAAAGACTCAACCCAAAACCTGATGTTTCTTCCCAAGAACAACCGCCTGAAGATGTTCCTGCATCGACTAGCGCATCTCCAAGGGAATCCACCGAATGAAACGTAAAGATGACACACTTGCTATTTTATTTGTCACCGTGCTTGCTGTATTTATTTGGCTCTGGTCTGCGGTTAGAACCGAAGAAGAGCTAAATATCAAACCCAACCTGTATTTTGTGGCCCCTGAAGGATCATCAAGCACAATAACGCCACAAAAAAAATCAGTTGAACTTACGTTCAAAGGTCCTAGATCGGCATTAAATTCTGCTGAGGAAGCATGCATTGATGGCATATCTATTTCGATCATCGATGATGATGGAGAAGTTTCTATTGATCTAGCATCGGAGATAAACAAACTTGATGTCATTAGATCAACTGGTGCCGAAGTTATTGCAGTAAACCCAAGTTCCATTACCGTTGAAGTTCAAACAATGATTCACGTCGATGCTGTTGTCGTTTCATCTCTTCCAAGCATAACCGTAAATGGAGATGTCACAATTGACCCAGCAACTGTCACACTGCGAATTCCACAACAACTTCGAAGCACGCTTCCAGAGGCTGTAACCGTAAACGCGGTTGTTAGTAAAACCGAATTAGAACAACTGCAACCAGGATATCTTCATAAACTAGATGCATCAATTCAGTTACCAGAAGACTTAGATGAGCAGGGTGTTATCGTTGAGCCAAATCGTGTTTCCCTTTCATTCAATATTCAATCGAAAACTGACAAAGTAACTCTCCCTCAAGTCCGCGTTCTAATTGCAGCACCTGCTGAAGATTATGCAACATATTCTGTTGCGTTACCCGTAAAAATTATTCCTAATGTCACCATTGAAGCAGACAAGGAATTAATTGCATCAATTTCTTCAGGCGAGATTACTGTTTTTGCACTTGTTCGGCTCGCTTCACAAGATATGGAAAAAAGAGTTGAAAGAAAACTTGTCACTTCATTTATGGCTATGCTCGATGATGGAACAGGAGTCCAAGTAAACGCAACACCAGAAGATATCGCATCGCTCGAAGTTTCGTTGCAAATCAAGCCGGTGGAACAACCCGATACACCATAACTCTTAGGCTGATCTAACCCTAAAAAACCGACTACCGCCAAACCCTATGGAAAGCCACATCGCTAAACCCAACGTGTAGCGAACCATGCTTTTTTGCCTCTGCGGAGCAAAATAGTGGTGCCGTGTAGCAAATCTTCGCTTGTAAGCACGCGATTAATCGCATTTTCACCATTAATTTTTTCGCCGTTGATTGCAACTGACCCACTCTTCAAAAACTCGCGGGCTTCTCGTTTACTTTTGCAAAGTTCAGTTTGAGGAAGCAATTCAACAAGTGATGCCGACTCACCACCGAGCGAGCCTTTTGCAAACTCTCCCGCTGGCACTTCAGCAAATACTTCGCCAAGCATATGCACATCAAGCGATTTAATGTCGCCACCAAACAATGCATTTGCGGCTTCGTTACAACGAGTCACATTTTCAATTCCGTGGAATATTTCAGTCATTGCATCAGCAAGTGCATGTTGAGAAGCACGTTGATGTGGTGCCTGCATATGTTCTTTTTCGATATTTTCAATTTTGGGCTGGTCCAAAAACGTAAACCATCGTAAAAACTTCCCAACATCTTCATCTGGAATATTTAACCAATATTGATGGAAGGCGTATGGGCTCGTGCGATCTTCAGTAAGCCAGATTGCTCCATCTTCGGTTTTTCCAATCTTACTTCCATCACTGGCTGTAACTAGTGGATTTGTAACACCCGCTCCACGAAATACATTGTCATCTTTTTCCAGCATGTCACGTCGAATTAGATCGATTCCAGCAACAATATTTCCATACTGATCGCTTCCGGCAATTTGTATTGTGCAATCCATCTCGCGACGAAGATGCAAAAAATCATATGCCTGCAAAATCATGTAACTAAATTCAGTGTATGAAATACCTTGTTCACGATTATTCAAACGATCCTTTACAGAATCCTTTTGAATCATCGTGTTCACCGAAAAGTATTTGCCAACATCCCTCAAGACATCAATAAATCCAAGCTCGCATAACCAATCAGCATTGTTCATAATAATTGCAGCGTTTGGACCTTCAAAGTCAAGAACTTTTGAAAAACTGCGGAGTTGTCCTTCAATATTTTTTGCCACTTGTTCTTTCGACAAGAGTTGACGTTCTGAATCTTTGCCCGAGGGGTCCCCAATTAAACCTGTTCCACCACCCATCAACACAATTGGTTTGTGACCCGCAAGTTGCCAGTGGCGAAGCATTTTAATCGGCATGTAGTTGCCAATCGTCAGAGCGTCTTTGGTTGGATCAAACCCGCAATATGCAATTCGGCTTCCAGAAGCAAGATGTGCTTGCAATTCATCACCACCGGTTGTTTGATGAAGTAATCCTCGCCATTTAAGTTCATCTAAAAATTGCATGTGAGCAGTTTACCGCCAAGAAGCGACTTCGTTACGAGTTTGTTTTCGATTCAAGAAAATCAAAAGAAATATGGGCAAAGCCAAGTATAGAGGCATCGAAATCGCAATTTGTGCGAGGAACATACCCTCAACCTCCTTGTTTTGATTAACTAATTCCATCCTTGGCTCCCAATTCAACCATACTGCCGCAAGTGTAAACAAAACATAGAAAATAGACCAATAGAGCAACGTTATTCTTGCTTTGCGTGCTCGTTGTAGCAAAGCCATGCCTGCCACTGTCAGCAGGATAGAAAATGCAATATTCATAAGTGACGAAATATTTGTAATCCAAACTAAGGGTTCTGTCGCCCTGAGTTGCCCTATAAGTTCCTCACTGAGTTCTCCATCTCCAAATGGAATTGCGGTATGCAACTGTTCCATTTCAGACATACCCGAAAGTGCAAGACAGCCGCCAAAAAGGGATAGCCCCCCAACAACAATACAAACCGAGCCGATTGTCGTTGGCCAAGTAGCCGTATATTGCAAACTTTGATCTTGAGGTGATTCCATTTAGAATTGTCGAAGGAATCGTGCATCATTTTCAAAAAGCCAGCGGATATCTTGAATACCATACTTGAGCATCGCAACGCGTTCTATTCCTAAACCAAATGCATATCCTTGCCATTTGTCGTTGTCATATCCGACTTGTTCAAAAACACTTGGATCGACCAAGCCACAACCACCAATTTCTACCCACTGCCACTTACCTTTGATTTTCATTTTCATGTCCACTTCAGCGGATGGCTCAGTAAACGGGAAGAAACTTGGACGGAAGCGGACTTCGGCTTCTTTTCCGAAGTACGATTTTGCAAATTGAAAGAGTGTGGTTTTCAAATCTACCATCGAAACCTTAGGTGCAACGAGTAACCCCTCGCATTGATGGAACATACTAAAGTGCGTCGCATCGTGTGTATCTGGTCGATAAACACGCCCAACTGCAATAATTTTGATTGGTGGTGGAGTTGATTCCATAACTCGAATTTGTACAGTTGATGTCTGGCTCCGTAACATTCGATCACCACCCATAAAGTAATTATCGATTGGGTCTCGTGCAGGATGGTCTTTGGGAATATTTAATGCATTGAAGTTGTGGTATTCGTCTTCGACTTCAGGACCATACGCCACTGAAAAACCCATTCGTCCAAACACTTCGGTGATTTCATCAATTGTTTTGCTGATGATATGCCGACGACCTTGTGCAACATCATCCCCTGGTTCAGTTACATCCATCGCTGGACGATCAGACGTGCAACCTGCTAGTTCCTGCTTACGTGTGTCAAATGCACCTTCGAGCGCAATTTTCACTTCATTAAGCCGTTTGCCGACTGCTGGCTTGTCTTCCTTGGACACATCCTTCATCAATGGCATCACACCCTTGAGACGTCCTTTGGAGCCTAGGTAGGAAACACGCCATGATTCAAGACCATCGATCGTATCAATCGAGTCAATTTCGCCTATCGCGTCGTTGTGAAGTTTCTCGAGCGTTGTGAGCATCTGTGCATCATACTGATTTCTATAGCGTCCTTGTTGTGGGGACTGTGACGGGTCTGACCTGTGTTCTGTTCCAAGGTCTAACCATCGCCCTTCTATATAAAAACAGCCCCAAGCTAACCTGGGGCTGTTTCAAATTCAAAGATTGTCTTTAAGTTTACTCTTCAGTTTTTTCAGCATCATCAGATGGCGCTTCAGCTTCAGGAGTTTCTTCAACTTCGGCAACCTCAGTCACTTCTTCAGTTGCTTCTGTCACTTCTTCAGTTGCTTCAACTTCTGGTGCTTCAGTGACTTCTGTCACTTCTTCACTTGCTTCAGCGGAAACCGTTTCATCAACGATTTCTTCGGCAACTTCTTCTGCTGGTTCATCAGTAACCGAAGCAGAAACAAGAACCTTAGCAGCAAAATCGCGTCGACGCTGTTTCTGTGTTCTCCTCCGAGAGTCTCCACCACCAAGTTGAGGCCCTTCTTCTTCGCCTACAAGTTGTAAGATTACTAAGTCAGTGGCATCACCAAGTCGACGTTTGCCGATTTTGATGATTCTGGTGTAACCACCATCGCGATCAGAGAACTTTGGAGCCACAACCGCCATGATGTGTTGCACAAGCCGTGGAGCTTTTCGAACTTCGCCATATCGGTTGAACTCGATATCGCTCTCGTTAGGCAAGTCAAAGTGATCGTTCTGCTTCGCTGAATCGGGCACGTTTGGATCTGCAACCCAAGAATGGATTTTGCGATCATTAATCATTTGCTCAATTCGTTTTCTTGAATTAAATCCACCACGTTTTGCGATAGTAATTATTTTTTCAACAAATGGTTGCACTGCTTTTGCTTTAGGCATTGTTGTTTCAATTTGCCCGTGTTCAAATAGTCCAGCAGCTAGATTCCGAAGCATTGCGGTGCGATGCTCGCTATCTCTACACAGTTGTTTTCCATGGATTCGATGTCGCATGGTCGTACTCCTTTGCAGAAGACTTACGTCTTCTGATTATTCCATCCCCTCAGAAGAACCAATGATTTCATCTTCTGGATTATGGTCTGGATTTTCATTTTCTACAATCATGTCGTCAACAATTCCTTCTTCAGGGTCGGTTTCGACACCATCATAAGAATCGTCCTCGCATTTGCCCATTGCTTTGTCTAAATCTACATAGCCATCAACTCCTGGTGGCATCTGCATTGCAAGTGTCAAACCAAGATCTTCAAGTTTTCGTTTAATCTCACGTAGTGAGGTTCGACCAAAACTACGCAGACCAAGTAACTCTCGATCATTCAAAGATACAAGTTGTGCGACGGTTTTTATTTGTGCAAGTTCAAGACAATTCGATGATCGCACAGTTAAATCAAGGTCTGATGTAGACATTTCTAACTTTCGTATAAGTTCTTCATCCACAGCAGCGGCTGCAGCGGCTTCAGCACTAACAACTGCTTTTCCAAGCGAATCGAACTGAACGAACGCATTAAGGTGTTTTCGTAATATCTTTGCAGATTCAACAAGGCACATTTCTGGGCTTACTGTTCCGTCTGTCCAAATATCAAGAATTAATCGATCAAAGTTTGTTTGTTGACCAACCCGAGTATTCTCGACACGATATCGAACTCGTTGAACTGGGCTAAAGACCGCATCAATTGGAAGTTCTCCAATAATTTGTTCGTCTTTGGTTGCATATTGCTCAGCAGCAGGAACATACCCACGCCCTCGCTCTATGGTCAACTCCATTTCAAAATCAATATTGCCAGTCAATGTCGCAATGACATGATCTGGGTTATACACCGTGACAGAAGTATCCGATTCAATCAAATCTGCTGTGACTTCACCTGGACCTGTAGCTGAAAGACGTAGTACTTTTGGTTCATCTGAGTCAATATCAACAACGAGACCTTTGACATTAAGCACAATGTCAACCATATCTTGTTGAACGCCTTCGATAGTGCAAAACTCATGCTCTGCGCCTTTAACGCGAATTGATGTAATCGAAGAGCCTTCAATTGTGCTGAGTAAGATTCTACGAAGACTATTGCCAATCGTTGTACCAAACCCGCGTTCAAACGGTTCCACGATAAATCGACCGAATGTTTCGGTTGATGATTTTTCTTCGAGGATAACACTTGCTGGAAGTTCTAAACCTCGCCATCGTACGTGCATCATTGTTCTGTTCCTTCTTACATTAGCAGTGGACTGGGCAACTATTGCCCTTCTTAAAAAACGCTATTCTCAGAATCGGATCGTGGAGGACTGCTGACACTCCACGCCCATCTCCAAGGAGCGAAACTTACTCAAAATTACACTCGGCGCTGCTTCTTAGGGCGGCATCCATTGTGTGGTATTCCTGTGTGATCTTCAACAGCGGTGATATTCATCCCATTTTGTTCGAGTGACGTAATAGCTGAGTCTCGGCCGCCACCTGGACCTTTAAGATAAACCTCGACTTCGGTAACGCCCATTCGGCGACCTTTTAGAGCTACCTTTTCGGCTGCTCTTGCTGCCGCAAATGGTGTTGCCTTACGTGCACCTTTGAATCCTACAGTTCCTGCAGAATCCCAACAAAGGGTTTCACCACTCAAATCAGTCATTGTGATGATTGTATTGTTGAATGTTGCTTTGACATGGACGATTGCCTTGCCAATATTTTTTCTAATCTTTTTCTTAGCCATTATGTTTTCCTTTTACGCTTTTGCGATTCCTGAATCTCTGTATCACGTACAGAGGAATCTTGCGAACATAATCGATGACGCATCGATTACGCTACTTTATCCTTTTACGCCCTTCTTACCTGCAACAGTCTTCTTGCGGCCCTTACGTGTACGAGCATTACATCGAGTTCTTTGGCCTCTTGTGGGCAGTCCCTTACGGTGCCGTTCGCCACGATACGAACGAATGTCGCGAAGGCGTTGGATGTTTTGTTTTACCTGTCGACGGAGTGTACCTTCGACGATTAAATTTGAATCGAGATACAATGCAATCCGACCAACTTCGTCATCAGTTAGATCGCTAGCTTTTGTGTTAGGATCGATTTTAGAATCTTCTAAAATATCGTCCGCAATCTTTGGGCCAATGCCGTAGATATAACGAAGCGAATATCGCACCTTCTTGTTCTCTGGGATGTCTACACCTGCAATACGTGGCATATTTGTTCTCCAATCTCGCGTGGGGGTTAGCCCTGTCGAGCTTTCAATCGTGGGTTCTTCTTGTTGATAACGTATCGTTTGCCTTTTCGGATTACGATTTGGCAATCTTTTGTTCTTCGTTTAATACTACTTTTTACTTTCATAATTCTTACCTCTTAATTCTTACGTGAATTAGTGTCTATATGTAATTCGACCTTTGGTCATGTCGTACTGGCTAATCTCAACGGTGACTTTGTCGCCGGGCAAAATGCGTATGTAAAAACGCCGCATTTTTCCGCTAATGTACGCGAGAATCTCGTGCCCATTTTCAAGTTTCACCTTAAACCTTGCATCAGGTAAAGCTTCAACAACTTCAGCTTCGAGTGTGATTTTTTCTTCTTTAGCCATTCGAGTATCGTTTATGCTCCACTGGGTCTCCTTGATAGTCCACCAGTACGTGTTTTAACTGATGAGTCGTAAAATCCTTTGTAATTCCGCATGAGTAGGTTTGCTTCAATTCGTTGAATTAAATCAAGGCCGACACTCACAACAATCAATAAACCCGTTCCTCCAAGGAAGCTTGAAACAAAGAACGGGATTTGCATTTCTTTTGATACTATTGATGGGATAACCGCAATTACTGCCAAGAATCCTGCACCAACATATGTAATTCGTTCAACAACTGTTTCTAAATATTCTGCCGTCCTTGGACCGGGTCTCAAGCCAGGAATAAAACTTCCATTATCACGAAGTTGTCGCGCCATGTCTTCAGGACTAAACACGATTGTTGTCCAAAAGTAACTAAAGAAGTAAATCAAAACAATATAGAACACGATGTAGGGATATTCGCCCATCTGGAAATTCGCATTCAAGAATGAAGTAGTAGCAACCCACCAGCTCGAAGGATCTGGAGAAGCAGTTGCTGCTGTTTGCAAATATCCGAAGAGTGCAGATGGGAAAATCAGCAAGGAACTACCAAAAATGATTGGCATAACGCCAGCGTGATTAACCCGCAATGGCAAGTAATGCCTTGCACCACCATATGTTTTACGCCCACGAGTATGACGGGCTTGTTGAATTGGAATGCGCCTCTGTGCCACGGTAATAAGAATTGCACCAGCAACAACAAAGATAAATGCGCCGACTAGGAACAATACCCCAAGGATTCCAATATTGCTTCCTGTAGCTTGTTGTGATGTACTAAAGTTGTCCCAAACCCATGTGAGGGCTTGAGGCATTCGGGCGATAATTCCAGCGGTCAAAATTAATGAAACCCCATTCCCAATGCCATATTTATCGATTTGTTCACCGAGCCACATCAAGAAAACGCTACCTGCCGTGAGCGCTGTTACGCCAGCAAGATAGAAGACAATCATTCCACCGGGGTTTAAGAACTCTGGTCGAATTAATCCTTGAGCAGCAATAAACTTCAACCACATCATTGCTTGGATGAAACACATTGCAACAGTGGCGTATCGTGTCCATTCAGTAATTTTTGCTTGCCCCGAAGCGCCCTCTTTCTTGAGTTCTTGCAAGCGAGGCATCACTGATTGCAAGAGTTGGAAAATAATCGATGCCGTAATATACGGCATAATGCCTAAACCAAAGATAGTTGATTGAGAGAACGAACCACCAGAGAAAATAGAAGCGTAATCAAGGAATTTACCCCACCCGCTTGAACTTTCAGTCGCTTTTTGAGCAGCTTCAACCATCTGTTGCTGGTTTACACCTGCAAGTGGAATCCAGAAACCAATGCGATAAATTGCAATCATCGTCATAGTGAAGAACACACGATTACGCAGTTCTGCAATTCTGAAAATGTTAATGATGGCTTGAATCATTAGGGGGTAGTCCTGCTCACTTTATTCTTCTTCTGATGACTCTGTTGGTTGAGTTTCAGTTTTATCTTCTACGATTTGCTCTGGCTTTTCTTCTTTCGCTTCCGGCTTTGTTTTTGTTTTAGCTGGCCATTCGCGTTTCCATTTTTTCTTCTCAATTACAGAAGCACTTCCACCAGCCGCTTCGATTTTCTTCACGGCGGAAGCTGAAAATTTGTCTGCAGTAATATTAAGTGCAATGGAGATATCTCCTTGCCCAAGAATTTTTACAGGGTTGTTGAAGTTACGAATTAAACCTGCTTCAACAAGTGCCGTTGCATCAACAGTTGCACCCTTCTTGAACCGATCAGCGAGCGAAGCGAGATTAACAATGTGGTAGACAGTTTTAAAGTCTGCATTGGTAAAACCTCGCTTTGGGATGCGCCTAAAGTATTGCATTTGTCCACCCTCAAACGCCGGACGTCTTGAGAAACCAGAACGTGAATGGGCACCCTTGTGGCCACGGCCACTTGTCTTACCAGAGCCACTACCGTGTCCACGCCCAATCCGTTTTCGGGATTTGTACTTGCCTGCTTTTTCAGTTATTTCATGAATCATCATGACATTTAATCTCCAAATCAAAGAACGACGTTATGTTGTCGCTTCCTTGGTACTCACTTCAGTTTTTTCGTCTTTCGCACTATCTTCTGCAACAACATTTGGTACTGACTCATGTGATTGTTCAGTATGTGTTTTTTCAATTTCTACCTTACGAAGCAATTGAACTGTCTCACGATTACGTAATTGGCGAAGACCATCAATTACAGCTTTTGATAAATTCTTGTTATTTGTCGAGCCATAAGCCTTAGATAGGCAATCTTGAACACCAACAAGATCAAGAACAGCGCGAACTGCTGCACCAGCAATAACACCTGTACCAGGTGATGCTGGAACAAGCCGAACACTGCAAGCACCAAATCGTCCAGTTACTTCATGAGGAATTGTTGTTCCTGTTAATGGGAACTCTCGCATTTCTCGCTTAGCTTTCTTTTGAGCTTTCTCAATAGCATTTGGTACTTGGTTCGCTTTTCCATACCCAAGACCAACACGACCCTGCCTGTCACCACAGACAACCATCGCAGAAAAACTAAATCGGCGTCCACCTTTTACAGTTGCAGCGGTTCGGTAAACACCAACTGTGTTTGTGTCAATTCCACCTCTATCATCATCATATTGTTTATTCATCATATATAACTATCCTGTTCGTCAGAACTTTAATCCTGCTTCACGAGCGCTTTCTGCGAGTGCTTTTATTCGACCGTGGAAACGATATCCATTTCGATCAAAGATGACATTTTCAACGCCTGCCTTCTTTGCTTTAGTTGCGATGCGTGCTCCAATTTCTTTTGCAGCAGTGCAGTTACTACCAGATTCTACTTTTGCATCTTTTTCAATTGTTGACGCAGAGCAAATCGTACGACCCGATGTGTCGTCAATAACTTGAGCATACGTATTTTTACCACTACGGGTCACTGACAAGCGTGGGCGAGAAGGCGTTCCGAAGATTCTCTTCCTCACACTTCGCTTACGCCTTGTGTATCTTTTAATTCTTGATGTAATTCGATTCATCGTTGTGTTCCTTGGTAGTTACTATTTGCGTTTAAACGCCAAATGCTTTTCCTGCCTTACGAATAATGATTTCATCGTGATACATGATGCCTTTGCCGTTGTATGGCTCTGGTTCACGTTTCGATCTGATTACTGCTGCAAATTGACCTACGGCTTGCTTGTCCGCGCCAGTAATCGTAATTTCAGTACCCTTTTCAATTTCAAATGTAACACCATCTGGTGCTTGAATATCTACTGTGTGGCAATAGCCAATGTTAAGAACAATTGTTTGCCCTTGTGCTTTTGCATTCCAACCAACACCAACAATTTTCAACTTCTTTGTGAATCCCTTTGTAACACCTTCAACCATGTTGTTAATGCGGCTACGAGTTGTGCCCCATAATGCTCGAGCGTGTCGTGTAACTTCTGTGCCTTCAGCGATAGCACAATTAATCAAACCTTCATCGAACTTTACATCCACTTCGCCACGCCAATCAAATGAAAGGTTTCCTTTTGGACCCTTGACGCCGATTGAGCGATTACTAGCATTGAGATTTACTTCAACACCTGATGGAACTGCAATTGATTGTTTACCTATACGTGACATAATCTAGTCCTCTTCGCATTACGCGACTGTGGCAACAATTTCGCCACCAACATTTTCCTTACGACATCTACGATCACTCATAATGCCACTGCTTGTTGAAACAATCGCTATGCCAAGACCACCCAGAGGGCGTGGAAGATCTTCCACACTGCGGTAGACCCTGCATCCAGGTTTGGATTCGCGTTTGATCGAGTTAATTACTTTTTCGCCTCGTTCACCGTAACGAAGATGAACATCAAGCCGTCCTTGACGACCATCATCTATAACTTCAAAACTGTTAATGAAGCCCTCGTCAACGAGAACTTGTGCAACTCCGCGGTTTAACTTGTTATTAAGACAAGAAACAGTGGGTGCGTGATTCCTCACCGCGTTTCGAACACGTGTGAGCATATCGGCTGTTAGATCTTGTTGTGACATATATTTACTCCATACATGACTTGTTTATGAGCCATGCAATAACTTCTCTCATTTACCAACTAGCTTTCCGCATTCCAGGAATTTTGCCTTCCAACGCTAATTGGCGAAGCATGATTCGGCTAATACCAAATTTTCGGTAGACACCACGACCACGACCAGTGATCTGACATCGGTTTTTCTTGCGAGTTGAGAATTTTGGTTCTCGTTTCATTTGTTCAAATACGCGTTTACTTGCCATGTTCGTTCCTTATTCCTCGTCTCGTACAAAAGGCATGCCGAGTTCTTTTAAAACATATTTGCTCAATTCTGTAGTTGAGTTTTCAAATACGATATTTATGTTCATGCCGTGTGTGAAGTGAACTTCAGCCATGTTGATTTCTGGCCACACTGCTTGCTCTGTTAAACCCATAGAATAATTACCGGCCTTGTCAAAAGCGGTGTCCTTTAAACCACGAAAGTCTTTAATTCGTGGAATTGCTAGTGAGATTAATCGATCTAGAAAGTGCCACATGTGATCCCCACGCATTGTCACCATGAATGCTGATGGTGCACCTTCGCGAACTTTAAAGTTCGCGACTGATTTTTTTGCCATCAACATGATTGGTTTTTGACCTGAGATAATGCTCAGTGTTGAAATCACAGTATCGCGAATTTCTGGTTTAAGCTTTTGGTTGTCAAGGAATCGGCCTATGCCAACATTTACGGTAATCTTCGAAATCTTCGGGGCTTTACTCACATTGCCTAACTTGAATTCCTTGAGTACATTTGCTTTAACTTCGTCGTTATAACGAGTTTGCAATCTTGGTTTTTCAATTGTTGCAGTCATAACTTTACTTTCCTTTGCCCCTTGCGTCTGCTGAATGAATTTCGCAAATGACTTTCTCTACCTTTTTACCTTTATCATCTCGAACGAGACCAATACGTACTTTTGAGCCATTTTTTTGAGTTTCATAACGGACTCTCGCTGGTTTGCCTTCAACCTCTGGGCTTACATTGCTCATATGAATTGACATCTCCTGCTTAATCACGCCGCCATTTGGATTTGCTTGTGATGGCTTTATATTCTTTGAACGAACATTAACGCCCTTCACAATGACACGGTCTTTCTTCGTGAGAACACGGAGAACCTCACCAACAGCACCTTTATCATTACCAGCGGTTACCACTACTTTGTCGCCTTTACGGATATGCCTAGGCATTACACCACCTCCGATGCAAGTGAAACTATTTTCATGTAATTTTTTTCGCGAAGTTCACGAGCAACTGCTCCAAAAATACGTGTACCAGTTGGGTTCATATCTTCATTGAGTAAAACGCAAGCATTTGAGTCAAATCGGACATATGAACCATCATTTCGTCGTGTTGGATATTTCGTTCGCACAATAACTGCACGAATTTTGTCGCCTGTTTTCACCTGTGAATTAGGCAGTGCCTTCTTTACAGCACAAACAACACGATCTCCTACGCCAGCTGTACGCCTCGTATATTTACCGCGAGCAGTTGAGCCGCCAAGGACACTAATCACTAGTACCTCTTTTGCTCCGCTGTTGTCAGCTACTTCTAATCTTGATTCTTTTTGGATCATCGGTCTGTTCCTTGATGCACTACCTTAATTGACAGCTTGCTCAATAACGCGGGTTACAACCCACGATTTTGTTTTTGAAATAGGACGGCATTCTGCAACCTCAACCTTGTCACCAAGATTAACTTCGTTATTAGCATCATGCGCCTGAATTTGTGTTCGCTTTCGAACATACTTCCCATACTTCGGGTGCTTCACGGAAAACTGAATTTCCACTTTGCAACTTTTATCTCGAGAATCTGATGTTACTACACCAATTTTTCGAGATGCATTTTCTGGAATATTAATTTCTTTCAAATGGCTCATATTTTGTACCTCTTACGCCTTCCCTAATTTTTTACTGCGCATTATTTGCTCTGTTAGCAAGCGTGCAATGTCCTTACGGATTTTTTTATACTGGGAAGTGTCTTGTATCTTTTCCGTTACGCCTTGTGTCATAAGTTCGAAGCACTTCTTGCGAAGGGTATCTACTTCGATTGCTAGTTCTTCATCACCTAATTTGTGAACTGCTTTCGCTTTCATATCTTCATTCCTTCTTCTGGCAACGCAACCGCGTTAGACAGATAGTCTCCGACCTACAAACCGGCAACGCACCGGCATTTTGTGTGCAACCCGAGACATTGCCTGTTTTGCCATATCTTCGGGAACACCACTTATTTCGAAAAGAATTGTCCCTGGCTTCACGCGTGCTGCCCAGAAATCTGTATCTGCCTTACCTTTACCCATTCGAGTTTCCAATGGTTTTTTAGAAATTGGCTTGTCTGGAAATACTCGAATCACAACTTTGCCTTGACGACGAAGGTAGTGTTGCGCTGCAATACGTCCAGCTTCGATTTGCCTTGCTGAAACCCAATGTGTATCCAATGACTGCAGGCCATACTCACCAAATGCCACGTAGTTTCCACGTGTGGCATTACCTTTCATCTTCCCGCGCATCTGTTTGCGGAACTTAATTCGTTTTGGCATCCGTGGCATCGGACAATCTCCTTACAACCGTTCGGTACTTAGCCGAACATAAATACTTTCGTTAACGACGACCTCGAGCGCGACCTCGAGCACCTGCTGCTCGTGAATCTGTTTGCTCTTCTTCTGCGTCTGTGTACATACCCTTATAAATCCAAACCTTAACTCCAATAATTCCATAAGTCGTTTCAGCATGGACAATTGCATAATCAACATTTGCTTGTAGCGTAGATAATGGAATTGAACCCTCACGAACAACAAATTTTCGAGCCATTTCAGCTCCACCAAGGCGACCAGAAATTTGAATTCTGATTCCCCTTGCACCATGCTGCATTGCGGATTCTGCACGCTGTTTAAGCATGCGTCTAAAATTGCCGCGTTTTCGCATTTGTTCTCCAACTGCTTCAGCAATCAAACAAGCATCTGTATCAGGATTCATAACTTCCATAATCTTGACTTGTGCTTTACGACCGGTCATTAATTGGAGGTCTGCAACAAGCTTGTCAATTTCTGCTCCCTTGGGACCAACGACAAGACCTGGACGTGCTGTCTTTACAATCACTGTCAATTCTTCACGAGTTCGTTCGATCAAAATATCTGATACAGCAGCAAATGGTGGTGTACGATTAAGCCGTTTATCGACAAACTCACGAATGCGATAATCTTCGACGAGCAACTCAGCAAAGAGTGCTTTTGGTGCATACCAACGCGACTTGTGTCCTTCGGTTACACCGACGCGAAATCCAAATGGTTGAACTTTTTGTCCCATTATTTTTTCTCTCCAACAGCAATGACAAGGTGGCTCGTCGGCTTGTGGATTGGGTGGGCTCGCCCACGATCCTTCGGACGCCATCGTTTAATTACAGAACCTTCATCAACCCGTGATTCGGAAACATATAGTGATGAAACATCTGCGTCTTGCTCTTCAGCATTTGCGATAGCACTATTTAGAACTGATTTAAAATACCACGCTGCTCGCTTCTTAGAGAACTCCAATTGAGAGAGCGCGTCATCTATTCGTTTACCACGAATCAAGTCTGCGACAAGGCGAGCCTTTCGCGGTGAGATTCGAGCATATTTATGTGTTGCTTTGTATGTCATGGGTACTACCTTCAAGCGTTACGACTTAATGCCTTCCTTCTTGTTGGTGTGACCGCGAAACAAGCGAGTGTGTGAGAATTCGCCAAGTTTGTGACCAACCATGTCCTCAGTAATCAAAACTTCCATGAATTGACGACCATTATGAACAAGAAACGTAAAACCAACAAATTCAGGAACTATCGTGCATGCACGCGCCCATGTTTTGATTGGTGATTTTTTTGGCCCAGCAGCCATCGCCTCTACTTTTCGGTAGAGTTTTTCGTCGACAAATGGGCCTTTTTTTAGTGATCTAGACATATCTTATTCCTAAGGTCAGAGTTTGAGTTGACCATAACGTTTACTCTTACGACGACGGAGGATGCGTGCATCCGTCCACTTCCCACGTTGCCTTGTGCGACCACCCTTAGACTTAGTGCCTGATGCACTTGCTGGGGTACGTCCACCTTTGGAACGACCTTCACCACCACCAAGTGGGTGATCGTGGTGACTCATTGCCATACCGCGGACTTTTGGTCTGCGACCAAGCCATCGGTTTCGACCGGCTTTTCCAAGTTTGACATTTTGGTGATCGGTATTCCCGAGTTGGCCAATTGTTGCGCGGCAATCAACAGAGACTTGCCTAATTTCGCCAGATGGGAGAACGATTGTTGCCCATCGACCTTCTCTATTACTCAAACGAGCGGCAGCACCAGCGGAGCGG
>PVBE012834305.1_pt1 | contig 20765 bp, 11 predicted proteins | sample 1631181 | NCBI WGS metagenome assembly PVBE01 (sample SAMN08397723, study PRJNA350692) | Marine metagenome, whole genome shotgun sequencing project. | isolation source: water | place: Pacific Ocean | collected 2012-04 | reverse complement strand
TCCGTCCACAGACCGGCGAAGGCCGGATCCCGTCCCTCGACACGCCTCTCCCACGGCGCGCCGGTCCCATGCCTGGCGGCCGGAATCGACCCCTTGCCTCGCCGCGGTCGCAACTGCCGCCATGGGGGAGGGGCAAGACGTGGTTCATGCGCACTACCCTCCGAGGAAGGCGAGGGCGAGGAGGGTGAGGGCGAGGAAGGTGAGGGCGAAGAAGGCGAGGGCGAGGTCGATCCCCCGGACGTCCCCTGCGGCGGCCGTTGTGAGGGGCGGCGCTCGATCTGCGAGGAGGAGTCAGGGCGGTGTGTGCAGTGCCTCGGGCACGGGGACTGCGAGGCGACGCTGTGCGACCCGGTCCGGAACGAATGCGTGGCCTGCTTCAACGACGGGCACTGCGGGGCGGAGGCGTCGTGCGTGGGTAGCGAGTGCCTGGCGCCGGACGGGTGTCGGCGGGACGACGACTGCGAAGGCGACGAGGTCTGCGACGACGTGTCCGGGCGCTGCGTGGAGTGCCTGCGGGACGGGCAATGCCCCCGCGGGCGACTGTGCGTGGCGAGGGTCTGTACGCCCGGGTGCCGGGCGGACGACGACTGTCCCGACGACGCAGGCCGTTGCCTGCCCGAGGGCACCGGGTGCGTCGAGTGCTTCCTCGATCCCCACTGCCCCGATGGCGAGCGATGCGAAGGCGCCGGCGGCACCTGCGAGCCATTCTGCCGGGAGGACGACGACTGCGACTTCCCCAGGCCCGCCTGCGACGTCGTGACGGGCGAGTGCGTGGAGTGCGGCCGCGACGCCGACTGCGACCCCGGGACCATCTGCGAGGCCCTGGTGTGCGTGCCTGGCTGCCGCGACGACGACGACTGCGGCGACGACCGGGTCTGCGATCCGTTCAACACCTGCGTCGAGTGCTTCGCCGACGAGCACTGCCCCGAGCAGCTGGGCGCGGTCGGACAGCGGATCTGCGACGACGGCGGCTGCCGCAGCGGCTGCCGAGGCGAGGCGGACTGCCCCGGCGGCCAGGTGTGCGACCGGGACGAGGCCATCTGCCTGGGCTGCCAGGCCGACGAAGACTGCGGCGGGCCACTGGATCGCTGCGTCGACGAGGCCTGCATCCCCGGCTGCGTGGTGGATCGCCACTGCCCCGCGAACATCCCCCGCTGCGACGACGCGGGCCTCTGCGTCGAGTGCACCGGCCGGGCCGACTGCGGCGGCGGCCTCTGCGATCCGGTCCGGGACGCCTGCGTCGGCTGCGAGGGCAACAACGACGCCCTCTGTCCGGGCGGCTCTTTCTGCGACTGGTCGACCGACTCCTGCTTCCCGATGCCCAACCAGGGCGGCCCGGTCTGCTCCCGCTGCCGCTTCAACGCCCACTGCGGCGGGTTCGGCGACCTGTGCATCTGGCGCCAGGACGGCACCGAGCGGTTCTGCGGCTCGACCTGCAACCCGGTCGGCGTCGACGCCTGCGACCCCGGCTACATCTGCCGCCGCATCGGAAACGCAGGCTTCAACTGCGTCCCCGAGGGCATCGCCGACTGGGGCGCCACCTGCGCAGCCCACCGCGACCTCGGCCTGCCCTGCGAGCAGGACGCCGAATGCGGCGTAGCCGAAGAGGGCCTCTGCCGGGCCGGGCTGTGCAGCATGCCTTGCGACATCGAGGCGTTCCGCCCCATTGGCTGTCCAGAGGGGTACGACTGCGTGGGCGGCTTCGACGCCTCGCCGACGTCGCAGAGCTGCGTGCCGGAGCGATAGCCGAACGCGGTGCCGGTCAGTACTCGACGCTGACCACAGGAGAGGCGCCCGGCGGCGCCTGAAGCACGATCCAGTGGTCGCCCGGCCCCAGTGGGAAGTCCTCGACCGCCACGCCGTCCGGCTGCGGCACGTCGCACCAAAGGAAGTCGCCGTCCGGGCACTGCTCCCGGATCTCCACGCCAAGCGCTCCGGGCGCCCGGATGGTCACCTCGGCGGCCTCGTCGAGGGTGAAGTGCGCGACGAAGTCCATGCCGATCAGCGCCAACGCGGGGCTGCCGCCCTCCATGCAGTCCATGGCGAAGCGGACCACCGGGGCGTGGGCTGGAAGCCGCTGCGGCTGTCCGCGGACGAGCTCTGCGACGTCTCCGCACGCCAGGGTGTCCGAGCCCTCCGCAGCCTCCGCATCGAATTGCAGGTCCACCGGCGCTCGGGTCTGGCCGTCCCCCGTGGCGACGCGCACCAGGAACCGGCCTGGGTCGCTCGCGGTGGCACTCACCACCTTCGAGCCTTCCTCGACCTGGCCATCAGCGAGGGGCCCATCCGGCCCCATGATCTGCAGGGTCAGAGCCTCTGGGGCGACCAGCTCCGAGGTCGCGCTGGCCGTGAGGGTGGCCCCGACGGGAACCTCCGGGTCGAACCAGTCCTCGTCACACGCGCAGATCGTGGCCGAGTAGCCCTGCAGCTCCACCCGGGTCGCCCGGTCCGGCCCGTCGTTGTCCGGCAGACCCTCGAGGGAGTCGGGGGAGCAGCGCTGCTCCGTCCGCTGAATCGACAAGGTGTACGGGACGGACACACCCGGGCGCCCCTCGACCCGCACCTCAAGCTCGCGGCCGACGGCGGCATCATCCACCCCGATGGCTTCGAATCCGTCAGGGCCATCGCTGCGGGCGATCGCCTGCAGCTCACCGGCCAGCGTGATGGACAGCGACAGGTCGCCCTGGTCCGGCGGGTGGGTGAGGACGACGGTCGCCCCCCGATCCGGCGGGACCCGGAGCCGGTACGCATCCTGCTGGCCGTCGCAGAGCACGAGCCCCGTGTACGTCCGGCTTCGGAGAGCCAGCGGCGACTCGAGGCCATCGAACCGGTCGCCGTCGCACGCCGCCGGCGCGCAGCTGCCACCGGCCGCGCCTTCCCCTTCCTCGCAGGTTCGGCTGCCTCGACAGTCCCCGTCCTCCTCGCACTCGCCCGACTCGACGCACCGACCCAGATCACAGATCTCGGCGGCCTCGCATTGCCCTTCGGCGAGGCAGCCGACGCAGCGGCCCGCCTCCACGAAGCAGACCGGCGTCGGGCCACCGCAGTCGTCGTCGTCGTCGCAAGGGCCCTGGACATCCCTGCCATCGGTCGGCTCGCACAACAGCCTCGGCCCGCACCCCGGGTCGTCCTGGCATGCCAACTCGCCAACGACGCATCGGCGGTCCACGCACACCTCGCCATCGTCGACGCAGTCCCGATGGTCTCGGCACTCGGGCAGGAAGCACTCCCCGAACTCGCACGCCCGGACGCCTGCGCAACCCCGATCGTCGGCGCACGGATCCGGCTCCACGCACCGTCCGGCGTCACAGGTCTGGGCGCCGCGGCAGTCCTCGTCCTCCTCGCAGGCAGCCTGGCAACGCAAGCCAGCACACACGCCGGGGTCGCAGTCGTCGTCGTCGTCGCACTGCAGCGAGGCCGTCAGGAGCAGCTCGGGTTGCAAGGCGTCTCCACCTTCGACGACGACAAACCAGCGACCCTGCGCGAGCTCGAGGTGCTCGAGCGCAACGACGTCCTCCTCAAACGCGGCGAGGGCGCAGTCCTCGGCGAGGGTGCCGTCTCGGCAATCCCCCTGACGAAGCTCCAGCGACATCCCCTCGCGGGCGCCCCGCACCTTGACCGACACGGTGGCAGGCACCGCCAGGTCGAACCACGCCACCCGATCGACGGCGTCCAGGGCGGCCTCCTCGCTGGCACAGCCTACGTCCAGCCGATCCACGGGCAGGGCGGAAGGAAGCTGCAACGGTACGCCCGGCGTCAGCTCGAGCCCGGTCGAGCATGCCGCGCAGTCCTCCGGGTCGCCATCGTCGTCCGAGCACCCGTCCGTAGCCTCGACGGCGAACGTGAGCGCAACGGGGACCGCGTCGTCGCCGCCGGCGTGGGATAGCGAGATCAGGACCCGCGTCGGCGTCGCGACCGCGACCTCGGCGACGAGCTGACCGCCCTCGGCCTCCGCCTCCTCATCGCCGTCGGGCGTCCGCACCGTCATGGTCGCCCGCCCCGCCCCGCCATCCGGAGTCGCCCGCGCCGTCAGGCGGGTCCCCGCTCCCAGGTAGACCGCGAACCAGTCCTCATCGTCGGGACATAGCACCGTGGCCAGGGCCGGCGTCGACACCCAGACCGCGTGCTCTGCGTCATCGTTGCCCGCAACTCCTTCGAGCGCGTCCGGCGGACACCAGCCGGGCGCCGGCGTCTGCACCGTCAGCGAGTAGTCCACGCTCGCGCCAGCGCGTCCGGTGACCTCCACCTCCACCGTGCGGTCCTCCGGGTCGGCCGCGAGACCCGCGATCTCGACGCCGTACGGTCCGTCGCTGTCCGCGCGCTCCCCACCGGCCGCCACGAGCGCCAGCGCCAGGTCTCCGTCCTCGTGGCGCAGGACCACGCGCACACCTTCTCCCGCCGGCACCTCGACCCGGTAGCGGTCGGTCTGGTCGTCGCAGAGCACGAGCCCGAGGTAGGTCCTGCGCTCCAGCAGCACGGGCGGATCCGCCTCGTCGAACCGATCCGGATCACACTCGGCGGCGACGCAGGCGCCCTCGTCGCATGGGCGGTCGCCGGGGCAGTCGGCGTCCTGCGCACAGTCGCCGACGTAGGCGCAGGTCCCGGCCGAACAGTACTCGGCGGCGGCGCAATCGGCGTTGCGGCGGCAGCCCATGCAGCGGCCTCCGCCGACGATGCAATGGGGGGCTGCCGCGGGGCAGTCGTCCGCCTGTTCACAGGGCCCCAGTTGGGTGCAGACGCCCGCGGGCGAGCAGCCCTGCCGACCCACGCAGTCATCATCATCGTCGCAGCCCGGCGCAGGGATCGCGACGCACCGACGGTCCACGCAGGTCTGACCGGCATCGACGCAGTCCTGCGCCACGGCGCAGTCGGCGTCGTGACAGCCGCCGGCATCACAGACCCGGTCGCCTACGCAGTCGTCGTCCACTCGGCAGTCCGCCCGCTCCACGCAGAGCCCTTCGGCCACGTCGCACCGTAGCTGGCCGGGGCAGTCTCGATCGCGGTTGCACGGGTCGCTGCAGAGCTGCGCCTGGCAGCGTCGGGGCGGCAGACAATCCACGTCGCCGGCGCACTCGGCAGGCTCGACGCAGCGGCGGGCGTCCAGGTCACAGCTCTGGTTGCCGGGGCAGGCGTTGTCGCCGTCACACACGGTGACACACCTGTGGCCGGCGTTGCAGATCCGCCCGGGGTTGCAGTCCTCGGGGGCGAAGCAGCGCTCGGGCTCGACGCAGCGCCCGTCCTCACACGAGCGGGCGCCCGGGCAGTCGGCGTCGTCGTCGCAGCCCCCGGGCACCACGCAGACCCTGGCCCGCGGATCACAGATCTGCTCCCCCGGGCAGGCGTCGTCGTCGTCGCATCGATCGGCGCAGGCCCGGTCGTGGCAGGCGCGCCCCGCGTCGCAATCGGCCGGGCCGATGCACGGATCCCGCTCGGGACAGAGCCCCTGCACGCATCGCCTCGCCCCGGGACAGTCGGCGTTGTCCCGGCAGGGATCGATGCACTCGCCCTCGTCGCAGAGGCGTACCCCGATGCAGTCCAGATCACGCTCGCAGTCGTCCGGCTCCAAGCAAACACCGGCCATCTCGTCGCAGGACTGGTTGCCGGGACACGGCTCATCGCAGCCCGGCGGCTCGATCTCGCCCTCACCTTGGCCGTCGTCACCGCCCTCCCCTTCGCCTCCCTCGCCATCTCCGGCCCCCTCACCTTCCCCCTCTCCCCCGCCGTCGTCACCACCCTCCCCCTCTCCTTCCACCCCGCCCTCTCCCTCAGCCGCCACCACGCACAGGTCCTCCTCGTTGCACGTGAGGCCGTCGTCGCACGTGCCGTTGCGGTAGCAGGGGCCGTCGAGCACCCCGATGGGCGGCGCCTGACACAGGCTGTCCTCGCAGACCAGCGACCCATCGCAGGTGCCGTTGCGGTAACAAGCCCCGCCGATCTCGCCGTCGAGGGGGCCCGGCTGAACGCCGCCTTCACCCTCGCCCTCGCCGCCCCCCTGTCCGCCGTCGGCCGACCGGCAGTCGCCACCTGCACACGCCTCGTCAGCGGCGCACCGACGGACGAACGTCCAGTCGGTGCCGTCGGCGATGCAGACGCGGACGTCCTGGCCCTCGCACTCCAAGGCGCCGGGCTCGCAGACCGCCGGAGGTGTCTCGCTTTCAGCCGGATCGGTCTGGCAACCAACGGCGAGCGCCGCGATAGCGAGGACGACGAAGACCGCGACGGAAAGACCCTTGTGCATGAACAACTCCCCCTGTGTTCCGCAGAGTCTACCCGAATCAGTCCCGGTCGCAGTCCCCAGTCAGGACGCAGTCCTCGCATCCCCAGTCGTCGGGCGGGACGCCCTGCGGATCGAAGTTGGCGTGGTTGTACAGCTCGAAGATCGCGCAGCGGTTGTTCACGTAGACCTGCAGCGCATCGTCCACCAGCCGGTCCTCGATGAACCCGACGCCTTCGTCGTGCAGGTCGGCGACCTCCGCCAGCAGGTCGTCCTGCGGATCGTCGGGATCCTCGCCCATCGCCACCATGGCCGAGTCCAGCGCCAGCCCGGACATCGTGCGCACCTGCAGACTCACCGGCCACTGCCAGTTGCGGGTCCAGACCCACTCGTCGTCCTGGGCGTCGCCCAGCATGTCGGACAGGGTCGCAAGCCGGACCAGCAGGTCGAGGAACGCCGTGTTGGCCGCAGCCTGGTCACCTCCCCCGGTGGCCCTGCCGAACAGCCCATCGAGGATGATCCCCTCCAGCACGTCGTGCATCTGCGCGACGGACTCCTGCCCGCCGGCCCCCTCGATCCTGCCGTAGGCCAGCATCTCGTTGCGCAGCCTGAACGTGGCGGCCGAAGCGTCCTCCCAGCGCTCGATGGCATACGGCGCCAGGGAGTGCTCCAGGCGGAACAGCGCGTTCATGAGCGTGAGGATCGAGGCCGTGTAGTTGGCAGACGCCAGCTCGGACTCGGCCTCGTCGAGCTCCCCGGACGCGTGGTCGAAGTCGCCAGCGTCCACCGGGCCCTGGGCCTCTGCCTCCCCCTGTCGCTTGCGGATCCCGTCGACGGCCCCCTGGTTGAGCCAGAGGCGGGAGTCGCCGGTGTCGACACCCTGCCCCTCGGCGAACTGCAGGGAGTTGATCATGGTGTAGGTGTACAGCAGGGCGTTGCCTCGGGTCAGCGGCTCGCCGACCGCCGTCAGCGCGTCGGCCTCCACGTCGATCACCAGGTCCAGGAACAGCTCCACGAGCCCATCCTGGCCATCGTCCAGCAGACCCTGCGTGAGCTCGACAGCGCGCTCGATGGCGATGCGCCACGACATCACGATGAAGTGCCGAGCGGTCGACCCGGTGTTGCCCGCGTGGTCGTGGGCGGTCACGACGAGCTCGTAGTCGCCCTCCTGCAGATCGGCCATGGCGAGGTCGCCGTCGTCGTCGCAATAGGCCACGTCGCCCTGGCCGAGCACCTCGTCGCAGGCGATGTTCTTGAGCCGCGTCGGGCCCGCCGCGGGCACGCCCTCGGCCCCGTGGGCCACATCGAGCATGACCCGCTCCTCGCCCGACTCCAGGTGGGTCAGGACCGCCACGACGCGTGAGATGCCTGACAGGGCGTCGCCCTCCCGGTCCGAGGCGCCCACGGAGAAGCCGAAGGAGTCCTCCGGGAAGAACGCCTCCCAGGTCAGCGAATCCTCTGGATCATCCACCTCGTCGAGGCCCGTGAACGTGGCCGTCGGGGCGGTCGTGTCGATGCCGAAATCGGGCACCGTGAAGACCGCGGAGTTGCCGACGTCGTCCGTCGCCGTGACCTGCACCGAGTAGATCCCGTCCGCGGCGTAGGTGACCGTGTGGTCGCCGCCGTCCTGGGAGGTGTCGCCATCGGGATCGAACTCCGCCCCGGGCGCCACGTCGCAGTTGTCCCGCACCCGTATGGTGACGCTCGCCTCCCCGTTGGTGAAGCCGCTGGTCGCCGACTGCAGCAGGGCGGTGGGAGGCTGCCCGTCGCCCTCGCCCACGTTGAACTCGAGGGTCGCGTTGGAGCTCAGCCCCTGGGCGTCGGTGGCGTCGTAGCGGACGGTATGATCGCCGTTGGGCAGGTTCATGGTGCCATCGCAGCTGCGCGGGGCGCCGCCGTCGATGGAGCAGGTCACGTCGATGTCGTCCGCGGGGGTGCTGTTGTCCCGCAACACCGCCTGGGGGATCGGCGCCTCCTGACAGACGAACTCGATGTCGCCCAGCCCGATGGTCGGCGGGGTGGTGTCCTGCACGGTCACGTCGAAGCGGGCGCTGCCGCAGTTGCCGAAGTCGTCGGTGGCGATGACGGTGGCGTGGACGGTGCCCAATGGGAGGCGACCGGGCATCGCCTCGCACTCGCAGTCCGGGTTTCGCCCGCCAGCGGTCCACCGCGGGTCGTCCGCCTCGTCCTCCTCCGTCCAGCAGGCTTGGCATTGGTCGCCGCCGGCGTTGCAGAGGTGGTAGCTGAACGACAGCGCATCGTCGCAGGTGTCGACAGCGTCGGGCTCGGGCATGGCGACCACCGTGCCTTGCGGCGAGGCTGCCTCAACGACCATCGCTGCGGGCGCGTCGACCACCGGCGGCACCGTGTCGATCACCTCGACCGTCTCCGCGAGCAGGCTGCGGCTGCCCAGCTTGTTCCGGGCCGTCCACACCACCCGGGTGGTGCCCAGCGGCAGGGTCCGGGGCGCGTCGTTGATCACCAGCGGCGAGGAGTCGTGGCAGTCGAACACGTCCGGTGGGTCGAGCCTGGTCCGCGCCCCGGCGGGGGAGTTGCACTCGAGGACCGGCGCGTCCCGGGGCTCGAAGGCCGGCGCGTAGAAGGCCTCGTTGACGTGGGCGATCCGATCGGTCGGCAGGGGCTGCAACGGGATGCCCGGTCCCCCGAGGTCCAGCTCCATGATCGCCGGGCCTTCGCCGTTGAAGTACTCGAGCTTCAGGGCGTGCCAGGAGGCGTCCAGGTTCGTCCGGGCTGCGCTCTGCCGGGTCGAGTTCGCCTCGCGCCACGCGTCGATGGCGGGCTGCCCATCGACGAACAGGCGCATGCCGTCGTCGTACCTCGAGCGCCAGCTGTGGTCGCCGGGCTGGTCGATCTTCACGAACCCTTGCCAGCGGACGCTGAAGTTGTCCGGGCCCGCGCCGCTGCCGAAGTCGCCCTCGCGGTCGCCGTCGGCGCGGTCGGGCTGGTCGATGGTCGCCTCGGGACGAGACACGACGAGGTTCCCGAAGTCCCGACCGCTGTAGTAGTCCGCCTGGATCAGACCCTTCGTGATCTCCTCTTCGGCAGGGGTGCAGAGCTGGGCGTCGCGGGTCCGCCGTCGCCTGCCGAACCGATCGATGACGGTGAGCTGGTAGTGGTAGAGCTCTCCGGGCGCCAGCCCCGAGACGCGCACGGCCTGGCCGCTGGCGACCTCGACCCGCTGGCCGTAGTCGTCCGTCGGGCCGAAGTTCATGATGGATCGGACGGGCAGGGACGACGAGAACGTGACGACCGCAGAGTCGGGCGTCACACCGTCGACGCGCACGTTGGTCAGGCGCAGCGGGGTGTCGTCCCCTCGTGGCAGGAGCCCGCCGATGGACGCCCAGCCGCCGATGTGGGCCCAGCCGGTCACGGCATCGTCAGACCGGCCGACCGCCGTCCCGACCCCTGTGACCGACACGACCAGGCCCCCGTTGCCGAGCTGAGCGAGCGTGCCCGAGGCAGCCTGGACGGACACGACCCGGGACTGCGCCTCAGCGACCCCCGGTCCCAGCGCAAGCAACACGATGACGGACACGACGTGTCGCATGGTCAAACTCCCCCTGCCAGTGGCTTCAGAGACGCATGAACAATACCACATCTGCTCACTGAACCCTCATGGGCCCGCTTGGCCGGTGAGCGGCGGATCCGAGCCCACGTGGGCCACGGGCGCCTGTGCGGCGGCCGCTCGGGGGGCCGGAGGCGCCCGACCCGCAGACAGCGTCAGCTCCAATGCAAAGGCCCCTGGCCCCTGGCTGTCCGCCCCGTCGACCACGAGGTAGTGGGTCCCGGCGCCGAGCGCAAGGCCCTGGATCGGGTCTACCCCTGTGCCACAGGCCACCTCGGCCCCGCCTACGCAGGACTCCGCCAGGATGTACGCCACGGCGGGGTGCTCCGCAGCCTTCATCTGCACCCGGAGCTCACCAGGCGCGTCCAGCCTCAGTCTGTACAGGGCGTCCGGTGAGCTCCCCGAGCCCCCGCTCCCCAGGGCGCAGCCTGTCGAGGCGAACCGGTTGGCCTCGGAGGTGGAGCTGTGCGCCCGTCCCTCCAGCACCGCCCGTCCCTGCTCGAAGACGACCGCAGGGGCGTCTCGACAGTCCTGCAGGCTCGCCTGCCCGACGCGCGGCGGCGCGGGTCCCGTCGTTGTCGTCGAGGCCGCTGGCGGGGGCAAGGTCGACGCAGGCAGGAGGCTGTCGGAGCGCTCGAACCCTGCCGAGGCGAGGGCCCCGTCGGCGGGGAGGATCACCAACCGGTCATCCCCGCCAGGCACGCGGTGGGCGCAGACCAGCCGATCGCCATAGTCGGCGACCAGGACGAACTCCGGCTGCGCGATCGACCGCCAGATCGACCGTGGCGGACCGCCGACCAGCCCCGCGGCCAGCGCCCCGACGAGGGCCACCGCGACGGACGCGACGAAGGACCTCGTCGCCCCGATCCGCCTACCGAGGGCCCAGCCGATCAGGGCCAGCGCGCACGCGCCCAGCGCGGCGCCGGTCCAGCCGGCTTCGACGATCTGCAGGGGGATGCCCAGCGCGAGCGCACGGCCGACCTCGAAGACGTACGCGGCGGCCCAGCCTCCTGCGACGACGAGGGGCCAGGCCGCGCCGGGGCGGCCGCTGTCGCCGGCGGTCGCGTCGTCTGTCATCCATCCCCCACGCTGAGAGCCCGATTCGAGCCCCACTATAGCGGCTCGCGGGATCAGCGCGCTGCGCCATGATCCTCCCCTCACCGCGTGCCTCCTTTGGGGTCGCCTGCCGGATGCGGTACCCTTCGGACGGTCATTCAAGCTATTTTGGGGAATGGAGATGGGCTTCCGACGCACTGTCTTGGCGAACGCGGCGCTCGCCGCGCTGGCCGTCCTATGGGTCCCGGCGACGGCTGGGGCAGAGATCATCCACCACGAGGGGATGATCCTGGCGGACGACGGCCTGCCCCAGGAGGGGGACGTCTCCATCACGTTGTCGATCTATGACTCCGAGGAAGGCGGCGAGGCCCTCTGGACCGAGCTGCACGAGGTCGATCTCGTCAGCGGCTACTACAGCCTGCGACTGGGCTTGGAGGAGCCGCTCGACGGGCTGTTCGCCGAGGGTGAAAGGTGGCTGGGCATCGCGCTGGATGGCGGCGAGGAGCTCGATCCACGACAGCCGCTGACGGCCGTGCCCAAGGCCTTCGTGGCCAACAACGTCATCGGCGACATCACGCCCAGGAGCATCCGGGTGGGCGGTCGCACGCTGGTGGCCCCCGACGGGAGCCTCGCGGGCATGGTCGAGGGTATCCGAGAGCACGACGGCACCGGATCCGGACTCGACGCCGACCGCCTGGACGGCATGGACAGCTCCGAGTTCGTCACCTCAGCTGAGCAGATCCTGGAGCTGTTGGTGGGGACCGACGGCCGGGAGTCGGGGCTGGACGCCGATCGGCTCGATGGCATCGACAGCTCGCGATTCATGCGCACGGACCAGGACACCAGCACCACCGGGAGCATGGGCATCGAGGGCGATCTGGGGGTCGAGGGCAGCCTCGAGGTCCAGGGCGGGTCGCCGTGGATGGCGAGCTCACGGTGGGCGACGGTCTGGAGGTTGATGGAGACCTCGCGATCGGCGGCGACGTGGGCATCGACGGCGACGTGGGCATCGGCGGCGATCTGTCCATCGACGGCAGCCTGAACATCAGCGGCGGAATGCGGGCGCCCAACCTCGATGCGCCACCCGACAACCCCGCCGTCGGCGCCATGTACTTCGACACGGAGTCCGGCGGCTTCCTCGGCTTCGATGGCGAGCAGTGGGTGAGCCTCGACGACAAGAGGGTCGGAGGCAGCCGCCGAGCCGTGTACATGTGGTCGGGCGGCTGCAGCCACCACGGCCGGGCCGGGGGCTGGAACCGGTACTGCGCCGACAGGCCGAACTTCCACTCCGCGGGAGAACAGCTGACCGTCAACGGCAACGGGACCTTCACCGCCAGGGTCGCCGGGATGTACCGCATCGCGGCGTGGGGGATCAGCCACGGCGGCAGCTACCCGCACATCCGACTCGTCGTGAACGGCCAGTACAGGCACTACGGCCACGAGTATGGAAACGGCTCGTGGACCGACAACTTCATGGATCTGTACTGGCGGATGAACGCCGGCGACTCGTTCTACGTGGACTTTTACAACCGCAACTACGCCTACCACTCCGACAACGGCAGAGGCGCCCACAGCAGGCTGCAGGTCTTCTACGAGGGCAACCAGAGCGACGCCAACCCGCCCAAGGTCTGGTCGGGCGGTTGTCGCAACCACGGCAACAGCGGCGGCTGGAACACCTACTGCGCCAACGGACAGGACTTCAACACGGCGAACGAACACCTGACGGTCAACAGCAACGGCCACTTCACCGCCCGGGTCGCTGGCTTCTACCGGGTCAACTATTGGGGCATCCACCTAGGCAGCAACTGGCCGCACATCAATCTCATGGTCAATGGCCAGTACAAGCACTACGGGCACGACCGCGGCAAGGGCGGCTGGGGCGACAACTTCATGGACCTCACCTGGCCCATGAACGCTGGCGACACGTTCTACGTCAGGGTCCACAACCCGAGCAGGTATGCCTTCCACGCCTGGAACTCCAACGGCGCCCATAGCCGGCTCCAGGTCTCCTACGAGGGTGGGTTGGCGGGGACCAGCGACCAGCTGAACATGTGGTCGGGGGGCTGCAGCAGCCACGGCACCGGCGGCGGTTGGAACACCTACTGCACCAACCAGCAGGACTTCAACACGGCGAGCGAGTACCTGAACGTGACCGGCGGTGGGACGTTCACCGCCCGTGTCGCCGGCTACTACCGGATCAACGCCTGGGCCATCAGCCACGGCGGCGGCTGGCAGCACGTCAACCTCATGGTGAACGGCTCCTACCAGTACTACGGCCACGAACGAGGCGCGGGCACCTGGTCTGACAACTTCATGGACATCACCTGGCGCATGAACGCCGGCGACAGCTTCTACGTGCGGTACCACAACCCGGGCGCCTACGCGTTCCACTCATGGAACCGGAACGGGGCGCATAGCCGGCTACAGGTCTCGTTCCTCGGGGAGCTGTAGAGGTCGCACTCTCGTCAGCCCGGGGCGCCACCTCGTGCGCTGCAACCCCGATCGCGTGAACTCGCCAAAGCCAACGGACTCGCCGTGCACCTCCGACTTCTGATCGCGGCCATCGTGCTGCCCGCCGCCCTCTGTCTGGGCAGCTGCGACTCTTCGGACGGAGGCGGCTCGGGCGACGGTGGAGGTGGCGGGGAGGGCGAAGGAGAAGGCGAAGTTGGCGACGGTGGCGATGCGGGCGAGGGGGAGGCCGACGACGGCGGCGATGCGGGCGAGGGGGAGGCCGACGACGGCGGCGATGCTGCGGGTGAGGGCGAGGGACAGGGCGAGGGACAGGGAGAGGGACAGGGACAGGGAGAGGGAGAGGGAGAGGGAGACCTCTGCGCCCCCGCAACCGACCAGGAATGCGCAGGGCCGCATACGGCCTGCGTCAACGAGTGCGACCCCCTGACGGCGACCTACGGGGAGTGCCTGCAGACCTGCGACGACGCGCTGTGCGACTGCCTGACGGCCGGTGGTTGCGAGTGCGACGATGACGGAGGCGAGGGAGGCGAAGGCGAGGGCGAGGGCGAGGGCGGCGGGCTGGTCTGCGCACCTGCGGCCGAGCAGGCGTGCGGCGGGGAGTATTCGACCTGCGTCGACCAGTGCGATCCCCTGACCGCGACCTTCGAGGAGTGCGTTGGGCTCTGCGACGACGCCCTGTGCGGCTGCCTGACCCTGGGCGGCTGCGAGTGCGACGAGGACGTCGACGACGGAGGGGAAGGCGAGGGTGAGGGGGACGGAGGCGACGGCGAGGGCGGCGATGGCGAGGTGTGCATGCCCGCCGGCGAGCTGGAGTGTGGGACCGCCCACACCCAGTGCGTCGACGGCTGCGATCCCCTCGATGCCGGGTTCGAGGCGTGCGTCGAGGACTGCGGCGAGGCGCTGTGCGACTGTCTGACCGCCGCGGACTGCGACTGCGAAGACGTGGGCGGCGACGGCGAGGGGGGGGACGGCGGCCTCGATTGCGGACCGGCCGACGAGCTCGCCTGCGGCACCGGCCACACCGACTGCGTCACGGACTGCGACGCACAGGATGCCGGATGCGTCGAGGAGTGCGCAGACGACCTGTGCGAATGCCTGACCGACGCTGACTGCGACTGCGCGGACTAGAGCCCGGACCTACTTCGTCGAGAAGTGGTCCGCCTTGTCGTCGAACAACACGTTGAAGCTCGTCAGCGAGCCGTAGCAGCGCGTGATGTACTGCTGCATGTCGACCTTGTCGCCCTCGGACAGGCCCGAGTGGGCGTTGATCTTCTGCTCGAGGACCCGGAGCTTGTCGCGGACCATCACGATCTTGTGGAAGAGCGTGTCGATGGGCATGGACTTGCCCTGCAGCGCTGAGTCGCCGGGCTTGAACTCGACCTCGCCGCCGTGCCACTTGGCGCCGATCTCGACGTAGCCGTACAGGGTCTCCTCTTCGAGGATCTCCCGGATCACCTGCTTGAGTCCGTCGCGGTCCACTTCCATCTCCCCTTGGGTGTTGCCGGTCACCGGCCTCTTGAGTGTCGCCCGCCGCCTGCTCTCGGGCCGGTCGGCGTACTTGCGGGGGCCTCCGACTCCGCCTCCGCCGCCGCCCCCCCCTCCAACCCCTCGGCCGCGGCCGGACTTGGGCGAGCCGGCGGCCCGCTTCTTGGCCGGTCGGGACACCTTGCCCTCACGGCTGGGCTTCATCCGAAACTGGTCGCACCACGGATAGTTCTCAGGGACGAGGCCGAGCTCCGGACGGAGCCCGCAGGCCCCGAGGATGCGCTCCTCCTCGTCGAACTTCTCCGGCTGAAACGCCAGGCAGTCGTGGCACGTGGCCTCGGGCAGGTCGCTCACGGTGAGCGATTCTGCCACCATGCCGCGCCGTGCGCATCCTGGTCACCGGCGCCACCGGCTTCGTGGGCGGGCGGCTGGCTCAGCGGCTGCTCGACGACGACATCGACGTGCGCGCGCTCGTCCGACGACCCACCGACCGCGCACGGGTCCCGGAAGGGGTCGAGGTGGCCGTCGCAACCCTCGAGCCGACCGACGCCCTGCGCGCCGCGGTCTCCGGGGTCGACTGCGTGATACACGCCGCGGGCGGCGGGCGGTCGCGCACGCCCGACGACTTCTATCGCAACAACACCGCCACCACCCAGACCCTGCTCGACACCTGCCTGGCCGATGGCGCGGTGCGCCGGTTCCTGCTGGTGTCGTCCGTCGCGGCGCGGGCCCGGCTGACCCACTACGGCCGGGCCAAGCGCCAGGCCGAGGACGCCGTGCTCGCCGCCGAAGGCATCGACACCGTCGTCGTCCGCCCGCCAGCGGTCTACGGCCCCGGCGACGACCGGATGCTGCCCCTGTTCAAGGGCGCCGCCCGCGGGGTGATCCCGCGCACCTCCAAGGCGTCCACCCGCATGTCGTTCATCCACATCGACGACTGCGCCTCGGCCCTCGCGTGCGCGGCCCACGCGGGCGCAGGGGTCTACGAGGCCGACGACGGCCCGGCGCGCACCTGGGCGGAGCTCGCCGACGTCCTGGGTCAGGCGCTCAACCGCACCTCCGCCCCGCGAGTGATCGGCCTGCCACGGCCGGTGCTCATGGGCGCGGCGATGGCCTCGGAAGCCTGGAGCCGCCTGGCGGATCGGGCGGTCGTGTTCACCCGCGACAAGGTGCGCGAGCTCACCGAGACCGAGCCCGCCTCCGACTCCAGCCGCATGCGCGATGAGCTGGGCTGGTCCCATGCGGTCGAGCTCGTGGACGGTGCCCGGCAGACCATCCAGTGGTACCGAGACCAGGGCTCGCTATGAGCCGCGCCCCGCGTCGCCCGGATCGCTGCGGGAGTCTCTGAAGGCCTTCGCCCGCAAGCTCGCCAGACCCAGCGCCAGCCTGGGCGACAGCCTGCCCAGCAGCCACTCCACGTTGAGCACAGGCCCGATCACGATCACCGGCCGCCCGCGGCGGACCTTGGCCAAGATCCGATCGGCGCAGCGCTCGGCCGACATGCCCTTGCCAGGGATCCGCCCCAGCAGCCGCTCCCGGTCCAGGCCGCGATAGTCGGTCGTCGCCACCATCGACGTCCGGATGAAGCCCGGGCAGACAGCGTGCACTCCGATCCCGTACCCCGCCGCCTCGGCCCGCATGGACATCGACAGCCCCACCACCGCGCTCTTGCTGGTGGCGTACGGCACCATCCCCGGCCGCGGCAGCAGCCCGGCGCCCGAGGCGGTGTTGACGATCGCGCCCGAGCCCTGACGGATCATGTGCGGATAGGCCGCGTGGACCCCGTGCACGACCCCCATCAGGTTGACCTCGATCACCCGGCGCCAGTCTTCGAGGGACACGTCCCTCACCTCCCCCGCCAAGCCGACGCCTGCGTTGTTGAACAGCAGATCCATGCGACCGTGACGGTCCACGACCTCGTCCACCAAGGCCTGGACGGCCTGCGCGTCCGCCACGTCCAGCTGCCGACAGGCGCCGTCACCGCGCAGATCCGCGCCGATCACCGTGGCGCCCGCGGCCGTCAGCCGGGCCACCAGCGCCGCCCCGATGCCGCTCGCCGCGCCGGTGACCAACGCCACCTTTCCTGAGTAGGGCCCCGCTGACATGACCGGCAGTTTCGCAAAGCTGCAGCCCGTTATGATAGTGCCCCCGGGCATGGGGTTCCTGGACAGGGTCTTGGGGCGCGACGCGGACTCCCTCGTCGCCAAGGGTGACAAGCTCGCAGCGGACGGTCGCTGGGGGCTCGCCCGCCACGAATACAACGCCGCCCTCAAGGCGCTCGACCGTCGTCCGGAGGCCGAGCAGGTGCGGGCGAAGCTCACCACGTGCGAAGGCAAGCTGGCCGACGAGCGGGCCGCACGGGCGGAGGAGCTGGCCGAACTCGGACACATCGACGAGGCCAGCGCCGCCTTGCGCGAGGCGCTGGAGCTGACCTCGGACAACGACGCCCGCGAGGCGCTGTTCAGGCAGCTCAAGGCCCTCGAGGAGCAGGCCGCGGCCGACGCCGAAGAGGAGGAGGCCCCCGCCGAGTCCGAGGTGGAGGACGGCGACTTCATGGGTGATTCCGTGGAGCAGCGCCTCGAGCTGCGGCTCCTCGGCATCGCCGATCCCGTGCGCGCCGACGTGTATCGCGGCATGTCCGCCGAGTTCCAGGAGGCCTGGCTGGCGCTGGAGGAGGGCGAGGGCGAGGCGGCGGTCACCGCGCTCCATGGCATGGTCGAGGGCGACGAGACCGGCTACGTGCAGCGCGAGCTCGGGCGGGCCCTGCTGCTGGAGGATCGCCTGGATGAGGCGGTGGACAGCCTGCGGAGCTACCTGGGCGATGAGCCCGGCGAAGACCCCGCTGCGGCGGAGTCGCTCGCGGTGGCGCTCTGGCGAGGGGAGGACGCGGAGGAGGCCGTCGGCGTGCTCGACGAGGTGCTCGCGGCCCGCTCCGATCGGGTGGGCGCTCGCGTGATGCTGGCCGACATCTACCTCGCCGAGGGGCAGGCCGAGGACGCCGTCGAGATCGCCGAGGAGGGGCTGGAGCTGGGCGAAAACGACTCGGCCAAGGCCCGCTACGCCCCGCTGTACCACGTGCTCGGCGCGGCCCAGGCCGTGCTGGGGCGCGACCAGGAGGCCCGGGACGCTTGGGAGACCTCGCTCGGCCTCGTCTGGCGGGTCGACCACGACACCCAGGAGCTGCACTTCGTGCCAGAGACCGCCTGGGTCCTCGCGGCGCACCTGCTGAAGATGGGGGTCGACGCGGAGAAGGCGGTCGACCTGCTCAAGGCGCTGCAATCCCAGCCTGGCTCGGTGGCGCCGGCGGAGATTCAGATGGCCATGGCCGCGGGCCTGCGACGGCAGGGAGACAAGCGAGGCGCCATCGAGGCGCTGGTCGCCGCACGCACCCTCATGGCCAATGAGAATGCCGACGGCCGGGCCAGAGTGGACGAGGCGCTCGCCGAATTGGAAGACTCGCCTTGATGCGTCACATCGCCCTACTGCTCGTAGCCCTCGTCGGGTGCACCTCAACCCCCCGCCGCGGATCGGACACCCCTGGCGCCGGCGGAGACATCCAGCCCGGCGGCGGCGACAACGGCGGGGGCGGTGACGACGGCGCCCCCGACCCCGGCGAAGGGGGTGGCGGGGAGGACGACGACGTCGTGGGCCCCGGCGAGGACGGCGACCCGGGGGGCGACGGCGGCCCCGACGATGGCGGCGGTGAGGGCGTCGGGGAAGGCGAGGGCGAGGAGACGCCGGAAGAGCCCGAGGGCCTCTGCGAGGACACCTGCGCTCCTGCGGGAGGCCGCCCCGGCATGTGGGCCAACGACGGCAGCTGCGACGACGGCGGCGCCGGCGCCGACACCCGTGAGTGCGCCGAGGGCACCGACTGCGCCGACTGCGGAGTCCGCGACGCCCCGCCCCAGGGCGGCGAGGGCGGCGAAGGCAATGGAAACGAGTGGGATGGACCGGTGCTCTGCGAGGACACCTGCGGACCGCGCGGCAACGAAGGCGCCTGGGCGGACGACGGCGCGTGCGACGACGGCGGTCCGGGCGCCGAGTACAACGAGTGCGAATTGGGCACCGACTGCACCGACTGCGGTCCCCGCGGCTGCAACCGGGAGCACCCCTGCGAAGACGGCCTGACCTGTAAGGAGGGCGAGTGCGTCATCGACGACGGGGGCGTGCTGGACGTCGACATGCCGGAGTGCGCCGACCTGCCGGACTGGCGTTGCGAGGGCGGCGAGCGATCGTGCGGCGAGATCGTCCCGTTCGACCCCGACCATGGGCCGGGCTACTGGGACTACCCCCTCAACGGCGAGACCGAGCGGGACCAGTACCGCAGCTACGTGCGCCGCGACCTGATGATGCTGATCAAGTACGCCACGGCCAGCGTCGACTGCCTGGCGGAGAACTGGAACCACGGCAACCACGAGCCGCTGGGTCTCGGTGACATGAGCGAGGCCTCCGGCGACATCCCGGGCACCCGAGAGGGCCAGCCCGGACACCCGGCGGGGACCCACGTCAACGGACACGACATGGACATCGGCTACTACCAAGTGGGCACCCCGGACAACCGCCTGCGCCCGGTCTGCGAGCACGTCGAGGGCGGGCGCGACGCCTACCACTGCGTCGGAGAGCCCACGATGCTCGACCCCTGGCGGACCGCCCTGTTCATCGCAAAGCTCCACGACAGCCCCCAGGTCCGGGTGATCGGCGTGGACGGCGAGGTCGGCCCGATGGTCGAGGACGCCGTCGCCTCGCTGTGCGCCAACGGCTGGCTCGACGGCTCGCAGGCGTGTCGGCGGGGGAGCCTGTCGCTGGCCTTCGAGACCGTGGACGAGGGCCGGGGCTGGTACCGCTTCCACCATCACCACCTGCACGTGAGCCTGTCGGGCCAGCGGGGCAAGGCGGGCGGCGGTGCCCGAGGACAGGACGCATGCCTGCGGCCCGGGTGCCCCGGAAGATGAGGCGTCTGCTGGCGATCTGGGCCGTGGTGGCCCTCGGAGCGTGCGACTCGGACGGGGGCTCAGGCGGGGGAGATGGCAGTGGCGAGACCGTCAACGGTCCTGGCGAGGGCGAGGAACGGGGGGGCCCCTCGGGCACAGCGTGCCCGGAAGGGGGGGACCCGCTTGACTGCCCCGGCGAGGGTGAAGGCGAAGGCGAAGGCGAGGCCGGCGCCCCCGACGCCGTCTGCGATCCCGGACAGACCCAGGCCTGCGCGTGCCCGGGCGAGGTCGACGGCGCCCAGGTGTGCCGAGAGGACCGCATGGGGTGGTCTCCCTGCGAGTGCGTGGATCAGCCCACGCCCCTGAAGTGCCTGCCGGACGAGGAGCAGGACTGCAGCTGCGAAAACGGCCGCCACGGCAAGCAGCCTTGCCTCGCCGACGGCTCGGACTGGGGCGGCTGCGTGTGTGCGGACGGCCCGGCCTGCGACGACGGATGCCAGCGGGGCGCGGTGGAGTGCGTCGAGGGCTCTGGCGGTTACCGGCTCTGCCGCGACAACGACGATGACGGCTGCGTCGAGTGGACCCCCGAGCTGCCCTGCCCGGAGGGGCGGACCTGCTTCCAGGGCGACTGCACGCTCGACGCACAGGTCTGCGAGGACGACTGCACGCCCGCCGACACCCAGTGCCTGGGCAACGGCGTGCAGGGGTGCGAGGACATTGACGACGACGACTGCCTGGACTGGGCCCAGCCCGTGGCCTGCGGCGACGTGCAGCGGTGCGAGGACGGCCGCTGCGTCGAGCGGCAGCCGGGCGATGAGTGCGTCGACCACGACCAGTGCGGCGCGGAGCTCGGCATCTGCGATGCGGGCGAGTGCGTCGAGGCCTACGGGCGGTTCTGGGAGGTCATCGTCGCCACCGGCCACGTGGCCCTGCCCGTCAGCGACCTGTTCGACGACCCCGATCCGCTCGTGGTCATCACGGTCAACGACGACGAGTTCCGGACCCAGGTGGCTAGCAACAC
>PVBE012078922.1_pt1 | contig 20773 bp, 18 predicted proteins | sample 1631181 | NCBI WGS metagenome assembly PVBE01 (sample SAMN08397723, study PRJNA350692) | Marine metagenome, whole genome shotgun sequencing project. | isolation source: water | place: Pacific Ocean | collected 2012-04 | reverse complement strand
TCGAACAATACAATAAAACATGCCAACTCCGCCACAAGATTTCATCGGAACCGATACATTTACCTACACGGTCGTCGATAATACCGACGAGGTAAGTGATATCGGATTGGTCACGATGACGTTGACGCCGGATAATGATAATCCGGTTATTGTCGTTGCATCCGGCTTGCCGATCGACAGATCTGTGATCAACCAGACGGTGACCGGGATCCTGACCGTGAATAATACCGGTAATGACAAGCAGAATGTATCGAATCTCACTATTTCGGCGCCCTTTTCGGTCGACAATACGCCGTTTACCGTCGAACCGGGTGGCAGTCATGACGTGACGGTGTCTTTCACACCCGATCAGACCGGCACGTTCGAGTTGATCCTGTCGATTACCAGTAATGATCCGCAGAAGCTTGTCGCCTCAGTCACGGTGACCGGCTACGGCACCCCGACCGGCGACCTGGGTGGTGATGGAAATTTGGACATTCTGGATCTGATCTCGCTCATCAATATTATCCTTGGTCAGAGCCCGACGCCGGTGCCCGGATCACAGGACTTTCAGGCCGCCGACCTGACCGGCGACGGGGCCTTGAATATCCTGGACATCGTGGATCTGGTGAACCTGATTCTCAACCCCTCTCCTCCTGCGAAGACTATCGCCCATATCACCGCAACTGTGTATGTCGGTCTGGACCCCGTGCAGACGCTTGAAAACCGCCGGCAGCGCGTCCCTGTCTCCCTGAAAACCGATGCGCCGGTCGCAGGACTCCAGATGACGGTACGCTATGATCCGTCGGCCATTCGCCTCCTTGAACCGGAGCCAACCGATCGGCTGGGCGACCTGACTATGGAATGGTCGAATATCGAAGGTGTAATGCAAATCCTGATTTACAGCACCACAGGTCAACCTATTCAACCTGGTCAGACGCCCATCGTTTTTTTCCAGTTGATGTACTGACTCAAGAAGCGACCTTAACGCTCGATCAGTTCATTGCGGCCAACCCCCAGGCCGGCACGCTGCCGGTCACCATAACAACCGGGCAGCTACGTGTGTCAACCTTTCCGACGGTGTTCTCGTTGGGTACCAACCGCCCGAACCCGTTCAACCCGAGCACGACCATCGCCTTCGACGTCCCACAGGTTGCGCACATCACGCTGACGATTTACAATGTATTGGGCCAGGAAGTAATCCGGCTGATAGACGAGCAGCGGTCTCCGGGCCGGTACGAAGTCGCCTGGAACGGCCGCAATGCGCAGGGCGCGGGCGTATCCACCGGAATCTATATGTACCGGCTGACCAGCAGCACGGGCTTTGCCGAGGCAAAACGCATGACCTTGCTCAAGCGAGAAGTGGTGATTGGGTGAGTTGGTGAGTTGAAGAACAACGGGATGGTAATCCGTTCTTCCATTCGCTTTTCAAACCCGGTCCCGGTTCCGCAGCGCGTCCGGTTGATAGATATGCAGGTCGTCCTGCTGTGGTTTGAATCCGAGCAGAGACAGTCGCCGTTCGTCAGCGCCTTCGAGGGCCTGCCAGGGGATGTCTTGCTGCCATTCGAAGCGTTTGAGCCACCAGTGGCCATAATACAGAAAGATGCCCCGGCGTTGCCCGTCGGTCTGGTTGATGCCGCCCGAATGCCAGACAGCGCCGTTGATGAACAGCGCATCCCCCGGGTTGGCATAGGTGGCATATTCCCCTTCAATGGGGTTGCTGCGGTCCTCGCCGCCGGTCGGCGGGTGTTTCCAGCCGCGGTGGCTGCCGGGGAGGGCGCAGGTCGGACCGCGCTCGTCGGTCATCTCATCCAGATAGACAATGGTGTTGATCGACAGCGGATAGTCCCCCGGAAAAGCAAAATCCCGATGCCAGCCGCGCGCCGGTCCGTCGTTGTTCGGTCCCTGACGAAGCAGGTCGTACTGCAGCAGTTGCACCTGCGATCCGAACACAGCCACATGCTGATCCAAAATCATCGGATGTTCGATCAGATCGATAAACGCCCGATATTTCAACAACTGATGCTGATTCACCTGAGGCTTCTCTTGCTCCCACACCTCGTCAAATGCCGCCTGTATCCGCTCCAGATACTGTCCCTGCAACACCCCTCTCAGGAGCACGAATCCATGCTCGTTGAAGAAACCCCAATCTGCATCGTTGACCATGTGGACTCCAATTTGTTGATCTGTTGATGGCTGGTGTCCTGCGGACACACAGCGAGCACCGATTACCCTTTCAACGCCCCCACCGTAATCCCCTTCGTCAGATGCCTCTGTAGCAAGCCATAGACCAGCATCGTCGGCAGCATCATGAGGACCAGGCCGGCGAAGGCCATACCCCAGTCGCTTCGGTACTGGCTGATGATGGTGAGGTTAGCTAGGCCGAGCGGCAGGGTACGCAGGTCCTGCGCGTTTTCGCCTGACAGGAACATGAAGGCCTTGAAGAACTCGTTCCAGGTGCCCAGGAAGGCAAAGATGCCCACCGTAATCAGGCCGGGCTTGGCCAGCGGCAGCATGATGGACCAGAATGCCCGGAGCTCACCTGCACCGTCCATCAGCGCCGATTCGTGGAGGCCGGACGGCAATGATCGGAAGAAGCCGGCCAGAATAAAGATGGCGAACGGCATGCCGAAGGCCACATAGACGAGCAGCAGGCCGAACCGCGAGTTGAGCAGCAGCATGTCTTTCATCTGAAAGAACAGCGGGACGATTGCCAGTTGCAGCGGCACCATCAGTCCAGCTAAAAAGTAGAAGAATAACGGCCGCACCCCGCCGAAACGGAACCGCGATAGCGCATACGCCGCCATGGCCGCGAACAGCAGCGACAACACCACGGTAAGCAGCGTCAGGATCGTGCTGTTCATAAAATAATCCCCGAAATGCCCGATTGTCCACGCCCTCGAAAAGTTGATCCACTGCAAATTCCCCCAATCCGGGAGCGTAAACGGCGCCAGAAAAATCTCCCGGTCCGTCTTGAGCGAGGTATACAGCAACCAGATCATCGGGTAGACCACGATAACCAGGTAGGTGAGGAGGATGGTGTAGATAAAAACCGGAACTGAAGAAAGGAAGAAAGGAAGAAAGGAAGTCCCTCCTTCTCTTCCTTTCGCCCTCTCATCCGCTCGCCCCCTCGTCATTTCGTCATTTCGTCTTTTCATCCTCTCGCCTTTCCATCTTTCACTCAAAACTCCACCGTCTCCCGGCGCATAGCCCTTAACGTGGCAGCCGTGCCGAAGAATACCATGATAAACAGTAGAACGGCGATGGCCGTGGCTTCGCCGACTTTGAATTCCGAAAACAGATCCTGGACCATGCGCGTGCCGATGACGTGCACCTGCGTGGTCGGCGTTTGATTGGTCATCAGCCAGATGGTCTCGAACGCTTTCATGCCGCCGATGACCATGAACACGATCGAGATAGACAGGACTTCCCAGATGAGCGGCAAGGTGATGGTGCGGAACTGTCGCCACGCGGAGGCCCCATCGATATCGGCGGCCTCGTAGATGTTCTGCGGAATGCTTTCCATCGCCGCCAGAAACAGGATCATGTTGAACCCGCACGCGCCCCAGATCGACATGGGGATCAGCGCCCGGTACAGGTTGGACTGGGACAGCCATGCGAACCCTTCCATCGCCGTGAACCAGCCGCCAAGACTGTGCAGGCCGACGTCCGTCAGGAGATATCCCAGGCCGACAAGGGCCGTATTTATCGGTCCCCCCTGTGGATTATACAGATGCATCCACAGCAGCGCCGCCGCCACGGCGCCCAGTATGTTGGGAAAGAAGAAGACGATGCGGAAGAACTGCGAGCCACGTAATTCCCGGCTGATACACACGGCCAGAAAGAGCGACAGCGGCAGGACGAACAGGGGGATGACGAACATGATGAACAAGTTGTTGTTCAGCGCGATCCAGAACCCGTCGGTTTCGAACAGCAGCCGGGCGAAGTTCTGGAGGCCGATGAAGCGCATATCGGTCAAGCCGTCCCACTCGTTAAGACTCCAGGCGAAGGATTTGATGCTCGGAACGATCACGAAAACCGTATACAACAGCAGGGCGGGGCCAAGCAGGACGATCCTATTGAGCCGGTTGAGCCGGGGCCGACCTGACGCGGTCGATGCCGCCCCTTCAGTCATCCGGCGTCGGTAACGCTGGATGGTCGTGGCCATCCAGTAGATGATCGCCAGGCCCATCAGGCCGATCAGCAGCGCCGGCTTCCAGATATGGCGGATGGTGATCTCATCCGGATTCATAGCCTGGTTTCTCACGACTATGGCGCCGTCTTCCAACTCGCGAGCGACCAGTTCGGGCGTCTCCTCACCGGAGATGATTTTGAAGCGCGCGTCGGTCCAGTATTGGGTCATCGCCGGATAGCCTTCGCCGGGCGCATTGCCGTAAGTCACCCGGGCATTTATCATCATGGCGGCCAGATCCTGCATGTCTTCGGACAGGTTATGCTCCGCCACCCCGGCGATCGATACCGGAATATCACGCATCCGGCAGAACAGGCCCGACATCCGGCGAGAGGTCATGAACCGCAGGAACTCAATGCCTTCTCGTGGATGGTCGCTGTTCTTCATAGCGAAATAATAACCTGATCCGCCGTAGACGGCAGTCGGGTCCGCCTTGCCGGTGGAGACGATCGGCAGGTTGAACGATCCCAGCCGGAAGCCGTCCGGGATTTTTCCCAGCATCTCGCTCTTCAACCAGGACCCGCAGAAGATCATAGCGGTATGGCCCAGGAAAAATTCTAGTTGGGACTCCGTATGACTCATCCCCATCGCCCCCGTTTGAAAATAATTGAGCGCAACCCGCTGAGTCAGGTTCAGCGCTTCGATAAACTCGGGATTATCGAAACTGCCGGGCACCAGATTTTTCTGATCAAAATAGCGATCCGGCCCGGCCAGATGATAATACGCATGGTCAATGAGGCACTGGGCGTACCCCGGATACCTACCCTGAAACGCCAGCGGCCAGACGCCGGCAGTTTTGATCTGCTCACAGAGTACGAAAAACTCATCCCAGGTCGTCGCTGGTTGCCAGCCGTGTTCTTCAAACAGGTTCCTGTTGTACCACACGGCATACACCGATGCCATAAGCGGGATACCATAGGTCTTACCTTCGTACATATAGCGATCCAGGCTGCCGGGAAGGAACGATTCACGCCAGGTCGTATCGCCTTCCCAGTTCGGCTGATCAAGGAATTCATCCATCGGCAGGACATCGCCGTTACGGATGAGCGCCCAGTAGTTGAGCCGAGCATTGGTCACCTCGGGAAAAGACCGCTCCAGGATGCGGACCCGCACCTTATCGTGTATACGCGGATCGCCATACAGATCGATTTTGATGCCGGGATGCTCCTGCTCATAGGCCCGTGCACACTCAAAGAAAAAGTCGAGCCCCTCACCACCCTCGAATACAGGCATTTCGACACGGATAGGTTGTTGGGCATGCGAGTTGGGGCTGCATACAATGAACAGGATCAAACCGGTAAGGAGGAGACTGCGGTGGCGTATCATAAATATGTCATTTAAAATAGTGCACTATAATACACGACAAAAGTTGAAAGGTTGTCATCCCCGCAGGCTTTAAGCGGGGATCTATAGCTTGTACAGGCTGGCTGGAAGTTCCCCTTCGGGGCGACTTCGAGCACTATGTGGTTCCCACTTAAAGCCTGTGGGAATGACGGTTCTATTTATTCTGGTTTACTTTGATGATGCGACCCCTTATTTGTGAAATCGACCACTAAGCATTAAAACAACTTTTGTCGTGAGCCATGTCATTTTAAATAAAAAAACATGCTGAAGGTTAAGGGCTTTTAATGTATCCTGTAAATCGGCGCCTGTCAACATCGCCGGTTTAATGTCAGTTCTGGGATAAGACATCAAAACAAGTATCGTGTTCCATGCCAGTATAATGTGGGAATAATCATATGTTTCCAATTAATAATGTGATATGGATCACGTTATATCTGCGAAATCAGGGACAGATAATCATGACGGGCGTAAATTGGCACGTATGAAACGAGACCTCTATCATGCGCTGCTCACATGGAAAGCCACATCCCGTCGAAAGGCGTTGCTGTTAAAAGGCGTCCGGCAAACAGGAAAGACCTTTCTACCCAAAAAATTCGGAAGCGGTGCGTATGATTGTGTTTTTTATTTTAACTTCGAAGAAGAACCGGCGATGGACACCTTCTTTGAACGAAATTTAAAGCCGCCGCGCATTTTGAATGAACGCTCTGTTTATAGTAAGGCGGAAGTCCATTCTGAAACGGACCTGGTGATATTCGATGAAATACAGGTGTCTGACCGGGTGCCCAACGTCCTCAGGTATTTTCAAGAAGAAGCCCTTACTTACCCTATAAGATCCACCCTGTTAAATCTCAAACAGGATGGCAAAATCTGTAATGTTCCGCTTTATGCCACAGGCATATTGTCCAGTATTATCGCTTCCAACCATACATAATACATATTATATTGGTATGCATCGCCGCATAATTCAGAAATAATACCAAACATATACCCGGATAAAAACAGGCCTCCGAGGTTAAAGACAATGTGTGTATAAGCCGCTCATTCAACCAGGAGTACATCCTCATGCGTGAATACAACTTCGGCGCCGGTCGTCCCGATCCGTCGTCGTTTCCATCCGGAGAATTAGCCAAAGCCGCTGCCCGGATTATTGCTGAGCACGGTACGGCATTAGTAAATTACCCAGACGGCAGAGGCTATACCGGTCTTAGGGAGATTGCCGCCAAGCGATTTGAGCGATCTGAAGGTCAGGCTGTTTCGCTTAACGAGATCGTGTTGACGTCCGGTTCTATGCAGGCCATGCAACTGATTACCGAAGCCTTTGCTCAACCCGGCGAGACCATCATCGTGGAAGAGCACACCTACGGCGGTTCGCTGGGTGTCTTTCGCGGTCGCCAGGTACAAATGGCCAGTGCTCCGATAGATGGGCAGGGTTTGATCATGGACGAATTGGAGGCTTTGCTGAAACGGCTCACCGATGCCGGGACGCCGCCCAGATTCATCTATACGATCGCCACCCATCAGAATCCCACCGGCTCGATTTTGCCGCTGGAACGCCGAAAACATCTACTGGAACTGGCGAAAGCATATGATACGCTGGTCGTGGACGATCACTGCTACGGCGATATCCTCTTCGGATCGGAACCGGCGCCGCCGACATTATATACGCTCGACACAGATGACCGAGTGGTCTATGTAGCCTCATTTTCGAAGATCCTCGGACCGGGCGTGCGGCTTGGCTATTTTATGGCGCCGAACGATTTGCAGGGGCGCATCATGGAGAACAAACGAGATGGCGGCACGAACGCCCTGGCCAGCATGATCGTGGCCGAATACTTCCGGAACCATCTGTGGGAGCACATTTCCAGGATTAACACCATCATGAAGGCACGTAAAGACGCGGTCGTCGAGGGACTGGCAACCCATTTCAGTGATATGGCCGAAGAGGTCTGGTGGACCGATCCACCGGGCGGGCTGTTCGTCTGGGTGCGCATGCCGGATGCCACGGACACAAAACGCGCGATGGCCCTGGCCTCCGAGCGTGGTGTGAGTTACGCGTCGGGACAGGGATTCAGCCCGGCGAATGAGGACATCCCGTATCTGCGTATTGCGTATGGATTTCCGTCGTTGGAAGATATTCAGGACGGTGTGCCCATCCTGGCGGATTGTGTTAAGGTGGCGCAGCGGACTGCCGTGGCTGTGTGAAAGGTATGATGACCGTAGGGACCGCAACATATAGTCCGCCGACTGTCGCTTTGGTACGGCAACGGCTGGAATTCAACCATCCGATTCCTGCCTTCAAATCCTGGTGCGGTACCATATGGGACAGCGTTCCGGTTGATCGTGTCCACGATCAGGGCGACGTGTGTCTCTGTCAGGCGCAGCATACGGATCGACTTAGTTAATCCTTTGACGCGGATCGTCGCGGAATCAGCCCGTCCAGGAATGTGCAATGCGCATGAGGGTTCCTTGAATGGGCTTGTCGGAAAGTCTTATGGTCCAAGCTTTTGTATTTTGTAGGGGGATTGTTTAAATGAATCGATGAATCGGGGGACTTGACGATGATCTAATGATAGATCTGCTTCAAGTGCGGTATGCGCTTCCTCAGTCTGTCCCGATGTAAAGAGGACGGATGCCAGATGCAGCTGCGCCTCATGGCAGAGATGATCATCCGACGTCCCATTGATGGCTGCCTGGATTTAAGATAAAATTAATCCTCCTGAGGCCGCCGTAATATATTTATATCCCTATTTGTTCCAAATGGACTCGTAACGCCTCCAGACTCGTCTTGAGACAAGCTTCCCCATGATCAACCGACGAGTCTCTCGGATCTTCGCCACCGACGCCTTGCGGCCATACAGCACGGTCCTGGTCCAGTTGCGACAGGTCCACCAGATCCGGACGGAGCGCCATCATGAGGGACGTTTCGTTCTTAGCGGCATGGTCCGTTTGGCTCTGCCACTGTGAACGGAGATCTCGTGCCACACTCACCAGCTTCAGGTTGAACCGAATTTCCCATTCGCCCGCTTGTTCGCCCCAGGCCGAACGGGACGGGCCATGCCCATCTGCCACGATGCATTTGAATCCGGTCCGCACGGCCTGTGCCAGAATGGATTCGCAAATCTGATAGAACACGCCTTTGGGAATCCAGTAGCAACTGCCGTCTAACTGTCTGTGAGGCGTGGTTACATCCGCCGTATCCATCCCCTGCAACACAGAACCGTCGGATTGCGGAGATGCCCGGTCAGGCCCCAGGAAAATAGGGGGTAACACAATACCTCCCAGGGTCTGCGCCGCCCGCTGAAAGAGTCCGTGTGAAATCAACGCATCACTCCCAAGGGCGCATTGTTCGCCATGCCATTCAAGCGTCCCGAGGGGCAGATAACCAATAGGCCGCTGCGCCATCCGGGCCCTGAATTCGTGAGGTAATAGTTCGAAGTAGTGGACTTTTTCTGACATGATGTTTCCCGTGGTTAAAGTCCTTCGATTCCCGCCGCCTTTTTGGCCAGATCCATACACCGCAGCAGGTCGTATTCGCGGAAAATGGTGATTTTCTGGGCCTCCAGAGAGCCTTCGGCATGAATGGCCAGGAGTTCGTGGTACCCGCCGAAATCCGATGCGGTGAGATCGCGAATGAGGTTCATCGCTTTCATCCGGTCCATGGTGGATACGCCTTTACGGCCGCCGAGATAGCGTTCCAGGTCGTCGCGCGTCTCCGCATGGTCCCAATCCGCTTCCGAGGGGCCGGTGACAAGCAGGGCACCCGCGATATCCTGCACGTCTCGGACCGCCTCATGGTAGTTGTTGGCAAAATAATGCTTGGCGATGTTGGTCGTCATGGTATCAGGCACCGCGATGCCGTCTATGAGCTTGCAATCCATGGCGGCCGCCCGCGATAGGGCGCGGACGGTCTCCGTGTAGATAATGAGCCGGGTTACTTTTTCACGGATATGGCTTGCTTTTTCAATGCCGTTGTAGACGGCGATCAGAGAGGCGCTGCCGATAAACAGGTCCAGAAGAGGTGGTTTGTAGGATACAGCGGTAAACCGATGGAATTCCACGAACGTGTTGGCCAGCACCCCGGCAAAATCCCATTCACCAGCCAGGAATACGCGTTCGTTGGGAATGAACACATCGTCGAATATCGTCAGCGTTTCCACCAGATGGTGTTCCGAACTGACGGGATGGTGATACATACTGTCGCCCGAAAAACCGCGGGGGCTGGCAATGAGTTTAACGCCGGGGGTATTCACCGGGATCGCAAAGGCCACGGCGTAGTCCTTATCCTCTTCGGAGAGCGCCCGGGTGGGCAGCACAATCACCTCGTCCACGAAGACGGTGCCGGTCGTATGCGCTTTGGCGCCGCGCACAACGATACCGTCCGGTCGGCGTTCGACGATATGGACGTAGTAGTCGGGATGCGTTTGCTGCGAAGGGAGCAGACTGCGATCTCCTTTGGCGTCCGTCTGCGCTACGGCCATGCTCAGATCGCGGTCCCGACATTCGGTATGGTATTTCTGCACGCGCTCTAAATAGTTGGTCCCGTACTTTTCGTCTACCTGTCGCGCTACCAGATTGAAAGTAAACAGCGCGTCGGTACCTATTTCTTTGATCAGCAGCACAATTCCGCTGCCCTCGCGGGTGCTCGTTTCGATCATCTCACGACGCCTTAAGAGATCTTCCGCACTGGCCGGCGGAATAAAATAGCGGCTGACCCGTTCTCCCGTGTCCGGCATCGTCGTGGTGAACAGATCCTGGTATTGCGGATCTTCAGCAAGGGCGTAATCGAGCGCGGTATGCTCTGCACCGGCACGAAGTTCCGAATGCGCCATAATGTCCGGCACCCGCTCGCCACGAAAATACACCGTCCTTCCGTCACGTAATCCTTCAAGATATTCTTCTGAAGTTCTTAGGCCCATGAGGTTCCTCCGGGACAAGTGATACTAATTGTTGAACCGCGTAGCGCTCGCTGGAGCTCGCAGGGATCAGCAATTATGATTTATAAATTGTGATGGCATGTGTCCTGCAGATACGATGCGAGCCCTCCGGGGTTGAAAAGACCATGACTTCTAACTTAGTTACATGTATTTAAACATGGGCTTTCACTTGGTAATTGTTGTGAGACAGTGGTCGGCATTCTATTCATGATTCGACTGTTCATTTTAACCACGGCGTGTACTACTGCGCTGTCCAGCCGCCGTCTACCGACAGGATAGTTCCAGTGACCCAGGCAGCTTCTGCGGAGGACAGATAAAGTATGGCATGCGCAACTTCTTCGGGTGTTCCGAACCGGCCGAGAGGATGGCGGTCTTTCAGCATGGCGTACATGCGGTCATGCGCCTGCACCGATTCGGTCATGGGGGTATCCACCCAGCCGGGCGCTACGGCATTGACCCGGATGCCCACTGATGCGTATTCGAGCGCCAGCACGCGGGTAAGCTGATCGATTCCGGCTTTGGAGGCGCTGTAGGCCGCCGTGTGTTTCATGCCGGACTGACCGAGCACGGAACTGACATTGATAACACATCCCGACTGCTGTGCCGACATTACGGGCAGAACGGCCCGTATGATACGAAAGGTCCCCGTCAGATTGGTATCGATGATTGAATTCCAGAGCTCATCGGTGGTGTCGACTGCTTTCATCAAGGTCGCCGTACCCGCGCTGGACACCAGGATATCAACCCGGTCATAGGCCTGCAGGGTTTCATCTACCAATCGTTGGCCGTCCGCTGTATCGGATACGTTGCCGGTCACAGCCAGCGCCTCACCGCCATCTGCTCGTATGGATGCCACCACCGTCTGCAACGGCTCCGGGCGCCGACCGAACACGCAAATACGGGCCCCTTCGGCCGCAAACAACCGCGCTGTGGCGGCCCCGATGCCGGTACCCCCCCCGGTGATGATCGCTACTTTGTCTTTCAATCTCATGATGTTACCGTCAATGCCTGTTCCCCGAAGATCACAGGAAAAGTTTCACCTGTCTTGATGGTTCGGGTCGCAGCATCCATGTAGGCAGTGCTGAAAGCCCGGCGGGGTAGTCCGGTTCCATTCACTCCGGAACGGTGTAACAGGAAGTTGTGCAAAAGGATGGCCTCTCCGGGCTCCGCTTTCAGATAAAAACAGTCGGTCTCGGTCGCATATCTGGCTTGGTCCACCTCTGAAGTATAGTGCCCCTCATTCAAGACGCCAAGGTTGTGGCTGCCGGGGACAATCTGCATACAACCGTTGGCTACCGTCGCCGGGTCGAGCGCCGTCCAGATGGTGACCGTCGGATTTGAATCAAGTCCCCATCCGATGCCCACATCCTGATGCCACGGCAGAGGAGTGCCCTGTTCTGCGGGCTTGTTCATGAACATCGCCCGGAAGATGGACACCTCGATCCCGATGAACGTCCGGGTGATCTCTCGAAAAAGAGGTTGCTGCATATAATTGAGGAAAAGCGAATCTCGTTCAAGGTCGTCAATACGGCGGTAGGAGAGGGTGGCTGATTGCCCCGCGGTCAGGGCAGCAGGCATATCCAGATAGTTGGCGGTGGTCGTATCAAGCTGCATTCGCATGCCTTCATAGCAGATCTCACCCAGCATAATGGCATCGATACGATCGCACAGCGCCTGCAAACACTCGGCCGATATGATGCGGCCGAGACGGAGATAGCCATCGTGGGCAAATTGGGTTTGTTCAGAAGGACCGAACGTTGTGACGGGCATGATGCGCCCCCTGTTCAATTATACAGATCCGCTGACCATCTCCAGAAACGCGCTGCCGGCCAGCCACATGCCGATACCGATAATCAACAGACTGCTGATAAGCGGCAAATATTCGAGGACAGGCTGGTCATCCGATAACCACGAAGCAAGAAAAGATGAGGATCGCTGAATGAAGATGCTGAGTAAGATCACCACGGCACCGGCCCCGAGACTGAATGAAACAGCCAGGCTCAATCCCTGAGCAAGCTGGCCGGCTGATACCGCCGTCATCAGCATCGCCACACCTGCTGGACAGGGAATCAAGCCGCCGCCGATACCGGCCAGCACCAGTTGTCTGAAAGAAGTATCTATTGATTTAGCGCCGTTATGTTGAGATGAATCGTTCCGGTGATGGCGGTCATGATGCCCGTGGCCGGGATGTGGACAGGCGCCCTGCCGCCAGCGAATGAGCAACCAGAAACCGACGATGAGTACCAGCACAGCGCCGATCAGTGAAATAATCGGTTCCGTCAGCGATATCTGATAATAGGATGATGCGAACCAGGCGCCACTGCCGAGCGCCAGGATACTGATGGTGTGAGCGGTTGCGATGATCAGACCGAACAATACCGCATCTAAAAGTCGGCGTCGGTTGCCGATGAGATAAGTCGCTAAGACCGCTTTCCCATGAGCCGGCTCAAACGAATGCAGCGCCCCCAGACCAAAAGCGGTCAACACGTACAGCAGTGATTCCTCGCTCAACGGTGTGCTCCCAATATTCCCGCCATACGGAAAAAATTCTCCAGCATCGTTCGGCCGTGGGGATACGCATCGATGTAATATTCCGGATGAAATTGCGTACCGTATAACGGCCGTGTTTTGTGTTTCATCGCCTGAATTGGGCAATGGTCGTTGGTGGCGATCAGATCGAAAGCCGTCGGCAGCGTTTTTATTTCTGCATAATGCGACTGGCGAACGATAAACGGGTCGGGCAGATGATCGAATAAGGGGTCTGATTGTAAAGTTTTAACAGGATAGAAACCTTCTTCGGAAAAATATCCGACAGCATCTGTGCTCGGTTCGATCACATCCGGTTCACCGGGATGCAGGGGACGCATCATCTCATCCTGTAATTTCGACAGATTGCGGAAACCCTGATTGAACATAATCCCCATGAGTTGATGGCTGGCGCAGAACCCGATCGTCGGTACATCCGTCAGCGTATTGATCGTATCTTCAAACCCGTAAAATATATCGGGAGAAAAGTTTTTAAAGAACGTGCCGCAACCGCTGAGCAGCAATGCCTTTGGTTTTAACGGGACGATAACCTCCGGTGTCATCTGCGAAACATGCATAATCAGACAGGGTATCCCCGTAATGGTTTCAAACCGACGTTTCACCTTGAAATCCCGATCGTCCACCCCATATTTTTCCAGCGTTTCTATCCGTACCCATATGATCATGGTAACACCGTGAAGAACTTGATGGGAGGATGGGCGTAAAGACATCTCCCACCACCCTACCACCCTGCATCCGATTTTATCTTTCTACGCCAGGCACCAAATGCCCTTTCGCAAGTTCCGGGTTTTTATGCAAATGACCGACCCTTCCGCCCGACGGACAAGGGCCTTCGAAAAAGAAGGCTTCCAGATCTTTGTATACTTCGACCACATCATGCTCATCGCCGGCCGCTGTACAAACGATATCGCCTATTCCAACGATGTATTCCTGATCTTCACTCATGACTTTTGCTCGGCCTTTGAAGATGAGCCAGTATTCTTCAAAATCGTGGTAATGTCGATCAAAGCGGCCATCACGCGGCACCTTGAAAATACCCGCGCTGGTGACATCGCACCATTCGGGTCGATTACCTGATCCGAGACCTTTGTGAACCGGCATGGTGGGTTGCTCCTGTGCTTAGAAAGGCTAAAGTTCTGTAATACGGAATGCGGAGTGTGGCGTGCGGACATAAGATCATATAGAACAGGGGATTAGAATAGTGAAAAAAACGAAAATAGCAAGGGAAATTTCCTGCCTATCTTTTCGACACTATGGGTATAATCCACCATTTTCCCTCCCAAAATCTATACCATTTCAAAGCTGTAATCAGTTGCTTTTCAATACACCGACTCATATCTTGAGGGTATGTCCCACCACATATTTTCGGAAGTTGAGATGCAAGCGCTTTCATCTCAACGGAAATCGCATACATACGGTATTACGCGGCGTTCGGTTGTTCTGGGGGCATTGACGGCCGCCGGTTTGTGCCTTTGGACGAACTACACTGAATTCGTGCTGCATTCGGCGGCGCTGGTGATGTCGAACCTGCCCATGTCGGCGTTCATTCCCTTTGTATTCTGGATGGCGATCAACGTCGGACTGCGGTGGTTTTTTCCTGATAAAGCACTGAGCGGAACGGAATTGCTGGTCATTCTGTGCATGGGGTGGATCGTGGGTACCGTGCCGGCGATAGGCTGGACCGGATACTGGATAGGGATCATGACCGCGCCGGCGTATTATGCCACGCCTGAAAACGGTTGGAATGAATCGTTTGTCGGGGATCTCCCGGGTTGGCTGTTTCCCCCGGCTGAAGCCGTGCCGCAGTTATACATGGGCTTACTTGCTGGCGAAACCGTCCCCTGGAGCGCCTGGCTGTCGCCCTTGATCTGGTGGCTCAGTGTAGCCGGTGTTATGATCTGGATGGGCATGTGCATGACAGTCATCTTCCGCAAGCAGTGGATCGAACATGAAAAATTGTCTTTCCCGCTGGTGACCCTGCCGCAAGCGTTGGTGGAAGGATTCAATACCACTGGTCGGTCCATCCCGGCCTTATTCAAAAACGGCTGGTTCTGGGCCGGTTTCGCCCTTCCCGGTTTGATCGCCGCCTGGAACATTACCACCTATTTCAACGAGGGTATGGAACGCATCTGGTTGTTTGGTCCTTTTGGCATGAAGGCATTTATCTTCGCAAACTTTTTCCCGCCTTACGGATTTCGCATACTGCCTTCCCTCATTGCGTTCACCTACTTCTGCAGCATGGATATTCTGCTGAGCTTCTGGTTGTTCGGTTTACTGGCGACCCTGAAGATCGGTTTTATGAATATCTTTGGCTTTTCAGTAGGCTTGCAGGGTCAGCAGGCCGCCTCTTCGGCCATCATCAACCTGGAGAGCCACGGGGCTCTGATCGCGCTGGCCATCTGGTCCATCTGGATCGCCCGACCCCATCTGCGGGAGGTATGGCGACGCGCCTTTGCCCGCGACCGGACGGAAGATCCGTCGGATGGGCTGTTTTCCTATCGTACGGCGGTGCTCGGCGCCATCGGCGGTTTCTCCTATCTGGTCGCGTGGCTGACAGCATCCGGACAGGGGCTTCTGTTTGCCCTGTGCACGTCGCTGTTGATGTCAGCCGCCTATTTTGCGGTAACCAAATTCCTGGCGGCCAGCGGCTTTGCGTATCTGTTTCCGCCCGATGTCGGGGGAAGCGGCCTGGTTAAAACGGCGTTCGGCACGGTGAATATGACCAATGAACAGTTGATCGGACTCCGCCTCCATAACAGCGGCGCGTTTGTCGGGGGCAGCCGTCTTCTGGCTATTCCGATGATGGCGCATTATGTCAAAATGATGGCCGGCGTCGGAGATAAGAAATGGATGTTCCCCTCTCTCTGGATCGCTTTTGCCTTGGGGGTCGGTGCGTCGTTCGCCTACGCCCTGAACCTGTTCTACACCGTCGGCGGCGATAATCTGGGCACCTACACGCTTGTCACCGGCAATACCAATGTATATTATTCGCTGTACGCCGATATCAATGCAGCGAATCGTTCACAACCGGATCTACAGAAGATGCTGGTCTGGCTGTTCGGTATGGGCGAAGTGTTCATGCTGGCCCTGCTAAGAGCCCGGCTACCCTGGTGGCCTCTGCATCCGGTGGGGCTGGCCTTTCAGAATACGCAGGGGGTCCGCGTATATCAGTTCAGCGCTTTCCTTGCCTGGGTGATCAAATTGCTGGTTCTGCGCATTGGAGGTGTTTCGCTGTACCATAAAACAAAACCCTTCTTCCTGGGGCTGCTTATCGGGTATACCACCGGCATCGGCATCTCGGCACTGGTAGATGCCGTGTGGTTCCCCGGCGACGGGCACTGGGTGCATGGATGGTGAGAATTATTTGTTGATTGTAGTTTTTCCAATCAGACAATCAACAAATCAGACAGTTAGAAGGAGCATGCCTTTGTTTTCCACACCGGAAATTTCGTCCGATGTCCGCATCACCCGCATCACCTACGTGGAGGTGACGGGAAAAAGTCCTAAGATGATCGGTAAGAATGCAGTAAAAGACGATCATGGAGACACGAACAGGGAGCGGTTGGTTCGGGTGTTTACGAATAGCGGCCTTGAGGGCTTTGGCGTAACGCGGGCTACGGCGGATGCCATTGAAGCGGAGACGCCGAATGCGCTGGGCGTTAATCCTGCTTCACTGGTGGATGCGGTACAAGGGATCACGTTGAGAGGCATCGAACACGCCCTCTGGGATCTGATCGGAAAGATCACCGGAAAACCTGTGTACGCGCTTTTAGGTGCAAGCTGTCGTGATACGATTGATGCGTACGATGGCGGATTGTATTTCTGTGATCTGGTGTATCCGGAACTGGGGCTCGCACGTGTCGAACAGGAGGCCGCAGAGAGCCTAGAACAGGGGCACCGAGCGATTAAGATGAAAATCGGTCGGGGCCATAAGTGGATGCCGCCGGAGGAAGGCTTTTCGCGGGATGTGGACGCCATCCGACTCGTCCGGAAAACGATAGGCCCCGATATCAAGCTTATGGTCGACGGCAACAACGGGTTCGATGAAGCAGGTGCCGAACGCCTCCTGGAGGCGGTCGGCGATCAGGACATTTACTGGGCGGAAGAGATGTTTCCAGAGACCATAGAGGACTACACTAAATTCCGGGCTTTCCTGGATCGAAACAACCTGAAGACCTTGATCGCAGATGGCGAGACGCTGGCAGAGCCATCTCCACTCTACCCCTTCATAGAGCAACACCTGATCGATGTCGTCCAGCTCGATACCAAACGAATCGGTCTCAGCGCCTGGTGGCGTCTGGCTGCATTCTCCCAGGTCCACGATCGCCTGTGCGCCCCGCATACCTGGGGCTCTCGATTCGCTGTCTACGTCACCGCTCATCTCGGCAAAGTCATCCCGAATTTCCTCTCCGACGAAATTCCGGCCTACGACCCCGACGCCTACCACCCAACCGGATTCACCTTTAAAGACGGCGCCTATACCCTCTCCGACATGCCGGGCTGGGGCCTGGAAATCGATGAGCAGGTATATCAGTCAAAATATGCGCGGATAGAACGGCATTGGGAAATTTAACCACGGAGGATACAAAAATCTCAGGGTCTAAGCAGGTTAAAATAAGTCCTTGCCTTACGAACATCTAACATTACAATACCCATCAATCACCAAATCATCCAATCACCAAATCACCAATTATAGGGACTTTCGTATGATCGTCATGGCAACAGGCAACGGGGATGTCGGCATCCGGCAGGCGACGACCGCGCTTAAAGAGGGCAAGAGCGCCGTCGATGCGGTGGAAATCGGCATTCGGGAAGTGGAAATTAACAGGAAGGACCGTAGCGTCGGTTTGCATGGGTATCCCAATATACTAGGCGTGGCTGAACTGGATGCGCTTATCATGGACGGACGGACCCGTAATGTCGGCGCGGTCGGCGCGGTAAAAGGGTTTGACCATCCCATATCCATCGCGCGGAACGTGATGGAAAAGCTCATTCATGTGTTCCTCGTTGCTGAGGGGGCCGAACGGTTTGCTGCCGAGATGGGTTTTGAAAAGAGCACGCTCAAGACGCCCGAGATGCGGGAGATCTATGAAAAACATGTCCGGGAAACTTTAGGCGTCGAAGATCCGGAGGCACTGCAAACTACGAATGAACTGTGGAAGCTGAGTCATCTGGCGGTCGATCCTCAGAAAGCAGGCGGCACCACCAATTTTATCGCACAGGACGGTAACGGCGATATCTGCACCGGTGTCAGCACCAGCGGCTGGGGTTGGAAATATCCGGGCCGTCTGGGCGATTCGCCGGTGATCAGCGCCGGAGGGTATGCCGACAATCGGTATGGCGCCGCGGCCTGCACCGGCACGGGTGAACTGTGCATCCGCGATGGGACGGCGCGCAATGTGGTCACCTATATGAAAATGGGTATGTCACTCGAAGAGGCCACCACCGAAGGCCTGCGCGACATGAACGACCTGACATCTCAGCGTATCGGTGGGGTGACGATTATATCCATGGACCACCACGGCGCACATTTCTCCGGCAACACCAGTGAAGGTGGAGGCAGCCACATTTTCATGACCCCCGATATGGATGGCCCTGAAACAGTTACCGGTGTAGGTGTTCCATACGAAGGAGAGTAAAACGTTAACCACAGAGGGTATGAGGATTAAAATGACGGGACGAAAGGAGTAACGTAATTTAGTTTTTCCGCCTTTCGTCCTTTCATAGAACCTTCCCGTGCCCTTCGCGGTTAAATCCGCTTTTAATCCGCAATAGAAAGGACGTTCCATGCCCGATACCCCATCTCCCGATATCGTGCCCAAGCGTTATATCTGCTACCGCGCCTGCGGGCCGATTATAATTGATGGTCATCTGAACGATCCCTCCTGGATACGCGCACCACGCACCGATCTGTTCGTGGACATCGAGGGCGATCTCAAACCCATTCCCCGATTTGGCACCCGGGCTATGATGCTATGGGACGACGACTATTTCTATGTCGCCGCCGATATGGAAGAGCCGGATGTATGGGGTACGCTGACCAAGCGGGATTCCGTGATCTGCCAGGACAACGACTTCGAGGTGTTCATCGATCCAGATGGCGATACGAACCACTACATGGAGTTTGAGATCAATCCGCTGAATACAGCCTGGGATCTGTACCTGCCCAAGCCCTACAACAAAGGCGGCAAGGCTGACCACGACTGGGATTTTGTCGGGGTCAAACATGCCATCCAGATCGATGGAACGGTCAACTGCTCTCATGATACGGACCACGGCTGGACGGTTGAGATGGCCTTCCCCTGGACCAGCATGGCAGCATATGCCGGTACCGCCTGTCCCCCCAAATCCGGCGACGAATGGCGGGTCAACTTCTCCCGGGTGGAATGGGAATTCGACCGGGTCCAGGACGGCTATATCAAGAAAGAAGGTGTTCCCTGCGACAACTGGGTCTGGTCACCGCAGGGTGTGGTTAATATGCATGTACCCGAGATGTGGGGCTATGTGGATTTTTCGGATACCGTGGTGGGAACGGCAGAGATGTAGGGGCAGGTAGCCGGTGAGTCGTCCGCCCACTTGCCCACTTGCCCTTTCACACATGGCTCGCCGCTTCACCCACCAGCATCCAGAGCGCCGCGGTCTGTACCACACCGGAGGGCGGTATGATCAGGATATCGTAGCCGGGCAGGTCGATACACGCATCCCCGTGTTTCCATCCGCAGTCGATCAGAATTTCCTGGGGACGATTGATAAAATATCTATATTCGCAGCCTCCCTGTAACCATACCGAACTCATGCCGGCCTGCCGCGTGGCCTTGACGAACGGTTCAGGATAGCTGAAGTATCCCATATAGGCGAAGGTATCTTTCGACTGAAATGCGTCTACTGCCGCCGCCATATCCATGTCGTTTAGATTCAGGGAAAACAAGCCCGGATCGCCCGGCATACCGTTCTGAGCTGAGAAGTGATGGGCATTGCCGGATATCCACACCCGGTGACCTGATTCGAGACTTTGGGCCATTAGCACACCACCTTGGAAAAAACGAGGATACTGCGTACTGAGTTCGGTAAAACAACGGGCCATTTCCGCTATAAACTGATTGGCCAATACGCCGGGCCCCACGGGCGGCGCCACGAGATCCTCATGAAACATCACGTCCTGATAGGCGTTGTTCCGGGCGCCGCCGCCCGGCATGCCACCGGATTCATACATGGCCAGCGTCTTTCCAAGTCGTGTACAGGCCGCGGCCAGTTCACAGGCGAATAGCCAGAGGGCCGATATATTCGCCACGCCCGCCGTCGGACACACCGGCTTTTCTCGGCACGCGACCTCAATCACCGGATTCGTTCCGTTCGGCATACTGTTGTCGATAAGGATATCGGCGGCCTCACTTACCGACGATTGGGTTGACCCGAATACGATTACAAGGGCGCCGATATTCCGGTATTCATTGAGTTCTCGCGCCTGACTCTCAGGATCGTGATTCAACGTGCCTGCCAGGATCACATCGTTGCCGGTAAGCGGCGGGTGCTCATCATGCCGAATATTTTTCATCTGTCGGATCCCGCCTGCCCGTCCGCACGCTTCAGAGACGAACCCTTCTTCGTCAGCGACCGCATATATTTGCCCGCCGCCAGTTAAACGGCCGGCCACCTGTTCTGCAGCCGCTGTAATGGTGTCCATTGTCGTACCCAGGTCGCCCAGCATACGTTCTATGGTACGGAGATATATTGCGGCAGGTCGGTTAATCTGATGTGGGGAATCCATGGGGGCTCC
>PVBE010677132.1_pt1 | contig 20776 bp, 18 predicted proteins | sample 1631181 | NCBI WGS metagenome assembly PVBE01 (sample SAMN08397723, study PRJNA350692) | Marine metagenome, whole genome shotgun sequencing project. | isolation source: water | place: Pacific Ocean | collected 2012-04 | reverse complement strand
CCTCCGCTGAACTTTGAAATGCATCACTTGGGATGAGGTATTACACTCATTCCATGTCACATCATCATTTCTCAACTACAGAGCGTTCTGAGATAGCAATTCTCCTTAAGAAGAGTTATTCACATCATGATATTGCCAATACCCTTGGCTGTTCACAGTCGAGTGTGAGCAGAGAGATTAGACGCAATAGTGTTCATGGCATCTACGAACCTCGAAAGGCGAAACAGAAAGCACGTGTTCGAAGAACGCACAGCAAGTATCAAGGTATGAAAGTACGGGAGCGACCAGATCTACAATGGTACATAATCGACAAACTAGAGCAGCAGTGGACGCCGGAAGAAATTAGCGGTCGTCTACATGAAGAAGATACGCATATTTCCTACATCAGTGCAAAGGGAATCTACAAGTGGCTGTACTCAGTACATGGTCAGCAATACTGTTCCCTGCTACCAAAACAACGCCTGAAACCGAAGAGGCGAAGGGAAAAGAAAGCGAAACGTGAGATGATTCCTCATCGCATAGGTATCGAGAAACGGCATGCAGGAGCCAATAATCGATCACGGTACGGTCATCTTGAGACAGATACGATGGTATCTGGAAGGAAAACAGGTAGCAGGGCAGCGCTGACACTTCTTCATGATCGGAAAGCACGGTTTACGAGACTTCAAAGGATTCCTAATCTAAAACCAACGACGAATGCTGCTGCTCTTATGAAGATGGGAAACACGATCAAACATCTCACCATCACTCATGACAATGGTATTGAAAACAAGAACCATGAAGATGTTGCAAAGGCACTGTCCGTACAAACCTTCTTTTGTAATCCATATAGTTCCTGGGAGAAGGGCAGTGTGGAGAATACCATCGGAAGGATTCGACGATTCATTTCCAAAGGTGCTGATCTCAATGATTACAGTGATGAAGAAATTGCAGCTATCGAGCACTGGTTAAATCACACACCACGAAAATGCCTTGGCTATAAGACTCCGTATGAAGTAATGTTAGTACACAATCTCCTGCGATCATCCTATTTCACCTCACCAAAGTGATGCATTTGAGGGGTAAATGCAGGACCTTATACCCCAAAAAACCATATACTCATTTGTAAATGTGTCAAAGAAATCAGTGATTATTTCACCTCCACCTTAAACGTCACAGGCTCCAAAGGCTTATCGTTTGCCCCTTTCTTTACTCGTGTGATTCTATCTACAACATCCAATCCTTCCTTAACTTCACCAAATACAGTGTGCCTTCCTTCCAGCCAATCTGTGCCTCCATCTCGTTGGATTATGAAGAACTGGCTACCATTAGTATTTGGTCCGCTGTTTGCCATGGCTACAAAACCTTTTTTCATTGGAAGTGACTTGAGTTCATCATTGAAACTGTAACCTTGCGCAGTCAGATATTCCTCAACAGTCATCTTTTTAAGATCATCAGGCAAAGGATCGTCGGAAATATCGCTTAAAGTTTTCTTATGCAGATCATAGCTCTTCGCATTTATTTCATCCTCAAACTTTTTTCCAAAAATACTCTCTCCTCCGGTTCCATTTCCACTTGGGTCTCCTCCCTGAATCATAAAATTGGGAATCACACGGTGGAATGTAAGATCGTCGTAATAGCCGGACTGAGCCAAGGCTACGAAGTTGGTAACAGTCTTGGGTGCTCTTTTTGCATCCATTTCTATGGTGATGTCTCCCATGGAGGTCTTTAGGATTACTTCGTATTTTCCGCTTAAGATTTCATCTTTATAAATAAGTTCATCAGTGCCCGTTTGGGGCTTGCTACAGCCAAACATAAGAATAGAGAGTGCAAATAATGGGATTAAGATTTTAGTCATATCTTGCGCAGATTAGTGATGTTGGGCTCAAGATTCAAGATATCCGAGGATTATTTTAGAGATTTGTCGAGTAGCATCGGGATTATATAAGTGGTCAGTGGTCAGTGGTCGGTGATCAGATATTAGATTATTGATAGTTGGAATCAGCTTCTCATTCATTTCTGATTGCTGAACAATGGTGAAGCCTTCTGACTGCGATGCAAGCTCTGCATTTTTTTGTTGATGATCGTGTCCGACTCCCCGAAGAGGAATAAGAATTGTTGGAATATTGTTTGCCGCAAGTTCGGTAATCGAATTAGCCCCGGCTCTGCTTATGCACAAGTCACTTGCGGCAAAAAAGTGTGGATACTCTTCGTTTGCAAATTCCAATGAATAATAACCTTCATGCTCTCCTGCACCTGGTTTCCCTTTACCAGTTAGATGGATGACGTCGGCAACTTCTAATAGTTCAGATATATGTTTTTTTACAAACTCATTAATAGCTTCTGCGCCTTGGCTACCTCCCATAATAAAGATTACGGATTTGCTCCTTCCTTCAAGGCCTGCGATTCGAAAGCCTTCTTCTGCTTTTCCTTGGATAACTGATTCACGAATAGGATTGCCAGTAAATGTTCGGGTTCGGCTTTCGGGTTCGGGCTCGGGAAATCCAAAGCAGAGATGGTTGGCCCATCTGGAGACAATTTTGTTTGCTCTTCCGCTAACTGCGTCAGACTCATGCATCACAATTGGGATTTTTTTAGACGCACCCGCGAAGGGGTGCTTTCTGCTGGCCGCGAATGCAACGGGGACGCTTACGTAACCTCCTTTTGAAAAAAGAACATCAGGATTTAATTCTTTAAGAATTTTTTTTGATGCTTTGACAGCTTTAAAAAATTTGAATGGAAAAGTCAGCCCAAGCCTAGGTGCTTCAATGCCGGAACAATTAAATCCCTCCTTTTCTATAAACTCGCGATCCTCGGACTTAGTCGAGCAGATGAAATGCACATCAACATCAGGTCGCTCTTCCTTTAATGCTTTAGCAACAGAAACAGATGGGGCTATGTGGCCCGCTGATCCGCCGCCGGCAAATGCTATCAATGGCATAGGGAAAGTATATGATGTAATTGATGGGATCAAAATAATTTACAATTTAAAATTATCAATTTTCATTCAAGATCCAATAACCAATTTCTAAACATAATCTATAAGAGTATTGGATATTGTTGAATTGGAATTTGAATGAAAATTCTAAATTGAAAATTGTAAATTACTCTTTTATACAATCGATAAGCAGTACTATTGGGCTAGTCTGAGCCTCCTCTTCAGTACCCTCTGCAAACTCTTACGCCTCGCTCTTCTTGAAGATAATGACTCATGCGTTGTATACATGGAGATATTCAGCAATATTCCAGTTGCGACCAGAATGGAGACCAGCGAAGATCCTCCGTAACTTATAAATGGCATAGTTACTCCGGTAAGCGGAAAAAGTGCAAGATTTACGCATATGTTTATAAGTGCCTGCACAGCTATCCATGTGGTAATACCTGCGGCAACCAAAGCTCCAAACCTATCCGGTGCATCCTGAGCAATTCTATATCCTCGAATAACAAAGGTAGAGAACAATGTAATGATGATAAGTAATCGCATGAATCCAAGCTCTTCTGCCATCGCGGCAAAGATTGCATCAGCTTGAACTTCCGGCAGATAGCCGAACTTCTGAATTGATTTGCCATATCCAACCCCAAATATTCCGCCACTTCCAACCGCAATTAGTGCCTGTTTGATTTGGAATCCGATTGTTTCTGCCAGATCCTGATTTCCAGGCTGAAGGAAAGCTTTAAAACGATTTCGAATGTATTCCTGGCTTAAAATCATAGGCAGGCCCATCACTCCGGCAATTGCTCCGCCCAAAATCAGATGAAAAAAGTTTCCTCCTGCTATAAAGAACATAACAGCTGCTATGCCAGAGATTACGAGGAAAGATCCTAGGTCAGGCTGAAGAGCAATAAGCATCGTGCTTACAGTTAAAAGTATCGCGAACGGAAGAAAGCCCTCCTTAAATGTGCCGATCAGCTGTTCGCGTTTCTGGAGCCAGATTGCAAGATAGAAAATAAAGGTAAGTTTAAGAAGTTCAGATGGCTGAAGAGAAAAAGATCCGATATAAAGCCAGCTATATGCTGTTCCATACTCCGCACGAAGACCAGGGACAAAAACTGCGAGAAGAAGGAACATCGTCAGTGCAAAAAGAGGGAGCGCAAGTCGTTCCCATAGTCTGTAAGGAACGATCATCGTAAATAACATTCCCAATAGACCGACTATCACATGAGAAAAACTTCTCCAAAGATAGAACGCATTCGTAGATGTTTCGCGCGATCCTTGGTTTACCAGACGTTCCGTAAGCTGATAACTTTCGAAAACGCTGACGCTTGCGATCATTGCAAGGCCGAATAAAGTCAGGACAATAGTAATGCCAAGTAGAAGGAGGTCCATTCGTCGAAACACGGCGACTAAGTATAGGGTTAGGGTTAGGGCTAGGGCTAGGATGTTGGCTTGCCATGTTTTTTCAGACCCTTAAGAAACGCTTTCCTATGCTTTCCTTTCATAGTCGGTAAAAACGCTGTGATTTCATATCCTAAGCGCTTAACGCCTTTGGGCTTCCTTCCTATATCAGGAAAATGGTGTATTGAACGCCCCAAGGTTTCCATTCTTGCAAGGGAATCTTCGTGTGTAAGCGAATGGTGGTGCATAGCCTTTGCTTCCGGCTGATAAAAAAGCTTCAAGGGATGTTCCTTTAGTCGTTTTCCCCATTCAATATCTTCCCAGCCGTACAGGCTGACATTTTCGGAGAAAGGATGTTTAAGTGCAATGTCTCGCGGCAGACTTATGTGACTTGTGTATGTGAATCGTTCCTGTATGGAATAGGGAATTAAATTCTTTTCATAATTCTTTAGTTTCGGATAGCCGAATTGCCAACCGGACTTTTCCAGCCACTTCATCGTCGGATTGATCTCCAGATCAGGATCCCATGTTGTGTAACCCAGCACTGCAATCTCGAGAGGGCTGCCGGCATCAATCTGTTGGGCGTGTGTTTCCAGGTGCTTTTGGCATGCGTCGGGCATAAGAAAAATGTCATCTCCGATAAAAAGTACCAGTTGCGCTTCTGCTATCTCTACTCCTTTGTTTCGGGCGACACCTTGTTGCGTTTTTTCAATCTCCAAATACTTCAGAGGGATTCCCAATTTTGATTCAGTACAAACTTTTTTCGATTCATTACATGGACCATCGCTTACAACAATCACTTCCAGATCATCTCTGACTGTTTGAACCCCAATATGCTCGAGACACTTCTTAAGAATATTAGGGCGCTTGTGCGTGGGGATGATGATGGAGAGATTGGGCACAGAAAAAAAAGTGAATAGTTAAAAGTGAATAGTGAATAGTTACGATACAATTGGATTCTACATCCTCATGCGAGGTTAATCATTCTATCATCATGAATTATTTTTTCTTGGATATCGCCTCTCACGACGGCCTTCTGGCTTATATAAGCTCTGATGGTGTAATTTCTTCCCGCGAAGTTTCAACACGAATTCGTGATCATGAGCTGATTCCTCTAGCTGAGGAGTGTCTTAAAGAAGCTAAATGGGAATATCAGGACTTGGATCGAATCGTATGCGTAGTCGGCCCTGGAGGGTTTACGAGCCTGCGCGTTGCGGTTTCTTTTAGCAATACCTTGATGGATCAGTTAGATATTGAGGGGGTGGGGGTTGGATTGTGGGATTTGTATCGGGTTCGGGGATCGGGGATCGGGTTCTGGGATACTTTATGGTTGCATTCAACAAAAAAGGATTCACTATTTACGCAAGGGGGGAAGTGGAGAGAACCAACACTAACTAAAATCGAAGATTTACTCGAAAACCGAACCCGAAAACCGAACCCGATCAAATGGATGGGCGAACTCTTAGATTCACATAAAGAGGAATTGGCATCTCTTGAACTCAAAGAAGCTCAATTAAAGCCGGTGATAGAAATCCTTCCTGAATTTATTAAGAACCTCTCATATTCAAAAAAACCCCTAGAACCTTGGTATGGGAGAAGCGGGTAGTCTGCTATTCTTAGTGTGACATGTCGATAATAGACTTATTGAACAAACTTCTTGGCGATCCTAATGTGCGCGAATTAAAACGATTAGCTCCTGTTGTTAAAAGAGTAAAGGAAGCTCAGAAATTACAGGAGATAATCGATTTGAAGTTAGAAGATGTACCCAAGAAGACAGAAGAGTTTCGGGATCGGGTTCGGGTTCGGATTCGAGATGGGGAGGATGTTAAAAAAGTTTTGAATGATTTACTGCCCGAGGCTTTTGCAGTTGTGGTGAAGACTTGCGAATTAATTAAAGGAAAGCGTGTAAAGCTTGGAAAACAGGAATTTGTTTGGGATATGGTTCCGTATGATGTGCAGATTCTGGGAGGCGCGGTTCTTCATCAGGGCAATATTACAGAGATGAAGACGGGAGAAGGAAAAACACTTGTTTGTACCATGTCGATTTACCTCAATGCACTTACCGGAAAAGGAGTTCACGTGGTTACAGTTAACGATTACTTGGCAAAACGCGATGCGCTTTGGATGGGAATGCTTTACGAAGCACTTGGTTTAACAGTTGGAACCGTTCTTCACGAGAAAAACCATGAAGAGAGGCAAGAAGCGTACGGTTGTGATATAACTTATGGCACGAACAATGAGTATGGATTCGATTATCTGCGCGACAACATGGCAACGTCAGTTGAGCGACAGGTTCAACGCGGCTTAAACTTCGCAATTGTCGATGAGGTGGACTCAATTTTGGTTGATGAGGCGCGAACCCCGCTCATTATCAGCCAGCCTGCAGACGAATCAACATCAAAGTACATTCAGTACTCCACTCTTGTGGGACAACTAAAAGAAAATACGCACTACAACAAGGATGAAAAGCAAAAAACCGCTGCTCTTACAGAAGAGGGGATAAAACAGATGGAGCAATTGCTTGGAATTGACAATATTTATACTGAAAAAGGTTTCGAAGAAGTTCATCACATTGAACAGGCGCTTCGAGCGCATGCAATGTACGAGAAAGATGTGGATTACGTTGTTAAGGACAACGAGGTAATCATTGTTGATGAGTTCACAGGACGCTTGATGCCAGGCAGGCGTTATGGACATGGGCTTCATCAAGCTGTTGAGGCAAAAGAGAAGGTGGAGGTTCAGCGTGAAAGTAAAACTCTTGCGACAATTACTTTCCAAAACTACTTTCGTCTTTACAACAAGCTTGCAGGAATGACCGGTACTGCCAAAACAGAAGCGGAAGAGTTCGAATCCATCTACAAGCTCACAACAATTGTTGTTCCGACAAATAAACCACTGATTAGAAACGACAGACCAGACTCAATTTACAGAACAGTGGAAGCCAAGTTCAAGGCAGTTGCAAAGATCGCAAAAGAAAAGCATGAAAAAGGCCAACCTGTATTGGTTGGAACCACTTCGATAGAAAAATCAGAAGCTCTTGCAAAGCTTTTGGAAAGCGAGGGGGTTCCACACAGTGTCCTAAACGCAAAACACCACGAGAAGGAAGCGGATATTGTGGCTTTGGCTGGCCAAAAAGGTGCAATCACAATTGCAACAAATATGGCAGGGCGAGGTACGGATATTAAACTTGAGGAAGGAGTTACAGACCTTGGAGGACTTTGCATATTGGGTACAGAAAGACATGAGGCCAGACGAATCGACAACCAGCTTAGGGGACGAGCAGGACGACAGGGGGATCCCGGAGAAAGTGTCTTCTTTGTTTCTATGGAAGATGATCTTATGCGCTTGTTCGGGGGAGATCGACTCAAGTCGATGATGGAAAAGCTAAAAGTCCCCGATGATGTTCCGCTGGAAAATAAGATCGTATCTCGTTCCATAGAAAGTGCACAGAAAAAAGTTGAAGGCAGAAACTTCGACATTCGACGCCACGTTGTTCAATACGACGATGTGATGAATAGGCATCGTGAGATTATCTACGTTAGGAGACAGAAGATTTTGGATAAGATATTTGAAGAAGAGACAAAAGAGATAAAGGAGACAAAAGAAGTCTCAACTCTTCATGATGACATACTCAATGCGCTTGAGGGTGAGGCAAATGCGATAGTTGATGTTCATGCCCTGGAAAATGATTCGGAAAATTGGGAAATAAAAAAGATTTCGGGAAAACTAGACGCGCTCCATCCACAGTTAAATGAGTTTTTGCCCGAAGATAAGATCAAAGAAATTACGGATAGAGAGGAACTTCGAGCTACAATCAAAGATCTCCTTCTGAAATATTACGAAACAAAGTGCAAAGAGTTTGAGCCGGTTGCAGTTAGTCAAGCTGAGCGTGTTGTAACTCTTCGATCAATTGATACGCATTGGATGGATCACATTGATGAGATGTCGCACTTGCGCGAACAAGTTGCGTTCTCCGGTTATGCTCAGCGCGATCCTTTGATCGAATACAAAGACCAGGGCTTTAGAAAGTTCGAGCAATTACTTGTCGCTATAGATTCATCAATAGTCAGGACTCTTTTGCAGATCGACTTCATGCAATTTACGCCTCAAGCATTTCTTGATCGTGCTCAGGAAGAAATCGATGATATTCAAACCAATGTTGATGAGATTGAATCAGAACTTAGGGAAACAAGCGTTGGTAGCACTGTCAGACAGGGTGCAGGTGCAGGTGCAGGTTCGGGTTCGGGAATCGAAGATCAGGGATCTCCTAGGGCAATAACCTCACAAGAACCCAGAACAGTCCAAAAAGTGGGCAGAAACGACCCATGTCCGTGTGGGAGTGGAAAAAAGTATAAAAAGTGTTGTGGGGCCAATTAAAGGAAGCAGAGGAAACAGATGAAACAGAAGATTCAGAGGATTCTTTATTGATCTCTTCTGCTTCTTCTGTTTCTTCTTAATCTTATGTTTCCTTTGGTAAGATTCTCATTTGGGTAGTATTATGTTTGTCCATGCCCAAGACTTTGCCCCTTGTAGGCCATAAGCTTCAGCGTGAACAGCTCATTGGTGATATAGAAAATGACAACGTAGCCCATGCATACCTATTCTCCGGTCCGCGGCATTTAGGCAAGATGGCAGTTGCCAGATGGTTTGCAACTAACTTAATGTTGGAGGACAAAGATCCCGATTCCCAAGATGATGTAAGGGGTCAGATTGAGCGCATGGTTCATCCTGATTTGTTGGTGTTAGATCAGCTTTGGATGGAAAAAACTTGCGATGATTGGGATGTAATCGCGAAGACTTCGAATGTGCCTCAGCAACATCGTGCAAAGAATGGGGCAAAGACAGATACAATCAGTATTGACGACATCAGAGCTTTGCAAGAGCGCTTGTATGAAACAGGAGCAAGCAAATGGAGATGCTGTATTATCAGATCAGTTGAAAGAATGAAGGATGAATCTGCAAATGCATTCTTAAAAATACTTGAAGAACCTCCGCAAGGAGTTGTTTTTATTTTAACTACACAATCAAATACATCACTTCTTCCTACGGTAGTCTCCCGCACGCGATCTATTAGATTTAATAGGCTCACATTGCCGGAGCTTAGAGAACTTTTGGTGGATACAGAGGCAGATGATTCGCAATTTATACTTCATCTTTCACAAGGGGCGCCTGGGACTTTGGTTAAGCTTAAGGACAATCCGGATCTTTTGCGCGAACAGCGGCTTATGCATAGCAAGGCAATATCATTTTGGAAAGCTAAGTCCATCCGCGAAAGACTTGCCTTGATCGATCTCCTAAAAGATCGAGGCGAGCTAGCGAATCAGTTTATAATGCATCTTTCCATTGCGCTTCGTGAACAGGGAATAGATACCCAGTCGACCCAAGTAGATGCTCTTATGGATTTGGTTAAAGCACTAAAAACGAATGCTAATCGACAGTTAATGGCTCAGAAGTTCGTGCTGACAGTATCAAATAATTAATACTAGCTTTTAGCTTCATTAGCTTTTGCTGGTGTCACTCATAACACGCAAAATACGGAAGCTAACTAAGCTAAAAGTTATAAGCTCGTAAAGCAACGTTTACTATTGTGTCATCCTGATCTCAGTGATAGCCTCTTGACCTGTTGATCTACGCCTTGGTTTTCATCGGCTCTTTCCTAGTGATATTCGTCATCGTTGGCGGACGTACTGTGCTTAAAAACAGATCCGTGCGCAAATTTGTACGAAGTATAAAACAGCGGGTAAATTTGGCAGAGAAGCGAAATGCTGAGCTTGTAAAGGAATCTCCTGCTGATAAACCCGATACGAATAGCCGTTCAACTGCCATTCAGCTTCAAAAAGTCAGGACTCTTATTAATGCCGCTGAACGAGCAGAAGCAAGAGAAAAGCTAGAGGAAGCAGAAGGTTTTTATATTCAAGCTCTCACTGCATATCCGGATGCACACGAAGCTCACGCACAACTTGCAAAGCTTTACATGAACATGGGCAGGGATCAAAAAGCAGAAGCGATGTATCGGGAGCTCTTGGCAAAGATTGATGATGCATCTTGCTACTCTAATCTCGGACTTGCTTATTACAGGCAAGGAAAATTTGATAGAGCGTGTGCTTCTTATCAAAAGGCGCTTGAACGCGATCCTCAGAGTCACAAGAGAATGGCAGCGTTTGGCAGAGCGCTTTTTGCTTCAGAAAGGTTCGGCGAAGCAATGTCGTACTTAGAAAAAGCAACTGCAAGGCTTAGCAGAGATACGGAGCTCCTCAGATTGTTTGCGGAGAGCTGTGAGAAGTCAGAGGATTCTGTAAAGGCGCTCGAGGTTTATCGGAAAATTAATAAGTTGGAGCCTTATGATGAGGAGGTGAAGGAGAAGTTGAGAACGCTAAATAGTATTGAATGAATTGAGGCCTAAATTGCTAAATTGTTAAATTGCTCGACAGAGCGTTACGCACGATTGATGCTTCTATAGTTTGTATCAAAGTAAATAGCTCGCTCTGCGAACAATTTAGCAATTTAACAATTTTTTATTTATTCCTCAGCCAGCTCCACCTCCACATCTCCCCCGACTGCCGCCTGACAACCCAAGCGATCAGGATCTTCGCTAACACCCATATTCTCCTCGCGGTCATTTCTTGCACTTAAATTCTCCGAACCCTTTTTTACCTTGCATCTACAAGTTGTGCAAAAACCATTACCTCCACAAGCGTGTTCCATTGGGACTCCTGCTTCAATCGCGGCTTCCAGCAAGGTTTGGCCCTCTTTAGCTTTTACTTCTGTAGTTTGGCCATCGTATGTGAATGTTACTTTTGGCACAAAATAAATTGAAAAGTTAAAAATGACGCTACAATGAGTGTCCATTATGAATCTTCAGTTGTCAATCAAAGGCTTAAAAGCATCTGTCGATGGACAAGAGATTCTTCATGGAGTTGATTTGGAAATTCCCCAAGGCGAAGTTCATGCTCTTATGGGTCCAAATGGTTCAGGCAAATCAACTTTATCAAATGTCCTTATGGGACATCCTGATTATGAGGTAACTTCAGGGGAAGTATCATTCAGAGGACAAGATCTATTCAAGAAGACTGCTGATGAGAGAGCCAAGGCAGGCGTATTTCTTGCGTTCCAATATCCTCGTACCATTTCCGGAGTTTCACTCAGAAGTTTTTTGCTTGCTGCATACAAAGCGCAGATGTCTGCCAGACACCCCCGTGCACCACAAGGGGTGCAGGGCAACGCGGAAGGTAGAGAGATTTCTCCAATAACTTTTCAGGCGCTTCTTCAGCAAAAAATGGATGAGATTGGTATGGATCACAGTTTCGCCGATAGGCCTGTAAACGAAGGATTTTCCGGAGGCGAAAAGAAGAAAGCAGAGATGCTTCAGATGGCTGTATTTGAACCATCATTTGCGATACTTGATGAAACCGACTCAGGGCTTGATATTGATGCACTCAAAACCGTCGCAAGTGGTATTGAAAAATTGCGCTCGCCAGAAAGATCATTTTTAATCATAACTCATTATGCGCGAATCCTTGATTACGTTAAGCCAGACCGCGTGCATATGATGATTGATGGGAGAATCGCTGATAGCGGGGGTCCGGAGTTGGCCTTAGAATTGGAGGAAAAGGGCTATAAAGTTAAAAGTGAATAGTGAATAGTGAATAGTGGCTTTTTATAACTCTTCACTTATACTTCGTCCCTATCATTACCCCTCACACATATGGACTCATGCAACTCAGGTTCAGGAAAGTTTATTGCAATGATTCTTGTAGCTGTAATTCTTGGCGGATCTTTTGTACTTGGAAAGAAAATTGAAACTCGCAATTTAGATCAGTTTACAATTACTGTTAGCGGCGAAGGAAAAGTGATGACAACCCCGGATATCGCAGAACTTAGCTTCGGCGTTAAAACCGGACGCGTAAAAACATCGGAAGAAGCGATGGAAATACTTGGAGAGAAAATGACAGCGGTTGTCGATGCGATCAAAGCACAGGGAGTTGAAGAGAAAGACATTAAGACTCAGAATTTGAATTTGAATCCTGCTTACGACTGGAACGAAGGTAAAAGAATCGATCGCGGATTCGAAGCTAATCAGAATGTGCGCGTAAAGATCAGAAATACGGATGACACGAGCAAGGTGCTTTCAGCCGCTACGTCTGCGGGCGCAAATCAAGCCGGTAGCGTCAATTTCACAATTGATGAGCCTGAACAACTCCGAGAGCAGGCGCGTACCAAAGCCATCGAGAACGGACAGAAAAAAGCTGCAGACTTAGCCAAGCAGCTTGGCAAAAATCTTGGTAAGCTAAAAGGCTTCAACGAAGGTGGGGGAGGAATGCCGTACGCAAGAATGGAGAAAACAATGGCTTATGGCATGGGAGGAGGAGACATAGATGAAGCGAATATGCCGCCTGTGCCCACAGGAGAGCAGGAAATTAGAGTAAATGTAAATCTGACGTATGAGTTGAAGTAATTAGATCAGTAATATAAAGAGTCTGGAGTAATCCAGGCTCTTTTATATCGTTGTTGTTAGTAAACTAGTTGCGCAACTAGTTTACTAAGGGGCTTCTCAAAGATGTATTAAACATATAACTAATTAATCAATTAGTTAATTACTATAGATATTGAACTCAATTCATATCCAACAAATATAGCCCAGTCGTTTCATCAACCTCTCTCTTCAGTTCAACATCAAGCTCCTGAATCACAATCTCGCAAGTGGGTCCAACGTGTGCAGATTTCAAGTGTCCTCCAATACATGCATAATCGTTGGTCCCCAAGACAATATGCAGGTGTGCGAATGGGGAGCCTTCCTTAATTGAAATATTTCCGATCAGAGAAAGGATTTCAAGTTCCTCTGGAAAACTTTTCTCCTCATATTCTTTTGTTTCCATATTATAAAAATTCAATACGACATCAGTCGCAGCACCGATTCCGGAGATTGATCCTGCAGTAATATTATTCTTCACCAAATACTTAGTCAGGCTTTCCACAATCTCTTCGCCGGTTTTTAGAACTAATACGTAAGAAGAGTTAGGCATGGAATTAGTATACCTCAGCGAGGTAGCACTTCTCACAGAATACTTTTTCAGGTCTTTCGGGCGAATACACGGTTTCCATTTCTTTGTTGCATTTAGCACACTGCCTTTTCCATAGTGTTCTAGGATTTGCATCAATGAATGTCTGCATGCGTTCGGCTGGCGAATTTAGTGGCAGAGGTATTCCATATTTCTTATGAAATTCTACTTCTGATGCGGTTATCTTAAACTTTATATCGCTTTCATTGCTCTTATAAACTAGTTTCGCAATATCCTCAGGGGCATCCGACAGATCAGACGGAATATCTTCACCTTTCATGCCCTGATATTGATCCTCAGCATCTTTCCATCTGAATCCTTGCTTCAAGGCTTCATCTTTTTCCAATGGAAAATAAGAATCTGCCATTGTTTGGTTATATCCAAGGGGGCTTAATTCAATCGGAAAGAATTCGCCCCATTCTCCAGTCTTCTGCATGTGTTCAATAATTCTTCCGGTGAGTTTTTCATATTCTTCTTCCGAGTACTTCTTATTAAATACGCAGTATTCCTGATTTTTTAGTCCTGAACATCCAAATACGCATCTGCAACTAATCATTTGGCTGCAATACAGAGTGTTATGGCAAAACCAAGCTAAATGAGAAAAGAGCTGATTGTATCCCTTGGGACCTGTGTGCAGACTTTCGTACATTACGTCTCCTTCGTAGATATGCACGTCGTATGAGTCATTTGAATAGTGAATATCTGTGCAATATCTGCAGTCACGGCAATTATCAATATTAAAACTATCAGTACATCTTTGGCTATCTGCTATCTGCTATCTGGTCTCCCGTACAATCTTCTGTATTAATTTGAATAACTGCAGGTACAGGATGAGATTTTAGAAATTCAGCATACTTAGCTTTGCACTCTTCAAGGATTTCATCAGATCCGGAAAAAACATGTGTCCATGCTTTCTCAAATTCTTCTTTTGATACTCGTTTATTAAAAATATGATAATCAGCTTCCCTCAAATTCGTGCAAAACAAACAGTGATTACAGTTTCTGCAGTTGCGTACAAATGCACAATTCGATGAATGGTAAATGTTGTGTCCGAAGAAAACTTCATAACAGTTATCAACCTGCGATACTTCGTAACAAAACTGAGACTTTCTTGCATAAAAACCTTTTATTACACTTTCACAGTGTTGGATGTTATATCCGTAATAACAATCCCTACTTACATCAATTTCATCTACCAAATAACAACTCTTATTCCTGTGAGCATTAATTATGTAGTCGCAGTTTTCGTTGTTATACGCATTTGCTATTTGCTTTGGAGTTGAATACCAAAATTCGAAGAACTGTTCAAAGAACGGCCTGTTAAAATCAAAGTCTCTACCAAACTCAAGGCCGGTCCAGTCAGACGCATAAAAAGCGTCAGCAGAGTATGCAACCATTTCTTCGTCAGGCGGGTAAATAGAAATACATTGCTTGCCTGTCTTTGAACACGGTCGAAAGAAATAATCTTTTCCTCTCCATGCCATTCTTCTTTTTTGTCGGCACTCAGAACAATAGGTTGGAGGGGGAATCTGATATTTCTTCCCATTAAAAATAGGTGATACTTTGTCATAAAACTTCAGATCATCGTCAGTAACCTCAAATGCCGTGCCACATTGTTTACAATCAGCCATATACCTCTTTATGATAGCCCTCCTTCGCCCTTCGGGCTACGGCGGACAGGCATGCTTTTATACGTAAACTTCTTTGTGGTAGCAGTCTTCACAGTACACAATTTCGGGCCTTTCGGGGCTATAAGTGGTCTTTATGTCTTTCCCGCATTTGTCGCACTTTCGTTCAAAGAGTTTGCGAGGATTCCTTTTGTTGAATCTTTCCAGTTGTCTTTGTTGCCAGTTGCGGCGGGGAAGAGGAACACGCATTTGTCTATAAAGTCGCAACTCTTGTTGAGTAATTATAAATGGCTTACCTGTTACCTCGCATGTGATAGCCCAGTTAAGTACATCATCAGGAATATCATCAATATTGTCTGGAAGTCTATCGGCTGGGATTACTTTCTCTACTTTTGGAGGTGGTGGTTCATAATCTGACCATCTGGCTCCACATTTTTGAGCCTCTTCTTTTGCGAGTGGATAGTAAAGACTTGCAGTTGTGTGGTTGTAACCGAAGAATGAATTTTTCATTGGGAAATGTTCTCCCCACTCTCCTGTCTTTTGCATATGCTCAATAATTTTAGGTACAAGTTCTTCATATTCTTCTTTTGTATATTGTTTGTTAAAGATGCAATAGCGTTGGTGATGCATGAATGTACATCCGAAACAATCTTTACACGATTCCATATACCAACAATATGAAAGATCGGTGCTATCTACGTGTCCTCCAAAGCAAAATAAGATGTGGTATCCATTATCTCCACAGATACAGCTTTCAAGGGATTCCTGCAGGTTGGTTCCATACTGATACGTATCATATATGTTCTTTGAACTCAGTACCATTTGGTAACAGTATTTTCCATCTTCAACATCTTCGCAATCAAAGCTTTCGAAAGTGTTTTTGCAGTTGTATAGGTGATTTCCGGAGCAGTTTTGTAAATTGTGTCCTTGGTATTCTTTAAATGTGTGCTTGAGTTCCAGATCCTGGAGTTTTTCTTTAAGTCTTTGATACGTTTTGTAAGATCCTAAATCCATTTCCTTTTTTCTCGCCATGTAATCCTCTTTGGAATATTGCTGATTCTCTATGCAATATTCTTTATCACGAAGTCCTGTACAAAGAATACAGTTCTTACATCCTATACAGTCGCGCAGAAACCAGCTTGAGCTGCAGTTTACACATTCCTGTGAACCAATTAATTCATAGCACTTATGGGCATCGATACATTCATAACAAAGTTCACTGTGTAGATTATAAAAACCGTCAACACATGCGATATTTTTCTTGAAGCCATATCCATAAAGGCAATCCTCACAAAAATCAGCATGCATTATCAGATAGCAGTTCTTGGAGAATCCAGCAAAGTGGATGTATTCACAGTTAATAACAGTACCTTGTACATCACGTCCTTGCGCTGGCACGGACTTTTGTAATTCTGCGAATTGTTCGAAAAAAGGACGGGAGAAATCAAAATCTTTTCCACATTCCTTGGGATCCCATTCATCACTATGCCAACAGTCACGACAGTAGACAGGAAAGGTTTGATTGGGCTGGAATTGTGAAATCATTTCTTTCTTACATAGGTCGCAGGTTGAATTATAAAGGTTTTGTTCATTGCACATTGCAAGCCTTCTTTGTTGTCGGCAGTCCGGACAATATTTAGGAGGAGGAATTAGATACTTCTTTCCACTGAAGACCGGTGACACTTGTTCATAAAACTTCAGATCCTCATCAGCGATCTCAAACGCGGTGCCGCATTGCTTACAAATTGTCTGAACCATGATTCACAAGATTAAAGGATTAGCTTGATTACAGAGAATTATCTTAATGTATTTATAAATAACCAACAAACAATCCAATTTCTTTAATCCTGTCTATCTATTAATCCTTCTAATCAAGGGGGGCATCATCCATAAACTTCTTTGTGATAGCACGTCTCACAGGACACAACTTCGGGCCTTTCGGGCGCATAGGCGGTCATTATCTCGGTTCCACAATTATCGCAACTTCGTTTCCAAAGCTTTCTTGGATTTCTGAGGTTCTTCCTATCCAAATGCCTTTCGTAGTAATGGATCCTGGGAATTGGCAGACGCATTTGTTTATAAAATGCCAACTCTTGTTTTGTAATCCGGAAGTTTTTACCTGTTCTCTCGCATGCCAACACTTCATCACAAATTGATTCAGTGACTTGATCGATATCATATGGAATGTCATTCCAAGAAACGGTTTCTTTCCCAGTTGTTGTTGGCAGATTATCCTGCCACTTTAGGCCACGATTTATAACTTCCTCTTTGTTTAGTGGAAAGTATTCAAGTGCGGATGTTTCATTGTATGCATGGGGTGAAATAGATGCCGGGAAAAATTCTCCCCACTCACCTGTCTTTTTCATGTGTTCAATTATCTTTGGAACTAGCTTTTCATATTCTTCCTTTGAGTATTGTTTATTCAGAATGCAGTACTCGCCTCTGTGCACTGCGACACATCCAAAACAGTTGTTTGTTCCCAATGTGCACTGGAAGCAATACGTAAGATTGTGCACACCCTCCCAGCATTTCACGCAAAACCTAAGTGAGTGAGGGTGATATCCACAAGTTAGACATTCATAGATGCGATCACCGCCCATCCCCCAAACGTAGTAATCCATACAGTCATTTACTTCCATTAGCATATGGCAATACTTGCAATCGCGGCATTGTCGAATGTCATAGCAGTCAAAGCATTCCTTACTTTCATTGATGTATTCTCCAGAAACATTATCGTTTTGCTCCCCTGTAATTGCTTTTCGGGGATGTGCACGTTTAAGTTCCTCAAATCTGGCCATTACTGTTTGTACGTGCTCGGGATTGCATAAATCTAATGATGCTTCCCGTGTTTTGTACTCTTCTTCCGTAAGTTGTTCGTTGAAGATGCAGAATTGTTTTTTTCGAAGGCCAACGCATCCAAAACAATTTTGACATCCTCTGCAGTCAAAGAGGAATGTACTGTCACGGCATTGTTCGCAGAGCTGGCCGTAAAGAAGTTTATTGCATGTGACGCAGTCGGTGCATTCGTAACACCATTCAGAATCCTTAACAAATATACAGTCGACGCAGCTTGTTGCTCCTAATATTCGATATGAATATAACGAATCTTGGTTCCCGTCAGATTCAACTATCAAGTAACAGTTTTTCAAATGCCCAGCTTCATTTACGTAGTCGCTATTTTGTAGAAAATCAACGGACAAACTCTGCAGGGGAGCCCTGTGAAGAACTTCGTTGAATTGTTCAAAGAAAGGACGATTGAAATCGAAGTCTTGGCCGAAATCCAATGCATTTGCTTTGTTGTTGTACCACTCCTCATGATGGCAAATTGTGTAAGGTGCATCTGGTGGAAATATTGAAAGGATATCTTTGCCAGATATATCACACTTTCTTATATAGAGAGTCCACGTCACTCTCCAAGCAAGCCTGCGTTGCAATCTGCAGTCTGGACAGTGTGTTGGAGGAGGTACTTTCATCTTTTCGTAGAACTCTTCATCACGAGTAGTGATCTCGAACTCAACGCCGCATTTTGTACATGTATTCTGCATTATTCAAGAGATTGCTGATAGCAAGTCTCGCAGTATATCTTCTCTGGTCTTGTGGGTACATAACTAGTCTGAATATCTACTCCGCATTTATCACACTTGCGATCATGTAAAACTCTCGGGTTGCGCATAGCGAGATGCTTCTTGTAGCGCTGGAAGAAGTCAATTCGAGGCAACGGCACATGTAATTGCTTATAGAATTTAAATTCGTGGGGAATAATCTTATATTGTCGGCTAGTTTCTTCGCACGTGAGAATCTTATCGCAGATATCCTCAGTCACGTCATTTATGTTGTCTGGTAATTCTACCTTTGATCCGGCTGCCTTCTTCTTCCCCAGGTCATTTACCCATTTCCATCCTCGTGTTTTGGTTTCTTCTTCGGTTAAAGGATAGTAATCTTGTGCGAGTGATTCGTTGTATCCGTATGTAGATATTGTTACTGGGAAGAACTCGCCCCATTCTTTGGTACTCTTCATATGATCTACAATCTTGGGAACCAATTCTTCATATTCTTTCTGCGTGTATTGTTTATTAAGAATACAATGTTCTTTTCGTTGTATGCCTACGCATCCAAAGCAGTTTTTTGAATGATTACATAATGTGCAGTAAATCATGTCGTTCATGTGTGCAAGCGTATGATTGCTAAACAAACAACTGTGAATGCCGTATCCTGCAACCGAGCTTTCATACAATCGCTCGCCATCGCCGCATTCATGAATATCCATGCAATTCTTAAGCGGCATAAAGCCCTGAGTAACATGTCTGCAGTCCCACAAATCCTCCGAATCAAAGCATAAATGTGCATTTTTGCAGTTCACCAAATAATCGCCAGTGACATTCTCGTTCTGGATGCCGTGCAAATATTTTTGCGGATATTCCAGCTTAAGTTTTTCAAATCTCTGCTGGGCCGATTGCAATGCAGAGTAAGAACCAAGCATTGCACGGAATTTTTCAAATTCCTCTTTGCTAACTTGTTTATTCTCTACGCAATACTCCTTGTTTTTCATATTGCTGCACATCAGGCAATGTTTACATCCTGTGCAGCTTTTCAAAAACATAGAATCAGAGCAGTTGTCGCAATCCTGCAAGTATGTGCTTCCGTAGCACTTAACAGAATCTACACATTCGTAGCAGAGTTCAGATTTTCGAGTGCGGAAACAGTCAACACAGTTCTCGCACTGGTTCAAGCTGTAACTGTAATAGCAGTCTCTGTTTTCATCTGAATCAAAAATCAAATAACAGTTCTTGTTCTTTCCCGCATGATTTGTGTATTCACAGTTTTCATCATATTGATATCCTGTGAACAAATTAGGCCGCGGAGTATTGGTAAGTACTTCCTGCCATTGCTCAAAGAACGGACGATTAAAATCAAATTCTTTACCGTAATCCAACGAATTCCATTTGTCACTGTACCAATCTTCTTGTCTGTAAACTTTGTACGGAGAATCCGGTCGAATATTCGAGAGGATGTTTTCTCCGGTTAGATCACATTTGCGCTCATACAAATTGAGCTGGTTTACGTGCGCCATTCTACGTTGCGATCGGCAGTCTGGACATTTGGTTGGAGGCGGAAGATCCAGTTTGATTCCACCAATAGTGTGGCTTAGCTGATCTAGCATTTCTAAATCACCATCAGTTATCTCGAACTCTTGGCCGCATTGAGTGCAGGAGGACATCAGTATTAGTATACATCTGTCTGAACCTTGATTCACATGATTACAGGATTAACTTGATTATAGCAACACGTGCTTAATTATTAGCTGTATGTACAATGTACATACAACGATTTAGCCTTTCATAATCCTGTCTATCCTAAAATCCTTTAATCATGGTTCAGACAGGGGGTTTCAATAAACTTCTTTCAAATAACATTCCTCGCAAAATACCTTCTCGGGTCTTTCGGGGCTATACGTCGTCTGAATCTCTTTTTTGCACTTGTCGCAGGTTCTGGCCCATAATTTGCGAGGATTCCTTAGGGCCATCCTCCTCTTATGCCTCTCATCAGGATGCAAATGGGGGATAGGAAGCTTCATTTTCCTGTAAAACTCAAGTTCTTGTTTAACGATCTTGAATGGCCGGTCAGTTTCCTCGCATTTAATGGCCCAGTTAAGTACATCATCAGGAATCTCTTCGATTGTGTCCGGTAATTGAGATGCACTGATTATTTTTTCGACTTTTGGGATCTCATCTTTCATTTCTTTCCATTTGAATCCTCGCTTTTCCACTTCTTCT
>PVBE012716666.1_pt1 | contig 20777 bp, 12 predicted proteins | sample 1631181 | NCBI WGS metagenome assembly PVBE01 (sample SAMN08397723, study PRJNA350692) | Marine metagenome, whole genome shotgun sequencing project. | isolation source: water | place: Pacific Ocean | collected 2012-04 | reverse complement strand
CACTCCGCAACCCTTTCATCTGGAAGAACGCCGTGCGGACCTGCGCCTCAAAGCGGAGCTCCACGATCTCCCGCTTCCCTGGCCGGTGGTGCGTGATGCTACTTCTGTCGAACCAGCCTCGGCTGCTGTCACGCCTGGCACGGAGAGTACCGCGGAAGGGTCGGCGCCTGGCGCCTTCGGTGTTGGGACGACGGGTGGTCCGGTTCACTTGGCACCGAGTGACTTGGCCTCTTCGTCCCCCTCCGCCGCGGGTTCTGGGTTGCCTTCCCTGGGGAGATGGGTGAACGTCTTGGGAATCACTGCGCCCAGTTCACCCAAATCCATATCCTCGGTGATGCCCCTGCCGTAACCATCGTAACCGAAGGTTCCGGAGGCGATCATCACCGGGTTGGCCAAACGCAGATGATGGGGATTGTTAGGGGCTAGGTCTACGGATAGGTCTAGCCCCTGATCCTGAGCAGGTTTTGGACTACTCGTCTCCCTCATCGTCTGACTCGCTGGCTGGTTCGTCGTTCCCCGCGGCATCATCTTCTCCAAAAACCGAAGCAGCGTCGTCGTTGCCGTTGCTGTGTAGTTCGTTGGTGTCGTCGTCGGTGTCTTCATCGATGCTCATTACTGGCATTGAATCGTCATCGTCGTTGTCGCCACCGTCGGTGAAGATGCTGGACTCGTTGGGAGCGTCATCTTCATTGGCATTCTGGTCAAATGCGGTGCTGGGAGCCCCGTTGGGTGCATCCGTAGCGCCCAACCAGCCGCCAGGGGACACTGCGGCGATCGCCGGAACCGGTTCGGGTTTCAGCAATTCCGCCATTCCAGGTATCTCTACCCGGGCTGGGATGAGTCTGCCGATGATGACATTCTCTTTCAGTCCCTGGAGCCAGTCTTGTGCTCCGCTGACTGCCGCCTGGGTTAGGACCCTGGTGGTCTCCTGGAAAGAGGCCGCCGATAGGAAGCTGTCAGTCAGAAGCGATGCCCGTGTGATGCCGAGCAGTATGGGCTTGGCGGTGGTGGGTTCTCCACCCTCGGCCAAGACCTTGGCGTTTTGATCTTGGAAGTCAAACTTGTCGACCATCTGTCCGGGGATGAAATCCGAGTCTCCGGTGGACTCCACCTGAACGCGGCGGAGCATCTGCCGGAGGATGATCTCGATGTGTTTGTCATGGATCGCCACACCCTGGGAGACATAGACCTGCTGCACCTGGTTTACCAGATAGCTTTGCAGGTCATCTTTGCCCCGGATGTGGAGGATGTCGTGAGGGTTCAGCGGTCCGCTGATCAGCGGGTCGCCAGCCCTTACGGTATCGCCGTCGTTCACCAGCATGTAGGCTGACGAGTTGATCAGGTGTTCCCTGGCCTCAATGTCGTCCCACACGATGGAGATTACGTCGGAGTCGATCTCGATTCTGCCGCCGATGTTGGCGACGACTTGCTCGATGGCTTCGCCTTCACCGGATTCAGCGGCCTCTGCGGCAGCTTCGGCGGCCTTCTTGATGGCGGCCTTGGACTTCTTACCCTTGAGCGCAGGCATGCTCGTGGCCAGGACCATTCCAGGTTCCACGGTCTCGCCTTTGTCCACCAGGATCTGTCCACCTTCAGGAATGAGGTAGTCCTCGCGGAATTCCTCACTGCTGACGATACGCAGCCGACGACCTTCGTCGTCCGACTCCATCTCGATGACACCGTCGATGTCAGCCAGGATGGCCGCGCCCTTAGGCACACGAGCCTCGAAGAGCTCCTCCACCCTGGGTAGACCGCTGGTGATGTCCAGACCGGCAATACCGCCAGTATGGAAGGTACGCATGGTTAGCTGGGTTCCAGGTTCGCCGATGCTCTGGGCCGCGATGATTCCTACGGCCTGTCCCATCTCCACCGTGACTCCGGTGGCCGGTAGGCGTCCGTAGCAGGACTGACAAACGCCGTGGTGGCATTCGCAGGTGAGCGGTGAGCGTACCGGGATCTCTCGGATTCCGGCGTCGGCCAACATCTGACCGATCTGGAGGTCTATGTGGTCGTTGCGCTCCAGCAACACCTCCCCGGTCTCGGGGTGGGCGATGGTCATCGCAGCCAGCCGGCCGTTAGCCCTTTCAGCCAACGTCTCAGCCTTGTCATCCTCCGGACGTGGGATGATCCAAAAAGCATCGGCCGATCCGCAGTCTTCTTCCAGGACGATCATTTCCTGGGCGATATCGATCAGCCGCCGGGTCAAGTAACCGCTGTCTGCGGTCCTGAGAGCGGTGTCTGCAAGACCCTTCCGTGCTCCGTGGGTGGAGATAAAGTACTCCAGGGCGGTCAGGCCCTCACGGAAACTGGATTTGATGGGCAAGTCGATGATCTTTCCCTTTGGATTGCTCATCAGACCGCGCATGCCAGCCATCTGTTTGATCTGGGAGATATTACCCTTGGCCCCCGAGACCGCCATGACGGCGATACCGCCATAGTTGACCAATTCATCTTCCACGAACTCGGTGGTTCTGTCGGAAGCGTCAGTCCAGGCTTCAACGGTCTTCTCGTAGCGTTCTTCCTCGGAGATCAGACCGGATAGGTACTGATCTTCAAAGTTGTTCACTTCGATGGTCGTCTCGTCCAAAACCTCTTGTTTCTTGGAAGAGACCTTGATGTCGTTGATGGCGATGGTGATACCAGACGAGGTCGCGTAGTGGAATCCCAGGTCTTTCACGCCGTCCAATACCTCGGCGGTCATCTCGTTGGTGACCGTGCGATATAGTCTGGCCGTCAGATCCTTGAGGGCTCCCCGGTTCATCAGGGTGTTCTGGTAACCAATCTCGGGGGGAAGGATCTCGTTGAAGATCATCCGACCCAGAGTTGTTTCCAGCCATTCGCCTTCATAGTTCCGCACTTCCCTGACCTTGATGGGAGCGTGCAGGTCGATGAGATCAGACGCGTAAGCGATATTGGCCTCATAGAAGTCGTTGAATTTGCTGCCGGTCCCCGTGGAGTTTTCCCTGATCTCAGTCAGGTAGTAGCAGCCCAACACCATGTCTAGTGTGGGAGCGACCAGCGGGTCTCCAGAAGCGGGCGAGAGCATGTTATGGGTACTGAGCATGATCTCTTTGGCTTCAAGCACTGCCATCCTAGATAGAGGAACGTGGACGGCCATCTGGTCACCGTCGAAGTCCGCGTTGAAGGCGGAGCAGACCAACGGGTGAATCTGGATGGCGTTGCCCTCGATGAGCACAGGCATGAAAGCCTGAATGCCCAATCTGTGCAGCGTCGGGGCGCGGTTGATCATCACGGGACGGTCTTTGATGACATCTTCTAGGATGTCCCAGACCTCTCCCCGTGCCCGTTCAACCATGCGCTTGGCATTCTTGATGTTGGGAGCGATTCCCAAGATCACCAACCGGTGCATGACGAATGGCTTGAACAGTTCCAGGGCCATGCGTCTGGGTAGGCCGCACTGGTTCATCTTGAGTTCGGGCCCCACGACGATGACGGAACGTCCGCTGTAGTCCACCCGCTTACCCAGCAGGTTCTGGCGGAAACGTCCTTGTTTACCACGCAGCAGGTCAGACAGTGACTTGAGCTTGTGGTTGTGGCTGCCCTGGATGGGGCGGCCACGGCGGCCGTTGTCGATCAGAGCGTCGACGGCCTCCTGAAGCATTCTTTTTTCGTTCCGGATGATGATTTCCGGCGCACCCAGAGACATGAGCCTCTTCAACCGGTTGTTACGGTTGATAACCCTTCGGTAGAGGTCATTCAAGTCGCTGGTGGCGAACCGGCCGCCGTCCAACTGCACCATAGGCCGCAGTTCCGGAGGCAGCACCGGCAGCACGGAGAGGATCATGTCCTCAACGCGGTTGCCGCTGTTGCGGAAGGACTCCACCACGCGAAGGCGCTTGATGGCTTTCTTCCGGCGCTGACCGGATGTGGAATGCATCTCGTTGATCAGTTGGTCCCTGAGGGATTCCAGGTCGATGGTCTTAAGGATGGTCAAGATGGCTTCGGCGCCCATGTCAGCGATGAAGACATCGCCGTAAGCCTCTTTCAGTTCACGGTAGCGGGTCTCAGCGATGAGTGTGTGGACACGCAGGTCTTCCAACTCGTCGATGGCGGTCTTTAGCTGCTCTTCCAGTTGGGATTCTTCAGTGGCCAATTGGTCGGCGATGTTGTCGATCTCCGCCTGAATGGCGACCGGGTCCATTTCCACTTCCGGCTCTTCAATCAATGCGGGAGAGTCGTCGTCATTTTCGATATCGTCCGCAGCGACCTCGGTCACTTCGGCCACCGGTTCTTCCACTACGTCTTCAGCAGCGGTGTCTCCGGCAGTGTCGTCGTCTGATCCTTCGCCGTCCTCACTGGTTTCCGTGGTGCCCAGGATTCCAGCCAGGCGTTCTTTCAGGGTCTCGGATCGGCCCTCGGCTAATCGGCGGGCCTTTCTCAGTTCCAGCTCAAACTTGGCCTGTTCCAGCTCAATGGCTTCCAGGCGCACGTCTTCGTCCACACCGACGATGATGTGCTGGGCGAAGTAGAGCACCCTTTCCAGGTTTCTGGGGGACAAGTCCAACAGCAGACCAAGCCGACTGGGCGTGGTCTTGCTGAACCAGATGTGGGCCACGGGAGCGGCCAAGCGGATATGGCCCATGCGCTCACGGCGAACCTTGGAGCGAGTGACTTCGACGCCACATCGGTCACAGATCACACCGCGATAGCGGATGCGCTTGTACTTTCCGCAGAAGCATTCCCAGTCCTTTGTCGGACCAAACAGTCTTTCACAGAACAGGCCGTCTTTCTCCGGACGCAGGGTCCGGTAGTTGATGGTCTCCGGCTTGGTTACCTCGCCATGAGACCAGTTTAGTATCTTCTCCGGGGATGCAATGGAGATACGGATCGCATTGAAATTGGTGCCTGGAATGTCCGCCCTATCTGCCATCCTAACCATTAAATCGTCTCCAGCGCCTGGAATAGATCGGTTTCGTCTGCGAGCCCAGAGGTCATGGGCGACCGGTTCTCTTCGTTTAACAACTCAACCGCCAAGCCAAGGCTCTGGAGTTCTTTGAGCAGTACGTTAAACGATTCCGGCACACCTGGCTGGCCAATGGGTTCACCCTTGACGATAGCTTCGTATGTCTTTACGCGTCCGGCTACGTCATCGGACTTAACCGTCAGCACTTCTTGCAGGTTGTAGGCCGCGCTGTAGGCTTCCAGCGCCCAAACCTCCATCTCACCGAAGCGCTGCCCGCCGAACTGGGCCTTACCGCCCAGGGGCTGCTGGGTGATCATGGAGTAGGGACCGGTGGACCGAGCGTGAATCTTGTCCTCAACCAAGTGGATGAGCTTCAAGATATAGATGTTTCCAACGGTCACCAGCTGGTCGAAGTTCTCTCCGGACCGGCCGTCGCTGAGCTCGAACTTGCCAAAGGTCGGTGGGGCGATACGTTGTTCGCGGTGCACGTCGATGGCGGCTCGCTGCATCTCCACCAGGTTCATGTCCTTGGCATCGACGCCTGCCTCGCCAGTCAGCCACATCCTTAGACAGGCTTCTTGAGCGTGGCCGAATTTCGATTCGTCGAAGATCAGCTTGGGGTCGTATCCCCTTTCTTCCAGCCAGCGGTCCAACTGGGGGTAGTCCACCTCTGGCAGAATCTCCTTGGTTCCGATGTGGGCAGCGCCGGATTGCTCCGTGAACCACACGCGGGCCAAGGCATCTTCGATCTGTTGGTCTCCGGCGCCGTCAAACACCGGAGTGTTGGCCCGGAAGTTCAGTCCACGGGCGGCCCAGCCCAGGTGAGTTTCCAATACCTGACCCAGGTTCATCCGAGAGGGAACCCCAATGGGGTTCAAGATGATGTCTACAGGCGTGCCGTCGGCCATGTAGGGCATGTCCTCTTCCGGCAGGATCCTGGCAACGACACCCTTGTTACCGTGGCGACCGGCCATCTTGTCGCCAACGGATATCTTCCTTGTCTGTGCGATCCAAACCCTGACGGCTTGGTTGACGCCCGGCGACAGGTCGTCGCGGTTTTCACGGGTCAGGACTTTGACATCGATTACCTTGCCGCGCTCCCCGTGGGGCACGCGCAGGGAGGTGTCTTTCACGTCCCGTGACTTTTCGCCGAAGATGGCGCGGAGGAGTTTTTCCTCTGCGGTCAGCTCGGTCTCACCCTTGGGGGTTACTTTGCCCACCAGGATGTCTCCAGGGCCGACATCGGCGCCGACTCGGATGATCCCGAGGTCGTCCAGGTCGCGTAGGCTGGTCTCACCCACGTTAGGGATGTCCCGGGTGATCTCTTCGGGTCCCAGCTTGGTCTCCCTGGCTTCCATCTCATGCTTTTCAATGTGGATGGAAGTGAAGTAATCGTCGCGGTAGAGTCGCTCGCTGACGATGATAGCGTCTTCGTAGTTGTAGCCTTCCCAGGACATGAAGGCGACCAGCACGTTCTGGCCCAACGCCAGTTCACCGTGGTCGGTGGAGGAGCTGTCAGCCAGTACGCTGCCAACATCCACCACGTCGCCCTTGGTGGCGATGGGACGTTGGTCGAAGCAGGTTCCCTGGTTGGTCCGAGAGAACTTGATGACCGGATGCGGGAATTCCACGCCATCTTCATCGGTCACGATGATCTCGCGTCCGGTGACAGACGTGACCACGCCGGCAACCTCGGACAAGACTAGCTGTCCGCTGTCGCGTGCTACGCGGCCCTCGATACCAGTACCGACCACCGGCGCCTGGGGGCGCAGCAGAGGCACGGCCTGACGCTGCATGTTGGAACCCATCAGGGCCCGATTGGCGTCGTCGTGTTCTAGGAATGGAATCAAAGCGGCGGACACACTCATGATCTGCATGGGCGAAACGTCCATGTAGTCGATCGTGTCTGCTCCCTCTTGGGTGTAATCCTCACCCACCCTCAATTCAACGCGGTCTTGGATAAACTGATTCAGGTGGTCCAGTTCTGCGTTGGCCTGAGCGACCTTGAAGTCCTCTTCTTGGTCGGCAGACAGGTAGATGACCTCGTCATCCTGATGGGCAACAAAGGGCTGCACCGGAATCATCGTGCCGTTCGGCAGTTGTTTCAGTGCGTTGATCTTGTTGGCGCCGATTGCCCGGCCCTTGCCAACTATTGTCTTACCGTCGGCATCCAGAACCGCTTCCGTGACTGTCCGGCCCTTGAGGTCGTCCGAGTCGTTGGGCAGACTTCTGAACACTCTCCGGTACGGAGATTCAATGAAACCGTAGGGGTTGATCCTGGCAAAGGAGGCCAGGGAACTGAGCAACCCGATGTTGGGACCTTCAGGTGTCTCGATGGGACAGATGCGACCGTAGTGAGAGAAGTGAACGTCCCGCACATCGAATCCGGCCCGTTCCCGAGACAGACCGCCAGGGCCCAGAGCGGAGAGACGACGCTTGTGGGTCAACTCTGCCAGAGGGTTGGTCTGGTCCATGAACTGGGATAGCTGGGACCCGCCGAAGAATTCACGTACGGCAGCAACCACCGGGCGGATGTTCACCAGCCCCTGAGGTGCGGCAGCTTCCGGGTCCACCAGAGTCATCTTTTCTTTGACCATGCGCTCCATTCGGAGCAGGCCCACGCGCACCTGGTTCTGGACCAGTTCGCCCACCGCTCTCACGCGGCGGTTGCCCAAGTGGTCAATGTCATCTGGGTGGCCTTCGCCCTGGTTGATCCGAATCATGGTACGGATCACCGAAACCACGTCGTCCAGTGTCAAGGTCATCAAATCGTTGCTGCCACCCTGTCCGAGGCGGCGGTTCAACTTATAGCGGCCCACGCGGCCCAGGTCGTACCGGCGGGGACCGAAGAACAGGTTCCGGATCAGTGTGCGTGAGTTTTCCAGACTGGGAGGTTCACCGGGCCGGAGGCGGCGGTAAAACTCGATCTGGGCAGCGGCGATCCGTCGAGCGGCGTCGCCGTCAAAGTCTTTATCTTCATGCAGCCATTCCCAGAGGGAGCGCAGATCGTCTTCTTTAAAGTTCAGATCCTTGGCCTCAAGGACTGGGTCCTTGTCCAGGGTTGTCTGCATGTATGGGTGAATCTCGTCTGTGTCGATATCGGAGAACAGACGCATCATCTCTTCGTCGTCGGCAACACCAAGGGCACGCAGGAAGGTGGTCGCGGACACCTTGCGCTTGCGGTCTACCTTGACCGAGATGATGTCCTTGGCGCTGGTCTCAAACTCCAACCAGGCGCCACGGGAGGGGATCAGCTTGGCCGAACAAAGGTTGCGGTTGCTGATCGCGTGCCGTTCCTGGACAAAGTAGATGCCCGGGGAACGCACCAACTGGCTTACAACCACACGTTCGGCGCCGTTGATGATGAACGTGCCGTTGTTGGTCATCATGGGGATGTCACCCATGAATATCTCTTGCTCTTTGATCTCTCCGGTCTCTTTCATGACCAGGCGAGTCTTCACGTAGAGAGGCTGGGAGAAGGTGATCTCCCGTTCCTTGGTCTCTTGAGGGGTGTATTTGGGATCCCGGAAATAATGCTCTAGGAAATGCAATTCATACTTATTGCCGGTGTAATCGGCGATGGGAGATATTTCCTGATATACTTCGATCAACCCCTCAGCCTTGAGCCAGTCCCAAGACTGAATCTGACTTTGAATCAGATTGGGGACGTCAATGATCTGGGGGATCTGTGCGTAGGTCTTGACGTCGGGCAGTTGCATAGTTTGCCCTTTAAGAGCAGGAGACAATGCCATTTACGATTCTCCTTAACGTGAGTAGAGGCGTTCGGTTTAACGGCCTAGTGGCAGAGGCGTGATTATACGCTGAAAAAAAGCGCGCTGAAGAAGACTAAAAAAGGCGTGGTGAGCGAATTCGTCACTTGAGGCATAGCTCTAGTAAACTTCAATTATACAAGTAATAAAGGGATTGTCAACGAAAAACCCCTTGCTTTTTGACGGTTTTTACCCCTCGGTTTCTGGATTTTTTGCCAGGTTGACCCAGGGGTTATTTTTTTGTTCTGGCCGTCGCTTCGTTCCGTGTTCCCATCAGCGCTTCCATTTTGCTCGGCTTATGGGCTATCATCCCTGTAGATTTCCGCTTCGTGATGTTGCTTCTGCTCCAGTATTCACTATTAGGTTATCTGGATACACCCGGCAACCAGCATTGGGCGTTAGAGAACGTGTACGCGAAAGGCGTACCAGCTCGGATCAAGCTCAAAACTCAGGCTAGTATCAGGATTTAATGGCCAACTTCAGCCTAAAACCTTCCGATATGCAGGTCGCTGGGAAATCCGTCCATTACGCCTGGGTGATCGTGGGGGTGGGCGCGTTGATGCGCCTTTTCAGCTCTTCTTTCCGCTCCTCGTCCAGCATCCTCATCCCCCGTTTGGTTGATTCATTTGGCTGGAGCTATGGCCAGGTAGGTCTTGGCTTTGCCATCCAGTGGATTGTATCCGGCATGTTTGGTCCTCCCGCCGGGATGATGGGCGACCGTTACGGAGTCCGTTGGACCATGAGGCTGGGCGCGGTTTTGTTCATCGTAGGCATGGTCCTGACCGGGTTCATGCAAAACCTCTGGCAGTTCTACTTGTTCTTCGGCGTGATCCTGAGCGCCGCCATGGGGATCTTCCAAGTCCCCCTCACTGCCGCCGTGACTTTGTGGTTCCGGAAGCATCTTGGCATCGGTATGGGCTTGCTTCAGTCGTCCCAAGGTGTCGGTCCTTTGGTGGCCGTGCCTATCATGCTCTTGATAATCCACGCATTTGGCGGCGGCCTCGACGGTCTAAGGGCGGCCTTCTGGATTCCGGGCATCTTGGGCGGGGTCATTATCCTAGTGATGGTTCAGTTGTTCTACAACGAGCCTGCAGCGATCGGGATCAAACCTCTGGGCGCTCCGAAAGACGAACCCATCAAGGCAGTACAGACCGGGGAAGTCGCCCGGGTCCGCACCAAGACGTTCCTAAAACAGGCCCAGCGTACCAGCGCATTTTGGAATCTGATAGGTATACATTTCTGGGGCTGTGCAGGTCACGCCATAATCTTGGTCTATCTGGTGTCTATAGCGGAGGCCGAGGGTATCTCCTCCGCGGTGGCAGCCACCATATTCGTGGTGCTTTCCGTCACTAGCACCGTGACCAGATTTGCGGTACCCATCATCGCTGACCGGATGGGTTCCAAACCAGCGATGGCTGGGTGTTTCTTTCTACAGGTCGCGCCGATCCTGTTGCTTCTTATTGCCCATGACCCGTGGCAGTTCTATCTGTTTGCGGTGCTCTTTGGCATTGGTTTTGGCGGCGAGATGAGCGCCTTCCCGATAATCAACCGTCAGTACTACGGCAGCGGACCCATCGGTACCACGTACGGGTATCAGATGATGGGCGCTGGTGTGGGAATGGCCGCTGGCGCCTTGCTTGGAGGCTTCCTGAGGGACATAACCCACGGGTTCGATGCAACCATGTGGCTGTCATTTGGCATGAGTCTGACGGGTGTGATCAGCATCTTGATATTGCCCACCACCAAGAAAGAACTGCTGCCAGACTGGGAAGCTCAGCTTCCGGGGGCCGTAGCGATCCACTCTCACGCTGACGACTAAATAGGTCACCTACCGGCTCAGCCTTCACCCTTCGTCTAATTTCTCGGTTTCCAATTGTAGTTTTGTGCCTAGTGCCGTGCCTGCGACTATGTGCTAAACTCCGTTATCGAATCTGAGAACCCTCGAATCGTCTGAAAATTATGGAGGCTGTGCTAATGCTGGATCTGGTCATCAAGGGCGGACAAGTTGTGACTCCCATGGGAGTCGGTATGTGGGACATTGCAATCCAGGGCGAGAAGATAGTTGCGGTGGCTGCTCCAGGCGCGCTACCCGACGAGGCTGGTCGTGTTATCGATGCCACCGGCATGGTTGTGGTCCCAGGTGGGGTTGAGCCACATGCCCATATCTCCGCGCCGATCATGGGCCATGGAGACCTCAAGACAGCCCCTCCTGAAGAGGTCAGCCGAGCAGCTTTGTTCGGTGGCACCACCACTTTGATGGACTTCGCCATCCAGTACCCAGGTATCGACATTCCCCAGGCGATTCAAGAGAGGACTGACACCTGGCTGGGTAAGTCCTACGCCGACTATGCCCACCACCTGATGCTTCTTGGAGCGATCCCACCCGAGATTCTGGGTTCTCTGCATGAGGCAGTGGAAGACGGACACTCCAGCATCAAGATATTCACCACCAACATTCGTCCCCCTGCCACCACCGGCGAGCCAAGGATGGTCGGCACCGGGCATCTCCACGACCTGATGGAGGAAATTCAGCGCATGAACGCGATGCTGCTGGTTCACTCCGAAGACGATGATATGGTCCAGCACATGTATCAGAAGCTGGCTCGGGAAGAACGGACTGAATGGCACAACATGCACCTGGTTCACAGCGCAGAGTCCGAGGATGTGTCCTTCCGTCGGGTGTTGCGTGTCTCAGAGTGGACTGGCGCTCCGGTGTACTTTGTCCACGTTAGCGCGACCCAGGGCCTTCAGAACATCCTGGAGGCCCGCGCCGATGGCCGTCCAGTCTACGGTGAGACGCTCCACAACTACTGCTGCTTTGGTTCTGAGAATTACAAAGAAGAGAACGGTATGAAATACCATACTTATCCTTCTTTGAAGTCGGAAGCCGACAGACAATCCCTTTGGGATGGCATCGTTAACAACGGTCTCAGTACCATGGCCACCGATGAATACTGCACGTCCTGGGAGACCAAGATCTCTGGCAAGACCGTCGCTGATGTTACCGGCGGACACAACGGTGCCGAAGCCCGCATGGGTGTGACTTACAGTGAAGGAGTCTCGCGCCGTGGTATGTCCCTTCAGCGTTTCGTGGACGTTTCTTCGGCCAACGCGGCTAAGATCATGGGCCTGTACCCTCGCAAGGGCGTGCTGGCCCCTAGTAGCGATGCTGACATCACGCTGATCGACACCAGTTTCAAGCGCAAGTTGACCATGGATGATTTCCACATCTCCGACTACAGCATCTGGGAAGGTTTCGAGGCCGATGGCTGGCCTGTGACTACCGTCCTGCGTGGCAATGTGGTTGTGGATAACCGGGAGTTCAAGGGAACCCTAGGTGAAGGAAAGTTCATCCCCCGCAAGGTCGACGCGGCCGTAACCAACCGCCCAGTCGCCTAGGTGCCTGAGGAGGCACGGCCGAGTACCTCCGGTTGCGGAGGTGGGCGGCCTGAGGGGCCGTGCCATGAGTTGAAGAAAAAGGCGTCCCTTGAATGGGGACGCCTTTTTCTATAGCTGAAAACCGTTCGTCCTGAGCCCCGTCGAAGGATGCGCCGCAGTCATGATCCGCTAAAGAGGGGACTGGCACACATAAGCGGGTGGTTCGACATCCTTCCGCGGAAGGACACCACGAACGGAGGTGAGTTATTGGTGTTGCCAATATAAAAGGGCTTCCCAAACCATTGGAAAGCCCTTTTTGAATACCAGTTAGGTGGATGTCCGAGCCCTTATGCGGGGAAGACCTTTCGTCGATCCAGTATCTTGGCGAACTCGGCTACGCCTTCTCGGATGGTCTCTACGGGTGGGTGGCCGAAGCAGAGCCGGACGTAGTTAGAGCCTTCTCCGGTGGGTGAGAATTGGGAGCCATTGTAGTAGCTGACGCCGTCGTGGAAGATATCTTCTTGGACGGCCGCCAGGTCAGTACCCTCTGGGAACTTGACCCAGATGTATAGACCTCCCTCGGGGACTGTCCAAGACACGGTGTTGCCAAAGTTCTCACCAAGGGCGGCGACCATGGCGTCACGCTTGGCGATCAAAGCCTCGTTCTGTTCTTCTATATGGCGGTTGACATTGCCCTTCATGAACTCGGCGATGGTGAGCGCGGTGAACTGGCTGACGGCGCCGCCCGATTTGAAGCTCCAAGCGCGCGCGATGACATCTTTCGGGGCGACCAGATAACCCATACGCATTCCTGGGGCGATGATCTTGGAGAATGATCCCACGTAGACCACTCGGCCGGTGTCATCCAGGGAGTGGAACGAAGTCACATCTTCTCCTGAAAAACGTAGGTCGGCGTAACAGTCGTCTTCAAACACCGGTATGCCGTGCTTGCCGGTTACTTCAAGTACCTGCTTACGTCGTTCCAGGCTCATGGTCCAGCCCATGGGGTTCTGGAACGCAGGGATGGTATAAAGATATTTGACCTTCTTCCCTTTCGCTTTCTGCTCGGTGATGACCGAGTCCAAGTCCTCGGGGATTATCCCGTCATCGTCGCACTTGATCCCAACACAGTCCGCGCCGTAGCGACGCATCTGGTTGAGGGTGCCCAGGTAGACGAACTCTTCAACCAGCACCACGTCTCCCGGGTCGGTCAGGGCCTGGATCACGATACCGATGGCTTCGCCGGATCCTGAGGTCAGAACCATGTCATCTGCGGTCACTGTCATGTTCCGCTCACGGCTCAACTTCTCGGCCACCAACTTGCGCAACTCCGGGTCTCCAGAAGGGGAAGAGTAGTAGGCGAGGTCTTTGCCCTCACGCTCAAACCCGGCTCTCACAGCATCGATCAAATCGTCCAGAGGCAGCGTGCCTGGGTCGGGGTAGGCCACTGCAAAGTCGTACTTGGAATGGCGGACTGATCCTGGGCCAGCTTCGATGGAGTTGGCGGAGAAGATGTCGCCGTAGTTGAATTGGTCGGCCATGGTTTACCTCTTAATCTGTGTGGCGCTTTGTTGCTAGGGGGAAAAACCCCAATCAGTACAGGTCTTCGTCGCTGAAGAATGGTTTATCGGCGTCTGGGCTGGTGTTCCCTAGGATTCGGTCGGTGTTAAGTTGGCCGGCTCGGTTCCAGAGGACCAGGATGGCCCGGTCGATCAGATTTTGCGGGATGTTGATTCGCCGTCCATGTTTCAGGTTCATCCATTCGGCGTAGCCGGTGGCGAAGAACTCTTCCATGAAAGGTGTGGGTTCCGCTTCAGCCGAGGCGAATTCAAGGATGACATCGGGGACCTGGGAGCACAGGATATCCGGCTGCTCTTCAGCCATCTTGAGAAACTGTGCCTGGGCCTCAGCGTCCATTGGTGTAGGCATAAATCACGCTAGCAATAGGTCTAAAAATAACCTTGGCGGAGACTTTTACGCCTCCGCCAAGGTGTGTTGCCAATCAGGTTGTCCGGTGGCATTCGACACCGGAACAGGAATCAGAGGTTGAGCTGAGGGACCAAGTAACCAGACTTCTTGGCGTAGATCTGGACTCGGCTCCGTTGGGTGTCAGCAACCATGAGACGGTTGTTGGCTGTGTCCCATTCCACTGCGGTGGGCTGGGCGAACGTCCATTCCGGCTCGGTGGAGCGAACTTCCCGGCGGCGCTTGGCATAGTCAGCGTTAGCGTCGACGGTCATCTGGGCCCATTGCGAAAGCTGCTGGGCGTCACCGACCAGGGCAGTCAGGAACTGGCCCTCGGGGGTGAAGATGTGGACTCGGCCACGATCCCAGGCGTTCTTGGACCAGTCGCAGACATAGATGTCTCCATCTGGGTATACTGCGACGTCGGTGGGGTTGCTCAGGTCGCCACGTTTGTTGCCGGGGCGGCCGATCTGAAGTTCAAATTTGCCGTCGGCGGAGAACTTCTGGACACGGTTGTTGCCGAAGTCGGCAACGTATACCTTGCCGTCGTTATCTACAGTGATACCCCAGGGGGCGTCGAACTGGCCTTCACTCACACCCTTGCTGCCAAATGCGCTGATGAATGTGCCATCACTCTTGAACATGCGAACCTGGTGGCTGCGGCTGTCGGTGAGATAGACGGTCCCGTCCTTGCCAATCGCGATACCGGCGGCTCCGTTGGTGTCGCCGTCGCCGTCCTGCACGGTGTCAAAGGAGCGAACAAGGTTGTCGTCCTTGTCGAAGACCGAGACTCGGTTTAGCCATTCGTCGGTGACGAATACTTCGCCCTGGTCGTTGGAAGCGATACCGGCGGGCCAGATGAGTTGGCCATCGCCGTCGCCGTATTGGCTGAATTCACCGAGGAATTCTTCTTCGCCCCAATTGGCGCCGATGGTGACCTTGGATATCCGCTGGCCCACACCGGTGCGGTTCCAGCCAACGTTGCTGATGCTCTCACTACCACGGTTGGTGATGTACACCGTGCCGTCGGGAGTGAAGGTCATGGAGTTGGGCCAGTTGAAGCCCATACCAGACTGAGAGCCCCGGCCAACGTTGTGGGTGTAGTCGTAAGTACGACCTGCCACTGTTTCCGTAAGCATTGATTTCCTCCGTATATAGACGCCTGACACGACATAATCAAATAGAGCGTCAGGACATCTGGTTACGGGCGGCGCATGCGCCGCCCGTTAGTTGCTTGGGTGCCTGCCAGCCGTTGGGGCTAGCTGGGTTACTTGGCGAAGATGGGAAGCTTCTCGAAGCTTCCATCGACGATGGGCTTGCCGTCCAGACCCATCCAGTCTTCCAGGATGGTGGTGTACAGACCGCGGAAGTCGTAGTTAGGTACAACGTCGCCCTGTTCCAGGTCTTCGGCTTTCATGGACGGGAACTCGCTGTACTGTCCGCCCTTGACGCCCTCACCGAACATGAAGGCGGCTCCGCCAGCGCCGTGGTCGGTGCCGGAACCATTGTCATGGGTCCGTCGTCCGAACTCGGTGAACATGAGGACCGAGACGTTGTCGGCCATGTCGTGCTCCCGTAGGTCGTCCAAGAAGGCGTCCAGGCCCTCGGAAACGTCCTTCCACAGTTTGTCGGCCATGCCATTTTGGTTGGAGTGGCTGTCGAAGCTGCCGTGGTCAACGTAGAAGACACGGGTGCCGAAGTTGGCCATGTGCACCTGGGCGATACCCTTCAGCTTCTTGGCGATGGGGGTATCGGGGTACTCGATGGTGGAGGAGTACATACCAGGGGCTTTGTTCAGGATGTCTGCGCCTTCCAGGGTGTCCAGACCGGTCTGGCCCATGTAATCCATGACAGCGCTGCTGCCGATGGCCGGGGAGTACATGCGGGCGAATCGGTCAAGGATCTTGTTCCGCTGCATCTCCTCGGTGATACCGGGGAGCAGACCATAGTTGTCCAGGTCATCTACCACTGCGACGGGAGTACCAGGCAGAGCCAGGGCCCGGAATAGGGAGGGGCCGAAACTGACGGTGGTCAGAACGTTCTCTTTCTGTGGGTCGATGTCGCGGGTGGCGCGACCGAGCCAGCCCTCGGTTCCCAGCTGGATGGGCTCACAGGTGTGCCAGATGTCCATCGAGCGGAAGTGGGAGCGAGGAGACTTGGGATAGCCGATACCATGGATGATGGCCATGTCGCCCCGGTCATAGACCTTTTTCAAGGGAGCCATTTCCGGGTGGAAACCAACGTGGTCATCGATTTTGATTACCCGCTCATCAGCGATACCGACGGTGGGGCGGGCGTCTTTGTAAATCGGGTTGCCGTAGGGAATAACTGTGTTTAGGTAGTCATTGCCCCCCGACAGCTGGAATACGACCAGAACCGGGTCTTTTTTTGTTTGAGTCATTCTGTAGTTATCCTTCTACGATTTAGGCGTACTGGAATTCGCGCAGCGAGACGATCAGTTGAAGCAACTCGGATACGCGTACCGTGGATTTCTCGATATCGTCAGCCGATTTCCAGGCAAAGTCGCCGCCGTCGCTTACGAAGCCGACTAGCTCTACGTGGCTCTCGGGATTGACTTCCAGGGGACCCATCAGGTCCAAGGCACCGTTGACCACGGCCTCAGGTGAGGTATCACCCTTAGCGATCAGGCGGTCAACCATGTTCTTGATACCGGGGCGGGAAACGTCACCGACCAACTCGGCGGTGAAGTTGACGCGGCGCATCAGGGAGCCGCTGTTGATCCACTCGGCGCCGGTGTGCCAACCCTCAACGCTAGGCGGGTTGAGCAGGTCCTGGCCCATGTAGTTGGGCTGTCGGGACAGGTCGCCGATGCCAGGGGCGGGGAACTCTGCGCCGCCGACCATCCTGAGGGTACCAACCACCACTTCGGTGGGGTTCTTCAGGCGCTCGAAGCGGGAGTTCTTGAAGAAGTCGGAGTTGAACAGGACACGCAGGGCTGAGCGCATGTCGTAGTTGTTGTTCAGCAGGGTGTTGGCCAACAGGTCAACTGCTTCTGGGTCGCGGGGCGGGGTCACCGACCATGCGGGGACCTGGGCCTCGTCAGCCACGAAGAAGTTGTAGAGGTGGCGGGCGATGAAGCCAGCACAGGCTGGGTCATCTGTGATGTAACGGATGATGTCGTCACCGTTCCAGTTGCCGGTGTGACCCAAGAAAGTCTTCTCGGAGTCGTCGTGGTCCTCGTCTCGGTACTCGAAGAACCAGTCGTGGCGGCCAATGGGGCCTCGGGGGAGCTTGGGCTGGATGGTCCAGCCGGTGAATGCGCGGGAGCAGTCCCGAACATCGTCTTCAGTGTAGTTACCCACACCCATGCTGAAGAGTTCCAGCAATTCACGGCCCCAGTTCTCGTTGACCGCTTCGGCGTGGTTGTCGTTGTTGTCCAGCCAGTAGATCATGGCTGGATCCTTGGCCATTTCAAGGAGTAGTTCGCGGAAATCGCCCATTCCCTTTTGTCGGAACTTGACGATCATGTCCATCACATCGTCGTAATGGTCAACCTTGGAGACACCTGTGGCGAAGATTCCATGCCAGAAAAGGGACATCTTCTCTTCCAGCGGGCGCTTGGTGTTCACCAAGTCATGCAGCCACTCAGCTGCGCCCATGCCAGGGAGAGTGCCGGGACGCCAGGTCCAGGGGTGGAAGCGCATCATTTCGTTACGGTCGAGTTCTTCCTGCTCTTCAGAGCTGAGAAGTTCTTCCACCGTGGCTTCGTAACCCTTGGCTACGCGAGCTTCTAGCTCGTCTCGGGTGGCGCCAAATCCAGCGCGGCGCATCAGGTGGGCCATCAAGGCGATATCTTGGTCACTCATATTGCTCCTCTCATTCGGTGATGTTTAATAACAAAACATTCCGGAATAAATTCCAGGGTGTGCGTGCCAGGCCGTGCGTAAATATAAGGCACAACTTGCTCTATGGTTCTAACCTCATATATTAGATGTGGTTTGAATTCATTGTCAATAACTAACAAATAATCATTTTGCTTTAGCGTTTAGGTCGGTATTGAGCCTGCATATCCCTTCAGGTTAGACTTTCCTTTCACTGAATTCCTGTTCATCGATCTGATATCTAAAGATAACTTAGCCGGAGGGGACAAATATGAGACTAGAAGGCAAGGTCGCACTGATCACCGGAGCGGCCCGAGGACAGGGCGCTGCCGAAGCCAGGATGTTTGCTAAAGAGGGCGCGAAGGTCGTCCTGGCTGATGTTTCAGATCAAGAAGGCACCGCCGTCGCCGCTGAGATAGCCGAAGCCGGTGGCGATGCCATCTTTGTCCATTTGAATGTCACCGACGAAGACCAATGGGATACGGCCATCCGATCTACGGTGGCAAGCTTCGGGAAATTGGACATTCTGGTGAACAATGCCGGCATCTGGCGTCGTGGGCATGTTCTGGAAACGTCAATCGAGCAATGGGATGACATCTTGGATATCAACGCCAAGGGCGTGTTCCTTGGTTCCAAGGCGGCCATACCTGAAATGAGAAAGGTGGGCGGCGGCTCGATCATCAACATCTCATCCACGGCCGGTCTAGTTGGGAGCCGTACCAGCGCGGCGTACTCTGCATCCAAGGGTGCGGTCCGCATCTTTACCAAATCGACGGCCATACAATACGCCGCAGAAGGCATCCGGGCCAATTCAATCCACCCGGGGCCGATAGATACCGACATGGGGGCCCAGGTCTGGCCGGACGCAGAAAGCAAAGAACGAACCATGAACCGCGTAGCGCTATCCAGAATAGGCACAGCCGAAGACATCGCCTACGGTGCCCTGTACCTGGCCTCGGATGAGTCTTCCTTCGTTACCGGCTCTGAATTGGTGATCGACGGTGGGGTCACCGCCCAGTAGGCCTAACCTCCCAGCAGGTTGGCCAAGGGGCCGACCGGACCGATGTTTTCCAGGTCGTCCATCATTTGCAGCGTGGTATTGGCGTTATCTGATGAGAGGGCCAGGCTGGCACAGTCCAGATATTTGGCCCGAACCGCGTCGAACGTCGCACCGCGTAGGGCACCGACATTGTCGCGCTCGGCCTGCTCGGTGAGGACACGACCGTCTTTCAGGTGGATTTCCACCACGTTGAAGGGCTCGGTCCAACTGGCCTGGCCTTCATATCCCGCAGTGCGCTTCATTTCGATCTTGGGAATCAGTTCCTGGGCCTCGGGTCTCATCACCTGCTCGTCGGTGAACGTCGACATCCCGATCCGGCCGTCCAATATCTCGGCGGCCAGACAGTATTGCATGCTGAACTTGCCCTCAAGTCCCTCTTTGGGCCTGGAGTGGATCAATGAGCGGGGCGGGTCAAAGTTCACCGTCACATCAATCCTTTCGATGTTGGCAGCTTCCAGCGTCTCCCGTTGTTGCAGTGCGGTGGTGGCGTCCAAAGCCAGGTGGGCGCTGCCGCAGCAGGGGTACTTCTTGATCTCGATGCCCGACTCGACCATGAAACAGCGGTTGCCTAGGGAGTTCGCTGCCTTTTCCGGGTCGTAATCGTTCCCGCCGGAGAATGCGCGCATGAAGCCAAACCGGCCTTCCAAAGCGTCGGTGCCGGAGGTGAAGCCACCGCGCACCAACTTGGCAGCGGTGATGCCCGACTTGCAGGCGTGACCCGCATGGAACGGCTTGGTCATGGTGCCGAAGTTCTGTCGCAGTCCCGACGATTGGGACGCTCCCAGGGAGATGGCCATAGCTGTCTGCTCGACGTCCAGTCCCAGCAGACGGGCCGAAGCGGCGGCGGCACCCAGGGCTCCGAGGGGACCGGTTGGATGCCAGCCAAGGTCGTCGTAATAAAGGGGGCTGATGGCGTCGCCTACGGCGCAGGCAACCTCAAAGCCCAGCAGATAGGCGAGGAGCATGTCACTGCCCGTAGCGCCGACCTCTTCAGCCATCGGCAGCGCAGCTGGAATCAGTACGGCACTGGGGTGGGTCTTGGTTATCACCGTGATGTCATCGTAGTCCAGGGCGTGGGACATGGCGCCGTTGATGAGACCGGCCTCCGGAGCGGTAGTCTTGAATCCCCGTCCGATGACCGTGGCAGCGGGTTTGCCGCCCAGGTCGTTGAGGTAGTCGACCAGTACGTCAGCCAATGGCTCTTTGGAGCCGGCAAGAGCGCAGCCGATGCAATCTATGATCGCTGCTTTCGCGCCCATGATCGCCTCCGGCGGAAAGTCCTCCAGGCTGGTGTTCACCACATATTCGGCAATCTTCTTTGTGACTTCCATGGTTTCTCTCCCTGGGCGGCGACTTTTGATTCTGCAGAGTGTCTTGGCCTCAGTAAACCACGCTTGGCCTGGCAGTACAACCTAATCGACTCCAAGCTAGTTATCCACACTCAGGGACCTGAACTGTGGATATATATGGGGCAGTTGGGGATAGCTTGATTGAACCGCCGTGATAAATCTTCGGTGGCAGTAGATAAAAACGGCCTAGTGTTGACGGATATTCCAGTTGTTGCCGGTGGGATAGTGGGAATCTATGATTGGTGACCGGAGATTTGGCTGTACCCAAATCTCCGGTCAATTTAACTCAACTCCAGACCGGCGGCCCGGTCTGGGTGGCATACAAGCTGTATACTAGTCCAGGCAGTATTTCCCTCCGATATCAATATTTGGCAGTCTTCAACTTTGTGGGCAGCCCTTGGGCCGTGCCTGCGCCGTTTGGCGTTAGAGAATCCCCTTTAATTTGATTAAAGAACGAATCACACAGAATATGCGTCTGCCCCGTAATTT
>PVBE011832563.1_pt1 | contig 20777 bp, 18 predicted proteins | sample 1631181 | NCBI WGS metagenome assembly PVBE01 (sample SAMN08397723, study PRJNA350692) | Marine metagenome, whole genome shotgun sequencing project. | isolation source: water | place: Pacific Ocean | collected 2012-04 | reverse complement strand
GTTATCACAGCTAAGACAATGAGTTAGAGTGTATTTGAACTAGTTATCTGGGTCAGCCCCTATTGAAAACAGCGGCGAAGAGTTTGGTTAACGCAGCGCCACGCATATTTTCCGGCAAAATCGTGCAAATAACGCGAAGCGCAAGAATTTATTGACAAAATTCGTTTACAAAAGCATGTTTAACCAATTCGGGAGTCATTCTCCGTGATCGCGGGACCGGGGGTGAGACGCATTATTACTTCGATTGACCAATTGCTGTGTCGCCTAGGGGCTTCCAAATTTGGCTAATGATATCAACTCAATGCGACAACTAAAAACGATTCGGCCGGGCCGCGCGGCATTTGTTTGCGCACTCTTTCTCGGCGTTTCGGCATTTGGCGCCGATTCTATATTTGGCAGCGGGCCGGCGATATCGCCGGCGCGGGCCGCTATTTCCGAAAGCGATAATTCAGCGGAATCAGTGCACAACCAGCGTGTCCGCAAGGGCGACACGCTGTACCGATTGCTCAAATCCGCCGGCGTGACGGCGAAAAACGCCGCCGCCGCTTCCAAGGCTTTAAAGAAAATCTTCGATCCGAGAAAGCTTCGCGCCGGCCAGCGCATGATGATGCGCTTTGATTCGGCGGAAGGCGGCGCCGTGCATCTGTCGGTATTCACCATTGAACTGAGCAAGAACCGCTTTGTCGAAGTCACCCGCGGCGGCGACGGTAAATACCGCGCGCGGCGCGCCAGCCAGCCCTGGTCACCGCAAATCGCGGTTGGCAAAAAGCGCCATGAGGGCGGCTGGGTGACGCTGGCGGCGCGCTCGGGCAATACCATCGGCAACATCATGCGGGCGCTGAACATCCACGAGCGCGATATCGACCGCGCCGTCAAGGCGCTCAAGACGCGCTTCGATCCAAGGCGGCTCAGCATCGGTCAGAAGATATCGGTTTTGCCGGGCGATGCGCGTGCCGACGGAAAATTGATCCTGCTCGGCGTCGCCGTGCATTTGGACAATGGCGGCGTCGTCGAGGTGCAGCGCGGCGCCGACACCGGCTATTCCGCCCGCCGCCTGTCGGCGCTGACCCTCCCCGGTGGCGCCAGTGACGGCAATGCTGGCGGCGATGGTGGCGACGCGGCTGCGGCCGATGCCGGCCCCCAGGCTGTCTCCGGCGAACGCAATAGGCTGCGCGTGCCGAAGGGCGCGACGCTGATGAAAATGCTGACCCGGCGCGGCGTCTCGCGCGTCGAGGCCGACAAGGCGATCCGCGCCTTAAAGCAATATTTCGACCCCAGGCGGCTGCGCGCCGGACAGTACGTCTATGTGATCACCGCCGAGAACGGCGCCGGCAAGCGCCAATTGCAGGGCCTGTCGATCGCCGTCAACAACAAGCGCTTTGTTACCGCCGTGCGCCGGCAATCGGGGCACTTCACAAGCGGCCTGGCGCGCGCGCCGATCGAAAGCGTGGACGATATCGCGCCGGCGGACAAAACACCGGCACCCACCCTGGTCTCCAGCGCGCCAGAGGTAAAGGCGGCGGCACCGGCGCCGGCAAAGCCGCGCCCCGAGCCCGCGCAAGCGCAACAGCAGCCGGAGCCGGCGCCAACACAGCAACAGCCGGCGCCTGCCGTCGCGGCCGCCGATATGGAGACGGATGTCAGTGCGACGACGATCCTCGTCGACCGCGGCGATACGCTGATGGCGATTTTGCGCAGCGAGGGCATCGACCGCCACGAGGCCGACCGCGCCATACGCGCTTTGCGCAATCTGTTCAATCCGCGCCGCCTGCGCGAAGGCCAGCAAATCATCCTGGCGACGCGCACCGACAAGTCGGGCGCCGCCTCGCTTGAGGGATTCAGCATCAAGACCGGCAAGGATCGCCATATCGAAGTCCTGAGAAGCGGCGCCAAGAGTTTCGCCGCGGCCAAGGTAAGCGAGCCCAATTTCGCGGCGCGCATAATTGCCGCCGATGGCGAGCGTGCCGGCGGCGCCGCCGGGCTGGCGCGCGACGGCGTGCGGTTGACGCCGCGCCGCGGACAGGGACAGACGATGAAGGGCGCCATGATTGCCGCCGCCGCACCGGCGGTGCGGGTTTTGGGCGCCGACGCGGCGCGGGTTTGGCAGCACCAAAGCGACGCCACCAGCGCCACAGGGAACGTCACAGGGAGCGCCTTCACATTTCCCACCCTGCGCGGCGACAAACAGACCGCCCCGGACGGCCTCACGCGGCGCGCCGTCATGATTGGCAAGGGAGATACGTTGTTCGTGGCGCTCACCAAGGCCGGCAGCGCCGCCGGTGATGCCGAGGCGGCGATTGCCGCCTTCCGCACCGTACATAATCCGCGCAGCCTGCAGATCGGGCAGACTCTGACCCTGGCGTTCGAAACCCTGATGGACGAGGACAAGACAGGCGCCTTCCGGCTCGCCGAAATCGCCCTCGATGTGGCGCCCGACCGCGACATATTAGTGGCGCGCCAGGCGGATGACAGTTTCCATGCCAGCGAAGTGGCGCGCGACCTGGTGCGCCGCCTGGAAAAGGCCTCGGGCGTCATTCAAACCAGCCTCTACGATGCCGCGATGGAAGCCGGACTGCCGATCAGCATTTTGATGGAAATGGTGCAGATTTTCAGTTTCGACGTCGATTTTCAGCGCGAGATTCAAAAAGGCGACAAATTTGAAGTGCTATACGAAAATCTCCTGAACGACGATGGCGAGACCGTGGCGCTCGGGCCGGTGCTCTTCGCCGCGCTCGGTCTGAGCGGCCAAATCACCGGCCTCTACCGTCACGAGCCCGGAAACGGCCCGATCGATTACTTCAATATCAAGGGCCAAAGCGCGCGCAAGGCGCTGATGCGCACGCCGATCAACGGCGCTCATTTGTCTTCAGGCTACGGCATGCGGCGCCATCCGGTGCTCGGCTACAACAAGATGCATCGCGGGCTGGATTTCTCGGCGCCGCGCGGCACGCCGATCGTCGCCGCCGGCGACGGCGTCATCGAGCGCGCCGGGCGCAACGGCGCCTACGGCAATTATATCCGCATCCGCCACAACGGCACCTACAAGACCGCCTATGCCCATATGAAGGGCTTCGCGCGCGGCATACGCGCCGGCAAGCGGGTGCGCCAGGGCCAAACCATCGGCTATGTCGGCTCGACCGGCCGCTCGACCGGCCCGCATCTTCATTACGAAGTCCTGCGCGGCGGCGCGCAGATGAATCCGCGCAAGCTCAAACTGCCGACCGGACAAAAACTCAAGGGCGCCGAGCTCGCCCAGTTCGAGCAACAGGTACGCAAAATCAACGTCCTGATCGCCGAAGTCCCCAACACCCAGAAGGTCGCCAGCAGATAACACCCGGCGCTTGATGGACCCGAGAAAGATTTATCCAAACGGCACCACCAACCGGAATGCGATTGGCATTCCGGCTGCGCGACTGAGCGCCCGAGTTAATACGAGGTAAGCCAAGGGAGCGGATGCGACCGCCCGGCGCTTGAGGGATCAAACAAAAAGAGCGCGGATGCCCCTCGGCGTTGTGAGCGCGCTGCGCGCGCTTGGTTTCCCCCTTCTTCCCAACCCTTCTTCCCCTCCGGGAAGAAGGGCTTATTCGGCGGCGCTGGCCACTTCGCTCGAATCTGTCACCACAATACTCAGCCCATCCTCACCAGCAGTAACGCGAATCGTCTGCCCGTCCATCACCTTGCCCTCGAGAATGAGATTGGCGAGTGGATCCTGCAAATGGCGCTGGATGACGCGTTTGAGCGGGCGGGCGCCGTATACGCGGTCGTAGGCGGTCTCGGCGAGCCAGGAGCGCGCCGCCGGCAGAAGTTCGAGGGTGAGCTTGCGCTCGGCCATGCGCGCCGCCAGTTGGGCGGTCTGGATATCGACGATGGCGTCCATATCGCCGCGACTCAGGCGATGGAAAAGTATGATTTCGTCGAGCCGGTTGAGGAATTCGGGGCGGAACGCGGCGCGCACGAATTCCATCACCGGCTCGCGCACCAGTTCCGAATCCTCGCCGTCGGGCTGCGCCGCCAACAGATCGGCGCCCAGATTGGAGGTCATGATGATGACGGTATTGCGAAAATCCACCGTCCGGCCCTGGCCGTCGGTCAGGCGGCCATCGTCCAACAATTGCAGCAGGATATTGAAGACATCGCTGTGGGCCTTTTCCATTTCATCGAAGAGCACCACCTGATAGGGCCGCCGGCGCACGGTCTCGGCGAGGACGCCGCCTTCCTCATAGCCGACATATCCGGGCGGTGCGCCGAGCAGGCGGGAAACCGAGTGCTTCTCCATATATTCCGACATGTCGATGCGCATGAGCGCGCCTTCATCGTCGAACATGAACTCGGCCAGCGCCTTGGCCAGTTCCGTCTTGCCGACGCCGGTGGGGCCGAGAAACAGGAACGAGCCGATCGGCCGGTCGCCGTCCTGCAGGCCGGCGCGGGCGCGCCTGACGGCGTTGCTGACGGCGATCACGGCTTCGTCCTGGCCGACCAGCCGGTGGCGCAGGCCATCCTCCATGTGAAGCAGTTTCTCGCGCTCGCCGGCGAGCATTTTCTCGACCGGAATGCCGCTCCAGCGCGCCACCACGGAGGCGATCTGCTGCTCGCCGACGGCCTCGTTCAACATGCGCTCCCGGTCGCCCGCCTCGAGCTCGGCCAGCGTGCGCTCGAACCCGGGAATGACGCCGTAGGAGAGCTCCCCGGCGCGCGCCAGATCGCCGTTGCGCTGGGCGATTTCAAGCTCGCCGCGCGCCGCGTCGAGCTGCTCCTTGATCTTCTGTCCGCCGGCCAGCCGGTCCTTGTCGGCCTGCCACACCGAGGCCAGTTCGCCCGAGCGGGCTTCCAATTCGGACAGCTCTTCCTGCAAACTCTCGAGCCGGTCGGCCGAGGCCGCGTCATTTTCCTTCTTCAACGCCTCGCGCTCGATCTTGAGCTGAATGATGCGCCGGTCGAGCTCGTCGAGCTCTTCCGGCTTGCTGTCGATTTCCATGCGCAACCGGCTCGCCGCCTCGTCCATCAGGTCGATCGCCTTGTCGGGCAGGAAGCGATCGGTGATATAGCGGTGCGACAGGGTGGCCGCCGATACCAGGGCGCTGTCGGTGATGCGCACGCCGTGATGCACTTCATATTTTTCCTTCAATCCGCGCAGGATCGAAATAGTATCCTCGACATTGGGCTCGGCAACGAACAACGGCTGGAAACGGCGCGCCAACGCGGCATCCTTCTCGACATGCTTGCGGTACTCATCCAGCGTGGTGGCGCCGACGCAGTGCAGCTCGCCGCGCGCCAGGGCCGGCTTCAAGAGGTTCGACGCATCCATCGACCCCTGCGCCGCGCCGGCACCGATGATGGTGTGCATTTCATCGATGAACAGAATGATTTCGCCGTTGGAAGCCGTGACCTCGGCGAGTACCGCCTTGAGCCTTTCCTCGAAGTCGCCACGGAACTTTGCTCCAGCGACGAGGGCGCCGAGATCGAGCACCAACAGTGTTTTGCGCTTCAGCGATTCGGGAACGTCGCCGTTGACGATGCGCTGCGCCAGGCCTTCGACGATGGCGGTCTTGCCAACGCCGGGCTCACCGATCAGCACCGGATTGTTCTTGGTTCGGCGCGACAGAATCTGAATCGTGCGGCGAATTTCCTCGTCGCGCCCGATCACCGGGTCGAGTTTGCCCTGGCGCGCCGCTTCGGTCAGGTCGCGGGCGAATTTTTTCAGGGCGTCGAAGGAATCCTCGGCGCTGGCGTTTTGCGCCGTGCGCCCCTTGCGGAGATCGTTGATGGCCGAGTTCAGCGCCTGTGCGGTCAGACCGGCATCGGCGAGAACCGTCGCCGCGGGCGTTGCCACCGCCAGCGTCAGCGCCAGCAACAGGCGCTCCACGGTGACGAAATCATCGCCCGCCTTAGCGGCGATTTCGCGCGCGCTTTCAAACAGCCGCCCGGTCTCGGGCGCCAGATAGACCTGCCCGGCGCCGTCGCCTTCGACCTTCGGCAGCTTGTCGAGGGCGGTATTGACGCCGCTGAGCGCCTCATCGGGGCGCCCGCCGGCGGCGCGAATCAAATTGGCGGCCAGGCCCTGCTTGTCGTCCAATATGACTTTGAGGAGATGTTCGGGGGTAAAGCGCTGATGGCCGCTGCGGAGCGCCAGGCCTTGCGCCGATTCTACGAATCCGCGCGAGCGATCGGTAAAATTTTCGAAGTCCATTTTGCCCTACTCCACTCGGCCGCCGCGCTTCGTGAGCCGGTATATTACCGCACTCGTACCTTGAAGCCTGGGCGCCTTTTCAGACACATTCCTGCCGTCTCTATATGGGAACTGGAAGTCCCCTCGCAAGGGGTGGCGCCGGCAAAGCCCCGATATCAGCGGGTTTCACAGTGGCTTTCGGTGGCGTCAGGCGGTTGGGCCTTCGGCTTCGGAACTGTCCAACGCGCTTTCCTCGGCGGCGGCTTTCTGCTCCGGCTCGACGGTGCTGACGGCGCCGTCATCCGCCAACAATTCGGCCTGCTCGGGCGCTTCCGCTTCCGCCGCCTGAGGGGTTGGCGGCCGCGGCTGCTGCCTCTGTTGCTGGGGCGGGCGGTTTTGCGACTGTCCCGGCTGGCGGCCGCCGCGTTGCTCGGCGCCGCCATTGGCGGCCATCACGCGGTAATAATGTTCGGCATGTTGAAAATAGTTCTCCGCCGCCACACGGTCGCCAAAAGTCAGCGCATCGCGCCCCAGCGCCTGATATTTTTCGATCACCTGATAGGCGGTGCCGCGAATTTTCCCTTGCGGGCCGCTGCTTTCGAAATTGGCATTGCGTCCACCGCTCGGGCGGCGTCCATTTCCGCGATGGCCGCGCGGGCGTTTCGGTGACTGACCTTGCTTCATATTTATTGTCTCGTTTTTCGGGTCCGAACCACTCGTTCCCCCGCAACGCCACATCTCGCGGCGATATTGATTAAACATTTGGGCTTGTTCCCGGCCTGCCCGGCTGGGAGAGGGGCGGTAACGAAAGACGCTTTCACATCCACGTTGGCCACAGCCAGCTAAACCCTAGCCAGGATTGCCCAATTTTCAATCATTTTTTTCGAAAAACCATGTTACCGCGTTGTTGGTTAAGCAAATCTTTCCAGCGACAGCGCTCAGGCGCCGGCAAGTTTGAAAATCGCGCAGCGCTCGATGCCGGCCAAATCCTTTCGCCGGCCGCTTTCAGCCAGGCCCGAGCCGCCTAAAATGGCGGCGACCCGGTCGCCCATTCCGGCGCCGAGTTCGACGAACACGCGCCCCGCCGGCGCCACGAGGCGGGCGAAATCGGGCGCCAGCGAACGGTAGGCCTCGTCTCCGCGCGCCCCGGAGAAGAGCGCCTCGGCGGGTTCGTAGTCGGCGACTTCCGTCATCAGGGAGGTGCCATCGGCGGCGGCGACATAGGGCGGATTGGCGATGATAAGATCGAACGCCGGCGCCAGCGAACGCCCCCACGAGCCGGCGATGAAATACGCCCTCGGCGATACGCCGTGGCGCCGGGCGTTTCGCCGCGCCACCTTCAGGGCGCCGACGCTTCGGTCGACGCCGAAGCCCTCGGCGCCCGGCAATTCCTTCAATAACGAGACCAGCAGACAGCCACCGCCGACGCCGAAATCGACAATTCGGGCATTTTCGCGGCGCTCCCGATTCGCCGCCTCGAGCACCGCCTCGATCAATGTTTCGCTGTCCGGGCGCGGGATCAGGGTATCGCGGGTGACCTCGAAGGAAAGGCCCCAGAACTCGCGCTCGCCGGTGAGATAGGCGATCGGCTCATGCGCCGCGCGCCGCCGCGCCAGGCCCATCAATTGGTCGACCAGCGGCGCATCGACCGGGCACCGATGAGCGCTCAGCAGCCGCTCGCGCGACAACCCCATGACATGGCCGAGGAGGATGCGCGCCTCGTGCCGGGGCTGCTCGATACCGCCCGCCGCCAACAGCGACGCTGCCTGGCGCAACACCCCTTCGACGCTTGCCCCGGTGGCGCTCAATCGCTTTGCGCCAGGCGGCGCGTCTGTTCGTCATTGAGCAGGGCATCGACGATTTCGTCCAGCGCCTCGCCGCTCAACACCTTGTCGAGCTTGTGAATGGTCAGATTGATGCGGTGGTCGGTGACGCGCCCTTGCGGATAATTATAGGTGCGGATGCGCTGCGAACGGTCGCCCGAGCCGACCTGGCCGCGCCGCACCTCGGCGCGTTCGGCGTCGCGCGTGCGGCGCTCATGGTCGTAAAGCCGGGCGCGCAGCACCTTGAGCGCCTTGGCGCGGTTCTTGTGCTGCGATTTTTCGTCCTGCTGGGTGACCACGATGCCGCTCGGCAAATGGGTCATGCGAACGGCGCTGTCCGTCGTGTTGACGCTTTGCCCGCCGGGGCCGGAGGCGCGGTAGACATCGATCTTGAGATCCTTGTCGGCGATCACCAGATCGACCTCTTCGGCCTCGGGCAACACCGCCACGGTGGCCGCCGAGGTGTGAATGCGTCCGCTCGCCTCGGTTTCCGGCACGCGCTGCACCCGGTGCACGCCCGATTCATATTTCAGCCGCGCGAAGGCGCCGCGCCCGCCGACTTCCATAATCGCTTCCTTGACGCCGCCGATGCCGGTTTCCGACAGCGACATGACCTCGGTGCGCCACTTCTTTTCCTCAGCAAAGCGCTGATACATGCGCAAAAGATTGGCCGCGAACAGAGCCGCTTCCTCGCCGCCGGTGCCGGCGCGGATCTCGAGGATGGCGTTTTTCTGATCCGCCTCGTCCTTCGGCAACAGAAGAATTTTCAGCTTCTCGTCGAGTTTGGGGATTTCCTCCCTGAGGGCGCGGAACTCCTCTTCGGCCAACTCCCGCATGTCGCTATCGGTCTCGCCGTCGGCGATCATCTCGGCCAGATCGGCGGCTTCGGAATGGGCCGCCCGGAGCGCCTCGATGGCGCCGATCACCGGCTTAAGCTCGGCATATTCCTTCGAGAAACGCACCAATTCATCGCTCGGCAATGCCTGCTGCCCGGACAACAAAGCCGACAGCTCGTCCTGGCGGGCGATGATACCGTCGAGGCGTTCGTCGAAACTCACCTTCCTGGCTCCCTCGGCTCCGCTCAGCAGTAGCGTTTCAGATGCGCGTGCAGGTTCTCATGGCTGATCTCCTGCTGCTCGCCGGTGGCGAGGTCGCGCACCGTGACGCTGTCCCGGCCCGCCTCCTCCTCGCCGAGCAGCACGGCGCAGGCGGCGCCGAGGCGATTGGCGCGCTTGAGGCGCTTCGACATATTGCCGCGAAACGTCATTTCGGTGCGAAACCCGGCGCCGCGCAGCTTATGCGTCAGGGCGAACGCCGCCGCCTCCATTTCGGCGCCGATGGGGACCACGGCGATGGTGTTACCTTCGGCCGCCACATCGCCGACCAGCATCGCCAAACGCTCGATACCGGCGGCCCAGCCGACACCCGGTGTCGGCGGGCCGCCCATGGTCTCGACCAAGCCGTCATAGCGTCCGCCGGCGACCACCGCGCCCTGCGCGCCGAGCGCCTCGGTGGTGAACTCGAAGGCGCTGTGACAGTAATAATCGAGGCCGCGCACGAGATGCGGATTGAGCCGGTATTCGATGCCGAGAGCGTCGAGGCCGGCGCATACGGAGGCAAAAAACCGGCGCGACGATGGGTTCAGATATTCCGACATTTTCGGCGCCTCGGCGACGGCATGGCGGTCGCCTTCATCTTTCGAATCCAAGATGCGCAGGGGATTCTTTGTCAATCTGGCGCGGCTGTCCTCGGAAAGCTCATCGACATGGGCGCCGAAATAATTCACCAGGCTGGCGCGGTAGCTGTCGCGGCTTTCGCTGTCGCCGAGGGTATTCAGCTCGAGCTTGACCGAGCCGGCGATGCCAAGCGCCTTGAGGACATGCGCCCCGAGGGCGATGATTTCGACGTCGCCCATGGCTTGCGATATGCCGAGCAGCTCGACGCCGATCTGGTGAAACTGGCGCAGGCGCCCCTTTTGCGGCCGCTCGTAGCGGAACATCGGGCCGCCGTAAAAATATTTCAACGGCAGATTCTGAACGAGGCCGCCGCTGATCAGGGCGCGCGCCACGCCGGCGGTATTTTCCGGCCGGAGCGTAATCCACTCGCCGCCGCGGTCTTCAAAGGTATACATCTCCTTGGTGACGACGTCGGAGGAGTCACCGAGAGTTCTCTTGAACACTTCGGTAAATTCGAAGATCGGCGTCGACATCTCCTGATAGCCGTAGAGCTCCGCCGTCGCGCGCGCGGCCTCCAGGACATGGCGGTGAACTCTGCTCTCATCCGGCAACACATCGTGGGTGCCGCGAACCGGCTGCAACTTCGTCAATTGAAACTCCGTTCAGAGAAAGGCGAATAGATGCGCAGGCCAGCGAATCATCGCCACCCGCGCCGGCTTTTATATATTTTGCCGGAGCAATTTGGCCAAGCCGAAAGCTTGAAAAGCAGCTAGCGCTCCGTTTGCGAAGCGGCGACCAGGGTTTCCGGATCCAGCGATACGTTGCGCCGCACGACGCCGATCGGGCCCAACGCCCCGACCAGGGCGCCGTCCACGCGCACCTCCAAGGCGCCGGCATTGCCGGTCACCATAAGCAGGCCCAAACGGTCGGGCACCTGATAGATATCGCCGGTGCGCAATATCCGCGTCAGCAACAGCTCATTGTTGGGGCCTTGAATTTGCACCCAACTGTCGGCCGTCGCCTTGATGGCGATTCTGAAATCGGTGTTCTCTTCGCCATAAATTTGCGGCTCATAGGCCGCTGTATCGGCGCCGTCGGGCGACGCCGAGGCAATCGCAATTTCATCGGAATTCGCTTCGTCCATGACTTGCGCGTTGGCGTTTCGAATGATCGGCATCGTCTCGCTGCTCGGCGCTGGCCGGCTCTCCGCTATCACCGCGGGTTCGTCGGATTGGCTCGCCGCCGCGCGGTCCCACAGGGAATCGCTTCTCAACGGCTGCGGCTCAGAGGTTGACGCGGCGGTTTGGCGCGGCGCATCGGCCACAGTATCCGTAATCGTCTCAGCAACCGCCACCGTATCGGTCACCGTCCTCGTAACCGTCTCCGTAACCGCCTCCACCGCGCCAGAGCCCGCCGCCGCCGTCGTCGTGCCGGCATCCACCGTTGGTTCGGGCACGGTTTGCGGCGTCGCGTTTTCGCCCGGCTCGCTTGGCGCCATCGCCTCGACGCTATCTTCTTCCGTCGCCGCCTGGCTCGAAACGGGCGCTTCGCTAGCGCTCACCGCTTCCGCGCTGGTCTCTTCCTCGCCGGCAAAGGATTCCGTTGCGACCGCCGCCATCACATCTTCATCGTCGGACAGGCCGGCCGCTTCGGTCAAAGTGTTCGACACGTCCGATACCAGATCGGTGGCGATTTTTCCTTTCGACGAATAAACATGCCAGCCGCCATAAGCGAACCCGGCCAACAGCACGACCACCAGAATTAGCCAGGGCTTCGGGTTTCTGACTTCCTTGGGCGGCACCGGAAAGCTGAGATCGCGCAGCTCCATGCCGGATTTCGTTTCGCTCTTGAAGCGCTCAATCATCTCGTCGGGATCGAGGTCGAGAAACTCAGCATAGCTGCGCAGAAATCCGATGGCATAGGTGGTGCCCGGCAAATCGTCGAAGCGCCCTTCCTCCAGGGCTTCGAGATAGAGCAGGCGAATGCGCAGCGCCGTGGAGATGTCGGTCAATTCGTAACCCGCCGTCATGCGGGCGCGCCTCAGGGCAACGCACAGGCTCGGTACTTCGTCGGCTTTATGCCCGCCGACTTCACGCAACAAGGGGCTATCGCCCAATTCCGGTTCGAGAGGCTCAGCCCCTCTTGGCTCTACCATTCCGCCGCCTCATCACTTCAACCAATTTGTGCAACGCGCAACATATCGGTTAAGTCCTGATATTACGGTTCATCCACGCGCTCACGACAAGCGCCGAGTCGCGCCCCCCAAGCAACCCAGGGACGCATCGCCGCCGATTACCGCTTTTGCTATAAACCTCGCTCCGCCGCTCTTCAAGCTGAAACCACAGAGCGTTGTCTAGAGCCTTGTCTTAACCGCAATTCGTCAAGTTAGCACCAGCCCGTGCGCGGCGCAATTAATATTGTGTCCCCGAATTGTTCCGGCCGAGCGCTCGATCCCTTCCACAATCTTCGCTATCCTATGGATAACCGATTGATGCGCCCGGCCAGGGCGGCGGCCGCCTGATCCATCAACTCGTCGACGATTTCGGCGACGCTTTGCTCGCGCTCGACCATACCGACACTTTGCCCGGCCATCAGCGAGCCATGCTCGACATCGCCGTCGATGACGGCGCGGCGCAGCGAACCGGCCCAAAATCTCTCGATGACGAGCTGCGCCTCTTTTTGATCGAGCTCTCCGGCGCGGTAGCGCGCGATGGCATCGCGCTGCGCCGCGAAGAATTGCTCGGTCGCCTTGTTGGCCAGCGCGCGCACCGGAATGACCGGGAAATCCGGATCGAGCTGCACCGATAGCTGCGCGTCGCGCGCCTTGGCGTGATAAAAGGCTTTCTTGAAATTCTCATGGGCGATGGATTCCGAGGCGCACACGAAACGGGTGCCTATCTGGCAGCCGGCGGCGCCCATCTCCATGTAGAGGGCGATCGCGTCGCCGCGCCCGATGCCGCCGCCGACGAATACCGGCACTTCGCTGAGATGCGGCAGAATTTCCTGGCACAGAACGCTGGTCGCCACCGGGCCGGTATGGCCGCCCGCTTCCATGCCCTCGATGATGAAGGCGTCGACGCCCTGGCGCATCAGTTTCCTGGCCACCGGCAGGGTCGGCGCGAAAGCGATGCTCTTGACGCCGGCCTGTTTGAGCCGGTCGGTGGCGGCGCGCGGCGCCATGCCGCCGGCCAAAACGACATGCCCAACGCCCTCATCGATGCAGACCTGCAACAGCGCGTCGAGCTCGGGATGCATGAGGATCACATTGACGCCGAACGGCTTATCGGTGCGCGCGAAGGTCGCCTTGACCTCATCGCGCAACTCGCCGGGGCTGAGCGAGCCGGTCGCGATAATGCCGAAAGCGCCGCTGTTCGAGGTCGCGGCAACCAGGTGACGCTCCGACAACCACGACATGGCGCCGCCCAGAATGGCATGGCGGGTGCCGAGAAACCGGCGCCCGGCGGCCGATATCGCATCCAGTTCGGCGCGCCCGGCGGCAAGCTCGCTCTGACTATTCATCCAGGCGGTAGGCGGCATGCAGGGCGCGCACCGCGAGCTCGGTATGCCGCTCGTCGATCAACACGCTTATCTTTATTTCCGAGGTCGATATGACCTGGATATTGATGTCGTTCTCGGCGAGGGCGGAAAACATCGTCTGGGCGACGCCGGCATGGCTCTGCATGCCGACGCCGATAACCGAGACCTTGGCCACCTCGCTGTCGCTCAGCACGTCCTCGAATTCGAGCTTGCCCTGCAGTTTGCGCAATTCATCGAGCGCCCGCCCGGCATCCTCGCGGGCGATGGTAAAGGTGATATCCGTCGCCTGGCCATTGTGCGAAACATTCTGCACGATCATGTCGATCTTGATTTCGGCGACCGAAAGCGGCGCCAAAATGTCGGCGGCGACGCCCGGCTTGTCGGGCACCCGCACGACGGTGATCTTGGCGTCATCGCGGCTATAGGCGATTCCGGTAACTACATTCTGTTTTTCGTCGTCTTCTAACTGCATGCCCCATACGTCCGTAATTATTGTGCCTTCGACCAGGGTTCCCGGCAGGTCGGCGAAACTCGACAGCACCTGGATCGGCACGCGGTGGCGCAGCGCCAGGCGCACGGCGCGCGGATCGAGCACTTTGGCCCCCAGGGAGGCCAGTTCGAGCATCTCCTCGCAGGTGATCTTGTCAAGCTTGCGCGCATTGTTGACGATCCACGGGTCGGCGGTAAAGACCCCGGTTACGTCGGAATAAAGATCGCAGCGCTCGGCGCCGAGCGCCGCCGCCAGCGCCACCGCCAGCGTATCGGAGCCGCCGCGCCCGACCGTCGTCACCCGGCCGTCCGGCGACAGCCCCTGAAAACCCGCCACCACGGGAACCCCGCCGGCGGCCATCATTTGCTTGATCTCGCCGGTGTCAATTTCGTGGATCCTGGCCCGCATGTGGCTGGCGCTGGTGCGCACCGGCAATTGCCAGCCCATCCAGGAGCGCGCCTCGACACCCATCCCCTGCAGGGCGAGGGCCACCAGGCCGGAAGTGACCTGCTCGCCGCTCGACACCACGACGTCATGCTCGGCGGCGCTGCCGTCCGGCGCCATGTCGCGCACCCAGCCGACGAGCTGGTCGGTCACGCCGGCCATCGCCGAAACCACCACCGCGACCTCGTTTCCAGCGTCCAATTCCGCCTTTACGCGGCGCGCAACGCGCCGGATCGGCCCCAAATGGGATACCGACGTCCCACCGAATTTTTGTACAATCACTGCCATTAATATCACACTCGCGCCGATCGTCCGGCGCCGGCGCGCCTCCTCCGCTCCGATAACCGGATGAAGGGCGGGTATACATACTGTGTTAGAATTCGCCAGGCAAGCACGCGCACAAACAGGCGGAGAAAGCATGACGCAAGAAAATTCACAGGAGAATTCACAGGAAAATTCTGTGGCGCCGGGCGGCGCCAGTGTCGAGCGCGAAGAGATCGCCCGGTTTGCGGCGCTGGCCGAGGATTGGTGGCGCCCCGAAGGTTCGTTCCGCGCCCTGCATGCTCTCAATATCCCACGCCTCACCTATATCCGCGACCGGCTGTGCCGCCAGCATGGGCGCGACATCAGGGACGGTAGCCCGCTCGCCGGTTTGCGCCCTCTCGATATCGGCTGCGGCGGCGGGCTCATCGCCGAGCCGCTGGCCCGCCTCGGCGCCGAGGTCACGGCGATCGACGCCGGCGGCGACGCCATCGAGGCGGCGCGGCTGCATGCCGGCCAATCCGGGCTCGACATCGATTACCGGCGCATCAGCGCCGAAGAACTCGCCGCCGAGGATATTCAGTTCGACTGCGTACTGACGCTCGAAGTGGTCGAGCATGTCGCCGATCTGGAGAGTTTCCTCGCCGCGAGTGCGCAATTGGTACGGCCCGGCGGGATATTTTTTGCCGCCACCCTCAACCGGACCGCGGCGTCCTATCTCCTTGGCATCGTCGCCGCCGAGCGTATCTTGCGCTGGGTGCCGCCCGGCACGCACCAATGGTCGAAATTCGTCCGCCCATCCGAACTGGTGGCGTCGCTCCGGCGCCACGGCGTCGCCATCGACGATATCAGCGGCCTCACCTACGACCCGCTGTCGCGCGCCTGGGCGCTCAGCCGCAAGGTCGCGGTGAACTACATCGCCTGCGGAGTGAAAAAATAGGCTCTAGGAATCGTGGCGCGGCAGCCACGGCATCTGGCTTATATCGATGCCCTCTTCGCGCAGTTCCTGCGCTTCGCGCTTGCTGGTGTCGCCGTAAATATTGCGCTTTTCGACTTCGCCATGGTGGATCTTGCGCGCTTCCTCGGCGAAATCCTCACCCACATTGTCGAAGTTCTTCTCGACCACATCGCGCATCTTGCGCAATGTCTTGATCGCCTCGCCGACCTCGGCCGGGCTCGGCGCGTCGCTCGCCATGGCCGGCGGCGCTCCGGTCTTCTTCGCCGCCGCGCCGGCCCTGCTCTGGCCACCCTCGCGGCCGCGGCCGCGGCCGGTGCCGGCGGCAATATTCGGCGCCATGGGCGCCTTCTCGACCTTGGTGTCGCTGCAAATCGGGCATTCCACCTCGTTGCCGGCGATCTGGCTTTGGCAAGCGCCGGAATCGGCAAACCAAGCCTCGAACACGTGCTCCTGCGGGCATTTCAGGTCGAAGACAATCATCGCAATTGGTCCAATACAGTCCTAAGCTCCGATCGAATCTTAACAAGTATCCTATATGGGTACCAAATCAAGCGTCCACAACAAGATGAACAATCATAGCGACAGCCAACGACGGCGGCCAGCGTCGCCGTGGGTCGCGCGTTTCGCCGGCGAAATCGAGCCCGGCGGGCGGGTGCTCGATCTGGCCTGCGGCAGCGGCCGCCACAGCATATTCCTGCTGCGCCGCGGCCACGCCGTCACGGCCTGCGATATCGATGTTTCGGCCGTCGCCGACCTCGGCGGCGAGGCGGGCATGGAAATCACCGCCGCCGATCTCGAAAACGACGCCTGGCCGTTTGCCGACCGCCGGTTCACCGCCGTGGTGGTCGCCAATTACCTGCACCGCCCGCTTTTTCCGCATATCCTCGCCGCCCTGGCGCCCGGCGGGCTGCTCCTCTACGAGACATTCGCGGCCGGAAACGAGCGCTTCGGGCGGCCGAGAAACCCCGCCCATCTGCTCAAACGCGGCGAGCTGCTGTCCGGCATTCTCGCCGGGCTGACGATCATCGCCTATGAGGATTTAACCATCGGCGAGCCCGAAAGCGCCGCCGTGCAGCGGGTCTGCGCGCGCAAGCCCGCCTGACACCCTGCCCTATACGGCGCGGATCGCCTGTTTATCCACCGCCGGAATATTGAAATCGCGGTCATGCCTGAGTGCCGGTATGGCGGCGCGCGCCTTGGCCACCTCGGCGAGATCGATCTCCGCCGTCACATAGCCGACGCCCTCGCCGGCATCGGCGAGCACCGTGCCCCACGGGTCGATGATCAGCGAATGGCCGAAGGTCTTGCGCTCGCCCGAATGGCTGCCCCACATGCAGGGCGAGATCACGAAGGCGGCGCTTTCGATGGCGCGGGCGCGGTTCAGCACATGCCATACCGCCTCGCCGGTCACCTTGGTGAAGGCGGCGGGAATGGAAACGATATGCGCGCCGCCATGCGCCAGCGCCCGGTAGAGCTGGGGGAAGCGCAAATCGTAACAGACGCTCATGCCGAGCCCGCCCCACGGCGTTTCGGCGACGACGGCATTGTCGCCGGGGTGAAAATATTCGGACTCGCGGTAGACCTCGCCGTTCGGCAAATCGACGTCGAACATGTGAATCTTGTCGTAGCGGGCGGCGATGGCGCCGTCGCCGTCGAGGAGCGCCGAGCAATTGACGACGCGGCCGTCCGGCGCCAGCGCGCCGACCGAGCCGGCGACGATCCAGGCACCGGTTTCGCGCGCCACCTCGGCAAAGGCCAGGATCGCCGGATGCTCGTCGAGTTCCGCCGCCTGCGTCTGAACTTCTTCGACGCGGTGATCCATCAGCGCGACATTTTCGGGCAGCGCGATAAGCCGGGCGCCGTCGCCTTCGGCGGCGCGCACCAACTCGCACGCATTGCGCAGATTCTCGTCCATATCCTGGCCGCTGCTCGGTTGAACGCAGGCCACCCGCAGTTTGTTTTCGCTCATGACAACCCCAACATGCTGTTCAACTCGCCTGCCCGCTCAAGCGCCATCAGTTCGTCGCAGCCGCCGATGGGCGTATCGTCGATGATTATTTGCGGCACCGTGTAGCCGCCCGACAGCGCCTCCATCTGGCGCCGCAATTTAGGTCTTCCCATCACGCCAATATCGGTGAATGGCACGCCTTTTTCTTTCAGCAGCCGCTTTGCGCGGGCGCAGAATGGACAAAATGGCGTCGAATAGAGGGTAACTTCAGGCAATTTCGTACCCCGTGAATTGGCTTCCGGCCCCATCATGTAGAACGATTCAGGGTTCGCGCAAGGGTCAATACATCGACCGCCGCCGCGCCGCCACCGAGAAGCGCCTTCACGCAGGCCTCCGCCGTCGCGCCGGTGGTGATCACATCATCGACCAGCAATATGGACTTGTCGCGTACCAGCTCGGCGTGGCGTCGGCGCAAGCGGAAGGCGCCCAGCATATTGTGGCGCCGCTCGACGGCGCTGAGGCGGGCCTGGGATTTGGTGGCGCGGGCGCGGACCAGCAGATCGGGCATCAGGGTGGCGCCGGAGGTGCGGCTCGCCGCCGCCAGCATCGCCGACTGGTTGAAACGGCGCGACAGAAGGCGCCAGCGATGGAGCGGCACCGGGGCGATCAGATCGGCATCGCGCAACAGTTCGGCGCCGGCGCCGGCCATCCACCCGCCAAGCGCCGGCGCGATCCAGGTGCGGTCGGCCATTTTCAGCACCAAAACGAGATCGCGGCCGACATTGCGGTATAAAATAGCGGCGCGGGCGCGCCGGTAAGCCGGCGGCGTGCGCATGCAGGCGGCGCACAGCGCGCCATTTTCGGCTTCGATTTCGAAAGGCGTGCCGCAGCGCGCGCAATAGGGCGCGACGGTAAAGCCGACCTTGCTCCAGCAATCGGCGCACAGGCGCCCCGGCATATCGACGGCGGTATCGCAGGCGCCGCAATGCGGCGGCAACAGCATATTCATGCCGCCCTGCATCAACGCTTGCGCCGCCTGGCGCCATGCCTGGGTTGGGGCCATGCCGCCAATCAAGCGCCCGCCACCCGCCGGGTCGACCGCCATGGCGCTTTGCCGGGCGCCGCCCGGCATGTCATACAGCATTCATGACAGAGGCAAATCACGGCCCCCTAAGTGGTGAAGCGGGCCCGTTCGACCGCCGCCAATTGCGCCGCCGGCGCGATCGCGCGGCGGCTGATTTCGCCGCCCATTCGTTTCTCGTCAGGGAAGTCTCGGCGCGCCTCGTCGAGCGGCTCGGCGACATCAAGCGGCGCTTTCCTCTGACCCTCGATCTCGGCAGCCACGACGGCGGCCTCAGCGCCGAATTACGCGGCCTAAACGGGATCGAGCGAATCATCCAGTGCGACCTGTCGCCGGCCATGGTGGCGCGCGCCGGCGGGCCGTACCGTCTGGTGGCGGACGAGGAATGGCTGCCTTTCGCCGGCGCGCGGCTCGATCTCGTGATCAGCGCCCTCAGCCTGCACTGGGTCAACGACCTGCCCGGCGCGCTCATCCAGATCCGCCGCGCGCTCTGCCCCGACGGGCTGTTCCTCGGCGCCATCCTGGGCGGCGATACCTTGAACGAACTGCGCCGCGCCCTGGCGCGGGCGGAAAGCGAGCTCGAAGGCGGCATCAGCCCGAGAATCTCGCCTTTCGTCGATATCCGCGACCTCGGCGCCCTGCTGCAACGCGCCGGCTTCGCGCTGCCGGTCGTCGACAGCGATGTGATCGACGTGACCTACCCCGATGCGCTCGCCCTGATGCGCGATTTGCGCGGCATGGGCGAGAGCAATGTCCTGCGCCAGCGGCGCGCCAATTTCACCCGCCGCGCCACCCTGATGGCGGCGGCCGAGCATTACCGCGACATGTTCGCTGACGCCGACGGCCGCATCCCGGCGACGTTTCAGGTGCTTTATACCGTCGGCTGGTGCCCGCATGAGAGCCAGCAACAGGCGCTCAAGCCAGACTCCGGTGAAGTCAGCCTGGCGGCGGCGCTGGACGGCGGAGATTCGCCCGATTAACGGGGCTCGCCGGGTGCCCGGCTCGGGCAACGAAGAATAAAGCCGGCGACCAGCGCCAGGATGACGCCGACCGCGAGCGGCAGCGGCCAGCTCTCGGCGACCAGGAAAATGATGATCAGCAGGCTCGTCGCCATGCAGACCAGCGCCATCGACTTCGCCTTCACCGATATGACGCGGTGGCGCCGCCACGCCTGCAGCGTGGGGCCGAACAGGCGGTGATTGAAGAGCCAGCTCTCAAAACGCGGCGAGCCGCGCGAAAAGGCCCAAAGGGCGATCAGGAAAAACACCGTGGAAGGCAGAACCGGCAGCACAAAGCCAATCGCGCCGGTGGCGGCGGCGAGCCAGCCGATGGCGAGATAAAACCAGCGCACCGGAGATTGGCGCGCCACATGCTCCTGAATCGCGCCACATGCTCCTGAATAATGTCGTCGCGAACGACCATGAAAACAGATTGGCGGATTCCCGCTAACGCAAAGTTAAGGCGGCGCTCCCGGTCAGCCCCGCCGACCTTCCTAGTGCCCCGGCGTGAACGTCAATGCCCTACTCGCTTCATCTGTTGCGCCGGATTAACTCGGTTCTTGACCTGAGTTGGCTGCGTGGCGAACTGAAGCCGTATTACAGCCACACCGGCTGCCCTTCGGTTGATCCCGAGTTGATGATCCGGATGCTGCTGGTCGGCTATTGCTATTCCGTCCGCTCGGAGCGCCGGCTGTGCCAAGACGTCGAGCTTAATCTGGCCTATCGCTGGTTTTGCCGCCTCGGTCTTGAAGACAAGGTTCCCAACCATTCGATGTTTTAGGTCAACCGGCACGCCGGTTCCGCGACGCCGGTGTGCTGCGCCAGGTATTTGAGAGCGTCGTCTGCCAATGTATGGAGGCGGGGCTTGTCGGCGGTGAGGGGTTTGCCATAGACGCCAGCGTCATCGAGGCGAACGCCAGCCGCTTCCAACGGGTCGAGGGTGCGGAGATCGATTGGTCGGAAGAACAGCTGGCGCGTCACGCCATCAAGGAATATGTCGCGGCGCTTGAGACAGAGAACTCGCCGCTCAATCCCGATACGTTGCCGAAGGCGCTGTCACCGAGCGACCCTATGGCGGCGTGGACCACGCGCGGGCGTTACAAGGTGATGTTCGGCTACAGCTTGAACTATCTGATCGACATGGAAAGCACCGTCATCGTCGATGTCGAAGCCACGCCGACGCGTATCTCCAAGGAGGTGGATGCCGCCGAGACCATGTTGCAACGAACCGAGGAGCGGTTTGCACTGAAGCCCGAACGTATTGCCGGCGATGTCGCTTATGGGACGGCTGAGATGCTGGGCTGGCTGGTCGGGCACGATATCGATCCGCATATCCCGGTGTGGGATCGAACCGAAGTGGCGGCCAGAGGCAGGTTTGTCCGCGACGACTTCACC
>PVBE012533608.1_pt1 | contig 20785 bp, 16 predicted proteins | sample 1631181 | NCBI WGS metagenome assembly PVBE01 (sample SAMN08397723, study PRJNA350692) | Marine metagenome, whole genome shotgun sequencing project. | isolation source: water | place: Pacific Ocean | collected 2012-04 | reverse complement strand
GTGCTCCTGCTGAAGTTCCGCATCGAGCTGTCGATTCTGCGCGTGGAGTTCCTGTGCGGTCGCTTCTCACGCGACGCTCAGCTGGCGCGTGACCGGCAGGCGACCGGGCTGGAGTTGGTGGAAGACGGCAACAACAACGAGGCGTTGGCGTTCTACATCCACAACGACACCAAGTGCCTGATGGTCGAGGTCTACAACGGCTGCGTGGTCGACAACGAGCCCGAGGCCGACCCGATCGACGTCCCCGACGAGTGCGTCGTCGAGGACGAAGGCGAGTAGGCGAGCAGGCGAAAGCCTCCCCACGGCCCGGTCGAGGAAGTCGCACCACGGCTCCTCGGGGTTGTCGCAAACGCATGACTGACTGACTTCGGGCGGCACGTAGTCCTGGTTCGCCCACCAGACCACGAACGGCATGTCCAACGTCTCGGCGTCGGCCAGGACCCGCTCCACCCACCACAGATGACTCTCCGCAGACGACGGGATCTCGAGGCAGGCCTCCGGCATGTCCGGGTCCTGTGTCTCTATGGGGAAGTACTGCCAGCCGGTCTCGGCGATGGCGACCGGCAACCCGGTCTTCTCCCGGAAGATGGAAAGCCAGTTGTCCGGGAGGGTCCCGCCGTTCACGAGATAGACGATCATCGGATACGTGGAGATGGCGAACACGTCGCCCGAGAGGTCGCCGATCGCCTCGAGACCCTCGTCTATGCAGTCCTCCCTGAAGCCCGCGCAGGCCCCGGCGGCGTTCCAGAGCGGGTTGATCGTGAAGGTGTTGAAGACCGGGAGCTTCGGTCGCGCCGCCTTCTGTTCGGCGTAGACCTCGTTGAGAAGCGACCGGAGCTCCGGCCACGCGTCGGGGCAGTTGTTCACGTACGTGTTGACCTCGATGGAGAGGGCCAGGAACACCGGATCGAAGCGCTGCACCATGAACTCGACGTAGGCCTTGTAGCCCAGCTTGCGCACCTCCCAGTCGGGGACGTCGGCGAGGCAGGGTCCTCCGGTGGGTACGAATGGTGACGAGGCGTCCGCGGTCAGCCGGGCGCGGTCGATCCACAGCGGAGTGAGAGCCAGGTAGACCGGGTGGCCAATCCCGTCGACCAGCACCTGCACCTCATCGAGCTTCTGCAGCCACGCGTCGGGAGGGTCGTCGCCATTGCCGAACTCCAGCCAGGGGATGCCCAGCGCGTCGATGTGCAGCGCCACGAGGTTGGAGTCTTCGGAGATGTGATGGGCGGCGTAGACGATCACCTTCTCGCGGTCCAGCGCCGTCGGCACGTTCCCATAGCGACGTGTGGGCGGGTCTGGGAGCCGGGCATCCGCGACGTCGTCGAGCGGCACGTCGGCCTCCCCCGCGTCCGCCGCGCCGACATCAGCTCGAGCGTCGTACTCCGCGTCGGCAGCGGCCTCCGGAGGTGGGTCGTCGCCTGCGCACGCTACGAGTTGCGCAGCGAGACCCAGCGCCGCCACAGCGAAGTACCTGCTCATGTGACCCCTCTCTGGGCGGCACCGGTGCCACCCACGTCGTGAACGGCCAGGGCGTCGCACGGGCACGGGCACCGGGACGGTCAGCCGCCGCCGGCTCCGCTTTCGCGTCCCAGGATGAGCAACACCAGGGGCAGGCCGATATAGGCCCCGAGGGCGGAGCCCAGATTCACCATCACCGCCACCCACAACACGCGACTGAACGGGTTCCGGTAGAGCCCCTTCATGGTCATCGAGTCTTCGGCGAGGCGCTGGGCGTCCTCGACCGTGGGTTTGCGCAGCCAGGCCTCGAGCAGGCCCACGACGACGCCGGCGGGCAGGGCGGGGTTGAGCGAGGTGATGGGGGAGGCGATGGCGGCGACCAGGATCGAGATGGGCCTGGCGCCCGCGAGGGCACAGAAGAGGGCGGCGGAGATGGCGTTGGGCAGGACCCACGCTTCGACCATCGCCTGGAAGGTCTGGCCGGCGAGCTTCGTGTAGCCGAAGGCGAAGGCGCCGAGGATGATCGCCGGGATCACCCACTTCACGGCCTTCATCCACTTGTTGGGCGGCGGGATCACCGAGAGCGCGTCGCGGTCGGCGCCCTGGCCGAAGTAGCGGGTCATGCCCTCGACGTGCCCGGCGCCGACGACCCCCACCACCGTCTGACCCGGCGCGTCCTCGATGGCCGACATGAGGAAGCGGTCGCGCTCGTCGATCAGCGGGATCTGGACGCTCGGCATCTCCTTGGCGAACGCGTTCATCGTCTCGCTGAGCGTGTCCTTGTCCTTCAGCTCCTCCAGCTGCTCCTCGGTGAGCTCCTCGCGCGTGAAGAAGACGCCGGAGAGCGCCCCCAAGAGCTTCATCTTGTCGAAGAAGCCGAGGTTCGCCCACGTGCGCTTGAGGGTCGCCTGGATGTCGCGGTCGGCCAGCACCAGCTCCGAGCCGACCTCCTCCGCCTTCGCCACCCCGGCCAGCAGCTCCGCGCCCGGCTTCACCCCGAGCGACTCGCCGAGGCGCCGCTGGTACGAGGACAGCGCGAGGTTCGCGAGCAGGAACAGGAACTTCCGCTCCCGGATGACCTGGAAGATGTCGAGGCTCTTCCAACGCGTGTCGTCGACCAGCGCGTTGTACCGGGTCTGGCACAGCTCGACGGCCACCGTGTCGGGCCGGATCTGCTCGATGGTCTGCTCCACCTCCACCACGCTCTTCTGCGAGATGTGGGCGGTCCCGATGATGTAGAAGGTGCGCCCGTCGCGCTCGAGCACTGTGACGTTCGGCCCCAGCTCGGGCGCGGTTTCGGTGGCCTCGCTCATCGGCGCCGGACGCTACACGCTCGCTCGTTGAAACACCATCGAGGAACGCGTGTCAGGAGCCGCCGGCCTCGTGGGCGCCGATCAGGAGCTTGAGGTGCTTGGGGTCGCGGGCGGCGCGCTCGGCGACGTCGAGGCTGATGTGCCCATTCTTCACGAGCCGGGAGAGCGACTCGTCGAAGGGGACGGTGCCGCTCTTGCGGTTGCTCTGGGCGGTGCTCGTGAACTGGTGGGTGCGGCGCTCGCGGATGAGGTTCGAGAAGGCGTAGTTGATGCGGATGAGCTCGATGGCCGGGATGCGGCCGCGGCCTTCGATGGTGGGGAGCAGGCGCTGCGTGATGATGGCGCGCAGGGTGTCGGCGAGCTGGATGCGGACCTGGCTCTGCTGGTGCTCCGGGAAGACGTCGATGATGCGGTCGACGGCCTGGGCGGCGCTGCCGCTGTGGAGCGTGGAGAGCACGAGGTGGCCGGTCTCGGCGGCGGTCAGGGCGGCGGCGATGGTGTCGAGGTCGCGCATCTCGCCGACGAAGATGACGTCGGGCGCCTCGCGCAGGGCGCTTCGAAGGCCGTAGGCGAAGTCTTTCACGTGCACGCCGATCTCACGCTGGTGGATCAGGCAGCGGTCGTTGCGAAAGACGTACTCGATGGGGTCTTCGAGGGTGATGACGTGCCGCTCGGCCGTGGCGTTGAGGTGCTCGAGCAACGCCGAGAGCGTGGTCGACTTGCCGCTGCCGGTGGGGCCGGTGACGAGGACGAGCCCGTAGGGGAACTCGACCAGCGGGAGCAGCTCGCGCGGGAGGTTGAGGGCCTCGAGGCTCGGCACGGTGTCCCAGATGGGACGGAACGCGGCCGCGAGCCCGTGCATCTGGTGGAAGACGTTGACGCGGAAGCGCAGCCGCGCCGGGCCATCCGGGATCTCGAGGGCTTTGTCGAGGCTGCCCGAACTCTCGAGGAGCTCGCGACGCTCCTCGGTGAGCGTGTCGCCGAGGGAGGCGAGGATCGCTTCGTCGCCGAAGATGCCTCCGGCGATGTTCTTGTAGTCGCCCGCGATGCGGACCCTGGCTTCCTTGCCGCTCGACACGACGAGGTCGGAGCAGCGGCGCCCGACCACCTGCTTGAGCAGCTCGCGGATGTCGTCGGTCCGCCACTCCGAGTTGCTCGCCTGGACCGGGGGCCGCGGCGGCGCGACCTCGATCGGCGTCGGAGCGGGCGGGCCCATGCCCCCGAGTGGCACCAGCGAGGCCGGCGTCGACTGGTAGGGGTGGTCCCCGTCGGCCAGCTTGAACGCCAGCCCCAGCCCACCCGGCGACTGCCGCACGCGGTAGTTGAACCGGTGCCCGAGGGTCACGGCGTCGTAGCTGCCGTCTTGCTGCCCGGTCGCCGCCAGCGACTGATGGGCGGAGTCGTCGAGCAGCGATTCGAGCAGCGCCGCGATCATCGGCGCGGTGACGCTGTGATTGCTCAGCGGGACGTGCTCGCGGCCGATCAACAGGATCGGAGGGCTGTCGCGCTGGAACCGAAGGGACTGGGCGCCCGCTTTCAGCATGTGCGCGAGCAGATCGTCGAGGCGAGCCACGCCGTTTTATCGCACGGTCGCTCGCTCTTGCCTACTGCGCGCCCACCGCCTCCGTGTCGCGCAGCGCCGCCACCAACAGCCGCCGCTGCAGCTTCTCCTCGAGGCTGTGCGGGGCCTCCAGACCCATGCGCGCGAGCAGGGGGTCGAGATCCTCGTGGTGGCCCATCGGCGCGAGCGAGTGGAGCACCGCCTTGAGCCCGCCGCCGCGCGCGTCGACCTGCGCCTTCAAGCGTTTGAGTGCCTTCCCCAGGCGCAGCTCCTCGTCGGTGAAGTCGCAGCCCAGCGGGAAGCGCGGGAAGAGGCCCTCCGCCTTGAGCGGGGCGAGCCTCGCGGCGAGGGCCTCGGGCGTGTTGTTGCGGAACTGCTCCGGGACCTCGTAGCCCTCGCGCAGCTTGCCGTTCGCCTTCGCGGTCCGCACCAGGTCGTCCTGGAAGCGCGAGTCGGCGATGCACACCAGCGCCTCGATGATCTCCTCGTCGGTCTTTCCGCGCACCAGCGCGATGCCGTACTCGGTCACGTACACGTCGCGCAGATGCCGCGGGATCGTGATGTGGCCGTAGCTCGGCACGATGCTCGAGGTCGTCACCCCGTGCGAGGTGTGGGTCGCGCGCAGATTCAAGATGGAGTGGCCGTCGGGCAGCGCGTGGGCCATGTCGACGAAGTTGTACTGGCCGCCCACACCGCTCACGACGGTGCCGTCATCGAGCCCGTCCGACACCGCCGCACCGCCGAGCGTCACCATCATGCAGGTGTTCACGAAGCGCGCGTTGCGACGGTGCAGCCGGTCGATGGCTTCGTGGCCTTGGCTCGCCCGTAGAGTGCGTTGAGGAGGTGGTTGGGCTTCCCGGCGGCGAGCGGCGTGCCGACCACGAGCTTCTTTCCGACCCGGGCGATGACCGCGTCGATGCAGGACTCGGGCGACTGGATCACGATCGGTCTCACGGCTGACCTCCACGGCGGTGTTCGGACTCAGGAAGAGCAATCACCGTGCCGCAACGAGGCGCCAACACTGGCGTAGCGCCTCGCTACACGGCTGGGCCTGGCGTTTCCGACCGGTAACGTTCAGGCGGGTCGCAGCTCTGCCAGCGTGAGCAGGTGCGCGGTGCCTGGGAGCTGGTCGAGGAAGCCGACTCGTACCGTGCGCAGGGACGACGCGTCGAGATCTCGGGCGAGCGAGACGACGCTGGGGGCGACGTAGAGCACGCGGCGTGGGGCGAGGGCGGCGATGGACGACATCACGGACGCGCCGAGCGGCCGACGCATTGCGTGCACGAGCACGAGGTCTGCCCGGGTGCCTGTGGAGATGAGCCGGCGCAGGGCGCGGTGGGCGCGGCCGACGCGGAACGTGGCACGGACACCGGCGCGCGCGGCGTTGCGGGTGGCGTCCTGCGGGGCCGCGCGCACCTCGTCGATGCCGACCAGGGACGCCGCGCGGCGAGCCAGCGGCAGGCTGAGCGTGCCGACGCCGCAGCCCACCTCGACGATGTGGTCGGTGGGGCGTGGGTCGAGCCAACCGACGACGGCCGCGCGCAGGGCGGCGAGCGAGTAGGGCGATTGTGGCGTCCAGGACGGCCAGGTGGCGTCGAGCAGGTCTTCGTCCACGGCGAGCGTCAGCGTGCGGTCGCCACGGACGACGCGGGCGCTGCCAGCGTGGAGGGCCACTCGGACGCCGTCACCATGGGCCTGAACGGCGACGAACTCGACGCCTTGGGGGAGTGCCAGGCGGGCCAGGAGGGCTCGCGCTTCGGGGGTCTGGGCGGGGCAACGGGAGAGGTCGACGGGTGCGTCGTGCCCGGGGTGGGGGTAGAGGCCGAGGACGTCGCCGAGCGGGCGGGCGTTGGCGTGAGCGCGGTAGTCGCTGGAGGGGACGGCCGCGTCGATCCACTCGGGTCGAGGGGCTCCAAGAGCGCCGGGACCGCGTTCGAGACGCGGGGTGAGGTCGACGCCGGCGATTCGGCGCAGCACGGCCGTGTGGGCCTCGGATTTGAGGGCGCGTTGGCGGTCTCGCGAGAGGTGTCGGAGGGGGCACCCAGGGCAGCGGTGGGCTTGCTCGCACTCGGGGTCGACGCGGTGTGGTGAGGGCTCGAGGACGCGGACCAGGCGGCCGAAGGGGCGGTCGCGATGGTCGTGGACGAGGTCGAGCTCGACCAGCTCGTCGATGTCGACGCCGGGGACGAGCAGCTTGCAGTCGGGGAGGGGCGCGACGCCGTAGCCGCGCCAGTTGAGGCGGGTGATGCGAGCGCGGTGGGTCACTGCGGACGGGGAGCGGGAAGGGGGAGGGGAACGGGCAGGGGCACGGGCAGGGGCACGTTCACGGGACCGGGGACGGGAACGGGTCCGTGGACGGTGGGACTGGAAGTGGCGCTGGAGTCAGGGAACCCGCGGAACTTCGTTGTGGTACCGGTTCACCTCTTGGACGCGCCGGTCGCCCGGGGTCCAGATAACGTTGGCGACCTCCCAGAAGTGGTCGCGCCGCTGCAGCTCGCGCACCCACTCGCCGGCCTGCTGGCCGCCCAGGAAGATGCGGACGGTGACCTGGCTCGGGCCCCAGTCGCTGCCGCCGAGGAAGTTCTCTGAGCGGTAGTAGTGGATGCCGATGCGGTACGGGTTGCCGAGCGCGCTCGTGTCCTCCGGCTCATCGAGGTTGGTGTTCTCGGGGCCGGCGCCGTTGGTGTCGTCGATGTCGAGCGACGGGTTGCCCGCCGGGCCGCGTGGGCCCCAGTCGGGCTGGGTGTTGGCGTAGTAGCAGTCGAGCGGCGCGATCATCCACGCCCGCGCGTTCGGGTGGAGCATGTGCATGTCGACATCGCTGCCCTCCGCGTCGGTCTCGTCGCGGTCGCGCGGCGTGTGCCACACGAGCTGCACGTGGATGTCCTCGTTGGGCTCGGCGATGACGTGAACGGTCGCGGCCGGCTGGTCGCAGAACTCGCTCGGCGCGGACAGGTCGAGGTTGTCGACCACGGTCAGCTCGATCGTGTACTCGCCAGCGAGGTCGACGAAGAAGAACGCGGTCGGCGTCGTCGTGTCGTCCATCGCGCCGCCGTCCGCGGGGCGCGCCGGGTTGAGGAAGCGCTCGACCGGCTGCGCGGTGCTGCCGTCGGGACGCGAGGTGACCGTCCACTCGTAGCGCGCGGGGCGCCCATCGGGACCGTCGGGGTCGGTCGAGTTGCGGCCGTCGAGGGTGATGATGTCGAGCGGGAGCACCTGCAGCGGCGCGTCGCGACCGGTGTCGGCGACCGGGCATTCGTTGACCGTGCCGCGCCCCACGATCGGGACCTCAATCTTGCTGTTGACCGGGTCGTTGCTCTCGATGATGAGCGTCCCGCCGTACGCGCTCTCGTCCTCGGGCGTGAACAGCACCGACACGTTGCGCGACGGGACCTGCTCGGGGTGGAGCGGGTCGAAGGCCAGCAGGCTCGCGGGCAGGTCCGGGACCGTCTCCTCGTCGAGGCGGTAGACCTCGTCGGTGTCGTCCTTGAGGTAGATGCGCTGGATCTCGAGGGGCTGACCACCGCAGCTCTCGATGCTCACCGGACGCGAGGTGTCGCGACCGACGAGCGCCGCCGGGAAGTTCAGCGTCTCCGGCGTCACCGTGATGCACGGGCTGGCGCCGTTGGCCACGAGCTCGACATTGACGATGCTTTGCACCGTGTCGGTGCTCTCGATCACGAGCTCACCCGAGTCCGGGCCCTCGATTTCCGTGTTGTAGGTCACCTCGATCTGGAAGGCCGCCTGCGGCTCCAACCCCACGTCGCCGTCGCCGTCCGGATCGGCGAGCACCGAGGCGTCCTGGCGCGGGTCGATCCCGCGGATGGCGATGTTGAAGTCCTGCGAGCCGTTGATTGTCATGTCGATGAACTCGAGGGTCGACTGGCCGATGTTGGTGACGGTCACCGTCTCGGTCTTGCCGCTACCTGCGGGCACGCGGCCGAAGTCGAGCGACTGCGGCGAGACGTTGATCTCGGCGCCGCTCTGGTCGCCGACGATGTCGATGACCACCTCGGAGTTCGCGCTCGCGTTGGTGTCGAAGCGCACCGAGCCCGCGGGCTGGGCGTTGTCCTCCTGCGGGGCGTAGCTGAGGATCAGCAGCATCTGTTCGCCGGGCTCGAGCTCGATGACCTTGCCGTCGAGCAGGTTCCCGTCCTCCGGCGTGATGCCGATGTACTGGTCGTCGCTGCCTGGCAGTACGTAGTAGAGCTGGAAGTCGGCGGTGAAGCTGGCCGCGAACTGCGCGAGCTTCAGGGTACCAGCGCCCACGTTCTCGATGACGACAGGGCGATCCGCCGTCTCGCCGATGGCGAGCTTCGGGTACGCAAACTGTCGCGGATTCCAATCAATGGACGCGGTTTGCGTCGATTCGAGGCCACTGCTGCCGTCCTCGCAGGCCCCGAGGACCATCGCGACGGACAGGACAAAGCAGACGGGCAGGCAGTTCTTCGCGGTCGAGATCATCATCACCTCACGAGCGAGCGGGTCGCGACCCACGACCTGCTCCGCACACAATTCCCCCAGCGGGAGCATGATGGTCGGTGACGCGCAGGTCGCCAGTGCAAATATTTGCCCGCCTCGCGCGGGCGCGGCAGGACACCAATTGATAGCACTCGGGGCCTCCATCGGTCCAACCGGCCACCGGCTTAAGCCCGAGGGCTTGCGCGCGAAGATGGCCTGCGCTCGTGGATGCGAGGCGCCTGTTTCTTCTCCCAAAAAGCCCTAGCGCGGGCCCGCGGAGAGCCACTCTGCGAGGGGTCCACGGGTCGCGGCGCGCAGCCGTACGCAGCGATCGATGCCCTCCAGCGCCAGGCCGAGATTGCGCGCGGTGCCGTCGGGCGCACGGGCCGGGTCGGCAAAATACGCCTCGACGCGAGCGCGGTCCTCCGGGGTGCAGAAGCCGGCGCCCAACCACGGCAGCCTCGGCGCGGCGCTCTCGCCCAGCACCTTGACGATGGCGTCGTAATTCTCGGTCATCCAGGTCCAGGTGGCCTCCCGCGTCGGGCGCCCGCTGCTGCGCATGAGCTGACCCAAATCCTGGGCGCGCAGCGTGCCGTCGAGCGCCAGACCCAAGCTACGCAGCCGGAGCGCGGGTGTTTCGAATGCCCCGAGCGCGCCGATGAGCGCGACGCGCGTCACCGGGTCCTTGGCCGCGACCATCGCGTCGCGCAGCCGCTTCCAGAGCACTTCGTCGCCGCCCCAAGCGGCCATCGGCAGCACCATCGTGACGACCTCGGGCCGGACCGAGGCCGCGTCGTCGAGGAATCGATTCGCGAGCCCACGCGCCTCCTCGAGCAGCTTCGGGTCGCGGGTGACGTAGGCGTATGTCCCGAGCAGGCTCGGACGCAGCAGTTTCAGATCGACGGTCTCTCCCGCCTTCGGGAGCAGCCCGACGCGGTCGATATGCGGGCCGAGCACCTTGGCCACGAACGCTCGGAAGGGGGCGACGAGATCACCGTCCACCGACGACCGGTTCAGCTGCGCGAGTGAGCCCGTGATGTTGCTGAGCACGAGGCGGTGCTTCTCGCTGGCGAGGGCCGCGAGGGCGTCCAAGTAGCGGCTGACGGGCAGCTCTCCCGCCTCGAGCAGGGCGCGCAGCTGGCCGACGAGGGCGACCCGCTCGACCATCGAGAGCTGCGCGCGGTGGGCGCCCGTGAGCCCGAGCAGCGCGTTGGCGGGCACGCTCCACTGGTAATAGCCGCGTTGGTCGGCGTTGGGGTGCAGCCACTTCGGGCAACCCTTCACCGGGAGCTCCACCGCCTTCGCGCGCTCGCTCAAGACCCAGCACTGGCGGTGCTTCTTCTCGTCGACCGCGAAGTGGGCGCAGACCGGAACGTGCCACGGCTCGCCCTGGGGGGCGTCGCTTCCCGCCGGGAGGTAGCGGCGCTGGGTCATCGTGACGGTGGCCGGCTTGCCCTCGGCGCAGGCGACCTGCGCGCTCACGAGCGGGGTGCCGGGCTGGTCGAGGAAGTTGCCCGCGACGTGCTCGACATCCTTCCCGGTCGCCTTCTTCAGGGCGGCGAGCAGGTCCGCCGTCGAGGCGACGTCGTAGGCGTGGTCACGCATGTGGGCGCGCACGCCGTCGCGGAACGCGTTGTCACCGAGCCACGCCTCGAGCATGCGCAGGACCGCCGCGCCCTTGCCGTAGGTGATGCCGTCGAAGGCGTTGTCGACGTCGCCGCCGTGCTCGATGGGCTGGCGGATCGCGCGGGCGTGCTTCGCCGCGTCGAGGCTCATCACCCAATGGGTGCCGGCGACGGCGGAGAGGTTCGCTTCGAACTCCGGTGCGACCTCGTGCACGATGCGCTGCGCCATCCAGGTGGCGAACGCCTCGTTGAGCCAAAGGTCGTCCCACCAGCGCGGCGTGACGAGGTTGCCGAACCACATGTGCGCCAGCTCGTGCGCGAGAACCTGCTGGCTCCAGAGCTTGCGGCTCGCGGGCGCCGTGTCGCCGTCGAGCAGGACGAGCGTCTCGCGGAAGGTCACCAGGCCCACGTTCTCCATGGCGCCCGCGGCGAAGTTGGGCACCGCGACCAGGTCGAGCTTGTCGAACGGGTACTTGTGGCCGAAGTACGCCTCGAGCGCGGCCAGGATGGGCGGTGTGCGCGCCAAGGCGTAGTCGGCGAGCCGGCCCTTGCCCTTGGTGGCGACCAGCCGGAGCGGGATGCCCGGCACCGCCTCGGCGGGGGCCTCGACGATGTCGAATTGCCCGACCGCGAAGGCCACGAGGTAGGTCGGCAGCGGCTTCGTCTCGGCGAAGGTGAACACGTCGAGCTCGCCGTCGGTCTCGCGCGCTTTCTCCAGCGAATTCGACAGCGCCAGCATCCCGGTCGGGACGCGCAGCGTGGTCGTGAAGGGCGTCTTGAACTCCGGCTGGTCGAAGCACGGGAACGCTTTGCGCGCGCTGAGCGGCTGGAACTGGGTGAACGCGTACCACTCGGCACCGTCCCGGGCCCGGTAGAGCCCGTCGGGGACCACCGGCAGCGGCGCCTCGTAGACGATGCGCAGCGTCACCTCGCCGGCAGGGATCGGCTCGTCGAAGCGCAGCGCCAGCCCCCCATTCTCGCCTTCGGCGGTCGTGGCCTCGTACTCGTCGCCGTCGACCACCGCGTCCGCGGCCTGGATCTCGAGGTCCTGGCCGTGCAGCTCGAGCTCGCTCGTGGGGACCTCGAGGCGGACGTCGATGCGGGTCGTGCCCGAGAAGCGCTCGGTGCGGGGGTCGATGGTGAGGTCGAGCGTGTAGCGCAGGGGGAGGGCGTCGCGGCCGAGGCGGATGTTGCCATCGGGCCCCGGCGGGCCGGCGGCGGGCTCGGGCGGCTTCGATTGAAGGGCGCTGCAACCGAGCAGGAGGAGGGGCACCAACCAGCGCATCCGTGTCTCCGGGGGCGAGAAGGCGCGCAGGATAGGCACCGCCGGGCCACCGCTCAAGACATGGCACGCGGGCGCCGAAGACCTACACGTGGCCCAGCACTTCAGAGCCGGTTCCATCCGCCCGCCGCTGATGCCGACGCGGGAGCGCGCGGCCGAGCTTCTGCGCGACGACTCACCCGAGAGCGCCGCCGTCCTCGAGGCGGAGATGACGCCGAACCCGGTTCGTGACGTCGCCGAGTCTTACGCGCGCCGGATCGAGACGAAGCAGCGGCTGGCGTCGTTTGGGGTGATCGCTGCGGGGTTGTCCCACCACGTGCTCAACCCGTTGTCGGCCATCGCGGCCAACGCGGATCTGATGCCGAACTTTCTCCAGATCGTGGCCGACCGCACCTCCGACCCCGAGATCAACGCGGTGCTCGTCGAGCTCGACGAGATGGCCAAAGACATCCGCATCGCGTCCGCGCGCATCCTCGACACGGTGTACGGACTCGGTGATCTGACGAACGCCGGGCGCCGCCTCGCCGACCCGAAACCGCAGCCGCTCAAGCCATTGGTGGAGGCGGCCATCAGCGGGCTGCGCGACGAGCTGACGGGCGACGCAGTGATTCACCTCGAGATCACCGACGACGCGTTGGTCGCGGCCGACACGATGTCGGTGTCGCACGTGTTCGCGCAGCTGCTGACCAACGCGCTCGAGGCTGGGGCCGCCAACGTCTGGGTCGTCTTCGAGCCGGGCACGCCGACCGTGCTAACCTTCGCGGACGACGGGTGCGGCGTGGCGCCCGAAGACGACCCGCACATCTTCGAGCCCTTCTTCAGTGGTTGGGGGCATCCCGACCGGTTCGGCATGGGTTTGCCCAGCTCGCAGTTGCTCATCGAGAGCGGGGGCGGCAAGCTCATCCAGGAGCGTCGCGAGGGTGGTGGCGCCGCCTTTCGAATCATCTTCGCCTAAGGGTTCGCGCAGAAATGACTTCCGGTTTCGCATCCACGAGCGCACGCCAGATTCGCCCGCGGCGCGAACCTCGGAAGTAATTCCTGCGCGAACCCTGAGTGCCCCAGGAGCCTTTTGGCCCGCCTGACCTTCCTCGGAACCGCGGACGCTTTCGCGTCGGGCGGGCGCGCCAACAGCGCCTACTGGATCGATGACCAGCGCGGCGCGTACACCGTCGACTTCGGGCCCACTGCGCTGACGCAGTGCAAGGCGCTGGGGCGCGACCCCGACGACCTCGACGGCGTGCTGCTGACCCATCTCCACGGCGACCACATCGGTGGTCTGGCGCTGCTGTTCATCGACCTCGAGTTCCGGGCGGGTCGGACGCGACCCTTCGTCGTCGCCGGACCGCCCGGGCACCAGGCCCGCGTCAACGAGCTGCGCTCGAGCGCGTTCCCGTCCCTGCTGCACAAGGGGATGAGCTACCCGATCCTCTTCGAGACCACCGCCGTGCCTGGGCGTGTCGAGATGCTGGGTCGCACGGTGACGACCATTCGCGCGATGCACGACAAGCTGGCCGTGGCGAGCTCGCTGGTGGTCGACGACGGTGAGCGCAAGCTCGCGTTCAGCGGCGACACGGGCTGGCACGAGCCGCTGGCGGACCTGGTGCGCGGGGCCGACGCGTTCGTCTGTGAGTGCAGCAGCGTCGACGGCGATTACTGGGCGCACCTCAGCGTCGAGGAGATCCGCGCGCACCGTGGGCAGCTCGAAGTCGGGCAGCTGTTTCTGAGCCACCTGGGCGTCGAGTCGCGTCGCGTCGCGAGCGAGTGCGCCGCCGAGCTCGAGGCGACGGTGGCCGACGACGGCCTCGTGGTCACTGTTTAGGGTCGTCAGACGCGCCAGCCGCCCTCGGACAAACCCTCGCCGCGCACCGCCCAGCACATCGCCGGCGTGGTGTGGGCGGCGCCCCAGCGGCCGTCGGGGGTGACGCAGACCACGCCGCCTTCGCCGCCGGTGCGCGCCGTCATCTCGGCGGTGAGCCGTCGGGCCGCGTCGTTCGGGGCTTCGCCGCGTCCGATCGCGTCGACCACGGAGCGGGCGAGTGTCACGCGGATGATCGCCTCGCCGACGCCGGTTGAGCCCGCTGCGCCCGCGCCGTCGTCGGCGTAGGTGCCGCACCCGATGAGCGGGGCGTCGCCGACGCGCGCGGGGTGACGCTTCGGCGTGCCGCCAGTGCTCGTGCCGCAGACCAGCCGCCCGGCCTCGAGGGCGATCGCGCCGACGGTGTCAGTGCCCATGCCGTGGGCGTCGATCGAGGTGCGGAGCGCCTCCTGGTCGCAGCCCTGCAAGCCGTGCTCGGCGCCCCACTCGAGGGCGCCCGGGCCGGTGAGCAGCACGTGGGGCGAGTGGTCGAGCACGGCGCGGGCGAGGTCGATGGGGTGGCGCATCGCCGGCACCCGGGCGACGGCGCCGCAGCTCAGGTCCTCGCCGACCATCAGCGACGCGTCGAGGCTGAAGTCACCGACGGCGTTCGGTGCAGCGCCCACGCCGGCGCCGAGCACCGGGGCGTCCTCCATCGAGTGGATGGCGGCGAGCACGGCCTCGAGCGGACCGCGACCGTCGCACAACGCGCCCCAGCCGACGTCAGCGGCCTCGCGGCAGGCCTGGGCGGCCGCCTCACGAAAGGGCTCGGGGATGTTCCAGGCGCCGCCGTGGACGAGGAGCAGCACTAGATGACCTGGGTGAAGTTGATGCACCGCTCGCGACGGCCGCTGACACTGATGCCGGCGTTGCTTCTCCTGGACGCACCTCTGAGGGTCAGTTGCACGGTCCGAAGACGGCGAGGTTGACCTTCACCTGGTCCGAGAAGCCGCCGGCGACGGGTGGGTCGGGATCCTCGGTGTACCAGCCGGCGCCGCGCGTCACGTTCCCGGAGATCTGGATGTTCTGCAGGCTCGACTCGCCCTCGGGATCGATGCGCGCAGGCTCGAACATCTGCCCCAGGTGGCCGATGCGCGTCATGCCCGCCGCGACGTTGCCCGCGCTGTTGTCCTGCCAGCCCACGCCGAAGGTGTCCGGGTCGAGCCACGCCACGTCGGTGACCAGCCCGAAGCCCTCGGGGCCGGCGACGTCGTGGGTCGCCTGCTCGATGGCGAGGCTGTCGAAGAGCGATAGCTGCGCGCGAAGCCCGCCGTCTTCGTCGTTGCGGCTCCAACCGACGCCGTAGAGCAGCTGCCCGTAGGCGAGGTGGGTCCGGCCGCGCGCGCCCGCCGCCATGATGCGCTGGACCTGCGCCTGGAAGACCCCGGCGTCGTTGATGATCGTGAAGGCGAGGTCGGAAGGCATCACGCCGGTATCGATCCAGGCCACGCCCCACGTGCCGTCGCCGTAGATGACCGATGGGTTGTCCGCCGGGCCACGGTCGTAGACGTGCACCGGATTGGCCGGCTGGCCGCCTTCGTCGACGCGCACGACCCACAGGCCATCACCGGTGCGCCCGCGGCTGAACACGACCATGCCGCTGCCGAGCGTGGCCCAGGCGGCCTCGAGCTGGGTGACGTCGAAGGTCTGCGGCACCAGCGCCGGCACGCCGACGGGGTTCCCGGCCTGGCCGAGGATCTGGATCGTGATGCCCTCGCTGCCGGCGGCACCTTCGCGAGCCGACATCCAGACCACGACGAAGCCGCTTCCGGTGTAGAGCACGGTGTGCTGCGGCAGGCGCGCCAGGCCGACCTCGGTCGGCTGGCCGATGGCTTCGCCGTCGGAGTTGAAGCGCTGGAAGAGCATCCGGTTGAGGCCGGGCTCTTCGTGCGCGGTCTGCCAGAGCACACCCCACTCGCTGCCGGTCCACACCGAGCGCACGCTGTGGCCGTCGGCGATCGCCGTCGGGCCCTGAACCACGCCGTAGGTCCCGCCACCCGTGCAGCCCATGCCGCCGGCGGCGTCGGGGTCGACCCCGCCGTCGTCACCGGAGCCGGTGTCGGTGTCGGTGTCGGTGCCCGTGTCGTCGCCGCCGGAGCCCATGTCGGGCGGGACGGCCTGGTCGCTCGTGGCGGCGTCGATGGTGATGAGCATCGTGTCGCCGCCGCCACCACCACCAGGGGCGGGGCAGCCGGCGAGCGCGAGCGTGCACAGAAGAAACGGTGTGCCTCGGCGCATGTGTGGCCTCCCTTCGCGGGCGGAGTGTCGAGCGCGGCTATCTAGCATCCACCGGGAAGCCGTCTCAACCGAGTAGACTCTCGGCGAGATGCGCAGACCGCTTCTGTTGATGGTGCTGTTCGGCGCAGGAGCCGCCTGCGCGCAGGTCGAAGTCGACGAATGCGAGGCCCCGAACGTGCTCATCGTGCTCGACCGATCCGGGTCGATGCTCGAGGACAATAAGTGGGGCCAGGCGGTGGATGCGCTGACCCAGGTCACCCGCACCTTCGAGAGCCGGCTCCGCTTCGGGTTGCTCGTCTTCCCGTCCATCGGACGCTGCGGCGTGTCGCGGCTCGCGGCGCTGCGCTCCGAGGTGGCCCCGCGCAACGCGATGAGGGTCCAGGGCGAGCTCGGCCGTGCTCGCCCCGACCGCGGCGGCGCCACGCCGATTGACGCGGCCTTGACGGTCTCACGCGAGTACCTGATCGACCTGCGCGACGAGGGCCGGCGGAGCTTCGTCGTGCTGGTCACGGACGGCGAAGAGACCTGTGACGGCAACCCGCGCGACGCCGCCTCCCGGGTCTCCGGGACCGGGTTCCCGCTCTTCGTCGTCGGTTTCGGCGGTGGCGTCGACCGCGCGACGCTCCAGAACATGGCGGAGCGCGGCGGCACCGGGATGGCCTACCAGGCGCGCGACGGCGGTGAGCTCTTCGCGGCCATGCAGGCCATCGCCGACCGGGCGGGCGAGGAGCTGTGCGACGCCAAAGACAACGACTGCGACGGGCGGGTCGACGAGGGTCTGCCCGAGCGGCCGTGCGAGACCGAGTGCGGGACGGGCCGCGAAGTCTGCGTCGACGGTCGCTACAGCGGGTGCCACGGCGGCGACATCCCGACCGAGACCTGCGACGGCACCGACGAGGATTGCGACCTGCGCACCGACGAGGACTGCCAGGACCCCGAGGTGCCGCCGGAAGAGGAGGTCTGCGACGGCGTCGATAACGACGAGGACCGCTTCATCGACGAAGGCACCGACTCGGAATGCGACGTCGAGTGTCACCGCGGGCGTCGGGTCTGCGTCGAGGGCAGCTACGTGGAGTGCAGCGCGCGGCCGGTCACCGGCGAGATGTGCAACGGGCTCGACGACGACTGCGACGGGCGCACCGACGAGGACGCTGAGTGCGTCGGGCTGGAGATCTGCGAGGGCGGGCGGTGCTTGCCGCCGTGCCCGTTCAACGAGTGCCCCGAGTATTTCTTCTGCGAGGAGGACGGGTATTGCCACCCCATCCCGTGCGAGCCCGCGTGCGACGACGACGCGCTCTGCGTGGCGCAGACCTGTCGCCAGATGTGCGTGGTCGACCGCGACTGTCCGGCCGAGCACATCTGCGAGCGGCGCCTATGTCAGCCCGGGATGCGGCCCGGCACCGGCGTGCCCGAGGTGCCGACCGTTCGTGAGCGCAGGGACGCGGGCGCGGGTGACGCAGCTGTGGCGGAGGACGAGTCGGCCGGGAGCTGCGATTGCGGGGCCTCTGGCTCAGTCGCCTACGTTGGCGCCTACGTCGACGCCCACGGTTGGCTCTTCGGTGTGCTCGCCATCGGCCGCCGTCGCCGCAAGCTCCGCCAGTAGCTCCGCGACCTGCGGCGCCTGGTCGGCGAGCAGCTCGAGCTCGAAACCGCTGAGGTACGCGGTGCGGTGCCCCTGGAGCATCGGGAAGTCGATGCGCAGCGCGTAGCGGCCGTCGACGTAGGCGACCGACATCGTGTCGGAGTAGCGCTCCACATCCTTCACGATCGAGCTCAGGTAGCGATGAAGGCGCAGGCCGCGGCGGGCCCGGGGATCCTCGAAGAACGAGAAATGCCGGTTGCGCGAGAGGCGCGCGCCGGCGCGCAACATGCGCAACGTGCGCAACGTCGTGGGGTGAAGCGGCGGCTTTCGAGCACTCGACATACGCAAATCCTAACCACGCCTGTAGATTCGGCGCCATGACTCAGGCCGCACCGCCGCTCGACGGCATCCGTGTGCTCGACCTCTCGCGCGTCCTCGCCGGCCCCTACGCATCGATGTTGTTGGGCGACATGGGCGCGGACGTAGTGAAGGTGGAGCGACCCGGCTCGGGCGACGACACGCGTCGCTTCGGGCCCCCGTACGTGGAAGGCGTCTCCACGTATTATCTGTCGATCAATCGTAGCAAACGCTCAATCGAGGTGGACCTGAAGCACCCCGAGGGGCAGGCCGTCATCTGGCGGCTGGTCGAGTGGGCAGATGTGCTCATCGAGAACTTTCGGCCGGGTACGCTCGAGCGCCTCGGGTTCGGCTACGAGGCGTGCGCCGCGCGCAACCCACGACTCGTCTACTGCTCCGTCAGCGCTTACGGCCATGCGGGTTTGCCGGAATGGTCGAGGCGCCCGGGCTACGACGTGATCCTGCAAGGCGTGGGCGGAATCCCGAGCGTCACGGGACCTCCGGACGGGGCGCCATACAAGTCCGGGGCGTCAATTGCCGATGTGGTCAGTGGGATGAACGCATTTCAGGGGATTCTCCTGGCGCTCTACGCACGAGAACGCGACGGCCGGGGTCAGAAGGTCGACTGCGCGATGCTCGACGGGCAGGTGGCTTTGCTGACCTATCTGGCGAGCGCCTGGCTCAACGCGGGCACCGAGCCGCCGCGGATGGGGAATCGTCACCTGTCGATCGCGCCCTACTGCACCTACCGCGCGGCCGACGGCTGGATGAACCTGGGTGTCGCCAACGAGACGCTCTGGGCGCGGTTCTGTGCGGCGGCGGGGTGCGAAGATCTGCGCGACGACGCACGTTTTGCGAACAACGACGTGCGCGTGGCGAACGTCGAGGCGTTGGACGCACTGCTGTCACAGGTGTTCGCAACACGCACGGTCGAGGCGTGGCTGGCGTGCTTCGACGAGGCCGGGATTCCGGCCGGCCCCGTGCTCTCCGTGGCAGAGGTGATGGAACATCCGCAATTGGCGGCCCGCGACATGATTGTCGCGATGTCGCACCCCGAGGTCGGGACCGTACGCACCGTCGGACCGCCCGTGCGGCTCGAGAGTACGCCCGCCAGGCCGCGCCACGCGCCGCCGCGCCTCGGACAGCACACGACCGAGATCCTGCGCGAAATCGGCTACAGCGACGCGAATGTGACGGCTTTGCGTCAGAGTGGTGCCATCGGCGGCGAGATATCCGACGGCGCAGAGCGGTCTAAGTAACTGTGAGTGATGGCATGAAACCTGCTTGGAGTAATTGGTGAAAACCGAATACCTCGAAGAGGAGGCGGAAATGGTCCTCACTGGCGTCACGTTCCTCGGCCCCGAGACCCATGACTCCCGCACGCTCGACCGCTTGCCACCCCAGTTACGCGAGCTCCTGACCGAAGTGAACGGCTTCGTCGCATACCGCGGCGGCCTGCATCTTCGCGGCGCGTGCGACATGCCGTCCTGGCACTCCATCGACGCAGTGTGGCGAGGAGTGTTCGCACTCCACGGCCTCTACGACGTGGTGCGCCCGACCGACATCCCGTTCGCGCAGGACTTCCGGGGTGACCAGTTCCTCCTGCGCGACGGCCAGGTGTGGCGTCTCGACACCACGACCGGCGAGCTGACCGACCTCGACGTTGACCTCGACGGATTTCTGGCGGCCGCGCGCTGCGACCCCGTCGATTTTCTGGGGCTGCAGACCTTGCGGGGCTTCCTCGACGGCGGCGGTCTGCTGAGGCCGGGCCATGTGCTCGACCTCGAGGGCCTCGACGACGACGGACTGACGCCCGCCCCCGGTTGGGTGCGAGCGTCCGGCGCGAACCACTCGTTGGTAGCTCGCGCCGACGCCCTCAGCGACGCGGCGCTGGCAGCGGGCTAGCGTCGAGCCTGGCGCGGAGGGCCTCCACCTCGGCCCGGAGCCGCGCGATCTCCTCCTGCTGCATCTGAAGCGTGGCCATCGCCATGCTCGCGTACCCGTAGAGGTCGATCTGGTCGCCTGACGCGCGCAGCGCCTCGGCCGGGACGCCGTCCTCGATGATCACCCCGAAGTGCTGCGCCTTGCCGGACTTGTAGCGCCAGGTGGCGAGCGGCGTCTTCAGGGCGCGCTCGGCCAGGCGGTCCCGATCGACCTTCGACAGGTAGCGGATGTCGGTCTTCACGTCCCGCGACGAGCGCGGACAGCCGCCCGGCTGCTCGCGCGGATCGGCGTCGGTGCAGACGAGGTAGGAGTTGCAGCCGTTGACGAGGTCGCAGAGCGCGCCCTCCGGGTTGCACGCCTGGCCGGCCGCCTGGGCGTCGCAGGGCGCCACGTCGGGGTTGTCCCGGTGACCACCACAGACAGGGTCGCCGCAGGTCTCGTAGTACTGGAAGTCACCGGCGTCCGGCTCGACGCAGGAGCCGCCCCCGCAATCTCGCGTGCAGGCCCAGAGGCCGGAGTTGGGATCGCAGCGGCAGCTGGAGGCGAAGCACTCGCCCAGGACCTGCTGGCAGGCCAGCCCCTCGGGGCAGCCGTTCATGAGGCAACCTGCCGGGTTCGGACCCTCACAGGCGTCAGGATTGGGGTCGACGCAGGAGCCACCACCGCAGTCCGCGGTGCAGATCCACCCGCCACTCTCCTCGTCGCATTCGCACGAGGTCGCGATGCACTCGCCTTCCACGATCTGGCACTCGAGGCCGTTGGGGCAGTCGTTTTGCACGCAGCCTTCGGGGTTCGGACCTTCGCAGGCGTTGTCCCCGATGGGCGTGCAGACACCGCCGCCGCAGTCGGGGAGGCAGAGCCAATCGCCGTCGGCGCAGTCACAGCCGGAGGAGAGGCACTCGTCGGCCTCGCCGCATTCGTGCTCCGCCGGGCAGTCGTCGTCGCCGAAGCAGCCCGCAGGGTTCGGTCCCTCGCATTCGCCTTCGCCCTCGCCTTCGCCCTCGCCCTCGCCTTCGCCTTCGCCTTCGCCCTCGCCCTCGCCTTCGCCTTCGCCCTCGCCCTCGCCCTCGCCCTCGCCCTCGCCCTCGCCTTCGCCTTCGCCTTCG
>PVBE011641383.1_pt1 | contig 20786 bp, 20 predicted proteins | sample 1631181 | NCBI WGS metagenome assembly PVBE01 (sample SAMN08397723, study PRJNA350692) | Marine metagenome, whole genome shotgun sequencing project. | isolation source: water | place: Pacific Ocean | collected 2012-04 | reverse complement strand
GAAGACGAGGATGAGCTTGAGGATGACTCTGAGTATGAAGAGGGAGAGGAGCTCGAGGAGGAGGACGACGACGAGGAAGAGCTAGAAGACGAGGATGAGGGCGAGCTCGAGGAGGCCGCACAGCTCGACGAGGTAGAGGCCGCTCCCGAGCAAGAGCTAGCCGTCTCAGAGGAGCAGGGCGACCTGTTTGATATGGGCGGAGATGAGTCCGCGGAGGCCGAGGTCATCCTCGAGCCCCAGGCGAAGCCTGCGGAGGCCACAGAGGAGATCCTGATGAAGGCGGCTGACCTCTTCCTAGACCGAGATCGTGTCGCGGTCTCGCTCCTTCAACGTCAGTTCGAGCTCGACTTTGAGGAGTCTTGCGCTGTCTTGGACGAACTTCAGGAGAGAGGGCTCATAGGCCCCTACCTGGGGGGGAACCGCCGCGATATCCTCCTCACCCGCGAGGAGTGGCTCGAGCGGGTCGGCGGTACCACCTGAGAGCGCCGCTCCTCAGAGCACTACCCACCCTTGAGTGATCCCAGCGTCGTCTCCCTAGTACACCTCGGCTGCGCCAGAAATCTGATCGACTCGGAGTTGATCCTTGGACGGCTCAGCGAAGAGGGCCTGATGATCTCGGGCGGGCTCGAAGGTGCAGGCACGGTCGTCATCAACACGTGCTCGTTCATCGGCCCGGCTCGCGCTGAGTCTGAGGCGGCGATCACCGAGCAGCTCGAGCGGAAGGCGCAGGGTGAGGTCGAGCGAGTCGTCGTCGCCGGGTGCCTCGTTCAGCGCTACCGTCGCGGTCTCACGGAGTCATTCCCTGCGGTAGACCTCTTCGCGGAGATCTCTGACTACCGCGGGCTCGCGAGCGCGATCGCTGACATGGCCGCTGGTCGAGCGGCGCCGGCCTACCTCGAGGCGGGCGGGCTGCGCGCGCCGGAGCGTGACGCCGCGCGCCTCCTCGCGACGCCTCGCTCCTACGCGAACCTGCGCGTCAGTCATGGCTGCGACCACGAGTGCTCCTTCTGCACGATCCCCTCGATCCGTGGGCCACATCGCTCGAAGCGCCTCGTTGACCTCGTCTCCGAGGCCGAGGAGCTCGTGGGCGCTGGGGTCCGTGAGCTCGTGCTGGTCGCCGAAGACTCGACCGCTTGGGGGAGGGACATGGAGCTCGAGCTCCCGCAGCTCGTGGAGGCCCTCGCGGAGACAGAGGGTGTGGCCCGCGTCAGGATCATGTACGCCTACCCGAACAGGTTCCCCTGGGAGCTCACGCCGCTCCTGAGAGATCACCCGAACGTGGCCACCTACCTCGACATCCCAATCCAACACGCCGCGACCCCGATGCTGCGGGCGATGCGACGGGCAGGGAGCGGTGATGTCGTGAAGCGGACCCTCGCCCGGCTCCAAGAGGAGGTGCCGGGGATCACGATCAGGACCACGCTCCTCATGGGCTTTCCAGGAGAGACAGAGGCCGACGTCGAAGAGACGATCACCCTGGTCCGAGAGCACAGGCTCTCACGCGTCGGCGCGTTCACCTTCTCTTCGGAGGAGGGGACCCTCGCCGCGAGCCTCGAGGACCCCGTCCCTACGGAGGTCGCAGAGGAGCGGCACGCGGCTGTGTTGGAGGCGAGGGACGCTGTCTTGGAAGAGACGCAAGGCGCGCGCGTCGGCGAGCGCTTTGAGGTGATCGTCGATGAGGGCTCTGAGCGCACCGGCACGGCGATCGCACGCGCGGAGTGGGATGCCCCTGAGGTCGACCTCTTCGCCCGGATCGAAGCAGAGGGCCTCAGCTCGGGAGACATCGTCGAGGTGGAGGCTGTCGGCCTCGATGATCACTGCAATCACGTCTGTGAGCAGAGGGAGGTCTCCGAATGAGCGTCTTCTCTCACTGGCCCAACAGGATCACAGCGCTCCGCTTCCTCGGCGCGTTCTTTCTCTTCGGCCTCCTGACGCTCGTCGGAGACGAGGGCCCGAACGGCAAGATGACCCTCATCCACGTCTCCTTCTGGGTCTTCGTCGTCGTCGCTGCGACGGACTATCTCGATGGATACCTCGCTCGCCGGGACAACCTAGTGAGCGCGTTCGGCCGGATCGCAGATCCGTTCGTCGACAAGGTGCTCATCCTCGGAGCGCTCATCTACCTCGCGGTGCTGCCGTGGTCTCGGCCATGGGTCCCTGTCTGGGCGGTGGTGCTCATCCTCGCGAGGGAGTTCCTCGTGACCGGGATCCGCGGTTGGGTCGAGAGCCTCGGACGCGACTTCGGCGCTGACTCGCTCGGGAAGGTGAAGATGGTGCTCCAGAGCATCGCTGTGGGCGCCGTCCTGTTCACGAACGCGTTCCCCTGGCCGGAGGCGCTGTACCCGTATCTCTCAGGATTCACTCACGTGCTGATGTGGGGGACGATCGCGATCACCCTCATCTCAGGCGCCTCGTATGTGCTGAAAACTCGCACCCTCTTAAAGGAGATGGACCTTTGAACAAGCTGCGCCTCGCCATCGTCTCTTGCTGTTTCCTCGGCTGCTCTCCATTCGCGCCGGGGACGGTCGGGACCCTCGGAGGTGTCGCGATCGCCTGGGCCTTGATCGGGACAGGGAGCATGTTCCCCGTGTGGGCGCTCTTGATCGCCGCGGTCCTCTACGCGGTGGGGCGGCCGCTCGGAGACTGGGCTGAGCAGTATGCGGGCAAGAAAGACCCAGGGATCTACGTCTTGGATGAGGTGATCGGGTATCTGGTGACGGTGCTCTGGATCGACGAACCGAGCCTCATGACCCTGGTGGTCGCCTTCTTCGTTTTTCGCTTCTTTGACGTCCTGAAGCCGCCCTTGGCGCGACGGGCAGAGTCCATCCCGGGCGGAGACGGTATCCTGCTGGACGACGTAATCGCCGGCTTGCATGGGCTCGTCCTCATGATCGCCGCGCGACTCGTCCTGCCCGACCTGGGCTGGTGATCGCTTGGCTAGAGGAACCAACGAAAATGACATCCGCGTAGGCGGTATGAAGTTGGGGGCGCGGTTTGCGCTCACGACCTCTGCCGTCGTCGTCGTCGTCATGAGCATCGCTGGTTTCGTCCTCTTCAAGACCGCGACCAATGCCACCGAGCACGCGCGCGCCTCCGTCATCACGGAGTCCATGATCCTCACCGCGAAGGAGGCGGATGGGGCCTGGAATCGGAAGGTCGACTGGGACACGTTGACCCCGGGTGAGATCACTCACATGAAGGTCACCTACGGGGCGGATAAGAACGAGGCTGACTTGTACCTGTACAAGAGCGACCTCGAGGAGATCGCGGACAGGCCGCTCCTCGTGCCGGCGGGGTCTGGTGACGAGAGCGAAAACCTCTTACGCCTGATCGGGAGCATCGTCATCATCGTCCTTATCGCCGTCGCGCTCGCCTCTTTCCTGGTCGCGAAGCAGGCCTCTAGGCCGCTCGAGAAGCTCGTCAACGACATCCGCCAGATCGCGAGAGGCGACTTCAACCACCGGACGAGGGTGAAGGCTGGAGGAGAGATCGCGCTCCTCGCGCGCACCGTCGACCGGATGGCTTCCAGCCTCGCAGAAGCTCAAGAGGCTGAGATCGAGCTAGAGATGAAGGAGCGCGAGATGGAGGTCGCGGGAGAAGTCAGGGAGGCGCTCCTCCCACAGTCGACGCCGAAAGTAGAGGGCTATGACATCGCTGGCGAACACCAAGGCAGCCCAGAGCCCGGCGGTGACTTCCACGACTTCGTGGAGACTGCTGATGGAGAGATCGGGCTCTTGGTCTGTGGAGTGAGCGGGAAAGGGGTCCCCGGCGCGCTGGTGGGTGCGACGGCGCGCGCCTATCTGCGCACAGAGCTCGCGACCTGCGGAGCAGACATCGAGGGCGCCCTCAAGCGAGTGAACCGGTACCTCGCAGACGATGTGCGACAAGGGATGTTCGCCACGGCCCTCTACGCGCTCCTCGAACCCAAGACAGGCGTCATCCAGCTCGCCTGCGCGGGGCACAAGGTGCCCTTGATCCGGTGCGCCGCTGCCGACGGGAAGATGCACAGCCACCACCCCGAAGGCTTCGCGCTCGGCTTCGACGAGGGCCCTGTCTTTGACCAGACCTTGCAGCTCATCACGTTCAAGATCGAGCCAGGCGATCGAATCATTCTCGCGAACACGGGGCCGGCGCAGGTCATGAACGAGACAGAGGAGGTGATCGGTGAGAAGGGCTTCTACAAGCTGCTCATGCGCTACACAGATGAGACCTCAGAGATGATGCTCGATGGCGTGCTCATGGGCCTCGAGAGCTACGCAGGAGACGAGCCCTATCCGAACGACCTGTCCATCATGACCGTGCGGAGAGAGGCCTGAGCGTGGAGATACGTGAGTTTCAGGAGAAGATCGAGGCGATCTACTTTGAGCGAGACTCTGCTCGGGGTCTTGAGGGCACGCACATGTGGTTCATGGAAGAGGTCGGAGAGCTGACACGCGCCCTGCGCAGGGATCAACGAGACGAGCTCGAGGGAGAGTTCGCCGACGTGTTTGCTTGGCTCTCGACCCTCGCGTCGATCGCGAAGATCGACTTGGAGGAGGCTGTGAGGAACAAGTACGAGGGGGGATGCCCGCGGTGTGAGGCGACGCCGTGCGCTTGCGGGTAGGGGCGTGAGAGGACAGACCGGATCTCTCTTTCCGATCGAAGAGGAGGCGCAGGAGCGCGAGCCTCTGAGCGGTGAGTTCGCGCACGTCGCCCTGAACCGGCCCCTCGACTGCGAGTTCACCTATGAGGTGCCGAGCGAGCTCTCGGGCGGGGCTGTCCCCGGCGCTCGGGTCGCCGTGCAGTTTGGACCCAAACGTGAAGTCGGCGTGGTCGTAGGGCGTGGCACCGAGTGTGATCTCCCTCCCGCCAAGGTCAGGCCTCTCTCAGCTGTGCTCGACGAGCGCCCGCTGCTCTCTAAAGAGCTCCTCGCGCTCACTCGCTGGATGGCCAAGCGCTACGCATGCTCCTGGGGCGAGGCGCTCTCAGCTGTCCTCCCCGCAGGCTTGAAGCGTGAGCGCTCCAGGCGCGTCATCCGGATGATCCACCCGACCGCGACCGCGACCGAAGAGGCCCTCAGGGACCTCGCCAAGACGAGCGAGAAGCAGCACCGCCTCCTGCGCACGCTGCTTGAGATAGGAGGGAAGGTAGAGCTGCGCGAGTTGACGCGCCGCCTCAACCTCTCCGACGCGCCAGCGCAGACCCTCGCCAAGAAGGGGCTGGTCGTCATCGAGCGCGTGGAGGTCTCTAGCGATCCCCTCGCGGGCGGCCAGGCCGACCGCGGACGTCCAGAGCAGCTCACAGACGAGCAGGCTGCCTGCTTGGAGCGCATCGTCCCTGCGGTGATGGCGCGAGAGGGGCAGACGTTCCTCCTCCGCGGGGTGACGGGCTCAGGAAAGACCGAGGTGTATCTGCGCGCGATCGAGGCGGCGGTTGAGGCTGGGCGGAGCGCGATCGTCCTGGTGCCTGAGATCGCCCTCACGCCGCAGACGGTCGGTTGGTTCCGCTCTCGCTTCGGAGAGGTCGCCGTGCTCCACAGCCGGATGACCGACGCGCAGCGGCTCGACGCCTGGCTCAGCGTCTCCACCGGGGAGGTAAAGGTCGTCGTCGGCGCCCGCTCAGCGCTGTTTGCGCCGGTCGTAGACCTCGGCGTGATCGTCGTGGACGAGGAGCACGAGCCCTCCTTCAAGCAGGGCAGCGTCCCGAGATATCACGCCCGCGACGTCGCCGTGGAGCGGGCGCGCCTCGAGGGCGCGGTCTGCATCCTCGGCTCTGCCACGCCCTCTCTGGAGTCGCGCGCCCGCGCAGCGTCCGGTGAGTTCGAGCGCATCGAGCTGCCCAAGCGCGTGGGGGACATGCCCATGCCCGCCGTCGAGATCGTCGATATGCGCGCGGAGCCTCGCTCCAAGGCTGACCCTGGGATCTTCTCGGCGCGCCTCCGGCTCCTCTTGGGTTCGTGCGTAGAGCGCGGAGAGCAGGCGATCCTCTTCCTCAACCGACGCGGCTTCGCGCCGGTCCTTTACTGCTCATCATGTCGCGATGTCGTCAGCTGCGAGCAGTGTGATGTGAGCCTCACTTGGCACCGCAAGATCGACCGAGCGGTCTGCCACTCCTGCTGCGAGGAGCGCAAGCGACCTGCCTCTTGTCCGTCCTGCACCTCTCCCGCCCTGCAGTATCTAGGGAGCGGCTCCGAGCGAGTCGAAGAGGCCCTTCGGGAGCTGATGCCGAGCGCGAGGGTCGCGCGCATGGACTCTGACACCATGCACCGACGAGAGGACTACGAGGAGACCCTCGACGCCTTCGGTAGGGGAGAGCTCGACGTCCTCGTCGGGACGCAGATGATCGCCAAGGGGCTCGACTTCCCTCGGGTGACCCTCGTCGGGATCGTCTCTGCGGACACAGCCCTTCACCTGCCGGACTTTCGCGCGGCAGAGCGCACCTTCCAGCTCCTCGCTCAGGTCGCAGGGCGCGCTGGACGCTCTGAGCTCGGCGGCCGCATCGTCGTACAGACCGAGGCGCCTAGTCACCCAGCCGTCACGCACGCGGCGTCCCACGACTATGACGCCTTCGCTCTCGCAGAAGACAAGGTCCGTGAGCAGCTCGGCTACCCGCCGCACGGCCGCCTCATCCGCGTCGTCTTTGAGAGCGAGCGAGAGGCGGCTGTCACGGACTGCGCGGCCTCCGTCGGCGCCGCTATCCGGGCAGAGCTCGAGGGCTCTGGCGCGGTGGTCCTGGGGCCGGCGCTCGCGCCCTTCGCGCAGCTCAGGGGACGTCATCGCCATCACCTCATGGTGAAGCTCCCAGACGAAGAGGTGGCTCAGAGGGCCACTCTGGCGCTCAAGCGCCTCGCTGCTAATGAGAAGACGGTCGGCGTCAAGGTGGACGTGGACGCCGTCTCGATGCTCTAGGGCGCTAGATCCTGACGCCGTCCACCGCTTCACGGAAGCGCGTGAACAGGTGAGCGGAGTCGAGGGGGCCGGGGGCCGCCTCAGGGTGATACTGCACGCTCGAGACAGGCAGGTCCTTGTGGCGGATGCCCTCGACCGTCTGGTCGTTGAGGTTGATGTGCGTGAGCTCGAGGTGGTCCGGGAGGGTGTCGGCGCGGACCGCGAAGGAGTGGTTCTGAGAGGTGATCTCGACTCTGCCTGTGAGGATGTCTCGCACCGGGTGGTTCGCACCGTGGTGGCCGAAGGGCATCTTCTCCGTCTTCGCGCCCAAGATGATCGAGAGGATCTGGTGGCCGAGGCAGATGCCAAAGATCGGGGTCTTGCCGACGAGGTCGGAGACGGCGTCGATCGCGCCGGTGACGGCCGCGGGGTCCCCGGGGCCGTTGGAGAGGAAGACCCCGTCGGGCTCCATCGCGAGGACTTCGTCGGCGGAGGTGTTCGCGGGGACGACGGTGAGGTCGAAGCCGGCGTGGACCAAGCTGCGCAAGATGTTGCGCTTGGCGCCGAAGTCGTAGGCGACGCAGCGCTTGCGCTCACCATCGAACGCGCTCACACAGTCCGGGTAGGAATCGTGATAAGCCTCATCCCATGTGTAAGGCGCCTCGCAGGTGACCGTGGAGGCGAGGTCTCGTCCGTCAGTCGAGGCGGCTGCGCGCGCCTTGGCTACGAGCGAGTCGTGGTCTCCGTCGATCGTAGAGACCACGCAGCGCAGCGATCCCTCGTCGCGAGTGGTGCGCGTGAGGCGGCGCGTGTCGACCCCGTCGATGGCGACGATGCCGTTCGCGCTGAGCCACTCAGGGAGCGGCGTGTTGCTCCTGTGGTTGGAGGCGATGGCGGACATCTCACGCATGACGAAGGCCTCTGCCCACGCCTTGCCGCTCTCGGCGTCCTCTTCACAGACGCCGTAGTTGCCGATCAAGGGGTAGGTCATGATCACGACCTGTCCTGAGTAAGAGGGGTCAGTGAGGATCTCGTGATAGCCGCTCATCGCGGTGTTGAACACGAGGTCTCCGGTCGCCTCTCCGTCCGCTCCGACGGAGCGTCCCTCGAAGACAGTGCCGTTCTCGACGGCGATCCATGCGGGCTTCACTCTGGGTCTCCTTCTTGTGTGGTCTCTGCGCAGCCGTTGATGAGGGCCGCTGTGTAGCCAGCCCCAAAGCCATTGTCGATGTTGACGACGGTGACCCCCGCCGCGCAGGAGTTGAGCATACCGAGCAGGGCGGCGATTCCACCAAAGGATGCGCCATAGCCGACGGAAGTGGGGACAGCGATCACGGGGCGAGAGACGAGCCCGCCCACGACGCTCGGGAGCGCCCCCTCCATGCCCGCGACGACGACTAGGGCGCGGGCTCGCTGCAGGGTCTCTCCGTGGGACAGGAGGCGGTGGAGGCCCGCTACGCCGGCGTCGCGGATCTGGGCGACGCGCGCGCCCATGAACTGAGCGGTCACGGCCGCCTCCTCTGCGACCGCGCCGTCGGACGTACCCGCGGACACGACCGCGACGAGGCCCTTGAGCTCGGTCTCGGTGGGAGCGCCGACCGTGACAGCCCGCGAGCGCTCGTGGAAGACGGCGCCCTCGAGCTCAGCCTTCAAGAGGCCGAGGCCCTCGTCTGTCGCGCGCGTCACGAGCAGCCGCTTGTGGTGCTCTAAGACCGAGTGAGAGATCTCCAAGAGCTCCTGAGGGGTCTTGCCTGCGCCGTAGACGACCTCGGGGCAACCGCAGCGCGCCTCGCGCGCTGTGTCGATCGTCGAGTGGCCGAGGTCTAGGGATGTCGGGAAGGCGGCGAGCTTCGCCACCGCGTCCTCAACGCCCATCTGGCCGAGCTCGACTTGGCTCAGGATTCCTCGGAGCTCCTCACGCTGCATCTTGTGTCTCTCAGCCTCCTGTTTCTTGGCTCGGTCGTCCCCGAGCCCCCGCATTGTAGCGAGAGATCAGGATGCAGTGAGAGCTGAGCTCTTCAGCGTGGGCTCGCGTCGAGGCTGAGGTCTGCGAGGGCACCCGTGCGCCAGAGCTCCCAGCCGAGGCCAGCGATCATGACGGCGTTGTCTGTGCACCACTCCGGCGCAGGGAAGTGCGCTGTGAGGCCCTCACGGCTCGCGCGCTCTGCCATGACCTCTCTCAGGCGCTGGTTGCAGGCGACCCCGCCGGCGACGAGGATTCGCTCTAGGGAGTGCTCTCTCGCCGCGCGCAGAGTCTGCCCGACCAAGGAGTCGACGACGGCCTCCTCGAAGGAGGCCGCGATGTCCGCCCTGTTGGGGATGTCCTCGGGGGCTGGTGTAGGGGCCAGGGCGTCGCCGCCGCGGACGTGGTAGAGCACCGCTGTCTTGAGGCCGCTGAAGGAGAAGCCGACCGATCCGTCCTTGGAGCGATAGCGCGGAAAAGAGATCGCCTCAGGGTCACCCTCGGTGGCGAGGCGGGCGACCTCCGGGCCGCCCGGGTAGCCGAGCCCCAGGATCCAAGCGACCTTGTCAAAGGCTTCACCTGCAGCGTCATCGAGCGTCTCTGCGATGGGCTCGAGCTCGAGCGGGGAGCGCGCGATGTAGAGCGACGTGTGTCCCCCAGACACGACGAGGGCCAGGCACGGCCAAGGGGGCTCTTCGAGCGGCATCGTCGCTGCGTACACGTGAGCTTCGATGTGGTGGACACCCACTAGCGGGACGCCGCTCACGAAGGAGAGGCCCTTGGCTGTTGAGAGCCCGACGAGCAGCGAGCCGATCAGCCCGGGCCGCTGAGTCACGGCGATCGCGTCGAGGTCCCCAAGCTCCAGCTCGGCAGAGGAGAGGGCGGCGTCCACCACGGGGAGGATCTTCTCGAGGTGGGAGCGACCAGCGATCTCCGGCACTACGCCGCCGTAGACCGCGTGCTCTGCCACCTGGCTGTGGATCTCTGAGGAGAGGACACGGCGACCGCTCTCCACGACGGCGGCCGCGGTCTCGTCGCAGGAGGACTCGATCCCGAGGATGAGGTCGCCCATGAGGGTCAGCTGCCCTTGGGGCGCTCTCCGCGCAAGAGGGCGAGGGCGGCCTCGAGCTGGGGGTCCGGTGGGTCCTTGGGGAGGATCTCTTCGTCGCTAGAGTCCTCCCAAAGGAAGAGCGCGTCGAGGGCCTCAGCGGGCGGGTCGTAGCGGTTGATGTGTCGGTGGATGCGCGCCTCAACCTCATCCTCCACCTCGACGAGGAGGTCAGGCTGGATCCCCCAAGGCCGCTCTGGGGAGCGGTCTAGGTCGCGCCCAGACGGGGTCTGGTAATAGCTGCTCGTCACCTTGGCGAGGGCGTCTGCGTCCACGAAGTGACGGACGCTCTGGACCCGCGCCTTACCGTAGGTGGGGCTCCCTACGAGGACCGCCACGCGGTGGTCCTGCAAGGCGCCAGCCAAGACCTCGCTCGAGCTCGCGGAGCCGCCGTCTACCAAGACGACCAAGGGCAGGTCCAAGACCTCGCGCTCAGAGAGCGCGTCGCGTTCGTAGACGACGGGCTCGTCGCGCCCGCGCGTCTGCGTGATCACGCCCTCAGGGACGAAGTGCTCAGCGATCTGGACCGCAGACTTCAGGATGCCGCCAGGGTTGCCTCGGAGGTCGAGGATGAGGCCCTGCATCTTGAGCTCTCTGAGCGCTGTCAGGGCGTGGGAGAACTCACCAGGCGTCTCGATCGTGAAAGAGGTGAGCGCGAGGTAACCGATCTTGAGCTCGCGGTCGATGAGGTGCGGGTGACGCACTGAAGGGTCAGTGCGTGCCGCACGTATGACCGATACTTCGCGCTCCGCTCCGTCGAGACCGACGAGACCCAAGGTCACCTCGCTGCCTTCCTCTCCCATGAAGACCCCGCGGACCTCTTGTCGAGTGAGGTCTTCGAGCATCGCGCCGTCAACGCTGACGATCAGGTCGCCCACGCGGACCCCTGCCCGGGAGGCCGGAGACTCTTCGCAGGGGAAGAGGACGCGGATAGGTCCAGCCTGATAGTTGTTCATGAAGACGATCCCGATGCCCGCGAATGAACCGCGGGTCTCCCGCTTGAACCCCTCGATCTCGTTGTTCGTGTGGTAGTAGCGGGAGTACTCATCGAGGCTCTCCACCATGCTCGTCAAAGCCACACGCACCAGGGCGTCCGGGTCACTGTCACCCACGTAGCGCTCGCGCACAAAATCCCTCACCTCCCGGTAGTGGGCGAGGTCGTCATAGTCAGAGGACCAGCGCTCCAGGAGCTGGATCTCCCCGCCCACCGCGAGCCAGGCGATCGTGGCGAGAGAGCCTAAGGCTGCGCCCAAGGCGAGCACCCAGGGGGCTCCAGGGCTTCCTCCCCGCGCGCTCATGGGAGCGTCCTAAGCGCCCAGCTCGGCGAGGGCCTCCTGGGCCTGCTCGTCGTTGGGCGCGACCCCGTGCCAGGACGACTTGTCTTCCATGAAGGAGACGCCCTTGCCGATCTTGGTGTGGCAGATGATCGCGCTGGGTCGCGAGGTCTCTTCCCTCGCAGCGCACAGGGCGCCATCCACCGCGTCGACGTCGTGACCGTCCACGTCCACAGCGTGCCACCCGAAGGCCTCGTACTTCTCGCGCAGGTCGCGGACGTCCATCACCTCGCGCATGACGCCGTCGATCTGGATGTTGTTGAAGTCGACCATGACGGTCAGGCTTGAGAGGCCGTAGTGAGCGGCGGCGGTCGCGGCCTCCCAGATCTGTCCCTCCTGGCTCTCGCCATCAGAGGAGGTGACGTAGACGCGCGTGGACCACTCATTCTGCTTCGCAGCGAGCGCCATCCCGACGCCCACAGAGAGCCCTGTCCCGAGGCTGCCCGTGCTCATGTCGATCCCGAGGTCGAGGTTGCGGTGGGGGTGCCCCTGCAGCGGCGAGCCGAACTTGCGGAAGTCGAGGAGGGACTCCGTGGGGATCAGCCCCTTCTGCGCTAGGAGCGAATAGATCCCCGCGCATGTGTGTCCGTTGCCCAGGATGAAGCGGTCACGCTCCGGGTCGTGCCGGTTGTCGGCGTTGAGGTTCAGGTGGTTGAGGAACAGGGTCGACATGAAGTCGGCCATCCCCATCGGACCGCCCGGGTGGCCGCAAGCCGCAGCGTGGATCATCCGGATGCAGTCTTGGCGGACCGTGTTGGCGGCGGCGCGGGTCTCGTCTCTTTGTTGATCTGTGAGCGTCATGTCGTGTTCCTCAGGCGTTCTTTGATTCGACGAGCGCGCGGGCGCTGGAGGCGATGCCAGGGCCGTCTAGGCCGTAGTGGCTGACGAGGTCCCAGGCGTCGCCGGATTGGCCGAACTCGTTGTCCATTCCAGAGAAGGCCATGGGCACGGGCGCTCGGGTCGCGAGGACCTCAGCCACTGCGCTGCCGAGGCCGCCTTGGATCTGATGCTCTTCAGCGGTCAGGACACAGCCGCAGTCCTTCGCAGCCTCAGTGATGAGGTCGGCGTCGATCGGTTTGATGGATGCCATCGCGATGACGCGCGCTTCGATCCCGCTGTTCGCGAGCTCTTCGGCTGCGGCGAGGGCCATCCCGACCTCGATGCCGCAAGCGATGATCGCGACGTCACTCCCGTCACGAACCACGGCGCCTTTCCCGATCTCGAAGCTGTAGTCCTCGCCGAAGACGACCGGGGTCGAGGCGCGCGAGAGGCGGACGTAGAACGGACCCGGCGCCTCTGCGGCGGCCCGGATGGCGAGGCGCGCTTCGACGGCGTCGGCAGGGACGAGGACGCGCATGCCTGGGATCACGCGCATCAGCGTGATGTCTTCAAGCATCTGGTGAGACTTCCCGTCCTCTCCGACCGTGAGCCCTGCGTGAGTCGCGGCGATCTTTACGTTGAAGCCCGGGACGGCGATGGATTGCCGGACCTGCTCCCACGCTTTGCCCGTGGCGAACATCGCGAAGGAGCTCGCGAAGACGGTCTTGCCCATCGACGCGAGGCCGGCGGCGATGCCCATCATGTTTGCCTCGGCGACTCCACAGTTGAAGAAGCGCTCTGGGTACGCCTGGCCAAAGGCCTTCGTCTTCGTGGAGCCGGAGAGGTCTGCGTCCAAGACACATACGTCGGGCATCTCTTCGCCGAGCTCGAGCAGCGCCTTTCCGTAGGCCTCTCGTGTCGCAGCTTTGATCGGGTCGCCTTGGTGGAGCGGAGCGAGTTCTCGAGCCATCGTCTGGAGCATGGGACTTTGAGAGAGTGTGTGTTGCCTTTCCTAGTTCAAGCTAGGAGGTGTGCGTTAGGGGCAACAGCCCCCTCGCTATCTCCTGCTTCAATGGACCGTTTTAGCGGTCTATGAGGGGGCCTTCAATCGATGGGTGAAGTCCCTGCTCGAGTTCAGGTGCCTTAGAGGACGACAACATGGTGTCCCCTCTGGAGGACGACTGACCCAGTTCCACGGTCGCTACGGTCGCAAGCCTAGCTACGGCACCTGTTTGGGGAGGTTCGGTTTCCTTCCGAGTTGGCACACAAGTCGCTCTGTCTTGTGTCCTCGGGGCTTTCCCCCGGTTCGAATCATGGACTCTCGGCATCACTCAGACATGAACTTCACAGACCAACCCAGCCCTCTCCGCCCCCTCCTTATGACGATGAGCTCTGCCTTGATGGCGGTCTTCATCACCGGCATCGCCCAGGCCCAGAGCCCGAGCGACGGTGACCCCACCACGCTGCAAGCGGCGAGGATGGTCCTCGCGACGACGGACTCTGATATGGACGGGCTCGTCTCCAAGAAGGAGGCGGACGCGGCAGGGGTCCCGGCGCGTGAGTTTGTAGCGCGGGACAAGGACAAGAGCGGGTCGTGGTCTGGAGAGGAGTTCCTCCTCTACTACCACGACCTCTTGAAGAACTCTGGGAAGAAGCCCGACAAGGCGTTCGACGATGAGGTCACCCGCATCGAGGCTGTGCGCAGAGCACAGGTCGAGGAGGTCCGGCGCGCGCAGGAGCGACTGCGCAAGTTGAAGGCGCGTGAGGAGGCTGCAGCGAAAGCTGCGGCGGAGGCGAAGGCTGCGAGCGAAGAGGTCGCGGCCGGACAAGACGGCTCTACGGAGAGCGTCGAACAAAAGCTCAAGCGAGCTCGTGAAGCGCTGAAGGATCGCTCGAAGCGTGCGGACGCTAACAGAGACGCCTTCGGTCGCACGGCTGGCGAGCTGGCAGAGCGCGCACGCAGAGCGACAGAGGGGACGGACGGATCAGGCGGAGAGCCCGCCGATGAAGACTGGGCGGTGAAGCTGCGCCGGGCGCGCGCTGCGCTAGAGCGTCGCGCCAAGGAAGGGCGCTGGAGTCGAGAGCAGCTCGAGGCTGCTGACCTCCGCCTCATCGAGCGCGCGCGCGCGGCGGAGCAGGGCGTCGACCTGACCCAGCTCTCGGCGCCTGTGCGATCCAAGTATGAGCGCGCCCTCGTGGCGCTCTCAGAGCGCGCGCAGTCCGGCGCTTGGACTCGGGAGAAGTACGAGAGCGAGCTCGCGGACCTCCTCTCTCGGGCCAAGGATGAGCTGGACAACGAGCGAGTGAATGAAGAAGGGGCCCAAGGCTCCGAAGGAGAGATGACCCCGGCGCGTCGCACCTATGAGCGCGCCCTAGCCGCTCTCGATGAGAGGGCCGTGGCAGGCGGTTGGACGCGCGAGCGCTACGAAGCCGAGCGCGCAGAGCTCGCTCGCCGTCTTCAGATCCGCGACTCGAGCGATGGTGAAGAGGCCCCGGACTCTGCTCAGGGGGAAGGAGCCGATGTGCGCTCCAAGGTCGGTCGGGCGCAGGACGCCCTCGACGACCGCGCGCGCCGCGCTGAGATGGACCGAGCGCAGCACCAGCGGATCTCTGAGGAGCTCATCAAGCGCGCCCGGGCGAGCTTGGCTGCCGAGCTTCAGTCTGAGAGCGAGGGCAGCCCAGTCCGCAAGAAGCACGAGCGAGCCATGGCGGCTTTGATCGTACGCGCTCAGAAGGCGGACATGACCCGCGCCGCGTTTGAGGCTGAGCGCGATCAGATCCTAGAGCGCGCCAAGCTCGAGATGGCAAAGGAGCAAGAGAAGCCGGAGGTCAAGGCGGTGATGGCGACTAAAGCTGACTTCGACGGAGCGAAAGACGCGCTCGTCGAAGAGCTCAAGACCGCGCCCGCTGACACGCGCACGAAGTATGGCCGCGCCTTGCTCGTGCTCATCTCACGCGCTCAGAAGGCGGGGATGACCCGCGCCGCGTTTGAGGCTGAGCGCGATGATCTCATCCGCCGTGCCCAGGAGGAGGCGCGCGCAGGCGCAGCGAAGCAGGCGGACTTTGACGCAGCTCAAAAAGGGATGAGAGATCTCGTCAGCGGCTCTGGGGCGGACATCCGCGCCAAGCACGAGCGCGCGATGAACGCGCTCATCTCACGCGCCCAGAAGGCGGGGATGTCCAGGGAGGCTTTCGAGCGCCAGCGTGACGAGCTCTTCAGCCGCGCCCGCCAAGAGGCCGGCGCAGGGGATGGAGCCTGAGCGGCTCATAGCTGCTGGCTGAGAGGCGAGACAGGGACGTCTCGTCACCTCTTTGGCCCTCAGGAGCTGCTGCCTGCGAGGGCGTCAAAGCCCGCGATGAGGGCTTCTTTGACGCTGTGGGCGTCCTGGTCTCTTTGGAAGCGTAGGTTCAAGACCGGGATGCCTCGGTCCTTCCCGAGCGCGGACCCGAGGGAGCCTGAGAAGGCGTAACCCTGGTCTCCTAAGAGCGTCCAGCGGTCATCAACGGAGGCTGCACCGCGCACAAACTGCATGCCGTAGGCATCAGAGGGGCCATCGCCATCAAGGAAAGGGCCTGCCAGAGCGGACTGAAGGACGACCACGAGGTCGGGTTTAAAGCTCAGGACATCCTGCCAGAAGGCCTGCGCCTCGGGCTCTGAGAGCGGGCTCATGCCATGTCGCAGCGATGGCGAGAAGTCGTTGGACGGGAAGTTGCGATCGATGTCGACTTGGTTCGCGTTACAGAAGAGACCTCTCGCGGTGCCGTCCGGGTTCAGGTCTTCGAGCATCCGCACGGTCAATCGCCTCTTCGTGGAGGGCTTCCGGAAGAACGCCAACAGCTCATCGGTGGGGCGCAGCGCCGGAGGTTCACCGTGGACGCCACCGACGACGTACACGCGAATGGGACCTTCGCCGAGGTCTTCCACGATGAGCGGCCTGCCCTCTCTGGACTCCCCGATGCTGCCCGCGCTGTAGCTCTTCTCTTCAGTGTCCTGTTGGAAGACGAAGCCCTTGAAGGCGGCAGAGACGCTCTCATCGCCTCTGCTCGTAGGCACGAGCAGCGGGACGACAGCGCCGCCCGCTAAGAACGCGAACATCAGTACCCAGGGTCTCACTTGTTTCCTTCCTTCATGGTCGACTAGGCCACCCCCACCTAGAGCCAGCGTCTATCCACCTCCTCGATGACCTTCTAAGCCGGAGAGAGCCATGGGTCCGGGCGAATATTCCGGGATGAGGCTCTCCCTACTCCGGATGGAGTGGGGACGAAGTGGGGTCGTGGTAAAGGGGACGGCGGCGGCTGTGTGTGGGACGACCGGGCATCCAGCGAGATGATTGATGGCAGGTCTTGACCTTCCAAACTAGTCCCCTCCCGACTCTTCCTTCTCCCTATAGCCTCTCGGCGACATAAACCCCGTAGAAACGAGGGCTTCCAAGTAATGCGCAATCCCCTTTTCTTTTGAAAGGTCGATCACTCTCGGCGCCAATCTGCCGATCCTAAGCCCTCAACAGACGCGGCGGTGCAGGAGGACCATGAACTCTAAGACGTTGGCCTTGTCGCGCTTCAAGAGGCCCTTCTCAGTCTCAGATCGAACCTGAGCTACGGAGTTGGGGATCTCCTCTGGGCCCTCCACCTGGATCGTGACCCGGGAGGGGCCTCGGAGGAAGCCGCCTTCGAGAGTGCAGACCATGGTCATGGACTCTTCATCAGCGGAGTCGAGCTTCCACGAGGAGAGGTCCTCTACGAGCTCGCGGGCAGCACCAAACAGGTGCTCTCTACGCATGGGGACTCGAAGCGGCTGCAGCCGCTCGTTGGAGTGCCCCTCTTCGGTCTGAAAAGACCCGGCCATCTGTTCGAGCTGCCTACTTCGCTGCTCGAGAGAGCTGACCCTTTACGCGCGCGGCTGCGTTGGCGTGGATCAGGTTCTTCTTGGCGGCCTTGTCGACCTTCTTCATGGCGTCGGGGAGGGCCTTCTTGGCAGCCTCAGGGCTCTCCGCGTTGAGGACGCACTTGACGGCGGTCTTCATGGCGCTGGTGATTGCCTTGTTATGAAGACGACGGACCTCGTCGCGCTTGACGATCTTTGTGGCTTGTTTTGTGTTGGGCATTGGTTACTTGAAACTTTCCATCTTCTGAGCGACGTCTCGATACGAGATATCCACCTCGAAAACCTGGGAATAGTAGGAGCGAGCCTCTTCGGTCTCTCCCGCCGCCTCCGCGATGGAGGCGAGATTGTACAGGATCTCCTTGCTGCGGTCGTCAAGGCGGTCGCCCTCTTGTAGGGCTTGCTTGAATTCCTTGCGTGCGAGGTCGGAGAAGCCCTTTTCGTGGAACGCCTGGCCCAGGAAGAACCGGGCGTCGCGCTCTGTGCGGGGGTCGCTGGTGACCTGCTGGAGCTCTGAGATAGCTCCATCGTAGTCTCCGGACCGCAGGAGCTTCTTGGCGAGCTCCAGTCGCAGCTGAGAATCTCCAGGCCGGAAGGTCAGGAGGCTCTTGGCGAGCGAGATCTCAAACGCCTTCAGCTCCACCTCAATGGCGTTGGCTCGCTCGGAGTCCTCGAGCTTGTCTGCCTTGGCGATGCGCTTCTTGAGGACCTTCACCTTGAGCTGTCCGTGCTCGTTGGCGAGGTCGAAGGAGTCTCGTCGATACTCCATCGCGCGCTCGATGAACTCCAGCGCAGCCTCGAGGTCGCCGAGCCTGCGGTGGTGCTCTCCCACCTCCTTGAGGAGGTCAGGGTCTGAGGCGTTCTCTGCGAGGCGACCTTCGAGGCGCTCAAGCTCTTCACGCAGCTCGTCCTCGCTCTTGTGGATGCGTTGGCCGCGCTCAAGGGAGGAGGCCTCATCCTTGTCCTTGATCTGCTCGCGGCTGTGTCCGACAGAGTCGTATCTGCCTTGCGACAAGGCGGTCTCTGCTGCGAGGTCCTTCCGCGCCTTGATGGCGTCCTGGTCGCGGGGATCGATCTCGAGGGCGAGCTCATAAAACTCGAGCGCCCTCGCGTGATCGCCGGTGCGATACATCATCGCGCCTGCGCGGCGCAGCCCCTCGCTGTTCTTCGGGGCGATCTCCGCGATGAACTCGTAGACCGCACACGCAGAGTGGAAGTGCTCAGCGTTCTCGCAGCACTCCCCCAAGAGCAGGTTCGCTCCTACGTCGAGGGGGCTCCCTGCGAGGTACTTCTCCAAGCCCTTGATCGCGGAGTCCCAGCGCTTGGCCTTCGCCATCGTCTTCGCGGCCGCGAGCGGACCTGCGCCGCCGATCTTGGCGAAGAGCTTGCCGCCTTTCTTCTGCTCTGCGCGCAGCTTCAAAGATCTGCGCAGCCCAGCGCGCGCCTCGCCTTGATCGGGCTCTATCTCAAGGAGCTGTTGATAGAGCTCCACCGCGAAGTCGTAGTTACGACGACGTGAGGCCTCTTCGGCCTTTTGGATGTGCTTTGAATAGTCGACCAATTTGATTGCGAGGGGTTTAGGGGGGATTTCACGACCTCTTCCGCGCCGTTGGAGGCCCTCACGTGGCGCATGAATGGGCGAAAAAGGATAGGCGTAGCGCGGGGGAGCGTCAACGGAGGGGTTATCCTGCTCACCCCGGGGACGCTCACATCCTCGGAGGCACGAACAAACAGGGGCGCTTGAGTCGGCAGGGCGACCTCCGGCACGAGCAGACCCCGAGAGAATCGCCATGACTGAAGAGCTCCCCGAGTACGACCTCACCTTCTACCCCGACCCGCTGCTCAGGAAACCCTCCGAGCCGGTGACCTCCTTTGATGAAGCTCTCTCCCGCTTAGCGGGCGGGATGCTGGAGAGGATGCACGCGAGCAACGGGGTCGGCCTCGCGGCTCCCCAGGTCGGAGTCCGCTGCCGCGTCCTCGTCATGAACCCGACAGGTGAAGAGGGTGACGACCGCGTCCTCATCAACCCTGAGATCATCGAGCGCGCTGGCGTCGAGACGACGTATGAAGAGGGCTGCCTCTCCTTCCCCGGTGTCTACGCAGAGGTGCGACGCCCTGACAGCTGCAAAGTGCGCTTCTTCAGCGTGGACGGTGAGGAGCACGAGGAAGAGTTCACGGGGTTTACTAGCCGCGTGATCCAGCACGAGTACGACCACCTCGAGGGCGTCCTCTTGGTGGACCGAATGTCTCCGGCTGACAAGGTCCGCAACAAGCACGTCCTCCAAGATCTCGTCGCGCGCTACCAAGAGCGCAGGAAGCGAGAGGAGAGCCCCGCCTGAGCTCAGGCGTCACTCGGCCGTGATCGTCACGCGCTCCAAGAGCGAGCTCCCGCCGCCGTCGCCTGAGGGCGCGGTCGTCTCGATCGGCGTGTTCGACGGAGTCCACAAAGGGCACCAACGGATCCTCGAAGACAACGTCGCGCGCGCGCGCGTGACTGGCGCGCGCTCTTCCGTCGTGACCTTCGCGAGTCATCCGAAGGAGCTCCTCTTGGGTCGCGCCCCGCGCACCCTGACCACCCTCGAACATCGGCTCGAGCTCTTCCGGCGCGCAGGCGTCGAGCACGCGGCGGTGTTCTGCTTTGATGACGAGCTCCGCAGCACGCCCGCCGAGCGCTTCATCTCTGAGACCCTGGTTGAGGGGATGGGGGCGAAGGAGTTCGTCCTCGGCTTCGACAGCAAGTTCGGGCTCGACCGGGTAGGTACGCCGGCGCTCCTGCGCGAGCTCGGGCACAAGGTGCAAGTTTCGGAGAAGGTCGTGGTGTCCGGGCGCGCCGTCTCCAGCTCTGCGATCCGTGAGGCGGTTGAGCTCGGGGATCTCGCCGGCGCAGAGGCCATGCTGGGCCGCAGGGTCTCCGTCTTTGGGGAGGTCGTTGAGGGGAAGCGCTTGGGCAGGGAGCTCGGGTTCCCGACCGCGAACCTGGACCTGCGCCACGAGCTCTCACCTCCGCCAGGCGTCTACGCTTGCCGGGCTGGGTGCGCCGCTCCTGGAGGGCTCAGCGAGGAGCAGGACCTCTATGACGCGGTCGCGAACATCGGTTTCAGGCCGACCGTTGATGAGATCCCGCCTGAGAGGCCCCAGGTTGAGGCGCTCCTCCTCGACTTCGAGGGAGACCTCTACGGACAGTTCATAGAGCTCGAGTTCGTCGCACATCTTCGAGGGGAGCGGCGCTTTGATGGGCTCGAGGCGCTCAGCGCTCAGATCGCCCTAGACGTCGAGGCGGCGCGCAGAGCGCTCACTGATTCCTCTTTGACGGATTGACCCCCACGGACTGCGTGGGCATCATTCCTCGCTGCGCCTCTTTGAGGCGCGCCCCGGGCGGGTAGCTCAGTTGGTAGAGCACTTGACTGAAAATTAAGGGGTCACCGGTTCAAGTCCGGTCCCGCCCACCACCGCATCGCGCTCGCGAGCTCCCCAAGACAACTATGAGCGCCTCCGACACTCCCCGAGTCATTACCAAGAGTGACCCCTCTCGAATCGTGATCGAGTGGGCGGATGATCTGGAGACGACCCTCACGGCGCCCGTGCTGCGCTCCGTCTGTCAGTGCGCTAACTGTGTAGACGAGGTGACGGGTCGACGAGTGCATGACCCCGCGAGCGTCCCCGCAGATCTCTTGACCGCGGACGTAAACCTCGTCGGTCACTATGCGCTCGCCATCCGGTTTACGGACGGGCATGACACGGGCATCTACACCTTTGAACACCTGCGTCGTGCGGGTGAGTCTCAAGCGAGCTGAGCTCGCGGATCACTGCTCAG
>PVBE011160352.1_pt1 | contig 20787 bp, 37 predicted proteins | sample 1631181 | NCBI WGS metagenome assembly PVBE01 (sample SAMN08397723, study PRJNA350692) | Marine metagenome, whole genome shotgun sequencing project. | isolation source: water | place: Pacific Ocean | collected 2012-04 | reverse complement strand
GCGTTGCAGCAGGCCCTAGGCCGCGTGGGCCACTCGCTTCAGGACATTCCGCAGCTTCAGCAACGCGAAGTCCAGCACCGCGAGCTCGTTTCGCAACTTGAGCAGCGTCGAGGTGAGGGAGTTGAGACAGTCGGGCAGCGCATGGACATTGCGCGGAACGTCAACGAAATGCTTTACGGCGCCTCGCAGTTTGCATCGGGCCAAGGGGAAATGAGCCCCTTGACCAACGCGAATTTGGCTCGCCTTAATCGCATTACGAACGAGCAGGAAGAGCAGGCGCTGCTGCGTAACGCCAACCTTGGAATGCGACCAGGCGATATTGCGATGCAGTTCGCCCAGCAACGGCAAGAGAATCCGCTGACGGCCCTCGGGCAAACCCTTGGCATTGCCGGCGCAATTCAAAACCTTTACACGCAGCAGCAGGCCGGAATGCAAAATGCGCTTGGGCTCGCAGTGCCCGCGCAATCCAGCGCGCTGAACACGGCTGCGAACCAAGCGAGTACGGCGAATCAGCTCGCGGCCCAGGGTAAGCAGGCAGAAGCAAGTATGCAGGCAAACGCGATCTCTGGCGCGTTCGGGAATATCGCTAGCGGCCTCAATACGGCGGCAAATTACGGCATGGCGCAAGAGTTGATGGGAAGTCGAGCACCAGCGTCAAACGAAGGCGTGCCGCTTGCGTTGCAAAACCCAGACCTGCCGCTTCAAGGATCTGACTCTGCATTCCCGTTTAACCTCTACGCGAACCCGGTCGCCTGATGCCGTTCCAACCCTACCAAAGTGATCGCGGCCCCGACTTTATCAGCCTTGCGTTGCAACTGCGGCGCGAGCAGCGCCAGGAGGAGTCGCAAAACCGCAGGGACGAGGCGGCGCTTCTTTCAGCGCAAACAAGTGCTTTCAAGGAACGGAGCGAACAAGCGCGGTTGGATGAAAAGGATAAGCGGGACCAAGAGCTTTTTGAACTTGAGCGGTTGAAAAGACGAGATGAGGCTGAGGAAGCCCTTCGCCCAGGCTATTTGGCCGCGCATGAACGGGCTGCCGAAGACATTGCTTCAACGGCTGCCGACTGGGAGCAGTCGCTGTCTCCCGAGACTCGAGAGGTAGTAACGACTGACTCTGACTTCTCTCAAATTGTGCAAAACCTAGATCCAGGCTTTGTGAAGCGAGAAACGCAGCCTCTTGTTGAAGCAGGTCAACGCATTCAGCAGCAAGTGCAGCCGTATGAGGACCGCTTGCGACTACTCGATCGCACGCCAGCCGATGTTTTTAATCGTGAACAAGGCAGGTTGCGTCGTGAAGACGAGGAGTTTTTAGCCGGCGATCCAGGCGACATTACGAAGATGACAATGCTTGCAGACCGTCGCGACCGCCTGCTCGCGAGGCTTGACGACCCGAATCTTTCAAGGGCCGATCGGCAACACGTGATAGATCGAGCGCAAGACCTTCAAGGGCGTTTGAACCGATTCAAAACGGAAGGCGTCACGTTCGACGATCGCCAACTGACATCGGAGGCTACGAAGCAGACGATTGCAGTAAGACAAGGTCAGTCGATGCTTTCCGCGCTTGGCGCGTTTGTCGCACTTGCAAAGGCCAATCCAAGCGCAATCGGTGCAGGCCCAAGCTTTGAAATGGTTGGCTCAGACGCAGTCGGAGCATTCCAATCTATTCGGGACTCAATTTCTGCGATATTGCCTGATGCACTTGATTATGTCAGTGGAATTGATCGCGATGAGCTTGAGTCGGACGAAGCAAAGGGATGGCTGCAGAGGTTGGAGTCAAATGCCGACATTGCCTCGGGCGACTTTCAGATGATTTCGGATCTTAAGATTTTGGGTGATCTGGTGGCCCTGTCAGTCGTGCGGCTAAATGCAGGCGATCGGATCTCAACTCCTATTTTCGAGAAGATTGCCAAACAGTTTAATTTCAGTCGGGCGACCAGTCCGAAGGCGTTGGTGCGAGCGATGGAAACCGCGCAAGGCGTCCTTCGCACTCAGGTAAACAATGCCAACGACGTGCTGCAAATCAAATACCTCAGCAACCCTTGGATCGACCCTATATCGCGAAGGACACTGCGCGACGCCGCCCGACAAGCCAATCAGCAAGGGCCTCCGATGGCATTCCCCAGTTTGGAAGCGCCGTCGTCAATCCCAACATTAAGCAATTTCCCGACGTTTCCAGACGTTTCAGAACTCGACGATGATGAGCTGTTAAGCGTTTTTGGCATTCGAACAGGAGCCCCCTGATATGGCAAGGCAGGAGGGGCTGAGTGCCGTTGAAAAGGCAAACGACCGGCAGCGCAAGACAAACCGCGAGTTTGCCTACAAACGCGTCCGCGAGGTGTACCCAAAAGCCTCGCGATCCGAAGTTGAGTCTCTTGGCAAAAAGCTGGCCGGAGCTTTAGACCGCAAAACTATTCGGCCTGAGTTGGAGGGGCAAGACGCCTATCCGCTGCTTGGTGGATTCGAGAATGACCAGGCGGTTGCGCAAATGCCAGGAGCCCCTGCAGAGCGTGAAGCAAGCCGGACCAATATGCCTATGGTGTCGCCTGTTCCCGTGAATCCACGGGCAATCGGTCAGTTCCCGCAAGTTGCAGAAAGCGCAAACCGTTCGTTTCAACAGAATGTCGTCGAAAACCTTCCCATGATTGGGGGCGTTGTGGGCGCTGCGGGCGGCCTGCCTGGATCAGTAATTGGCACAGGACTCGGCGAGGGTTTGCGCCAATCCTTTGCGGACACGAAGAAGGACGCGACTCTCGCAGAGGCAGGCTACGACATAGGCGTCGCAATGGCGTCAGAAGCGGCGTTTGGGAAAGCGTTTGATCTGACAGCAGGGTTTGCAGCTCGTTATCTGCGAGGCAGCAGGGATGTTGCGGCTAAGAATCTGGAAATTCTGCGTCGAAACGGTTTTGCGCCCAGCCTGCAAGACATTTCGGATACGCCGATTATCGAAGGCTCTCGGCGGGTGCTTGGCGCGTTCCCGCTTATTTCAAGGCACTACCGAAAGCGACTAGACAAGACCAAGGCCGCGTTTGACGAATTTGCCGAGAAATTTATCTCGGATTTGTCGCCCGACACGCTCGCGATGCGTCGCTACGTCGAACAGAACTCACCCAAAGAGGCAGCAGCCCTAGTGCGCAAAATGTCAGAATCGGGCTTTAAGGGTCTGCAAGCTGGCTTTGACGCGCTCAATGTAAACCAAAAAAAACTGTGGGACAGGCTGCTTTTCCAGGCAGAAGTGTTTGAAGGGATGATGAAAACGGTCGGCAGGCCGTTCGTCTCGACGATGGCCTACACCTCGCGTCGCGGCGCTGAGCAGCTTAAACGCTTAGTGGACTCAGAGGTTATCGACGCGTCTGGCAAGGTTCTTCCGCAGTTCAAAGGCACCGATGTAGGCGAGGCCGCAAAGTTCCTGTCTCTCGAGTCCAGAAACAAAGCTACCCGGTCATTCACAGAGCTTGTTTCGTTAAAACGGAAAGTTTCATACAAACTCAATTCGGTTCGCGATGACGCCGAGGCGGTTTCGTTGCTTCGCAATTTTAAGGAGGGGATCGAGGAAGACATCGAAATCCTTTTGCGAAACGAGCCAACTTTGAGTGGCCTGTACGACGAGGCCAACGCTGTCAGCGAAGAGTTCTTGACGCTGATGGGAGAGCTTGTTGGCCGTCGCGCGAGACAGTTTAGGGCCGGCAGTCCTAGACAGACGCTTCAAGAAGTTACGGGCGAAGGTGGGGAACAGTTTTACAAGGGAGCAGGCCCCCGCGACCCCCTGACCATTTTAAGGACGTTGTCCGAGAACGCGTCAGCGCGCGAAATTGAGCAAGTCGGTTACGTCTTGAAAAAGGCGCTGGGCGAAACTGGGGCGCGACGCGTGGTGGGCGACGCGCTCGGCCAAAAGCTGAGTCGTTCGCTTGATAATGCTGTCCGAGAGGCAGTGGAGCGGTCGGGCGACGCGACGTTTGCTCCGCAGAACTTCAAGAAACTGATGGGCCTAGATGACCCAACGTCGGCGCAGTTCCAGGCCACGATTGAGATGTTTCGTCAAGCAGGCATCTCGCCCCGGCGCGCAAGTGATTTGTCTGAAATTATGCAGGCGTTGTTCGGCGTAAAGAATCCGAAAGTTTCCGACTTTCTCATGCGGCGAGGCGTTTTGGGTGGCGCAGCAAGCCTAATTGGCGGCGCGACGGGCGGGATGATTAGTCAGGGGGCGATTGGGCCTGGAAGTTTGCTCGGACCTGCAGCGTTCTTTCTTGTCGGACGCTCGTTTTCTAAATGGGCAACCGATCCACGGCGCGTGGGTTTGGTCATGCAAGTAGCTGACTCGACAAGAGCTCAAGGTTCTAGGGCGCGAGCTTTTGTGTCCGTCCTGAATGATCTCGACAACTTACTAATGACTGATGCTCAGACTGGTGATGCGGCGCCGGACGAGATCGCTCAACAGCGGGCTGTGATTAAGGACTCTCTTGCTGGCCTGCGAAATCGAGAACGAAGGCGTGAGCTTTTTGAGAATCTTGACAAGGAGTTCAACTTGCGAGATTTGCGTATTCGATCTGGCAGGTAGGCGGACGGACTAAGCAGTCAGTGCGCTGGAAAATCTAACGCTCAAGGAGGTTGAGCTGTGAACGTGATCCAAAAACTTTTGACGGTCGGTGCGAGTGTCGCGGCCATTTTCCTAGCGATGCCAGTCCAGGCGTTCACCGCAGCAGCCGTGACGGACCTCAACAACGGGGTGCGGAGTTTCAAACTCTGCGACGCCGAGGGCTCCGGCGAAACCGGCGTTTGTGACGACGCAGCAGGCGTCGATATTGGCGCCCGCGTGACGGGCTTCACGCAACTCACCTTTTCGTCAAGTCAAACGGGCGGCACCGCGTATTCCTGCGACATATTCGCAGGAGATGAATCTGTCGCGGACACGGCTGACTTGTCGACCGTCGGTGCGCAGATCAACAGCGTCTCGTTGACGAGTTCGACTGAGATGATCCAGTTCGACGGGACGTTTGCCTACGTCTGGATCTCTTGTTCGGCAGGGGCTGGCGGCTCTGAGGCTGTAACTGTGACGGTGCAGGCCGCGCCATGATGAAAACGCTCTTGTCTGCGCTTTTCTTGCTTGTGTCATTACCTGCAATCGCGGGCGAGTTTGCGCTAGGCCCCAACGCCCAGGAGCAGAAGCTGTTTAGCTGGGTTTTCTCGCCAGATAGCACTTTCGTTAATGGGTCGTACAGCACGTCTGAATGCTTGCGCCTTTTTGGCTCGACGGCGACGCAAGTCGATGACGAAGTTGCATGTTCCAACGATTCGTTCGGCGCGTTCACTCTTGCGCGCGACGTTGTTTTGACGCGCTTCGCGGCCGTTCGGCAAACGGCGCTGTCCGCTGCGGATACCAGCTTTGATAAAGGTGGCTGTGACCTGATTCTCGCGACTAGCGACGGTTCCTCTCAGATTTCGGCAAGCGAAATTGAGGACCCAGCGAGCGATGGCACCGTCGCGGTCGGCACGATTTCGAGTGCCTCGTTCCAGCAGCGCATCGCGGCAGGCACGATGGTCAACATTCTGAAGAAAGATGGAAGCCATTGCGGGGACGGAGCAAGCTGCGTGTGCTCAGGTGAATACGGAGATTCCACGCTCTCCGTCTACGGAGTGATTCAGTGAGGCGGGCCGCAACGATGTTGGTGCTGCTGCTGGTTGCGTTTCCCGCGCTTGCGTCAGAATCGGTGCTGAGCCACGGCAGCAAAAAGGACGACACGCTGCTGGGGTACTTCGTTTGGTTTGGTGCTGCAGGCCAGACAGTTTTTTACAACGCCGGCGAGACGCATGACGACAACGATTGTCTACGACTGTGGGCCAGCAGTCTCTCGGATACGATCACGGCAAAAGGCAACTGCAAGACCGAAGCGCAAACGTCGATGACGTTTCCGCGCGACGTAGTGGTTACGCAGTTCAGCGTGTTCAACACGACCGCGATGCAGTTTGGCGGGTCATTTCAATCGTGCGCCGTCCGTTTGCAAAAATACGACCCAAGTGCCGACTCCTATACAGCACTGGCCGGTTACGAGCGAGTAAGCACCGCTAGCGGGAGCGATAACACAGTCGGTGTGACTGACTCGCAATCGCTGAACGCCCTAATTCCGGCCGGTCACATGCTGCAACTAAGTTCTGTTGACGGGACGGACGGCGAATGCCCGGGCCCCTCAAGCGGGCTCTGCTTGTGCTTGGGGTCACTTGAGTCTGTGTTTTCCGTTTACGGGTACACCAAATGACGATACGACTTCTTTGCGTTCTGATGATCTGCGGAACGGCGAGCGCGACGGAAAACGTGCTCGGCCCGCCGGACTCGCAACCGTGGCCCGTAGTGATCGAGCCGGGGACTCCGATTCCGCCGGAGACGATCGAGTGCATCGTGGATGCGATTTCGAGCGGTAACGACCCCGTCGTCGAATGCGATCTGACGTGATGAGTGGCGACCCTGAAGCGGGCTTGCTTGCGACGCTCCTGGCTGTGCTGGGCGTTGGAGGAGGCGGCGTCTACCGGGTTGCCCACAAGCAGAGCGAACTGGCTGCTCGCGTCGATCGCCTGGACGAGGACCGCCGTGACTCTGAGCGGAAAATGGAGGTGGGCCGCACGCGTCTCGAGGAGGTGCGCCAGACGGTGACGCGCCTCGACACGAAGGTGGACACGATCATCCAGATCGTGACGGAGAAATAATGCCGAAGAAAAAGAAGCCGAAGCCTCGTCCTCGGCCGCGTCCTGGCGGCGGTGGCTACTAAAAAACGGGGCCCGCGCATTCACTTCAAGCGGGATGAAGAGTCGCCGATTGGGCGCGGTGCAGTTTTGCACGGCGCCCATTTTCGTTCTGAGGTGGCAGTCATGATTTGGGCTGCGTGTCGGGGTAGCGACGGCTTCGACTGGCCTGAATTGTGGGTGACCGAAGGGTGGCGTCCAGCCGGAGATCGGCGTGATCTCCACAGCGAGCTACGCGCGCTCGACATTTCTTGTCGTCACATTGCTGGCGACCAGGCGGAACGCGAACGAATTGCGGGGGAGTGGGCACAGCAAGTCGCTGGCCTGCTTGGCCCCGACTACGACGTGGTCGTTCATGGCGCGCAGAGCAACTTGCATCTGCACGTCGAGCTCGACCCGTGAGGACCGGAAAATGGAAAACAAGAAGACGACCATTGCTGGGTTTTTGACCCTGGCGGGGGCGCTGCTGAGCGTTGTCGCCGCTGTGCTCGCAGGCGGAGATGTCGGAAGCTCGATTATGAACGGGTTGCTTCCCGCGTTGACTGGCATTGGCCTGATTGGCGCGCAGGATGGCGCCGCGTAGAGCACGGCTGTGTGGGCTGTCTCGTTCACATGCGTGGCGATTGGGCTGGCGCTTGGTTTTGGCATTCATGCGCGGCTGCTCGCCGTGCAGGTTGGGGAGTTGCGTGAAGAAAACAAGCAACTGCGTTGGTCGCTCAGGCAGACGACGCTCACGGTGCGGCGGCTTCAAGCAGCTCGTCCGACTCGCAATGCTCTTCGCGCTGCTGCTGCCAGGATGTCGCACGCTGGCGACGACAACTGAGGCTGATCCGCATTGCCCGCGCTGGAACATCGAGGAGTGGCAGAGCTTCGCGGTGCTCGTCGAGCAGGTTGACCGCGATACGGCCCCGGCGGTTTTCGCGACCGGAACTCTCCTTCTTTTTTGTTTCCCTGAGGCTTTCATCGAATGAGCTTTGACGTGGATGAGATTTTGCGAGACGCAGAGCCGCCTGCTCGCAAGGGCAGGCTGGAGTCTTGGCTGGACGGGCAAGACAAGAAGGTTCAGGCGCTGTTCTGGGACGTGATTCGCCGGGGCTACGTCGAGCGCGGCTACCCGTTTACTCGGGTGTTCGCGTCATTCCTGCGCGCGGTGGATCTGCCTGAAGATCACTTCGGTCGGCAGCACCCGAAAGCGTACGTGGATCGGAAGCTGCGAGACGACGGTGGCTGATCTCCCCAGCGCAGAGGAACTGCTGGCGCGCGAGGAACAGCGAGAGCAGGCGCTGGCCGATGCGCGTCAGCTTCGCAGGGCGGCTCGCACGATGGCCGACCTGAAGGCTGAGAACCGCAACCTGCACAAAGCGGTGGACGTGCTGGAAGAGCACCTGGCGGTGCGTAAAGCGCTGGCGCAGGCCATCGCGAAGCCACCTGTCGTCAAGCTCAAGAAGCGCGAGCGCAAGGACGCAATTATTCCGATCGCGCCTCACTCAGACGAGCACTACGACCAGACCTTCACGTTGGCGGAAACTGGGGGGATCAACGAGCAGAATCCAGAGCGGGCAGAGGAGAAGGTTGCGACCTACATCCGCCGGCTGATCCGGCTGATTGAGCGGGAAGCGCTGGACAGCCCAGTGCCGCTGCTGGTGATGCCGTTGATGGGCGACATGATAACGGGCGAGCTGCACGCCAAGAGCGAGCGCGACAGCCCGATGACGCCTCTGGAGGCGAGTCGCTTCGCGTACCGCCTGAAGCGGACAATCATCGACTCGCTCCTGGCAACCGACATTCCGCGCATTCTCATCCCGTGCGTAGACGGCAATCATGGCCGGACGACAGCCAAGCGAACTCCCGGCCTGAACGCTCGGTACAGCCACGAAACCGACGTGTATCTGCGGCTGGCCGACCACTACAACGAGGCAGGCGAGAAGCGCGTCGATTTCTACATCCCGCAGACCGATTTTGCCGTGCTCGAGATCGCCCCAAAGTTTCGGCTGTGCATTACGCACGGCGACAGCGTGCGTGGCGGCTCCGGCATCGGCGGCATCGCGCCATCGCTGCTGCGAGCGGTGAGCCGGTGGCGGCAGGCGTACCCCGCCGATCTGTACATGCTGGGCCACCACCACCAATTTTGGGATCTTGGCCCGATCCTGATGAACCCAAGCGCCGTGGGCTTCGACCCCTACGCGGCCTCGCTGGGCCTGTCACCGACGCCGCCCGCCCAGGTGTTCACGACGCTGCACGCTGGGCGTTTAGCGCGGGGCACGACCTGCCCAATCTGGCTGTGACGGTGCGCGACCGCCTGCATGAGGTGCTGGCGTGGCTGGTCGAGGAGTTCCCTGTCTCAACGCGGGTCCGGCTGCGCGTCGAAAGGATGCCCAAGGAGTTCGCGGACTGCGAGGGCATGGTGTGGCTGGAGCGCCCGCCGCTGATCCGCATTCGCAAGGGCATGAGCCGCTCCACAAGCGTCTACACGCTGCTCCATGAATACGCGCACATTCTGGTTGCCGACAGGGCGGGGTGGCGGGAGACGGGCGCTCACGACCACTCAGATAGTTTCTATCGCGTGCTCGGTCGGACAGAGCGCGCGTTCGCCGATAGAGGCCCAACGCATGGATGATCTTTGGGGCGCGGTCGCAGCCGTCGCGCTGTGCATGGTCGGGTTTTTACGCGCGATTGCAGTGCTGCGGAAACGCTGAAAACCGCCGACGGAAACGGGCCGACGGCGCAGCCTGACAACAACAACTTGGTAGAATGCGCCCCAAGGTGTCGTTGTCAGGCGTTGGCAATCGTTGGCAAAGTTGCTTGAGAGTAGGATCTGAAAAGTACTAGTAAAAACAGTGAGTTACAGCGTCGCGCGCCCATATTCCCAAGCTGAGGGTCGCCAGTTCGAACCTGGTCTCGCGCTCCAACTTCCAGAGTAATTCCAGATACTTAGAGAGTTCTTCAAACTAACGATCGTTAGTTTACTCTCATTTACTCTCAAATTACTCTCACGCTCTTGAGCGCACGGTTTTTGCCCATATCGGGCACATCCAAAGACAAGAAATCGAGATCCTCGGTTTCTGACGGGATGAAGTGGCCGTAAATATCGAGCGTCGTTGACGGCTTGCCGTGCCCCATCTGGTGCTGCACCCAGATGATCGGCTTGTTCGCGTTCAGCGCCCAGGAGGCAAACGAGTGCCGGGTGCAATGGAACGAGAGCGGTCGCACCGGCATGTCTTCGTCGGCCTGATCGACTGCTCTGCGGCGAACTCGCTGCCATGCCTTGCTGAAGTTTGCAGGGTCCCATCGACACCCTTGGACCGTCGTAAAGACGTACTCAGGATCGCGCAAACCCTCCCTATTTTTCCGGGTGCGGCGCAACTCCTTGAACAGCTCCTTCAAGGCGGGCGAAATTGCCACTTTCCTGCTCTTGTTGTTCTTGGGCGGCTTTATCCGTCCCTTCTTCCCGGCAGAGCGTGACACCGAAATTGTAGTAGCCCCGATGTCTTCCCAGCGGAGTCCCAGCAACTCGCCGCGACGCATTCCTGTATTAAACGCAGCCAAAATGACTGGAAAGGCAACGGGCTCAAACTTTTTCGCAATCGCGAGGATCTGAGAGGCTTCGTCGCGGGTAAAGGCATCAACCGTCTTGACGCCGCCTTCTTTGAAGTTTGCTCGGATTGCCAGCACCCGCCTCTTCCCATTTCTTGCCGGGTTTATCGGAAGCAAACTGTTTGTTTGGTTGCGCTCCATGTGGTCTTCACAGATCACGCACAGCATTACGATGGCGTTTGTCACCGTGTCTGCCGCGTAGCTGCGCTTGAAGAGTTGCGTGATTAATTTCGAGACTCGATCCTTATCAAGCGTCCGAAAATCCTCGTCACCGATAAAAGGGTTTAATCGGTTCTTAATAATGTCTTGGTAGTTGTCGTGCGTTGAAAAAGCGACTTCGTGTTCTTTCTTTTCGACAAACTGTTGGAAGACGAGGTGGCACGGCACTGGGCCGTACTCGGGCAAGACGCGGTCTTTTCTGGCTTCGTTCGTTTTTGCTGCAAGCACCTCCGCTGCGCGCTTGCCGTCCTTGACTTTGAACAGCTTCCGCCGCTTCTGGCCCTTGTCGTTGATGTATTTGCGCTCAACGAAGTACGTCAGCTTCTTGTCTTGCGGCCGTTCCCGCTTAGTGACCACCCTTGCGGGATCGTCGGTGTATCGAATTTGCATATTCATCCCGTGCCCTGGTCGGTCAATCGCAGTAACACCGCTTTTGAATCGGCCGAAAGCTCTTCGCTGCTTCTGTCCGGCTGGGCGACCCCTTCACCCAGCCAAATCAGAAACGAGTTCGTCGTAATGAAGCGCACTTGGCCGATTCGTCGAACCTCGAGAACGGACTCTGAAAGCTGCCGCTCCATCGCCCGCCCGGAAATCCCTGCGATCTCGGCGGCTTCCGAAATTCTGAGGTGCGGCAGTTCCCGCCACGGAATGCTCGTTCGCTCGATCGCAGTCATCGCGTCTGCTCCTCCAGTGCAATGCGCGCCATCGTGAACAGCTCGTAAAGCATTCCGCGAGCTCGTCGCGCAACTTCCTCACCGACCTGGCCGCGGAGTTCCATCTGCCAGAGGTAATTGCTGGCGTCCAACAACTCCTCAATCAACTCGCTGGCGGGATCGCCGCCTTCAAAAGGCGCGTCCAAATCCAGCCCGCGCTCGCGCCGACCAGCGACCCAGCGCGTGCGCGCCTGCTCTAGAAATGCGTCAACCATCGAGGCTCACTCCGAGACGAGCTGCGAGAGTTCGGAGCGCCAGCGCTGCACATATTGGCGAAACTGCGTTTCCGAGGGACCGGAGCCGATCGTTGCGATAGACCAGCCCGGTGGGAAGCCCATTAACGCCTCCACGAAGTTTGCTGAGAGCTGGGGACGGCCCTCCGGCGTCGATGTAGTCGCGCCATCCGTCGTCGTCGTTTGGGCCAGGGGGCCACGGGCGCCACTCGCCGCGTCCGTCAGCGTCGTCCCCGAATGCCTCCCGCTCGCCGTCGAGTACCCGGCCGCTCCCGACGACTTCGCGTCCCCGGCTGTCGGCGTCGGCCAGGTCTTCGCCCAAGTGTCCAGGCTCGGCGTCCCCGCGCTCGGCCGGAAGTGCGACACCTTGCCCTCGTTCTGGCTTGTGCCGTACCGACTCGCTGACGGCGTCGGGTACTCGTTTCGCGAGAATGAAGATCCGCCGCCGGAGGTGTGGCGCTCCGCAGCCGTTAGGCCCGCTGCCTCCCGCTGAAAACACATCCCATGCCGCATCGTACCCGCATTCGGCCAGGTCACCGAGGACTCGGTCCAGTCCGCGAACAGTGAGCGCTGGGGAGTTTTCCAGCAAGACGAGGCCTGGTCCCACCTCGCGAATGCAGCGAGCGACCTCTCGCCAGAGTCCGCTTCGTTCTCCGTCGAGCCCCTTTCCGGTGCCCGCCAGACTGATGTCGGTACACGGCCAGCCCGCGCTGATGAGATTAGTCGATTCAGCCCATCGTTTTGCGTCGAACGACTCGATGTCGTCCCAGACTGGCGCTGGGGCAAAAGCAGTTTGACCCATTGTCGATTCGCACTCTGTAAATCGCGCGACGAGATTGGCCGCACAATAGGCTTCGCGCTCGACGTAAACCAATGTTCGGTAGGTCGGGATTGCGAGTTTGATTCCCAATTCGAGTCCACCGATGCCGGCAAATAGAGCCATGCCATTCACGCGTTGCCTCCGGCCCGTTTCGCGTCACGGGTGGGCCAAGCCCGCAAGGGGGATGAATGCGCGTTTTGGGCCTTCCTACTCCGCGCATCATCGACGCTCAAAAATCGGCTTCTGATTCCACCCTAAAACGGGCGGCGACCGCTTCGATTTCGTGCTCGCACTTCGTCGCCTGCCGCTCGTGCCACGCAGCGTTCTTCAAGTGCTGATCGCGAGCGCTGGTCAACAACGTCAGCAGCATCACGTCGGCCGGCTCGTCGTCGCCAGCGTTTTCAGCCGAGGACAAGCGCGCGGAAACCAAATCGTGGCAAGAGAACTTGCTCACGCTCCAGGCTCCCACGCTTGAATCCACTCAAGCGCGTCACCAAAAACGTCTTCTTTCAAACTTTTCGGCGTCGTGTTCTTCGTCACCGCAAATGCCGTGATAATTCCCAGAACGTCGCTGTCCTTCGCGTCCTCGATTTTCAACTCCTTGAGCCGTTCTCGAGCGCAGAACTTCAGCTTCTCGCGGCTGGGCTTGCTCATGGCAGGACCGGCGGCTCGCGCGGGCTTCACAACTTTTATTGACGCCTTCGGAGTCGCAGGGGGCTTCAGCGCAGGCTTGCCGCGATCGACCAGATCCTCGCCGTCCGTGTCCATGTCGCTTGCTGAGACGAGGCCCAGTGCCCCGCTTAATGACGCTCGGCGCGCGTAGCTCACCGCCGAAACGGCGCGCTGGGCGTCCACCTTCGCGCCCAGAGGCACGAAAAAATCACCTTCCAGCGACTCGCCGCTCTCATGCAAAACGATCGTCCTGCAACCCGCGCTGTTGTCCGGCCCGCTTTTCGGAAACTGCACGACCGCTAGACCGTGCTTTCTAAGATGGGGCCGAATCGTCTCCATGATCTGCTTCGTGCTGGCGAAACGGCTCTTGAAGTGCGGGTTGCTGTCGTCCTGAAAAACTGGTCCCACATCGCCCTGGAAGGCGGCTAGCGCGGCGAACAAATTCTTCACAGTTCAACTCCTGTACCTAAACAGTCGTCACACGGGTCCACGTTGGGATCGCCGTAGTGCTCGATTACGTCTTCAACGATCTCCATCCGGTCACGCGAATAGATGCGCTTGCCAAACGGCTCGCCGCCCGTGCCATTGCACGACTCGCACTCGTCTGAACCAATCTCGGTCAGCAGCCTGCGCAGCGCGTCGCGCAGAACCTGCGCCTCGAAAAACCTCACACACGTCTGGGACGTGCATAGATCACCCACCTAGAACGGGATGTCTTCGTCGGGGGCAGAGGAGGGCGGCGGCGGCGCGGCTGGGGCAGCGCGTTTCAGCACGTCCCACCGCCACACGTTGAGCGAGTTGAAAAACTTGATGTCGCCATCGCGGTTCGTCCACTGACGGCCGCGCAGATCGAACTCGACCTCGATCTCGTCGCCCGTGTTCAACTCGTCCAGCTTCTCGCAGGCGTCGTTGGTGGCCTGGAAGAGCACCGTCTGCGGGTATTTGCCGCTCTGATCGCGCTCCAACACGAACTCGCGAACTCTGAACGAATCACTGATGACCTTGGTCGGGAGCACGGTGTGGAGATGACCAGATGCAGTGAGGTTTTTTGCCATCAGCGCACCTCGACGTGCTGGATCAGCGCGTGGCAGACGTTGCAGCGCAGGTGCGCTCGTCCCCGCCAGCGGTGGTATAGGCAGTGGATCAGAGACATGACAGAACCCCCTCGTTGTCGTGGAGAGTTCAGTGTTACAGAAACCGAGATTAGGTGCAACGGAATACTAGTCCGATCCTAGTCAAAAACATTTCATGCGTTTTTGGATGCACCCACGCAACAATCAGTTAGGCTGTTCGAACTATTGAGACGGAGACGACATGGCACAGTTCAAGATGATTATGGGCGGCGCGAACGAGGCATCCCCGGTCGCCCGCGACTTCCACGTCGATGGAAGCGACCTTTCTGGCGTGATTCGGCGGGGCCTGAGCGGCTACGCCGAAAAATCCGGGCGCACGCTGGAGCAGATCGCGACGACGATGCAAATCGACGTGGACGAACTGCACGCGTTTGTCAGCGGCGAGTGTGACGCGCCGATCGCGTGGATCTCAAAAATCTGCGCACTCAGTGGCCTGACGGCTGGCGAGCTGTTCGGGATGAGCGCTCACACGGGTGGGCTCAGTGAAGACCCGGACGCACGTGCGACTCTCAACCTGTCGCGCGGCATGTTCTCGCGCCTCGCAGAGACGTGGCCGGTCGAGTTCGCACAGGCGCTGGCGGTGATCGGGCCGCTTTTGGTCGCCGACCCGCATTTAGGGCGACCGATGCTGGCGTTCCTCTCGGGCGTCGTCGATGCCGCCGACGCCTCGGGCTACGACACGGCTCACATTCGGCCAGCCGTTCGCCGCGCGATTGACCGTTTCCTCGACCAAGAGGCTGAGATTACGGGTGATGAGCGGAAGCCGTGGCCGACCCCCTAGCCCTAGCGCCGCCCGCCCTGCGCTAGTCGCCGCGCTCGGCGCTCTAGTTTTCGCACGTCTGCCGCGTCCTCGCCACGCGAGCTCTCGACCGCCTCGACCAGTGCGCGCATCCCGGCCAGGTAGGAGGGCTGGTCCAGCCCAACCGCGTCGGCGCGCATCAGGATCGAGAGCAACTGCGTGATCTCGCGTTCGTCGAGAATCCCTCGGATCACCGATTCCATCTCGCCCGCGCTCGCTGATTTGGAGGCGAGCCGTCCGCGGAACTCGCCCTCGGTCAGGTCGAGCAACTCAAGCGCCGCCTTGGGGCCAACGCGGCGAATCAACTCTCGCTCAAACGACGCAATCTCCGTCGTCGGCGCCTCGCCCACAAAAAAACTAATCGGCTGACGCGAAACCGTGCAGAGAGCGTCCAGATTCTCGGGCGTGGGCGCGTGCGTGCCCTTGATCCAGCTCGTGTAGGCCGGCCTCGAGATCCCAATCGCGTCTGCAAACTGAGACTTGCTCAGCCCCAGCAGTTCGCGCGCAGCCTCAATGCGCTCGCCAATAGCAGCGCGCCGCTCGCGATCCTGTTTTGTGAGTGGTGTTCGGCCCAAGTCGCAAGAGTATGCGAGGTGGCCAGTTTTCGCACGCTTTAGGCACTGAATTCCACTCGACTTGCGGTTCTCTGTAATTCTGTTTAAATGAACTCCAATGGCACAGAGCACGGAGAGAATAATTGACTGCACCTGCTGCGATTGCGGCAGGAAGTGGTCGTTTCGGGTCGATCGCATTCGCGCGGTGAGGTTTCTGCGCTGCTGGGACTGCGCTCGCGATCTCTGGCTGAGGCGCACGGTGCTGAGGCGGCATCCAGTGCGTTCCACGTTGCTTCACTGACAGCCTGGGGGGGCTCATGCAAGGGAATCTGCCGTTCGCGGCGAAATCTGAAACCAGTCGAGACGCAGCCGAGCGCATGGCAGCGCAGCCGACACGCATTCGGCGTGACCATGAATCCATTTTGAACGTGCTGCTCAGCGGGCCGAAAACAGACCGCGAGCTGCAAAACATTCTGAATATGAGCGGAGACACGGAGCGTCCCCGGCGCGGCGAGCTGGTCAAAATGGGACGCGTTCGCAACACCGGCCAGAAGCGCGATCGGTCGACGCTTTGGGGTCGCGCTTGAGCGACGCGGACGAAGCGTGGGCCGTGATCCGAGAGGCTTTTGCGGCCTACGGTAAGCGCACGCTGCCCTCCCTGCGCGGCGCGCGTCGCAAGCTCCTCGACCGCCTGCTCGACGACGGCTATTCGGCAGAGGATCTAGTCGCAGCGGTTCACGGCTACGTCCACTTCCATCGCGGCCTCCGAGCCGAAGACGGGTTCGACCCGCGCAGGTTCTTTACGCCTGAGTCTGTGTTCCGGCTGGAAAAGCTAGAGCCCCGCATCGAGCTTGGCCTCGATGGCCCGTGGAAAAAACCAGAAACCAGCAGCGAGCGGCGCGATCGAGAGCGCCAGGAGCGCGTGGCGAAAGAGCGGCGCGTGGTTGCGCAGGAGCGCTCGCTGCGGGCCGTAGGGGGTGACGAGGAGTTTTAACGAACTGCGCGGACGGATAACGGTGGCGCGCAGTTGTAATTCACCTTGGCCTGCTGGAGAGCCGGGGTACCACGGGAGGCGACATTCCAGCAACGCGAGAGTGAAACGGAAGAGCGCGTGTCGCAGCCAGGGCCTTCGTGGTGAAAGCAACTTCCGCAGGATGCGCCCTTAGCCCGGGCCTACCTGAGCGGCTCTGCAAGACAGAGCACAGACCGACTCTTCGACCTGCAATGGATGCGGGGAGAGGAGAGGTCTGAGCAGATGCGGACAGAGAGAGATTGGCAGCACACAACCAATATGCACGGCGGGTTCTTGAAGCAGCACAGACTGTGATGCTGCATCCCTTCGGACTCAGCCATGTGGAGGTCTGCACTCGCAGCAATCTCACTCGCGCGCAGGCTGTCGAGGTTCTTGAGGATTTGGTCGCAGCGGGTTGGGTTCGCGCTGACGTTCTCGACGACGCCCAAGCAACGCGCGATACGCACGGTCGATTCCAAGGGTCGATTCCCGGCAATCTGCGTTGGGTCATCGAGCCGAAACTGCTGCTGCGTCTTTTCCGCGCGCAGAAGCGTTTCTTTTTGTCGCTGGAGAGTTTGCTTTCGACCGGCGCCGAGCACGGTGGCCGCGCTCCGATTGGTGAATTGAAGTTGAGGGAGCTTGCGCGCGAGCCCGTGGCTGAAGCGACGTATCGCGCGTGGGTTCGCGCCGTTGAAAGGGGTCAGTGATGACGATTGAGACAGGTCAGATCGAGGAACTGGTGATTTCTGATGGCTGCCAGGAGGCGGGCCTGCTGCGCACATGCAGCCCGGAGTGGGATTTCCAGCGTGCAATGCTGACCGCGCGGGCGTATCCGACAGGGATTTTCGAGATCCGCGCAGAGCGCTTGGACGGGTCGCTCATGGTAATTGACATCCAGCCGACGCTGGAACTGATGTCGCTGATGCTGCGGAGCGCAGCGCAATGGTCGCGATTCCGCGAGGCGCATTTGGAGCCGTTGGAGCCGGCGACATGAGCGAGGGATTTTTCGCGGAGAAGCGGCGACTCGGATTGGGATTCCGGCGGCTCGACGAAGACCGCGTGCGCGTCATCAAGCGCGAGCTGGCGGACGGGAAGCCGGTTCGGGAGGTCGCGCTGTCGCACCGCATGTCGGAGCGCGCGATTTACGAGATTAGGTCGGGCGTCAGGTGGGGCCAGGTCGATGCCTAAGCCGCCCGCTACATGGAAGGGGTGGGAGGCCAAGATTGCAGCGGTCTTCGGCCTCAAGCGACGTGGCGCGGACTACGGCGATAAGTCCGGTGGAAAAAACGACGCGGTGGAAATCTCGGGCTCCGAGAGTCGGTGGTGGAGTCTCGAGGTCAAGCACGGCAAGCGGATTACGTTCCAGTTGTTGCTCGACGCGTGCCACCAGGCCGAGGCTGCGGCGCGCGAGCACCAGGAGCCCGTGGTCGTAGCTCATCGAGAGCGCGACGGGATCGACGAATGTTTGGTGGTGCAGCGGCTGCCCGTCTTCCGCGACTACCGGCTAACTGAGCCGACCCAGGACGATGAATGAGCGGCCTGCTGCGCGACCAGTTCTCACCGACCCAATGCGAGGCGCACTGGCCGATCGACGGTCGGTGCCGCAACGAGGGCAGGGTGGAGGTCGTGTCAGTTGCGGACCTCGAAACGACGCGCGCGATCTACTGCTTCGACTGCGTGACGAGGGTCGTGGACGAGGCGGGCGAGTAGCCTACTTCTTCTTGCCCATGACCTTCTGGGCGGCGGCGTATGTCAGGTCGATGACAAACTCGCTCAGGCTAAGGCCCTTCTTCTCGGCGGCTGCGCGGATCAGCTCCTTCTGGTAGGTCGGAATCCTGATGTGCAGGATCGAATCAGCCTCCGCGTCACCCTTATACTGTCCAGTTCGAGACATTTTTTCCCCCTGTTTCAAAGTGTAGACACACGGGTCGCCGTTTCAACCCGGAAGGGTCGAGGCAAGGACATCCCGCACGGGGGTCAGGGCTCCCGCCAGGTCATCAGTCGCAAGGGGGTCGCCGCCGATCAGCCCGTCTAGGGTCGTGATCGCCTCGCGAATGCGGACCTCGAGATCCTCGTTCGACGCGCGAAACTCGCGAGCCCAGCGGCGCAGCGTGTCGGGATTCGACATCCACATCGTGAAGTCGTCGCCGAGCTCTTTGTTTGCTCGCATCGCGACGTGCGTCGCTTCGACCTCGGTCATCCCAAGCCCGTCCTCGGCCCAGTCGAATTCGGTCGGCTCGCCGTCGGGCCACTCGGCAAACAGCCCCCAGCCGTGGGGGTCGTGTTCGCGAAAGTGCGCTGCTTTGAATCTCATGCCTGAGTTGCCTCGTCGATCCAGTGTTCCCAAACGCGCGCCTTCGCCGCCGCGTCCCACACTGTTGCGGTTTCGAGATAGATCGGGTCGCCGGGGCAGTCATCCTCGTCAAGCTCGTAGACGCCGATCAGCATTTTTTCGGATACCTCAAAGTCGTCTTCGCGCTCTGTGAGCAGCATTTCGTACCGGCCCTTCCTGTAGCCAGCCGCGACGCACATTCCGCCGGTTTGCCACAGCTCGATCGCGCTCCCGGCGTCGCCTCCGATCGTTTGCGCAGCCTCCACCACACGTTGGCAGAGCACCACTTCCTCGCGGTCGCAGAACGTCGCCTCGTTGCAGCGGTCGCAGCGGGTGTTCGCCAGGTCGGCATCGACCTCGCCAACTTCGATTTGGCGCACTGCGTCGTGTTTCGTTGAGTTGTTACAGGGAATGCAGAGCAACTCAGCCCAAGGCGTGAACACCGCTTCGTGAATGCTCATCAGTCCTCCGCGTTCCATGAAATGCGCCTGAGATTCTGCCCCGGGAGTTCCGACAGGCTCGCCAGTTCCGACTCGACATTTTTGAAGCGAACGCCACCGCCGCGCATAAGGTCCGGTTCATTCCGTTCGATAAAGCGCTGCTCCTCAGCCTGCCACGCTGGATGCTCCAACGGGGCAAGGGTCACGCCGCAAGATTCGAGGCGCGCCAGCAGCTCATTTTCGTGAATGCCGGTTTCAATCCGGTCGCCCGCTTCATTTTTGACCACCCAGTGGCCGTTGTCCCCGTCGAAATGGGTGATGCGCTCGACAAAGGCCGCGTCAGCCGCGCGCAGAAGTTGCTTGAGTTCGTCGTTTTTCATCCCCATCAGTTGCTCCCGTATTCCGCGCGCAGTTGCTCTCGCGTAACGATCTCCAGATGGTCGCCTTCGCCGATCAGGGCTCGCTCTTCGTCCCATGACCACACGGAGACGATCGCCGCCTCGGCAGGGCGGTCGCCGCCGAAGGTGGGCCAGTCCTCGCAGTCCTCGCTAAGAAACAGGCTGTCAGGCTGGGTCTGCATTTCGGCGCGCAGTTCCTCAAGAGTGTCCAGTGTCGGCTCAAGCCACGCGCGGAGCGCCCCGGAGATTGCGAGCTGGCCGTGCAACTTCGGGCCTGAGCCCTCGTCGAGTCGGCCAAGCATCGCTGCTGCCTCGTCGCGATCGTCAAAGACGTGGCTGGAATGGAGATCGTGATTCCAGAACTCGATCACATTCTCGATGTCGTTCTCAAGCGCCTCGATCGCGCTGACTCCGTCGATAATCTCTTCTGTCGCCGCGAAATTGTCATGGAGCCACTGCGTGAAGCGACCGCCGTCGTTTGCGGCCTTGTCTCGCAGCGAATCCTCGAACGCTGCGCGGTCAAGGAGCGAGTAGGCGGTCGGTGCGCCCTGATGGGGAACCTCAACAATCAAAATGCCGTCGTCCCGGTGAACGTTTTGCATGGTTTTCTCCTGTCGTTGGAAAATACCGCTATTTGGCGGTCGAGGCGAAAAGCGCCTCTACCCGAGCAACCCCGCTCAGCGCGTGGCTGGCGGGGCGATCTCGAGATCGTTTTGCGGTCGATTTCAGTCCGCGTCACCTCGTTTCGCCTTAGCGATCGTCTCGCGCGCGTACCGCATCGCGAGCAGCGCGAAGCCTTCGAGTTCAGCGGGCCGCATTTCGCGATAAGTCGCAGGCCCGCCGCCGTGGCCTTTACGCCCTTGAAACATTTGGCGAACCATTCGGCGCGCGATCCACCTTTCGATCGTTTCCACGCTCTCGTTCGCTTTGCTTTCGCAGCAGTCGCGCGCAAGTAGGAACTCCACGCGTTCGGGGTCGATGCCAGCCACGAGAAACGTCTTTCCGCACCGTTCGCACGTGCTCATGCCTCACCTCTTTTCGCCTTAGCGATCGTCTCGCGGTCGGCTGCGCTCAACGAGGAGCGCCACGCGTCGGGCGTGTCGTCGAGATGAACGATTTCGCCCTGGTCGAGGATTG
>PVBE012166713.1_pt1 | contig 20792 bp, 19 predicted proteins | sample 1631181 | NCBI WGS metagenome assembly PVBE01 (sample SAMN08397723, study PRJNA350692) | Marine metagenome, whole genome shotgun sequencing project. | isolation source: water | place: Pacific Ocean | collected 2012-04 | reverse complement strand
GGACCAGCGGGCGGGCTCCGAGGATTGATTTTGTGAGAAGATTTAATTGATGACTTCAAGGCGGCCAAAAATTGTGTGCGGGAACTTTTTACCAAATCCAAGACAAATCGGTATCTTTTTCCTTCCGTCGGCGGCAATATAAAAGCCGTCTTGACGCCGACCGGCCCCGACACATCCAAAACCACGCGGGACAGGTCGGCACGGAACAACCCATACCTTAACCCGGTTATAAGACCGGATTTTCCCGGAAAAGTCTTACCTTCGAATTGCCAGTTGGTTTCAGGCAGATCGATCACCACCCGATACGGTTTGGCAAGCGTGAATATCTTAAAAGCAACGTTTTCCGAAAATTCGATGACAAGACGCGTCTTATCCCGGTGAACACCAATGCGTATATCGGTCGCCACAATGTCCGCTGCATCGGCGGGACTTATATAAGGCACCTGAAGCATAAGAAAAACAAGAACAGCGGCAACCATCCGCAGCATCTTCTGCTGCGAAACTCGGATAGTTAGGATGGAGTAATAAGTGGTCATAATTGACGTAAACACGGTTCGGTATACCGTGTAGCCCAAGCCGCTTTCAACGAAAATCTTCACTAAATGTCGTTCGGTTCCGCCACGTTAAGCAGAACCATGAGCAATATATAACCCGGCCACGGTAAATTTTTTGTGCGAATATGATTGTCGAACTAAATTCCTACCGTTATGTTAATGAATTCGTATATTTCAGACCTGAGAATTGGTGTGACTTGTTTAAGCAATGGATAGGTGAGTTCCATAATTTATTGATTTTTATCTATCGGCACCAAATCAATTACGCACAAAGCGTACGAAGTTTAAAAAAATAACAAATTGGATATTTTCATGCTGGTGACAGCAGCCTGCACAAATAATTATATCGCACAGTCGGCCAATAAAATGGTCCGGCCGTTAGCGCTTTTTGATTTGTCCGTTGGCGCCACCAGCTTCGTTCAAAACATGCCGCGATTCATTGACCGTAACATATTGGCTTTTGAATCGCGGCCTCGGAGTTTACAAGTAAATGGCAACAAAAAGAATGTTAATCGATGCCGCCCACCCGGAAGAGACCCGGGTTGCGGTGTTGGACGGGAATCAACTCGAAGAACTGGATGTTGAATCCGCCGCTAGGCGGCAGTTAAAGGGAAATATATACCTCGCGAAAGTAACCCGGGTCGAACCGTCGCTACAGGCGGCTTTCGTCGACTATGGCGGCAATCGTCACGGTTTTCTGGCTTTCAGCGAAATTCATCCCGATTATTACCAGATACCGGTCGCCGACCGCGAAAAATTGTTGGCGGAGAATGCCGAAGCATCTGCTGCTGAAAGCGATGATAGCGACGATGAAACCGAGACCGAAAACGGCGACAGTGAAGCCAAAGGCAAGGACAAAATAGTCGAAACCGTCGGTGGCGACGATATCGACGAAGTCGAAGCTCCGCGACGCTCTTTCTGGCCGGCAAAACGCTATAAAATTCAGGAAGTCATAAAACGGCGGCAAATTCTGCTTGTCCAGGTGGTCAAAGAAGAACGCGGTAACAAAGGCGCTGCTCTTACAACCTATCTGTCTCTGGCAGGTCGCTATTGCGTTCTGATGCCGAACACCGGTAAAGGCGGCGGCATTTCCCGTAAAATAGGCAATGGCGGGGATCGCAAACGGCTCAAAACTATTATATCAGGATTTGATATTCCTGATGGTATGGCGGTTATTGTCCGCACCGCCGGTGCCGACCGCAGCAAAGCCGAAATTAAACGCGACTACGAATATTTGATTAAACTCTGGACAGGCATTCGCAACCTGACCCTGGAATCATCGGCGCCGGCTTTAATCCACGAAGAAGCCAACATCATCAAGCGGGCTATCCGCGACCATTACAGCCGCGATTTCGTTGAAGTCCTCGTCGAAGGCGATGGCGGTTACCGTATGGCCAAGGACCTGATGAAGCTTCTTATCCCAAGCCATGCCAAAAAAGTGCAGCCATATAAGGATCCGGTCGTCCCTCTCTTCAACCGGTATCATATTGAAAGCCAGTTGGAGACCATGAACAGCACCAATGTTCAGCTGAAATCCGGCGGCTATATTGTGATCAATATTACCGAGGCCCTGGTGGCGGTTGATGTTAACTCAGGCCGGGCGACGCGCGGCCGTAACATTGAGGAAACTGCCTTAAAAACCAATTTAGAGGCTGCGACTGAAGTCGCGCGCCAACTGCGCCTGCGAGATCTGGCCGGCCTTATCGTAATTGATTTCATCGATATGGATGTCCACCGCAACCAGACGGTGGTGGAACGACGGCTAAAAGAAGCCATGCGCAAAGACCGCGCCCGCATCCAGATCGGACAGATCAGCCCCTTTGGTTTGCTGGAGCTTTCACGGCAGCGGCTGCGCCCGTCGATCACGGAAACGATCTCTGAGGTTTGCCCTCATTGCGACGGATCCGGCATCCGCCGATCGACCGAATCGACGGCACTGCATGTTCTAAGGGGTGTTGAAGAGGAAGGCGCACGTAACCGGTCTTCGGAAATCGAAGTTCAGGTTCACTCCCAGGTTGCTCTCTATATCCTTAATCATAAGCGTGAAGCGCTGGCTGACATCGAAAGAAAATTCGGTATCCGCGTGGTGGTCGGCCAAGATGACGGCTTGATTCCTCCGGAATACGAAATCAACAAATCTGACGGTGGAAAATTGGACGTGCCTGAAAAATCTACCGGCGCCAGATCTGACCGATCCGATAGTGCGGGTGATTCGTCCGATGATCCTCAAAAGAAAAAGCGGCGGCGGCGCTCGCGACGTAAACGGCCCGATGACGCGGTCACTGACGACACCACCGAGAACGAAGACAATACTGAGGTTGCCGAAGCGGAATCAGCTGACACAAAATCTGACGGCGGAGAAAACGAGGATGCAACATCGCAACGTCGCCGCCGGGGACGTAGGGGCGGGCGCCGCCGGACTCGAAAAAGAAATGTCGAGACGGAGACAGCGGCCGATTCGCCGAGTCAACAATCTGACGACGATCAAGTTCTAGCGCCGGAAACCGAAAGTGCTGAAAAACCAGTTGAAAAAACAGACCCCGAAATTTATGCGGCCGATAGTGATGCAGTCAGCCTTGATATCGCCGCTTCGGAGGCCGAAAAGGATGAAAAACCGAAGAAACGCCGTCGCGTCAGGCGCAAAAATCCGGCGGCTTTAAAAGCAACAGACTCTGCGAAAACAGAAGACCAACCGGAGGCGCAGGAGGCCGATATGAAAGAAGCTTCTGAGCCTGTATCCGTTGCGGAAGAGATCGACAGTTCCCAGGAGCCGTCCGTACCGGCCGAGAAACCACCGGTGCTGGAGGCACCAACCGCAGAGGCTCCACAGCCAGCGGAAACTGCCGTCGCCATGGATGAAAATAATGATACCAACGTTAGGATCGTTGGCAACAATGCGAAAGACGACGATAAATCATCACGTAGCGGCTGGTGGCAGCGGCTGGTGGAATAACCGACCCTAATTTTTGAGCGGAAGCAGAGTTCAAGCAAGCCAGCTTTTAAGCCTGCTTGCCGCTTCCGCCATATCTTCCGTCGCACCGGAATATGAGAACCGCACGGATGTTGCGCCGCGTTGGGCATCAAAATCGATGCCTGGTGTAAAGGCGACGCCGGTCTTGGCCAGGGCCTGCCGGCAAAATTCATCGCTGTCGTTGGATAGATGGGCGATGTCGGCATAGATGTAAAACGCCCCGTCCGATGGCGCCATTTTATTAAGGCCGGCTTTGGGCAGTTCGGCCAGTAGTAGTTCCCGGTTCCTAGCATAGCGGGCAACGTTCTCGTCCAGTTCTTCAAAACAGTCGAAAACACTGATGGCCGCCAGTTGCGACAAAGTGGGTGGCGATATGAACAAATTTTGCGCCAGGCACTCGGCTGTTCTGACAAGGTCATCTGGAATTACTATCCAGCCTAACCGCCAGCCGGTCATAGAAAAATACTTGGAAAAACTGTTCACCACGATAGTGTCATCGTTGAAACTAAGGGCGGTGTCGGCTTTCCCGCCATAGGTGATACCATGATAAATTTCATCGGATATGAGCCTGACGCCGTTACCCTCGCACCAATCAACAAGATGCTTCATTGCTTCGCGTGAAAGCATGCTGCCTGTCGGATTGGATGGGCTGGTGACGATAACACCGTCCAATTTCTCACCGCATCTGTCGAGCAGTTCTGGGGTTGGCTGAAAGTGAGTATCGGGACCGACTAAAATATCAACGGGTTCAACCCCAAGGGCGCGCAAAATATTTTTATAGGCCGGATAACTTGGACTGGCGAGCACGACTTTATCGCCGACATCAAAGACCGCCAAGAAGGCCAACAAAAAAGCGCCCGACGAACCCGTGGTCACGACAATCCGTTCCGGGCTGACTTTGAAATCGTAGTAATCTGCATAATAGCGCGACAGGCGCTGACGCAGTTCCGGCACACCGAGGGCATCCGTATAGCCGAGAAGATCAGAACCCAGGGCCGACTTGGCGGCTTCCAACACCTTCGCCGGAGCAGCTGTGCTGGGCTGGCCAACCTCCAGATGGAGTACATCCTTGCCGCTCGCCGCCCGTTCGTTGGCGGCGCGCATGACGTCCATAACGATAAAGGGTGGAATTACGCCCCGCTCCGAAACTTTGATGGTCACTTTCTGGTCTCGTTTGCATGGGTCGACAGACCGCTGCCTCTTGGGTCGTTTTTCACGGTACAGGTATCCGGATCACGCGGCAGACCGCCGTAACAAAAAGCAGCATTGACTAAACCCAGCGTTGGTGTTGCAGCTATTTGGTGACCTCTTTTAGACAGGAAATTCTTGGCGTCCTGCGGCATGATGCTTTCATGATAAGTGATATCCGGCGCACCGCTATGATGCACGCGGGGTGCGGCCAAAGCATCTCCAAGTTTTTCCTTACCCAGCATGGTCCTCGCCAATACCGCCGTCAGCGCGGTTGGCGCGGCAATGCCCCCGGACGCTGCGCCGGCAAAGAACATTTGATTGGAATTGTTGTTGACAACCATTGCCGGTCCAAGGGCCGTCGGCCCGCGTCCTCGACTGATAGGCGCCGCCGCCAACAAAATTCCTGTACCTGGCGCTATTCTGCCGGTACCGAAGCTATTATTCATGGTCAGGGCGCAGGCAGCTGCCGAACCATACCGATCAATTATGACGAAACTGGTCGCCGAGGCGTTTTCCTGTCTTTGGATGGGAGCCGGTTGAAAAGCTTTGGGTGATAAATGCCGATTGCCGCTGTAGGTAGCAGCCAACCTTTCCAGATGGTTTTCCGACACCAATGATTTTTCCGCCATGGTGACGGAGAAATCATCCCGCAACCAGCTTTCCCGGTCACCAAAGGCCCTGACGGCAACTTCTCCTAGAACGTGGTGGCGCTCCTGAATATTGGCCCGATTGAATAAATTTTCTTCCTCCATCATACCTAGCATCTGCGCTTCTAAAAGACCGCCCGTCGCCGGAGGCGGGGCGAAATATACCGTATGTGTGCCGATAAGGAACCCGATCCGGTTACTGATTTTAATGGTGACGGGTTCGCGCCATTCCGGCTTAAAGGCTCGGAGATCATCTACCGATAGCGACCCGCCGGCCAACCGGACGGCCTCAACCAAATGGCGGGCGAATTTTCCCTGGTAGAAATCCACCGGCCCATTGGCGCGAATGTTACCCAACGTTCCTGCGAGATCTATTTGCCTAAAAAATCCGCCTTCTTTTATCAATTCGCCGTTGGGCTTGACGAAAATGCGGCGGCTTTCCGGATCCTGCAACAAAGCAGGCGCCACAGGCTTCAAATCCCGCATCAGGCTGCGTGACGCCTGAGTTCCAAATCGTGCCAGCTTTTCTCCTACCGATACCAGTTCCGCCCAACGAAACCGTCCGTAGCGGGTGTGCAGCGCAAAAAAACCAAGAGGGTTAGCAGGAACCGCACTGGGGCGACTCGCTGAGGCCGGAATATTTCTCGGCTTGCCGGCCACAAAAGTTAGTGCTTCCGTTTTTTTGGACTTAAAATCGCGGTACAGACAGGTGCCGCCTCCGCCAATTCCCGCCGAAGCAGGCATGGTGACAGCCAAAGTGAAATACATCGCCGTCGCGGCATCTGCAGCTGACCCGCCAGCCGACAGAATTTTTCTCCCTTCCAGTACGGCGCGCGGCTCATCCCCGGCGACGCCACCTAAAAAACCTTTGACGAAGCCTTCAACACCGCGCTGAACATCGGTTCCCGTGCAACCGGCAAGAAAGCCCGTCGCTATGAGTGCCAAAAGCAGCGCCGATTGGCGGATAAAATTCGCGCTATTTCGGGTTGCGGGCAATTGACGGGCTCTCCCGGCCAGCCTACCTTTAGCTCCGGAACCGGAGAATTTACCCGTGAGAAATATCTTAAATAAAATTCGTTTGTTACAATTTCGCATTCTAATTGTCGTCTTGTGCCTAGTCCTGGGTGTGTCAGTTGCATTTCCCCAAAGCGCTGCGGCCAAGGGAATTAATTTCATAAGGGACGCTGAAATCGAAAATACGCTTCGTGTTTTCGCGACACCTTTATTCCTGGCAGCCGGCCTCGATCCCGATTCAATACGCATTCATATCGTAAATGACAACAGTCTCAACGCTTTTGTTGCTGCTGGCCAGCAATTGTTTGTGCATTCCGGCCTATTGATGCAGACCAAATCGGCTGGCGAGGTCATCGGCGTGATCGCCCACGAAACCGGTCACATTGCGGGTGGCCATCTGGTTAAGGCCGCGAGCGTCAGAAAGGGGGTCTCAGCGGCAACTGCTTTGGGGTATATCCTCGGCGGCGCGGCAGTGATCGCCGGGCGCCCTGATGTTGGCACGGCTTTGGTGGCGGGCGGCGCCACAGCAGGATTCAGATCCTATCTGAAATTCAGCCGCGCCCAGGAAGCATCGGCGGACCGGGCGGCAACTCGGTTTCTCGACCGGACCCAGCAATCCTCCCAGGGACTGCTGGAGTTCATGGAGTTGATGAGCAGTCAGGAACTGCTCAATTCTTCACACCAGGACCCCTACATGCGGACCCACCCGATCACCCAGGAAAGAATATCCTACCTGCGCAATCACATTGAAAATACCCGGGCAAACATCAAGGCGGAACCGAAGAATTTCGCCATGATGCACGACCGGATGAAAGTGAAATTACAAGCCTTCATGCAATCCCCCGCCCGGACATTGCGGCGCTATCCAGAAAGCGATCAATCCCTGCCGGCGGTCTACGCTCGCTCTATCGCCTATCACCGCAAGCCCGATTTGCCCAGGGCCCTTGAACTGGTAGAGCGTTTGATCGACGCCTTGCCAAACGACCCCTATTTCTGGGAACTCAAAGGGCAAATTCTGTTTGAAAGCGGTAAGGTGAATGAAGCTCGGCCGTTCATGGAACGGGCGGTCGAACTTCTGCCCCGCTCGGCGCTTCTTCGGATCGGACTGGCACGGGCGCAAATCGAAACCAATACGCCCGCCATGACCGAAGCGGCTATCGGCAATCTGGACCTGGTCCTGACCAGCAATCCCGACTATCCGTTCGCCTGGCGGCAACTGGCCATCGCCTATGGGCGACAGAAGAAGATGGGTGAGAGTTCCCGTGCCCTGGCAGAGGAGGCCTTGCTCTATGGCCGCAATGACGCCGCTGTCGCCATCGCCGAGCGGGCCAAAAAGCTACTTAAAAGAGGATCACCACCCTGGCTGCGGGCGGAAGACATCATCGTGGCGGCGAAGGAAAACCAAAACGCCGCCAAACAGCGTTAATTCCGGTGCCGCAGTCTCGGACAGTGTCTCTCTATTAAGGCAATTGCCGCGGCCCTTTTCCTGCTCACCGGCTGTACAGTGCCCCGGGCCGAGATCACGCCCGAGGGTTATTTGGAGGTGTTCGGGCCATTCGCTGTTGTTACCGATGACAATATCGGCGAGGACTGGATTATCGAGGGCGTCGAACTCGAAAAATTCCTGAAAAACAATTTCGCCAGCGCCAGCCACGACGGTTCATCTTCCCTGACATTAACCTCCGGCAGCAAGCGATTCGCTTTGCTCCGCCGGGTTAAAGCCAACCTGTTGGCCGCTCCTTTTCTCTATTGGTCCTGGAAAATCAACGCCTTCAACGGTGACGAACACCCGGTACGCCTGATCGTCGGCTTTCACGGCGGCGATCCTAAAAGCGGCAGTTGGGGCAGCCAGCCTCTGACCTATCTCGGCACCAATCTACCACCCCACGACCGCATCATTGCCCTGACCTGGAACAGAGACGCCGCCAGGCGCGGCAACGTGATCCGGGTGTCCCGTATTCCCCGCTACGTTGTCCGAGGCGGCAACGTGTCGGTAAGCTGGGCCAGCGAAAACATCAATCTTGCCGCGCTTTATAGAAAAATCTGGCCCTGGGATGAGCACGTCAATACCCGGGTCATGTTCATCGGCTTTTCGGCGCGGGCCACTGCCAAATCTACCCGGGCCGAATTCGCCGATTTGGTTTTATCGAAATAAAGCGCCGAAGCGCCCGGCACTTTTCTTTTTTTACTCTCATTTCTCCGTGATTGGGAGTAAATTTTCAACGCCAGACCTTGTCCCGGCATAATTACTTCGCCATCATGCCCAGGAAATAATTAACGAGACCCCGATGGATAAATTTACGCCCTTTTCGCTTCTAGTGGCCGCCTTCTGGCTAGCCGTTGCGGTACCGCCCCTTGCCGCGCAGGAAAAGAACATGAGCCGCAAGCCACAAATCCAGGGCCTGAACGCACAGCAGAAAAAAGAGGTCGAGCAGGTCATCGGCGGCTATCTGCGCCAGCACCCGGAGATTATCGCCGAGGCCATCCGCATTCTGCAGGACCGGGAAAGATCCGCAAAACAGAACCGGGTGCTGCACAATCTGGTGGCCAACAAAGACCGGTTGCTGAACGACCCGACATCGCCCATCGGCGGCAATCCCAAGGGGGACATAACGGTGGTCGAATTTTTCGACTACAACTGCGGCTTCTGCAAAAAGATGTTTCCAGCCGTCCAGAAATTGCTCAAGGACGACAAGAACATCCGCTATGTCTTTAAAGAATTTCCCATTCTCTCTCCATCGTCAGAGACTGCCGCCCGCGTTGCTCTGGTCGCCTGGAAGTATGAGAAGGAAAAATATTTCGATTTCCACCGGCGGTTGATAGAGGCAAAAGGCAGTTTAAGCAACGGGCGGATCTTCAGTCTGGCCGCCAAATCCGGGCTAGATGTGGCACGCCTTAAAAAGCAGATGGGTGCACCGGACATCGCCGGCATGATTAACGTCAACCGGGAGCTGGCGGAAAAACTCGACATCAGGGGCACCCCCGGCTTTGTTATCGGCAACCAAATCATCCCCGGCGCCATCGACCTCGCCACCCTCAAACAGCTGATCAAAGAAGCCCGCGAAGGGTGAGGCTGGTCGCCTTCTGGACGACCCGGGTTATTTCTTTTTCAACCATTTTTTAGGGAGGGCCGCTTCGGCGGCTTCGGCTTCTTCCACCGCCTGGTTGTAAGCCTGAAGGCTGGCCTCGATTTTTTCGTAGTTGGGACGCTTAGCGCAATAGGCACTGTTGTAGATGGCCAGGGCTTCGTTGCGGGCGGCGAGCTTGGCTAGATAATCCGCCGCCGCCGGGTCGCCGGTCAGATCAATGGTCTGGTCGGATTGATAATCAACCTTATGGTGGGTCATAAGACAATCCTTTGGCTCCTGGTGTTAGTTCGGTTAATGAAATACTTATGGCAGGGCTAGGGACGGGTTGATGAGGATAACAGGAATGGTCGGCTGTTGAGATACGAATATTCACGGCTGGGGGCCTTTCCGGATGTAGGCTGAAAACGGTTCCAACTATAAATTTAAACCTTAGGATTCGAATCCAGAACCTCCTCCTGTTCGCAGAAAAAAATTCTGCACCGCATATCTTCGTCTAATGGATTAAAATCAAAGGAATTCGTCAACAAAATATCGGAAACCTTGGTTAAATACAAAGGTTAGGAATTTGTTATTTTAAGGGAAATTTATTTCTTTTTGTTTATCGGCAGAAGCGAATAACGGAAACCCTTGGCGCTTTGGATGAGGATCAGGATCGACGATTTTTTTCTATTGCGCGCTTCGAAAATGATGCGGGTCAAATGGTCGGGATGCCAGACGTCCTTCAAATTGGCCTGAACAATGATGTCGCCTGCATTTAAGCCCGTCGCCACTTTGCCGCTTTTCGGGTCGACCAAGGTAACAACCAGCCCGACGCTGCCCCAGGGCAGGGAAAATCTTTTTTTCACTTTGGCGTTTATTGCCACCACGGTAAATCCAATATCGCTGTAGTTGTGAAATGCCGCTTTCTGCACCTTCCACGATGCAGGCCGTTTTCCCAACTTCAACATCAGTATTTTTGTTCTGCCATCCCGGATCACCTCGACGGCGATTTTGTTATGGGGTTTGGTTTTTACGACGGACTGAAGAAGATCGTCAAACGAGCGGACGCGGCTGCGGGCGAATTTGATGATCAGATCGCCACGCCGGAAACCGGCCAGGGCGCCGGCCTCGCCGACAGCAACATCTTTCACCAGCACACCCGCCGACCAGCCTTTATCCAGAACTTTTGCCAGTTTGGGGTTAATGCCCTGGACCTCAAGGCCCAGAAATCCCAACTCGGCTCGAGCCTGGGACACGGACAGCACCAACATCAATCCCAAGGCAGCCAAAAATACTACAACAGCGGTTGCAGATAAATAGGTGCGCCATTTTTCCATTTGGTTCATAAGACCGTCCATTTGCCCGTAAGGTCACCCTTTTTTCGGAATGGGGCTGACATCGATAAGTTCGAAGTATTCACATTTTGACCCATTGTAGTAATACCTTCAACAGGTTAGCGGTTGGCCGATAATTGAAGCGCCATTCGCACTCCTTGAGATAGAAATGGAAATGGTGTTTTGGCATGCCGTTGTAGCGCCGCAGATGACGTTTGGCCTAGTTCCAGAAATTCTCAATTCCGTTGATGTGATCCCGGTCTTCGGCAAATTGTTTGGAATGATTGATGCGGACATGATGGAAGTCCGAGATATCAAGGATGTCATAGGCCTTGAAGCTATCCGTATAGACGATGCTGTCGGGGCGTATCTTGCTCTCGATGATAGGGATAAGTGTTTCTGAGCGGGCGTTTGGGGTGGTGCCTGCATAAACGCGCCCGCCATATTAGAGCAACCCAAAAACGGGTATCTTGCCAGCAGCTCCACGGCCTCGTTTGCCCCTTCTGACACCGCCAAAATAGCTTTCATCAACCTCAATTTCCCCAGCCATCAAATCGAGTGCATCGGCCGCCAGATTCTCTGCGATCAGCTCTCTGAGCTTGTGAAAATACAGGATCGCGGTATTACGGTTCACCCCACACAATTCAGCCGCAGATCGGACAGAGGTACCAGCCACAAAATGACGAACCAATTCTTGCTGAATACCGCCAGGAAACCTACTTCTTCGTCTCTTTCTAACCATCTGACATTCATAATGAAAATTCCTCAATCTATGTCAGATCCTAATTTTATCTCGACTGGTGACGGCTGTCTCAGTAGGTTGCTGGGTAGGAGTTCGTGGGGCAGGTCGCAAGTCCAGACGGTGGCACGGCGGACACTCTGAAACTCCGGGAATAGATAGAACGATAGAAAATGATAATAACCGGCCCCGATCCCAGCTGTATGGACGCCGAAGTAAGAGCGGCGCAGCCCGATGTGCCGGTGGCGCTGGTGTCCGCCGTGGCGCTGGTTGATATCGACGGGCGTATTCTTCTGGCGCAGCGCCCCGAGGATAAAAGTATGACCGGTTTGTGGGAGTTCCCCGGCGGCAAAGTGGATGAAGGGGAAACGCCGGAAGCCGCCTTGATTCGGGAGCTCAAGGAAGAACTGGCGATCGACATTACGGCAAGCTGCCTGGCGCCCCTGACTTTCGCCTCCCATGTCTATGAAGACTTCCACCTGCTGATGCCGCTCTTTGTCTGTCGGGTCTGGAAAGGAATACCCACGCCGCAGGAAGGACAGGCGTTGAAGTGGGTGCGCCTGGAAAACCTCACTGATTATGCCATGCCCCCGGCAGACGAACCCCTGGTGGCGATATTAAGGGAATTAATTTAGATTTTTCCCTCACGTGCCGGGCGTTCGTTCCGCTCTCTTAGCTCAAGCACCAACAGGCGCGGTGCACACTTGCGCTTGCCAAAGTTCAAAAATGAACTTTAGATTGGAGGCCAATGATCAGTCTTTTATTCAAAAGCTCTTTTGAGCTTTTGAAGCCTGCGACTGCAGGTCGGCGCTGATGCGCCGTAAGCCAAGAGGGCGGAGTGAACGCCAATCGTCTGAGGAGCAAACAAAAGAGAGACAATTAACGAGCTTGCCATTTTACGGCTTTTCCGCCATTTCTAGAGCAAGAAATCAAGGAGGAATTAGGGAGGGAGCATGTCGGATAATGATACCGTCACAGCCTGCGTGCTTATCATTGGTAACGAAGTTCTGTCGGGCAGGACCAAGGACGCTAACCTGCATTGGCTGGCCGGACGGCTGACCGATCTAGGTATCCGCATGAAGGAAGCGCGGGTGATCCCTGACGACGAAGACATCATTGTTGATGCCGTCAATCACGCCCGTGAAAATTTTACTTACGTCTTTACCACGGGCGGCATCGGCCCCACCCATGATGATATTACCTCGGCCTGTGTGGCCAAGGCATTCGGTGTCGGTGTCCATCGTGATCTCAAGGCCAAGGCGCTTCTGGAGGCCTATATCCCAGCCGAGCGTATGAATGAGGCGCGCCTCAAGATGGCCGATGTGCCAGTGGGGGCGGTACTGGTGGAAAATCCCATCAGCAAAGCGCCTGGTTTCCGCATGGACAATGTCTTTGTCATGGCCGGTGTGCCGTCCATCATGCGGGGTATGTTCGAAGGTATCTCAGCTCTTTTGGTCGGCGGCGAAAAGGTTAAATCCGTGTCGCTCGCATCCTATCTACCCGAAGGTACAGTGGCCGAGCCGCTGGCCGAAATCCAGGACCGTCACCCCGCGGTAGAGATTGGCTCCTATCCTTTTTTCCGATCGGGAAAATACGGCTGCACGCTGGTTTCCCGCAGCACCGACGAGGACGAGCTGCAGGCTACCGCGGACGAAATCTGTGATATGATCCGCGGCCTCGGCGATGAACCCCTCAATGAAGACCTAGTGACGGCGGAAGAAGACGAAAACCCCGAAGAGTATTAGGTTTGAGAATTTCAATTTTTTAGTCGCTTTAAAGTAATAATTACCTGAGCAGACGGTCGCTGTCCCCATTAAAGAGGACCACCATGTATTATGAACCCGGCAAAACAAAGCATGACCTGCCCCACGACCCGTTTAAATCCTGTGTCATTCCCAGGCCGATCGGTTGGATATCGACCTTGTCCAAGGATGGGGTCGCCAATCTGGCGCCTTACAGCCAGTTCCAGAACCTCACATTTTATCCGCCTTATGTGATGTTTTCGGCCAATCAGAAAACCAACGGCGTGCGCAAGGATTCGACGGTCAATGCCGAGGCAACGGGTGAGTTCGTCTGGAATATGGCGACCTATGATTTGCGTGAGGCCGTCAACATAACGGGCCAAGAGGCGCCGCCCGAGGCCGATGAATTTGAAATTGCTGGGTTAACCAAGGCGGCCTCAAATATTGTCAAAGCGCCGCGGGTGGCGGAATCGCCTATTCATTTCGAATGCACCTATCATACGACGCTACGACTGCCCGGTAATGGTACGATGGGTACCGTCGATATTGTTATTGGCCGGGTTATTGCCGTTCATACCGACGATGCGGCGTTTACGGAAGACGGCTTGGTCGATGTTTTGAAAATCCGCCCTATTGCCCGTCTCGGCTATTACGATTACACCTCCATTGAAAGCGTTTTTCGGATGGAAATACCCACCGCCAACGATGAAATGATGCGGGGCTTGGAAGGCTGGCCGGATTAGCTGAAATTATTTTCCATTAAATGATTTCAATTTCCCTCAGGTGATTTTATATTGCAGATCAACGCGCTACAGTATCGCCAAAAAATTCCGAAATATCCCATCTGAACACTCAGGCCCGCGTGGTGGAATTGGTAGACACGCAAGACTTAAAATCTTGTTCACGTAAGTGAGTTCCGGTTCAAGTCCGGACGCGGGCACCATTTTCATCGTTTTGTTTCAATGAGATGGACCAAAACGAGGTTAATCAAATATTGTCCTTCCCCCCTATAACAAAACCGGATCAGTTATAGGGGGGCTGGACACAGGACAGCAGCGCATTCAGAATTTAGCCTCGTTGCAATCTGAGTTTTCCACCCCCCAAGGCATCTTGGTTTTGCAGAAAATATTGTTACCGAGTTTTACATTCTTGAGGTTAGCTTTCGAGAGGTCTGCTCCACTTAAGTTGGTACCTCTCAAGTCAGCTTTTCTCAAGTTGGTGCCACTCAAATTGGCGTATTCTAGATTGGCGTTATCTAAATGAGCATTATACAAATTAACCCCACTCAAATTAGCCCCTTTCAAGTTAACCCCACTTAAGTGCGCTGAAATCGAGTGCACTCCACTTAAGTCGACCTCTGTCAAGTTAGCTCCTCTCAAGTCGGCTCTCAAGTCAGTTCCACTCAAGTTGGCACGACTCAAGTTGGCGCCCCTTAAGTCACACCCTTCGCATTTATTGAGAGCTTTAAACTTCGCCAATTCCTTTGCATCAAATGCAAGCGCATCGCCCCCCATAACGAGAACCATCGCTAAGCCTGCTATTACAAAAACTTTCTTCAAATCTAATCCACCTCCGACAAAGTCATCAATAATATAGCATTTTGGGTTCAATTCCGATTTCAAACTTTCAACATCCTATACACATTTGCACGATCCGTGATAGGTTCCGCTCAAGAGGTAACAGAATCTCACACCATTGGCTTATGAAATAGTGTCTCAGGTTAATTTTTTATAGCTTAAATATTAAATTCGAAAAACCTATGATGATTGTAATAAAATGAGATTACCGAGGACGTAATCTTGAGTGTTGTAAAAATAATCCTCTCATTATTAGCAATTTGGGGGCTTGTTGTAATATCTTTAGGCCTATTTGGATTACAATTCTATTTTCCATTTAATCTGGGAACGAGTGATTCAATTCCATATCACCGTTGGCAAACAGTTCGTTTTTCAACTTTTGCGACACTCGTTTTTTTTATATCTAGATATATTGCGGGTGGAAAACCAGTGTCCGCATTAAAGGTTATGAATGTTTTTTTTAAGTTCTATGTAGTTTTCGGTTCTTTTCTCTTTTGGAGGGCAGGTGCAGACCTTGGAGAATGGTTAGTAGTAGGGTTTTTCGCCTTTGTGTCTATCATGGTGCATATAGAAAGCAGACGAAATCGGGAAAAGTTATTTGTTAAACACTGATGCCGGCTGTTCGTATCGCCATTTCAACCGCGCCACCACCTGCTAAATCCAGTTCAATCTGCCGCAATATCCCCAATATGTCTTCTTCTGAAAATCGCTTGCGCGTCATTATTGCCTCTCCAAATAATTAAAATATTCATACCACAAGTGGCTCAGTTATAGGGGGGCAGGACAGAAATCCTCCTCTCGATATCTAGGAAAGAAACGAGTTGGATGATCAGATAGTACCAGTCTGACAGAATTTTCGTCTCAAGTAGCGAAAGTTAAGCCAATAAATCTCTGTGCCTAATTACGGCGTTTTGAGGCGCCAGTGTCGGCGCCAGAAACTGTTCCACATAGGTCTTGAAGATGAGGCCGTTCATGGGGCTATCGATAACCAATGGAGCAGTGATCCGGTCATGGCGTAAGCCAGCAGCAAAGGTTGTTGTTTTCCAATGTTCATGAGAAACCGAGGCTACCAGCCGTTGACCTTTCCAGGGGCGGCTCCGCAGGCGGGCCATCTTGGTGGAGGCAGCCGTTTCGTCACCGATGCCGGCTGTTCGTATACCTGTCTCAACAGTAACACCAGATGCCAGCTCCAGCTCAATCTGGCGCAATATCCCCAATATATCTTCTTCTGAAAATCGCTTCCACGTCATTACAACCTCATAACTAGACTCGTTTTTATAACAAAACTGGATCAGTTAGAGGGGGGAAGGACAGTTATTGAACATGAGACTGTTTGTGTCAGAAACTCTGAGACAGAGTAGTACATAATAAACGGGCTAGACCCTCGGTTATAAACCGCCAGCACCGAAATCAATCATTTCAATAGACCAGAGACCCATCATGCACTAACACCAAACGTGAGCCACTCATAGGGGGCGTTCCAAACAGGTTTTTACAGGTTTTAGCGAGCGATTTGTTTTAGCCGCCTCCGGATCCCACGTTAAAATCGCCGTCGTCCAGATTGTTGGCAACGACATTGTCCAATTGAACCGACATTTTGGCAACCTGGTCACTGTCGGTATCCATATCGATAATTTTGGTGTTGTTGTTGGACTGGGCTTCATAGCCAGGACCACCAGAGGACAGAGTTTCGTTGGACGAATTGCTCAGGAACAAGAGGGGTTGACCGCTGATGATATAGCTGACGTCCAGGATACCAACGGGCGTGCCGTTGGCGCCGGCGTCGAAGTCGGAGATTTGATCAATATCGGCAGTCAGATCGGTACTCTCGTAGATAAAGCGATCGGCGGCGCCGTCGGTTAGGATATCGGCCTGATCCGAACCCTCGACGGCCTCGATATCCTGCAGACTATCGGTGCCATCGCTTTGGCGTAAATTAGTGCCGCCGCTGGACAGATCAAGCACAACGACCGTACTTGACTTGTGGAAAGAGACTGTGTCGTTGGCGGCGGCACCATCGTTAAAGTTGTCGCCGTCAGTATTGCCGGTCAAGTCGCCGGATTTGTCAATCATGGATGGGATCACGCCACCCGCCGCATTGGCGTTGTTCAGAGCGAAGTTAACGCCATCTAAGCCGGTAGCTGCGGTGGAGGCAGGGCCCCGGTTAGTATCCAGAATGATCGGACTGTTGGTGCTGAAACTGTTCAAGAAATGATCGAATCCCAACATATCCTCGAGTGCGCTGAATCCTGCGATGGTATCGTGGCCGCTCTCCAGGAAGGATACGGACGTGGGTACGCTATCTTCGCCGGTCAGCACGTCACCGTCATCGCCCTTGCTGACGCCGTAGAGGCTAGCGTAGCGGCTGGGACCCGCCGAGAGGCTGGCGTTGTCGCCGACGATAACATCATCATTGTCGGCATAGACGGACACAACGACGGTTTGGTTAGTCACGCCGCCGTTGTGGTCGGCCACTTTGACGGTGAAGCTGTCGAGACCACAGTAATTTCCATCTGGTTCGTACTTAAATGAACCGTCGGAATTGACTGTGACTGCGCCGCTGCTGGCGTCGGTGAGGACGCTGTAGGTGAGGATATCACCGTTCTGACCACTGGCCACCACCTTGCCGCGGAGCGCCGTGCCCATGTCGGTTTCAACCTCGGCAGACGGGCCGGTAATCACCACGGGCGGCGCGTTGTTGACGACCTGCGGACCGCCGTTGACAGTGCTGCTGTAAACGCCGTTATTGCCGTTAAGCTCGTCAACCGCATTGCCATCGGTACTGCCGTCCAGGTGCCAATTAGCGACCAGATTCTGGCAACAGGATTCGACGTGACCATCCATACTGTACTGGATCTGATAGTCCTCGCGGGCCTCGTTCCAAAGCCGCATGTCGGCCATCAATCCATAGACCCACTGGTCGTTGCCCGAATTATCGCCAATGACGATGTCTTCCGCCGGATCGGACCAGGTGAAGGTAGGCGATTCGGCGGAGACATCGTAACCGACGCCAGTGTATGAGACGGTGTCGTCCACGATCTGTTCCTGACCGTTGACATAGAGACGCATGAAGTCACCATCGTAAGCTGCGGCAACATGGGTCCAGCCACCAGCAGCGATGACAGCGGTCAGGGTCTGAATATAAGGCGCACTGGCGCCATCATGGAGACCGAAACGCAGTTTGCCGTCCGTCTGACCCACATGGAAGGATTGCTCATCGGTACCTGGACCCCAGCGGGAAATGAAGGTTTGCGTGCCGCTCGTGTTGTCTAGCTTCACCCAGGTCTCGAAGGTGAAACCGTCTGTGAATGTAAAGTCATCGGAAGCGGCAACAGTGAAGGAATCGTCGGTGCCATTGAACTCCGTCGCCCGCGCCAAATTCTTGCCCAGAGGCAACGGACTACGCACGTCCCATTCGATGTCATAACCGAGGGACTTGGCCATGATATCGTCATTGGTGCCAGTTACATCAACCACCGAGGTACCTCCACGTTTAATCATCGTATATTAGGCGATATTTTTCAAGCTTTAAATTTGAAGCATATACTTAATACAGGGTATCTCTACTCTCATCCAATACTAAGAGCTTTACCCTAATTATCAACGGAAAAGGTGGATACGGAATGGCCATTGGGGATAGTTTAGAAAGTTTTAAACGAAATTAGGGATGCAGTTAGCGGCGTAGGAAAGATAAAACATTTGACCAGTCATTGATTGGCAGATGCTTGATACCAAAACACCCAACATCTCCAGATGAAGGCGAACATATCTAGATATTTGACAAATCGAACACAAAATGGAGGTTCCGAGGCGCCGAAACGATCTGTGATTTCTTCAAGTCGGAAGAATGTAGAAAATACTTTATCGCTGACGGACATGTATCAGAATAATCGAGAAATGCTCTAAATGGCGAAATCTTCTATTCATTAAAAGAGGCACAAATTATCATCGAACAATGGAGGCAACACTACAAGACGATAAGACCCCACAGTGTATTGGGATACCGCCCTCCGGCTCCAGAAGCAGTCATTGAAATGGACCAAAGGCCGGTGATGCACTAACATTCAAATTGGACCCATCAATGGGGGCTGACTACTTCGATGCAACAAGCTGACTTCCGATGTTGCCGATTGATCACCATCTGTGATTAGCGGGCTTTCTCCAACTGCGGATCAATTTCCAACCGGCTTTTGTTTTACGCAACAAATAGGAATGCTCCCGCTCCATGGGAACGTTCAACGCTTCTACGGCGCCAGGCGCGATGGAGTGGACCAGCAGATAATTATTCATCGCCACATTACCAGCAAACTTTTGGATTTTTTCAGGTGATATTTTGCTTAAAGCCGCCAGCCAATTCGTACCGAAATGATCCAGGTGGAACCGCGTAATGAGAGCGGCCTCGCCTGTGCCAGTAGGATCCAATAGGTGGAACTTTGATCCTTTTGGCAGGATGCCAATCATATCTTTAGCGACAGCTATAAAATGAGGTTTTGGCGGCTCCAGGTCGAACCTCAATTTATGGGCGAAGATAAAAGGTAGAGCGACAATTGAGATGATCGCCGCCGACCGGATCCAGTCAGGCCATGCATCAACTTGGCGTTTGCGGAAATAATAATAGACCAAACCGATGGTGATGAAAGCGACGGCGCTCATACCGATTTGCGTGTTGTATCGCCAATACGACACCACGCTAAGGGCCGCCGAGCGGCCGAAATGCCCAACATAGGTCAGCAGCAAAAAGGCATTGTAGCCGACGAACAAGGCGCCGGTGATAAGAGCGATGCGGTCGAAATCAGTGCGTAATTTGAACAAGGCGCGGAGGGCGAAAATGCTGGCGATGACCATAGGAGCGAAAAAGCCGATTTTCTTGAAGGCGACATAGCTCATTTGCCCAAGAATTTGTGGGATAACGGAGATATTCCACATGTCAAATGGCTGGAATGTCGCCTCGGCGCCGGAGATTTGGTCCAATTCATTGACCACGTGATAACGCCAGGCCGCATAGACCAGCAGGGCTGGAAGTATAATCACCGGGGTCTGTTTTAGAAATTCCGTGAAATAAATTCTTTTGTCTCGAGCTGCTAGGAATATGAATACCGTGACCAAAATGAGAAAAATAACAAGGTTGCTTTGACGCAAATTGACTAACAACATCAGGGCGAGTGAAAGTTGCCAGGCCATGGCCAGAGGCTTTACCGATTTCCGACCGGCAAGGCTCTCCAGATAGAAATATCCGATAAGTAGACAAAATCCCGTCCCCACTGATGTTGCAACATCCGAATAAGCCGTCAGGACCAGCTTTTGGATAAATGTCGGATTGAATAATGTTGAGCAAAACACCGTCGCGGCGGCAAACCCCCAACCGATTGTCTGGGCGGGAGTTTTACCAGCAATTCTGAAAGCTGTTCGAAGAGCGAATGTGGAAAAGCTCAAAAGCAGCATTAAATTCAAAGCGGCGCCGATGTTATTGATGAATTTTCCAGCTATGAGGCCGCTTAGATAAGATAGAAAGGGCCAGCCATATGGATAGGCGGGTAACATATGGGTCGTAAGATAGGGGCGCGCCTTATTGGGAAATCCATCAAGGGCTAAAAGATATTTGGGAGCGGGCATCCAGTGGGAAAACTCATCCCATTGAGACGGGTCCATGGCGCCGGCAATCCAGAATAGGGGCAAGGCCAAGACAATGATGCGCCAGGAGCCGGGAATAAAAAGGTCGGTTCCCGATTTTACCGCGCGATAAAGACCGGTTGCTGCCAAAAGCGCTGCTAGAAGCGCCAAATAGAAAAACGGCGCCCGGACAAAGACGCCGACAACCGTAAAGACCGATGATATCGCCGCCCAGCCGAAGATAAAATTGGCTTCGGTAATGCGGGATTATGATGTGAGCAGCGATCCTAATCCAGCCAGCGCTGCCCAAAGGATCAAGACTACAACAAGCGGGATAATCTGATG
>PVBE010910562.1_pt1 | contig 20792 bp, 14 predicted proteins | sample 1631181 | NCBI WGS metagenome assembly PVBE01 (sample SAMN08397723, study PRJNA350692) | Marine metagenome, whole genome shotgun sequencing project. | isolation source: water | place: Pacific Ocean | collected 2012-04 | reverse complement strand
TGCTCGGATCCGGCCGCCGTGCGCTGCGATCGCGACGCTCTGACCCTCGTGCGCCTTCACGATCGCTTCGATCGCCGGGATCACCCTCGCCGCGAGATCCTCGATGTTCTCACCCTCGGGAACGCGATGAGATTCGCCCTCGGTGCGCAGGCGCGTCGCATGGTCGGGGTACTTTGCCTGGGCTTGTGCGTACGTCATCCCCTGAAACACGCCAAGGTGCCGCTCGCGGAGCGCGGGTTCCACCTGGACCGTGAGCCCCCTTGCTGCGGCGAGAAGATCGGCCACGCAGCGCGCCCGCGCGAGGTCACTCGACCACACGGCGTCGAACATCGTCTCCTGCAGTCGTTCCGCGAGGGCGGAGGATTGAGCCCGCCCGGCATCGCTCAAGTCGACGTCGCTCTGGCCGTAGTGCGTTCCCAAAACACCCTCGGAAGGTTCGCCGTGGCGGATCCACGTAACCCGGGTCATGCAGGCAAAGTAGCAAGTCCGGACGGTGCTGCCACCGCGACTAGGGAGTATCCTTCCCCGCCCATGCGCACAGCCCTGCTGCTCTCCATGTTCGCCTTGACCGCTGCGGTCCCCGCACAGCGACCGAACATCCTGATCGCGATCTCGGACGACCAGTCCTATCCCCACGCTTCCGCGTACGGATGCAGGGGTATCCAGACGCCTTCGTTCGACCGCGTCGCCAAAACCGGAGTCCTGTTCACCAACGCGTTCTCGCCAGCGCCCGGTTGCAGCCCGATGCGCGCGGCGTTCCTGACCTGTCGACACATCTGGCAAATCGAGCACGCGGGCACTCACGCGAGTTCCTTCCCGAAGAAGTTCGAGACGTTCCAGAAACGCCTCGAAGACAGCGGCTACTTCGTCGGGTTCACCGGCAAGGGTTGGGCGCCGGGCAACTGGAAGACGAGCGGTCGAACCCGCAATCCGGCAGGCCCCGCGTTCCAGAAGCGCAAGATGAAGTCGCCGCCGAGCATCCGAAACACAGACTACGCGGCGAACTTCGCGGACTTCCTCGAGAAGCGCCCCGCGGACAAGCCGTTCAGCTTCTGGTTCGGCGCGAGCGAGCCTCACCGATCGTTCAAGAAGGGAATCGGCGTAGCGAACGGGATGAAGCTCGAAGACGTCTCGGTTCCGAACTTCCTGCCCGACACGCCGGAGATTCGCTCCGATATCCTCGACTACTACTTCGAGATCCAGTGGTTCGACCAGCACCTCGGGCGGATGCTCGATCTGCTCGCGAAACGAGGCGAACTGGAGAACACGATCGTGATCGTCACGAGCGACAACGGGATGGCCTTCCCGCGCGCCAAGGCGAACGTGTTCGAGTACGGCATCCACATGCCGCTCGCGGTCGCGTGGCCGGTCAAGGTCCCCGGCGCTCGAACATCGTCGGATCTCGTCGACTTGATCGACGTGACAGCGACGATCTACGAAGCGTCCGGCGCGACTCCCCCACGCGCATTCCCACTCGCTGGCGAGAGCTTGTTGGCGCTTCTCACGTCGAAGAAGTCCGGGGTCATCGAACCGGGACGCAAAGCGGTGTTCAGCGGTCGCGAGCGACACTCGTCTTCGCGATTCAACTCCCTCGGCTATCCACAGCGCTGCGTCCGGACTCGAGACCACCTCTACATCCGCAACTTCCGACCTGAACGCTGGCCCGCTGGAACTCCGCGCAAGTTCCGTCGGGGCGACAAGGCACTCGGTCGCGAGCACGGTGGATACCACGACATCGACGCCTGCCCAACGCTCTCGTTCCTGATCGCGAATCGCGAGAAGCCGCAGATCGGCAAGTTCCTCTCCCTCGCCACCGACAAGCGTCCTGCAGAGGAACTCTACGACATTCACGATGACCCGGGCTGCTTGCACAACCTCGCGGGCGAGCCCCAGCGGAAGGACGTGCGCGCCACGCTCGCGGCGAAACTCACGGACTATTTGAAGAAGACGGGCGATCCCCGGGTCGTGGCGAAGGACTCGGGCGACGTGTTCGAGACGTACCCGCGGTACAGCGCGTTGAGGTGGTTTCCGACTCCCGATTGGGCCTCGAAGAACCCCGACCACGTCCCCGAGCAGGCGTGGCTGCAAAAACGCCGACCCAAGTAGACCAACGGGCCGCTCAGCGTGAGTGGCCGTTCCGGCTGACGCCAGCGTTCATGCTGTACGACAGCACGTACGCGGGCGGGACGTTGCGAAGCACTGGCTCAGATCGCGAGAAACCGTGGAACCGCGTCTCCATCATGGCCCGGAAGCGTTGCGCAGCCTTCAGCTTGTATGCGAGAACGTACTGAAACGTGCGGAACTCGCCGTCGTCGCGCAGCACGTTGTAGGTTCCGTCGACTACGCCGGACTGGATGTCCCGCGGCAGTGACGCGAAGGGCAGGCCCGAGATGATCGCCTTCGCCTTTCCCAGTCGTCGATCGGCGAGGATTTCCTCCACGTTCTCCACCGAGCCCAAGTGGAAGTCCATGTCCGCGAAGCGATGGCTGAGTGCGCGGTGAAACTTCGGGTCGAGCTCGATACCGAGATACCGGACCCCGCGATTGCGGATTCCGTGCTTTTGCAACGCCTCCGTCATCGGGCCTGTGCCGGGACCATACTCCACCACGAGGTCGCCGGGCTCGAGGTGCAGGTCGCGCACCATCGCGTGCGCGAGGTACCGCGAACTCGGCAGGATGGCCCCCACGGATCCGGGGCTGGTCAGGAACCGGCGGACGAAACGCATGCCGTCACGAAACGCGGAACGCTCAGTCTGTTGGGCGGTGGTTTGGAGTTGAGTCATTTCAGATCGCGGCGACGAATGCCAGGCGGTTACCCAGGTCGGGTGCGAGTGCGACGATTCGTTCAGTTCGGACTAAAACGCGTCGGTTTTTACGTGGACGGGGCCGCGGAGAATCCGTGCAGAACATGACAAACGAAATCCACCGGTCAAGCCCATACGCTCGAGCGTTCCGACTTCGTGATCCTCGGGCGAAGAGAGTTCGCCCTCGTTGTTCATGATCTGGACGGGGTCGGTCCCGCACATTCCTTCGGTGCATCCGTGAATGATTTCGATTCCCGCAGCCTCACTGGCCGCGAGTAAGGTACTTCCGGGCTGGACCCAGATCCGAGAGTGCCCAGGTTCGAATACCACTTCAACCATGTCGGATGCCATCGACCGAGAGGATAGCCGCGAGATCCGCGAGATCCGTCCGGAAGCTCGGAAGATCTTTTGCCCGACCGGGATGCCGAATACGGGCGATTCCGTCGAGGATTGTCCCCGCTCCGATCACGCCGTGCGGATGGCACGGACGTATCGCCGGCAAGCCCCGCTCTTCGATCTCACCCGCGCGCCGGTCCTTTTTGGACGCCGCGCCCTCGCCGATCACATCGACACCGGCGCGTCGGTTCTGGAGGTCGGCTGCGGCACGGGCCACAACCTGGCCACTCTGAGCGAAGCTGCGGGACCGAGCGGGCGCGTCTCCGGTGTCGAGTGCGCCCCGGCCATGCTGGGCCGCGCCCGTCGACGGGGACTCGACGGTGTCGAGCTGATCGAGGCGGAATACGGCGTTGATCCACTCCCCGAAGGCACCGCCCCGCTCGACGCGATCGTATTCTCGTACTCGCTGAGCATGATCCCGGAGTTCGACCGTATCCTGCACCGAGCGCACAGCGATCTGCGCAACGGCGGACGCATCGTCGTGCTCGACTTCATGAACTCGCCGTCGCGGCTCATGTGCGCGTGGATGCGATCGGTCGGCGTGTCTCTCGGACCTGCTCGAACCGATTCGATCACGGAACACTTCTCTGTCACTTCCTGCGATCGCAGGCGTGCGTGGCTCGGCCTGTGGCGCTACCAGATGCTCGTAGCTCAGCGCGTAGGTCCCTGGACCTGGAATCTCCCGTCAGCTTCGGCTGCTGCTCGGTGACTTTATCGTCGGATTTCACGACCTCGAACCAGGTCGTCGGCACCCCAATCGTGCGAGTCCCCAGGACTTCATCTTACGACCAAGCCAAGCCACATAGGCATAAGTCGTACTATATTTTGAGGGCCCTCGAACACGCGAAACAGTACGTGTTTCTCCTATTTCGCTCTTGCCGTCGGTGGAACGATACGGAGGTATGATCAACAGCGCGATGAACAGAGTGGAGCATTCAACAACTGTTGAGTCGGGGACCTACTCCGCACGGATCCATGTTGTTGACCAGGATCCCGCCGTCTTTGAGTTGATCGCCGAACGAGCGGTCGCATCCGGGCTGATTCCCCTGTCGTACAAAACCGCCGATGAGTTCCGCACCCGGTTCTCGTCGGAAGCGCTGAGTTGCGTGGTGTTGGACGTTTCCAATCCAGCTGCAAACGGAATGGAACTCCTGCGAGAGATTCGCCAGACATCACCGGAGATTCCGGTGATCATTACGAGTCACTGCGCCGACGTGTCCTGCGTGTTGGAGTCCATACGCTCGGGAGCGATCGACTTCCTCGAGAAGCCTGTCCAATCGAACGAACTGTTCGAGAGGATCCTGCGCGCGCTCGAAGGAGGCAGGGTGGAACGACGCAAGCGCAACCGCCGCGGCGAACTTCTGGACCGGATCGATCGGCTCACTCCCAGGGAGTTCGAGGTGATGGCACTCCTCCGGCAGGGCAAGACCGTCAAGGAGATCGCCTACGAGTTCGGCCTGAGCCACAAGACGGTTCAGGTCCACCGCGCCCGTGTCCTCAAGCGCATGGGCGTCAACTCCGTGGTTCTGCTGACAAACCTCCTCAACGAGTTCGGAGTCGACCTCGGTTGCGACTCCGTGCCGCGAACCTAGGCGACCGGCCCTCCTGGGCTAGACCCCGAACTCCGCGACCGTGTCGCCCGACGGCGGTGCCTCGCCGTCGGAGTCGCGAAACTCCTCGATCCGACGCAGCGCCAGGCGCAAGAACGCGGCGGCCTTTTCCCGGCTCTCGGCGGATGCGCCCTTTTCCAGCTCGATGCCGTGGACCCGAACGCGGTCCCTGGTGATGTCACCCAGGGTCTTCGTCTTGCGCGCGGCAGCCGCCATCTGGATGGCATTGGCCTTCTCGATGACCGTGAGGTTCCGGCGGACCACGTTCGCCACGAAAGCGATCTTCTTGGCCTCGTCCGACAGTATCGGAGGGTAGATCACCGCGCGAATCGTCGTCCAGCCCAGCTGTCTGGCCGCCGCGGTGCGTCGGAAACCACCGATGATCCGATAGCGGGCCTCGCCCGCGACCACCGTGATCGGCGTGAGCTGCCCATCTCGTTCGAGACTGAGCACCAGCGACGGCGCGTCCTCGTTCAACCGGAACCGGTACGTCTCGTCCGAGTCGTCGACCTCCCGCAGCGGCAGATCGCGGATGGTGTCGTGATCCAGGTGGTGTCCGAGCCCCTTCGGGGGGCTCCCCGCTCGCTCCACGTCCCGACCTCCGGTGAACGCCCCGCGACCGGCGGGGCTACAACGATCGAGCCGCCACAGGATGCCGGACTTCGCCTTGACACGAGCCGGCGATTTCCAGCTGGCCAAAGGCCTCAAGCCCTTTGCTACCCATCACATCTGGAGGCAATAATGAACTTGGAAAGCTGCGGCCCGACCCTAATTCGCGAAGAACTGGAGCTCCGCGTAGCGGGTGAAATCGCCCTTGTCGGGGTTCGTGCTGCGCACCCGCACGCCCTGGAGATAGACGGTGAAGCCGATCAGCGCCGTGTCGTTGGGAACCGTGGCCGTGAACGACAGCGGCGGACCCTTGCCAACCCCGGAGACGAGGTTGAACAGGATGTTGAGGTCGATCGCCACGCCGTAGGTGAAGCCGGGCACCTGGAGCTGTTTCTTCGGATCGGCGGGCAGCAGGCCCGTGGAGAGGAACAGCGTCCCTCTCTCCCCGAACAGGAGCGGCAGCTTGAACGTGAGCTGCGCCTTCAGCTCCGGGCGCGGTTCGACCACGATCTCGCGGTCCAGTTCGATCAGCTGCACCTCGGGCCGTTGACCGGTCGTGCCAGCCTTGTAGCCCCCGAACGCGACCTTCAGTCCGCCAGAATCGATCGAGGGCGGCCCGGCGAAGACCCAGTTGGTCTCGGGCTCGAGCGGAATCCTCGCCCCGCCCTTCGCCGGCATCACGATGGGCACGATGTTCCCGTGGAAGGTCAATCCCATCGTGACCGCGAGACTCATGTCACGGGACACGCTCAGCCTCTGGAAGTGCTGCTTGGGGAGGGTCATCGGAACCGGAGGCTTGCCCGCGGTCGTCACGCGCATGATCTCCCACGTCGTCTTGGTGGTATCGACGGCGACGAACAGCACGGTCGTTCCCGAGTCTGACCAGGCCAGACTCCGAGGCAGACTGACGTTGACGCCGGCGCGTGGCATGGTGCCACCGCTCATGGAAGCGTCGTTCTTCCCGTCGATGTCGACAGCACGGATGCCGATCGGAGCGTGCGGGAACTGGGTCAACTGGCTCGTGTACGCGATCTTCTTGTCGGTGGGATCGAGGGTCACGTGGGCGAAGAAGTTTGCCGCGCTCGACAAGATGTCCTTCGCGAAGGCGGAGCTGTCGGTCGGCACGGTGAAGATGGCGTTGCCTCCCGCCGAGTCCGAACGAGTCCCGATGAGGAAGCTGTCCTTCGAGTCCGGGGCGTAGATCCGCGGGTTGACCCCGCTGATCTTGGTGATCTGCTTCGCTGTCCCGCCGATGCTGCGGATGTAGTTCACGGTGGAAGCGATCTGGTAGTAGAGGCCAGCGCTGTCCGGGGCCCAGATGAAGTTGGTCAGGGACTTGTCGACCACGAGGTTCGAGGGCTTGCTGTTCGGGACCGTCGAGATGATGCCGAGCGCAGAGGTTCCGTTCGAGCTGGTCTTGAACGCGACCCAGTTGCCATTCGGACTGATCTGGACGTCGGACGCGCCGACGGTGGTCAGCGCGCGGACGCCCCGCTGCGATGGCAGCATCACCGCCGAGCCGACGAGAGCGGCGACGGCCAGCACGGTCGCGCAAGGAAGCCGGGAGAGCAGTGCGTAGGTCACGGAAAGGACTCCTTCTGGGAAGGGAAAGTCGGACGCTGGATCGGGGGAACGAAGCGACGACCGGTAAAGGATATCCCCTCCAACCGGCGTCCGTAACCATCGTGTGGCGGCCTCTACCGCGCGACTTCTATCGGGACGATCGATTCGCACGAAAAGCTTGGCAGGCCGCCTCGGCCAACCCGTAAAACGGCGCCACGATCGCGGGCTCGTCCGACCCCGTGACGAACCCGAAACGCCCTCCCAATTGATGGTCTGCAGAGGCCCTCACCTCCCCCCCCGACCGTGAGATGCGATTGCCGAATCCGCGCCTAGTCTGGTCGACCGTAAATCCTTTCAGGAACCCGGTCTTCGTCCCCTTTGCCCTTCTGCTCGTGCCTTTGGCCTCGATCGCCGCGCAAGACGATCGAGCCAGGCGAACCGGCGGTCGCAGTCGTGCCGTCATCGCCCTCAAGGTTGGCACCGTCCACCCGGTATCCGCGCCGACGATCAAGAACGGCGTGATCCTGATCCGGGGAGGTCGGATTCTCGGGGTCGGACCGGAGGGCAAGCTACGCATCCCGTCGAGCGCCAAGGTAGAGGAGCATCCCAACGCCCACGCGTACCCGGGTCTCGTCGACGCGTTGTCCAACGCGTTCACGTCGTCTCGGGAGATCTCCAATTCGTCGATCAACGCGGGCACTGACTTCTTCGATGCCCTGGACGCGAGTGATGAGGCTTCGCGCAAGCTCATCCGGTCGGGGATCACCACCGCCTATGTCAGCAACCGCTCGGGCGCGACGTGGCGTGGACTCGGCGCCATCATCCGACCGAACTCCCGAGGCTTCTCGACGCTGCGCGGCAAGAAACACGGCGGTCTCAGCCTTCGCATGACGACCGGCGACCGCGCCGGCCACGCGCTGGATCGACTGAGGCGATTCGACACCACCGGCAACGTGTTCGACTCGTTGGAGGACTACGAGAAGAAGCAGAAGGACTACCAGAAGGCACTCGACAAGTACAAGAAGGACTACAAGGCGTACCTCGATCACTTCCGCAAGACGAAGAAGAAGGCGCCGGCCAAGCCCGCCGACAAGACCGAGCCGAAGAAGCCGGGGAAGGACGCCGCGAAGGAAACGCCTTCGACTCCGGATCGCCGCCGCGGACGGCGTGGCGAATTCGGTGGTCGTCGCGGACGTCCGACCGACACGCCGGGATCACCGACCGCCAGCAAGCCCGAAGCCGGCAACGCCGCGAAGAAGGACACCCAGGACAAGAAGGGGAAGGCCGCAAAGGCTGGCAAGACCGCACCGAAGAAGCCGAAGTGGCCCAAGCGCGTCAAGAAGGACAAGGCGAAGGAAGCCCTCCTCAGCGTCCTGAACGGCAAGCTCCCGCTGCGCATCGAAGTGCACCGCAAGGACGAGATCCGCGCGGCGCTGTTCATGGCGCTGACCAAGGAACTGCCCGGGATCACCCTCGAGTTCGCGACCGACGCCGCGGGCATCGCGACCGAGCTCGCCGAAGCCGGCGCCCCGGTCGTGGTGACGGACCTCTTGCCGACCGCCGCCGACATCCTGGCCAAGCGTGACCGCGGCGCCCTTCCTGCAAGCCTGCACAAGGCCGGTGTTGCGGTCGCCATCGGCAGCGGAGACATCAGGAACGCGCGCAACCTGACGTTGATGGCGGCATACGCCTGTGGCCAGGGTCTCCCCGAAGACGCGGCCGTGCGAGCGCTCACGCTGGTTCCGGCCAAGATCCTCGGCGTGGACGATCAGATTGGCTCGCTCGCGCGCAACAAGGTCGCCGACATCCTGATCACGTCCGGACCCCTTCTGCGCAGCGACACCCGCGTCCTGCGCGTCATCGCCCAAGGCCGCACCCAATACGAGGCGAAGTGATGCTACTCACCACGACATTCCTCACCACTGCAGCATTCGGCATGGCGCCCCAGGGCGACGAAATCCAGAAGCCCGCGGTGCACAAAGGATCTCTGCTCGTCGAAGCAAAGCGCATCTACATCAACAAGAACCGGGTCCTCGACAACACCGCCATCCTGATCCGCGATGGGAAGGTCCTCTACGTCGGTAGCGAGATTCCCGAGGACGCGAAGAAGAACACGCCGAAGGTGTCGTTCCCAAACGGCACGGTCGTCCCCGGATTCGTCAACCCGCACACCAGCCTGGGCCACGGCGCGCACCTCGCGGAGAAGATCGACACCTTCACCCCGGAGCTCCAGGCCAGCGACGCATTCGATCCGTTCGTGCCATCGCTCTGGCAGAGCGCCAGGGCGGGAGTCACGACGGTGGGACTCGCGCCGAGTTCGACCAACGCGTTCGCCGGCCAGGCCACTGCGGTACGCACCGGCAAGATCGGCAAGATCCTCGTCGATTCGACCTACCTCAAGATGTCGATGGTCGACGCCGCTTTCGATCAGAATCGGTTCCCGACGTCGCGCATGGGGGCAGCCGACCTCCTCCGGACGACGTTTGGCGAAGCGCGCTCCGCGCTCGGATCGACGGACGATCGGCTCAAGGTCCTGCTCGACGCCACGAGCGGCGGTCGCCAACTGGTCTTCCACGTGAGGACCGAGGCAGAGATCCAGTGCGTCCTGGACCTGTCGACCGAACTCTCTCTCAAACCCCTCCTCGTCGGCTGTGACGAAGGCTACAAGCGCGCCGAACGAATCGCCAAGGTTTGCTCCGGTGTCGTGCTCGCGCCGATGGGGTTCGGAGCTGCCAAGAAGCGACTGACCTTCCCCGCCACGCTCGAAAAGCTCGGGGTGCCGTTCTCGTTCATGGCCGAACGCCCCGAGGACCTTCGGATCTCGGCGGCGCTCGCTGTGCGTCACGGAGCATCGGTCAAGATGGTGCTCGCCGCACTGACCGAGACCGCCGCGAAGCACACGGAGGCAGCCGGGCTCGTCGGCACGCTGTTCGAAGGCAAGTCCGCTGACTTCTGCGTGTTCAGCGGCAGCCCGCTGGACCTGACATCGCGGCTCACCGCCGTCTACATCGCGGGCATCCCCGTGAAGAACCTCACAACGAAGGGCAAGTAGCATGAAGCTCGCAGCATTCTCACTCGTCGCGCTCGCCGCACTGCAAGCCGCACTTCCGGCGCAAACAGTCTTCAAGGGCGCGAAGGTCTACCCCGTCGCCAGCAATCCGATCGAGAACGGCATCGTCATCGTGCAAGGCGGGAAGATCATCGCGGTCGGCGATGCGAAGACTTCCATCCCCGAAGGCGCCAAGATCATCGACTGCACGGGCAAGATCATCACCCCCGGCCTGATCGACGCGGGCACGCAACTCAGCGTCAACCGCAAGCACGCGAACGAACAGTTCGAAGAAGTCACCCCTCACATGCGGGTGCTCGACGCGGTCGAAGCGGGGCACAAGGCATTCGACCGAGTGCGCCATGCCGGCGTGACGACGGTCCAGATCAACCCGGGGAACCGAAACGTAATCGGCGGGCTCGGTGCGGTGTTGAAGACCGCGAGCGAGACCGCCGCGGACATGCTCGTCAAGGACAACTCCGCTCTCCGCGTGACGCTCGGTCGTGAGCCAGGCTCCGGCAACATGGCGATCCGCGGCGGCACTCCGAGCAGCATCTACTACCGCCGTCCGACGACTCGGATGGGAACCGTCTGGACCGTGCGCAAGGCCTTCTACGACGCGATTAGCTACCGCGACCAGAAGACCTTGCCCGACCCCAAGGACCGCCCACCCGTGAGCCCCGGCATGGAGGTACTCGTCAAGGTTCTCGAAGGGAACTTGATGGTGCACACCACCGCGCGGGCCGAACAGGACATCCGCACAGCGCTGCGCATCGCCAAGGAGTTCGGCTACAAGACCGTCATCCAGGGCGGTGTCGAAACGTGGCGCGTGATCGATGAGGTCGCCGAAGCCCAGGCAAAGGTGATCTTCTCGCCGCCCAGCCTCAATGGAGCCGGCAACATGGACGGCGCCGAAGGCCGCTACCACACCCTGAACATGATGGCGGAACGCGGTATCCCGTTCGCCATCCAAACCGAGTCCAGCCTCGGCGAGCGTTCGCTCGCACACGAAGGCATGGTCGCGATGCGAAACGGTCTGTCGTTCGACAAGACGCTCGCCGCAGTCACGCTGGTTCCCGCGCAGGTGCTCGGGGTCAGCGACCGCCTCGGCACGCTGGAGAAGGGCAAGGACGCCGACCTCGTCGTGTGGTCCGACCTTCCGTTCGACGCCGCTGCCCGCGCCGAGATGGTGTTCATCAACGGCAAGGACGTGACCAAGTGAAGCTTCAAGAAACCCAGAACTCCCTCCCGAGAGCCAAGAAGATGCGCAACCTCTCTACCGCTACCACAGTGCTCACCGCCACAGTGCTTGCCGCGCTGGCGATCCCCATGTCCGCCCAGGACAAGCTCACCGTCAAGTGCGGTCGACTGATCATCGCACCCGGCAAGGAACTGAAGGACGCGATCATCCTGATCGAGAACGGCAAGATCAAATCGGTCGGCACCAAGATCGACGTGCCATGGGAAGCCAAGGTCATCGACGCCAGCAAGAAGGTCGTAATGGCGACCTACGTCATCGCGCACACCAGCTCAGGGATGAGCCAGGGCAACGAGCGCATGGCGAACGTCCCGTACATCACCGTGCAAGACGGGGTCGACCCGGCGCACAACTACTTCGAGGAAGCGCTGCGCAACGGGATCGGCACGATTCACGTCATCCCGGGCAACAACACGCTGCTCGGCGGAACCGGCATGGTCGTCAAGCCGTACGGCAAGACCGTCGAGGAGATGGCTGTCCGCGCGCACACGGGTCTCAAGATGTCGTTGCTGTCGTCGGGCAGCCGCATGGCGCAGATCCACAAGATGCGACGCGCGCTCGAGGACATCAAGGACTACATCGCCGACTACGAACGCCGCAAGAAGGAGTTCGACGATGAGAAGGCTGCCGGCGCGACAAAGAAGAAGGAGTTCGAGGAGAAAATCGACGAGAAGAAGAAGCCAGTCGTCGACCTCCTGAAGGGCGAGGCGCGGGCCTACTTCTACGTCCCCACCACTGCCGAGATGCACGAGGCGATGCAACTGATCGCGAAGTACAAGCTCGATGTCGTGCTGGTGCTCGGCCCGCGATGCCACAAGTCCGCGGAGAGCCTGGCGCGAACCAAGATCCCGATCATCCTCGATGCGACGATGGAGTACGAAGAGCTCGATCGCGACACCGACGAGAACGTCAAGTACTGCCCCGCGGCGTTGCTCGACAAGGCCGGCAAGGCCTTCACCTTGTCGATCGGGAGTAGCGGCATGACGAGGTACCCGTGGTGGCAAATGGCGACCGCCATTCGCAACGGCGTCAGCCGCGACAAAGCCCTCGCCGCGTTGACGACGGAGCCCGCGAAGTTACTCGGCTTCGACAAGGAAATCGGGACGATCGAAACGGGCAAGGTCGCGAACCTACAGATCCTCACCGGTGACCCACTCAAGGCCACTACGTGGGTCGAGACCGTCGTGCTCGACGGCGAGATCGTCTACGAGCGCAGCAAGGACCAACGGCTACAGCACCTGTTCGGCAAGACCGATTCGGACACCGACAAGAAGGCCTCCAACCGCTGATCCCAGGGGGATCGAACATGCAGAAGACAGCAACATTGTCATCCATCGCGCGCGCCATCCTCGGCGGACTCTGTGCGGCGACCCTGCTCGCAGCGCCCATTCTCGGTCAGGAGAAGGCGAAGGCTCTGCACTGCGGGAAGATCTACATCGGCAATGGTCAGGTGATGACCGATGTGTATCTCGTCGTCAAGAACGGCAAGGTCGACAGGCTGACCCGAACGCGCCCGAAGGACATGACGATCGTGGACGCGGGCGACAAGGTCGTCATGCCAGGCATCGTCGCCACAGACACGAACCTCACGACGCCGCGGGACAGCGCCTACAACGTGACACCGGACTTCGTCGCCCTGGAAGGCTTCGACTTCCTCGGCAACTACAACCGACCGCTATCCGGTGGGGTCACGACCGTCTACATCTCTCCGGGCAGGCAGCGTTTCATCTCCGGTCAGGGTTCGGTCGTCAAGCTGTACGGCAAGGACATCGTCCGCCGGGTTCTGAAGGAGAGCGCGTGTCTGCGCCTCACGCTCGGCAAGGAAGCGAGCAACTCGCCGATGCTGTTCGAGCCGACGCCGCACCCGACCTCGGACGATCCGCTGATTCCGGCGCGCAAGCAGTTCCCCTCCGCCCGCATTTCACAATTGAACGAGCTTCGCCGGGTGTTCCGCATGGCGCAGGCCAAGGGTGCGAAGGTTCAGGGCAAGGGCGCGGCAGAGGAACGCTACGATGTCACGGCGCTGAAGAACGCCGCGTCCGGCAAGTTGATGCTCCGCATCGCCGCGAAGGAAGCTCCCGACATCCGCAACGCGATTCGTTTCGCGAAAGAACTCGGCGCGTCGCTAGTCCTCGAATCTCCGTACGAGATCCAGAAGACCCTCGCGATCCACGAAGGCGCGCCGCTCTCCGCAGTATTCCGACTGTCGGTGCGTCCGGGCCAGAGCAACACGGGTGGTGAGAACCGCCGCGACAAGTCTGCGCGCAACCTGCCGGAGAACGCGGTGTTCGCCGCGAAGAACGGCACGCGCATCGCCATCGCTCCAGACAACGACAACGACCTACAGGACTACCTGCTCATCGCCGGTCTCGCGATCCGTCTGGGCCTGACCGAGAAACAGGCACTCTCCGCCATCACCCTCGACGCCGCGAAGCTCCTCGGAGTCGACGCCCGCGTCGGTTCACTCGAGCCCGGCAAGGACGCGGACTTCCTCGTCCTCAGCGGGGACCCGTTCGGCGTCGGCACGCTGGTCGAAGACACGTTCGTCGACGGCAATCACGCGTATCACCGCGAGAAGAGCTCCGAGGTACTGGTCGTCAAAGCCGGTCGGATCATCACGCTCGAGGGACAGACGATCGACAACGGCGTGATCACCGTGTCGGGTGGCAAGATCAAGGGCATCGGCAAGGACCCGACCATCCCGCCCGGCGCCCGCGTGATCGACCTCAGCAACAGCGTGATCGTCCCCGGGTTCGTCGACGCCTACTGCCATGCTGGACTGTCCGGTGACGGAACGGGCATCCCGACGGGCAAGGCATCGCACCGCCTGACCGAAGTCATCCAATACGACGACCCCGTGTTCAAGAAGCTCATCGAAGCTGGACTGACCACGGTGTTCGTATCTGGTCGCGACTCCAGCCTGGTGTCCGGTCGCGTCGCCGCCGTGAAGACCGGCGCAACCGACAAGAAGGGAATGGTCCTGAAGGACATCGCCGGGATCCGCTTCGTGCACGACAACATCACCCCGGGTTCGATCAAGTCCGTGGAGAGTCAGATCAACCGCGCGAAGGCGTACATCGCCAAGTGGAAGAAGTACGAAAAGGACCTCGCGAACTGGAAGTCCGGCAAGAAGAAGAACGTCGAGAAGAAGATCGAGCCAGTGAAGTCAGAGAAGCCAAAGGAGATGGACAAGATCTCTGGCACGTGGGAAGTCCCGCCGCTCGAGGGCTTGGGCTTCCCCGTCGGGTTTCAGTTGGAGCTCAAGCTAAGCGATGACAACACCCTCACGGGCACCGTGCAGATATCATTCCGCGGTCGTCTGATGGGCGGCAAGTCGCCGATTCAGGACGGCAAGTACGACAAGGGCGAGTTCTCCTTCTCCATGACCGGCGGGATCGGTGGCCAGACGTCGTTCAAGGGCAAGGTCGAAGACGACACGCTCGTCGGCACGGTTTCGATGCAAAGCCGCCGCGGCGCGAGAGAGGGCGAGTTCGTTGCGACACGCATGTCGGGCAAGCCGTCGGAACGCTCGAGTTCCGGCGACGGCAGCATCCGCCGCAGCAAGAAGCCGAAGGACGGACGACCGCAGAAGCCCTCGATCGACGACAACCTGGAGCCGATGAAGGCGCTTCTCGAGAAGAAGATCCCCGCGATCATCAACACGACCCGCGCACCCGCGATCACCGAGATCGTCTCGTGGTTCGAGAAAAACAAGCTGCCCTACATCCTGCACGGCGCCAAGGACGCGGTCGACACGCCGGAGATCCTCGGCGACAGCAAGCCCGGCTTCCTGTTCACGCCCAACTTCCTCACCCGCAAAGGCAAGCGCGTCCGCAACAAGGCGGCGAATATCTCCGAGTCCGGGATCCCCGTCGGCCTCGTCTCCGGCGACACGGAGGGCTCACGATACCTGCCGCTCCACGCCGCTCTCGCGGTGCGCTACGGCATGGATCCGACCGAAGCGTTGAAGGCGATCACGCTCTACCCCGCGCGGATGTTCAAGCTCGACCATCGAATCGGCAGCCTGAAGCGCGGCAAGGACGCAGACTTCGTCGTGTTCTCCGGCAATCCACTCGAGATGACGAGCCGGGTGCAACTCGTGGTCGTCAACGGCAAGGTCGTCGTGGACAACAGACAAAAAGGAGAGAAGAAATGAGGCGCACACTGCCGCTCTTCTCCGGACTGCTGGTCTCTGGGCTGTTGGTCTCTGCGCTCGCCGGCCAGAAGAAGTCGATCGAGATCTACCGGCACGTGCCGAAGGAGTTCAAGATCGCGAAGTGGGGCCCAAAGAGCATCCCCAGCCCCAAGTACGTGTTCAAGGCGGCGAAGGTCATCATCGGGAATAGCGACCCCATCAATGCCGGCGTCGTCATCACGCAGAACAGCAAGATCCTGTGGGTCGGCAAAGAAGCCGACGCCAAGATCCCCGGCGACGCGGAGGTCTTCGACCTCGGTGACGCATGGATCGTCCCGGGGTTGGTCGACCTGCACTGCCACATCATGGGAACCACCAGTCGGGACTTCAACGACACGGTGCACCCGACGAACGCCGAGCTGCGCACGCTCGACATGGTGACGACCCATCACGCGTCCGCGCGGAAGGCCCTCGCCGGCGGCGTAACCACCGTGCTGTTCATCCCCGGTTCCGGTTCGAACATGGGCGGCTTCGGCACGCTGACCAAGACCCACGGCACCGCCGAAGAAGCGCTCCTACGTTTCCCAGGCAGCCTGAAGATCGCCCAGGCCGGCAACCCGGAACGTCGTTCCGGCGACCTCGGCTACTCCCGCATGGGCATGAACGAAGGCCTGCGCCGCACACTTCGTGCAGGCCACACGTATTACCAGGCGTGGGAAGACTACGACGCGGACAAGGGCCCGAAGCCCGAAGTGCGCGCCGACCTCGAGTACCTGCGCGGCCTGTTCCGCCACGAGTACCCGGTCACGGTGCACACGCAGATCTACCAGGTCGTGCTCGAGACGCTGCGCGAACTGCGCGTCGAATTCGGCCTCTGGACCGTGATCGACCACGGCACCTTCGACGCGTATCGGCTGAGTGGCGAATCCCAGCGCGTCGGTGTCCCCGTGTGCAACGGCCCGCGGCAATACCACTTCGACCGCGACCAGAGCAAGTTCATCGGACTCGCCGCGGCGTGGTACGCTGGCGGACAGCACGGCTGGCGCGAGAAGGTGAAGGGCGTCGGTCGCGACGGCATCGCTGTCAACACCGACTCTCCCGTGGTCCCGGAAGAGCAACTCACGCTGCAGTGCGCGATGGCCGTCCGCCTCGGCCTGCCGTGGGACATCGGAATCCGCGCCATCACGATCAACCCGGCGACGTTCATCGGCGCCAGCCACCGCGTCGGCTCCATCGAAAGCGGCAAGGACGCCGACCTCGGCATATGGAGCGGCGATCCACTCGACCCGAGCAACCACGTCAAGATGATGATCGTCAACGGTCACATCGCCTACAAACGCGACCCGAAGCGACCGCGGTTCTGATCCATATCCATCCATGAAGGTCGTTCTCCAGTCCGTCGCCTGCATGTGCGCGCTGCTTCCCGCAGCAAACGCGCAGCGCGACACCGACGCGTTCCCCGTGAAGGCCGCGCGTTTCCTCACCATCGACACGGATCCCGTGCACGACGGCGTGATGCTGGTGGAGAACGGAAAGATCACGGCGATCGGCGTGGACGTCGAGGTCCCGCAGGGCACGCGCGAACTGGACTTCGGCGACGCGACAATCTGTCCAGGATTCGTCGACCTCCATCACCACGTCAGCGGCAGCATGGGTGACATCAACGACATGGTGCACCCGATCAACGGAGAGTTGCGCACGCTCGACGTCGTGCGACCGAGCGAGAAGATGATCGAGGACACGGTGGCCGGCGGAGTCACCACCACGAACTTCATCCCTGGATCCGGGACGTTCCTCTCCGGATTCGGCGTACTCGTGAAGATGCGCCGCGGCGCCAAGCTCGAAGACCTCATCATCCGCAAGATCGGCTCGATGAAGGTCGCGCAGGGATTCAACCCCGAGCGCCGCTCCGGCGACCTCGGCCTTTCGCGAATGGGCTCACACCATTTGCTCTCGAAGGCGCTTCTGAAAGGGAAAGCCTACGCCAAGGCCTGGCGGGACTTCGAAGCGGGCAAGGGACCCAAGCCCGAGAAGAGGGCCGAACTCGAGCAGTTGCGCCTGGTGATGGATCACAAAGTCCCCGTCATCATCCACACTGCAGGCGCCCGCGACTGCATCGCGACGGCGCGCATGTTCCAGGACGTGTTCCAGGTTCGAATGATCCTGTCGCACGGCACGTTCGACGGTCACTGGGCAGCGAGCGCGCTCGCGAAGCGCAAGACTCCGGTCAACCTCGGCCCCCGGATGTACAACTTCACCAAGGACGGGCGATTCCAGGGAATCTGCGAAGGCTACTACCGCGTCGGCTGCACGAATCTCTCGATCAACACCGACGCTCCCGTCATCCCGCCGGGCCAACTCCCTCTGCAAGCAGCGATGGCCGTGCGCCTCGGTCTGCCGTGGCGCGCCGCGCTCGAGGGGCTGACGCTCGTGCCCGCGAAACAGATCGGTCTCGGCGACCAGGTCGGTTCGCTGACCCCAGGCAAGGACGCGGACTTCATCGTGTGCGGCGGCGATCCGCTCGATCCACGGTTCCCGCCCCGACAAGTATTCATCGAAGGCAAGCTCGTCTACCGAACAGGAGACGCCCAGTAATGTCCATTCCCCAGAAGGCGAACCTCCGCCAAACGATCTTCACCGCGACCGTTGTCGCTCTTTCCGCATGCGCAAGCATCGCTCAGGGCAGCCGCCCGACCGCGATCACGCACGCTCGCATCGTCACGATGGAAGGCAAGACCATCGAGATGGGCACCGTCCTCATTCGCCATGGCAAGATCCAGGCGGTCGGCGCCAACGTGAAGGTCCCACCCGGCGCCCGCATCATCGACGCGAAAGGCGGCACCGTGATGCCCGGACTCGTGAGTGCGTACTCGCGAGCCGGACTCTCCGGGGCGCGAAAAGCCACGACGACCATCACCATCGGTGGCCGCCGCCGCGGTCGTCGCCCGGTCGGCGGGGCGAGACGAAGCACGGGTCCTGGTCGCAACAGCGCGGCCACGAAGGTCGCACTCGCGATCTATCCGCGTCAGAAGGTGTTCCACGAGCTCCTTCAATCAGGGGTGACGACCATCGCACTCGCGCCGACCGGAACCGGTTTCCCCGGCCAGGGCGCACTGCTCGACCTGACCGGCAAGACCCGTGACAAGCTCGTCGTCGATGACACCGCGTTCCTCGCGGTGAACCCGTCCAACAACACCAAGACGAAGAAGCTCTTCAAGGAGACCTTCGAGAAGGCCAAGAAGCTGGTCGCGGAACGCAAGAAGCCGAAGACGCCCGTGAAGCCCGTGAAGAAGACTCCGGCAAAGACACCCGCGAAGAAGCCGACGGAGAAGAAGGGCACCGGAACGCCGCCCAAGCCCGTCCCCACTCCGCCCAAGCCCAAGCCCAAGCCCAAGCCGAGCGACGGTGGCAAGACCGGCGCCAAGGCGACGGCAAAGACACCGGCGAAAAAGCCTCCCGCGAAGAAGCGGAAGGACCCGAACATGGAGGTCCTCGCGGATCTACTCGAGGGCAAGCAACGGGCGTTCATCGGTCTCAGTTCCGCCACGGACGTGCTGCACTACATCGACGCTGTCGGCGACACGCGTTTCACCGCGACGATCCTGGCGACCAGCATGTCCCCGAATCGTGGCACGCTCGACCTCGTCCTCGACAAGGTCAAGAGTCTGAAAGCCGCGATCCTGATGAACCCGAAGCTGGCAACCAAGCCATACACCGACCACCTCACGAACCCAGCGGCGACGCTGCACAAGGCCGGGATCAAGATTGGCTTCATCGTCGGCGACAGCAAGCAGAACACGAAGACGCTCTTCACCAACCTGATCGACCTCGTGCGGCACGGCCTCGACCCGGACGTCGCGTTGAAAGCCGTCACGATCGTTCCCGCCGAGATGCTGGGCATCGCCAAGGACGTGGGATCGATCAAGGTAGGCAAGGACGCAAACCTCATACTCTTCGACGGCGATCCCCTCGACCCGATCACGACCCTCAAGAAGGTCTGGTACAAGGGTCAGGTCGTCGAGAAGGAGAAAGAACGATGAACATGCACAGACTCATCGCCGTTGGACTCGTCGTCACATTCGTCGCGACCGAACTCACGTCGCAGCGACCACGTGGACGCCGGCCCCAGAGCGCACCGGCCACGAGCACGCCAGCGCCAACACCGAAAGCAACCGAGAGCAAAGACGTCAAGAACTGGATCGCCGTCACCGGCGGCACGGTCTACGTCGGCACCGGACAGGTCATCCACCGCGCCACCGTCTTGATCGGCGACGACAAGATCAAGGAGGTCGGCCCCGGCATCGACATTCCGAAGGGCGCGAAGATCATCGACGCCAAGGGCAAGTACGTATCGCCCGGTTTCGTGATCGTGTCCGCCACCGGCATGGGATCCGGCAGCACGAGCGACAACCCAGCGGACTCCGTCAACCCGTTCGACCCACAGATGAAGATGGGTCTCGCCGTGGGCATCACGTCGTTCCTCTCGATGGGTCGTGCCGGCAGTTCAACGCCCAGCGGAACAAGCGCCGTGTTCAAGTGCGCATGGGGCGACGTGAAGGGCATGGTCCTGATGCACAACAACGTCTACAAGATGTCGGTGCCCCTGACGATGTCGCAGATGAAGTCATTCCGCGACCTCGTCAAGAAGGTCGAGGAGTACAAGAAGAAGAAGGACGAGTACGACAAGAAGGCAGCGACGTCCGCGCCGAGCGGTCGCACGGGACGGCCCTCCGGTAGTCGTCCGCCGAGCGACAGCAAGCCGCCGTCGGGTCGCCCTTCATCATCACGGTCGAGCAGTCGATCATCCAGCGCGCCGAAGCCGCCGAAGGGTGCCGAGAAGATCATCGAGATCATGGGCGGCAAGGCGAAGCTCTGGGTCGGCTGTCGCCAGGGTTTCGACAACGACCGCATCCGCCAGGCCTTGCAGATCGCGAGGCTGCTCGGCGTCGGCGTCGTGCTGCAGGATCCGACCACTGCGTGGTCCATTCCGGACGAAGTCGCCGCGACCGGTTCGATGGTCGTCCTGACTCCCCGGGAGAGCGTGACGGCGGACCCCGCCCGTCCCAACACCACCGGATCCAACATCGCGATGGCGAAGATCCTCAGCGATGTCGGCGTCCCGGTCGCCGTGCATCCCCCGTCCGGGCGGTTCGGCGGCAGCGGGCTCGGTACCGGCGGCATCATGGGCCAGGACCTGAACACCCCACACGTCGACGCTGCATTCGCCGTCCGAGGTGGCATGGACAACCGTAAAGCACTGCGAACGATCACATTAGACGCCGCAAAGATGATGGGCGCCGAGCGCCGGATCGGCTCTCTCGAAGTCGGCAAGGACGCTGACGTCTTGATTCTCGACGGCCAACCGCTGC